>Ga0302326_10000030_pt1 | contig 346729 bp, 292 predicted proteins | sample Palsa_T0_3_FD_202264 | JGI IMG/M metagenome (GOLD analysis project Ga0302326, IMG submission 202264) | Peat permafrost microbial communities from Stordalen Mire near Abisko, Sweden - Palsa_T0_3 | ecosystem: Environmental > Terrestrial > Soil > Palsa > Peat permafrost | place: Sweden: Abisko... | reverse complement strand
AGACCAACATCACCGGCCCCGTCAGTTCGACGAACGGCGGCACGGGCACGACCAGCAACACGGCCACGCTGACCGTCGATCAACCGCCTCACGTTACCAGCCTGAACTATGCGACGTTCACCAAAAGTGTGCAGGGTACGTTCACGGTAACCACGACTGGATATCCGGTCCCGTCCCTGAGCTTCTCGCCGGCCGGGTCATTGCCGGCCGGAGTGACCATCGTCGACAACCACAACGGAACCGCCACGATCAGCGGCAAGCCGACGGTGAGCGGAACGTTTAGCTTCTGGATAACGGCATCGAATGGTGTGTCGCCAGAGGCGCTGCAGAGCTTCACCCTGACCGTGGAGCCGTGAGTCCTGCTGCGGAAGCGTAAGTACGGTAATCGGTTTCGAAGCATGCAATGACAGATGCCAGATGGCACATGACCGATGACAGTTGGTCTGCGGCCAACCGATCAGTGGTGTCCTAATTCAGCGGGGTGGTTGCACTGGTAGGTCCGGCATCCTTGTCGGCTGTCGCGAGGGGTCCTCGCCCTCGGCCGCTGCCGGAAATCGTTTATGAGATCAGTCTAGTGTGATCCCCGCTAAATTTCCGACTGTCAGATTTCGGAACGTCTTTCGGAACCTTGGGCACTGACGATTATTTGTCAGCTGCGACCGTTCTCCGTCAGCGCCATCCGTCGCCTGGTAGCTTTGACGATTTTCTTGCGATCTAACCCACTGTATTACAGATTAATAGTTTCTAACCTGCGAGCCGCGGCTACGGCCTTTCGCGTGCACTGCTGGTGGAATCTCTCTGGCCAAAACTCTACCGAAGAGAAGAATGGAACCAGCCTATGCTCCATAAATGCGCCAATCCGGTTTGCACGGTCCCCTTTCGATCCCTGCGCGAGGGCAAGTTGTTTCTGGCGGAAACTTTTCCTGCCGGCACCAACGCCGCTTTCGATGGCAACCGGCGGAAGTTCCGGCGGCGCGAACACTTCTGGCTGTGCGACGTCTGCTCGTCGCACTTTACCCTCCGGTTTGATACCACACTCGGGATGCTGACGGTCCCCCTTAGCCCGCGATCCGAACCTCGATTCCTGGCGCGCGCGAACAGCAATGTCTGTTGATTGTCGAAAAGGGGATGCGATGAAACGCCCGACCTTGAATCTTCCAACCTTGAATCTTCCGACCTTGAATCTTCGAACCATGAACTTTCCTGCCATGGAATTCGCTATCACAAAACGATCGCCGTGCGCGGTTTGTGGCCTCGATACCTTTCGCCACACGGGATGGTTCCTGGTGATCGAGAACCGATGGCTTGACCGGCTCAAGATACTGTCATGGCATTCGACGCTGGCTACGCAGAAGGAGATGAAGAGCGTTTGCTGCCGGCAGCATCTGAAGGCGCTGGTCGGTCACTGGCTGACACAGGCTAGCCTACGGCTGCCTCCTTCACGCTATCCTCCGCTACCGATCGGCAGCGACCCGAGCCTCAGCGACTTCGATCTTGGACCTCACGCCGTTGGCCGGCTGGTGGGCGAATTGGCGGTGCATCGCGAGTCTTTTTCCCGCGTCTGGTCGGGTTCCGCGGCGAACCTTGAATCCATTCTCGACGCGCTTATCACCATCGGAGCTGACAACCAGCCACACACTCTGGAATTCCATCTCTCCGACCAACCGGAGCGCTCGCACGGACTGTCGCTCCAATAAAAGGCGCCGGCAGAGTCTAGCTCTGCCGGCGCTCCCTCCAGACTTGCCAATTTTTATCCATCGCCACGGCCATTGCTTCCGCGGCCGCCAACAGCCAGTTTCCTTTTCGCGCACGCAGATCCTTCAGGATCGCCCGCCGCTTTTCCTCGGTTCCCGCATGAATGTTCGCCGTTTCCTTGCCCATCGCTGTCAGCAGACGACACTCCTCGCGACTGCTCTTGAATGCCGCCAGTTCGATACGCGAACAATGGGGCGAGAGGCGCCGCACCAACCAGTGGCCACGGGTTTGCACAAACGGATCCGGACAGCGCACCGCCCGCCGCAGGATGACGGCATATAGGATTTCCGCGGGCAGTTCCGGATTGAGCCACTGCGCCGCCGACGGAGTCAGCGACTTCGCTTCGCGTGCGACGCGTCCGCCCTTATACTCCGCGATTGCCACCACCCGCAGATGACCCAGGCTTCCAAGGCCGGCCCGGCGCGGCGCGAGCCGGTAGGGGAGACCACGCTCCGGGAGCAGATGCTCAATCGCCTCGCGGGCGCTCTCCGGGATTTCACCTTTCAGAGTCGGCAGGCGATCCATCTTGGCCCAGAACACTACCGGATCGCGCAGTTTGCTTTCCGCGATCGCACGCAACCAGCCGTGGCTTTCGCTCAACACAAACGGACGCCCGCCCGCCTCCATCCCTTCTTGGTATCCCTCCAGAATCGCGGCCGCCGATTCCTTCGGTTTCATCGCCAAACTCTTCTCCCGAGCGGCCAGCAAAGCGCTTGTGGTGAGCCGCACTAGGTCCATGGTGTAGGGAAATAAACTCGCTTCATCAAAATCGTTGACGCCCCACACCAGCCGTCCATCGGTGTCTCGCCAGGTGCCGAAGTTCTCGACATGCAGATCGCCCACCGAGAGAATACGCGGCGCGCGGTCCAGTCCCGTGCACTCGTCCGGCCACACTTGCAGCCAGCGATAGAATGTGGCGCGGAAAAACGGAAAGAGGGCCGCCGCCATCTGTTCATGTTTGAACCGCAGGTCGGGTTCGACCATACGAATGTGGCGGCGCAGCCAATCCTCATATTTTTTGGTGGCTTTGATGATGTTCATGAGTGTCTAGCAACAGTATGTGAGCAACAGTAAGAAGATCGGCTTGTGGTGTCAAGGCGAGAGCCGCGCCCGCAGCGGCTAAAGCCGTATTAAGACAGGGAAGTTATCGCAGCGGTGAACCGCTGCGCCACCCAAAAGCGAGGGCAACATCGCGTCGTGCTACTCTTCCCTCAACGTGTCTGCAAAGCTCGCGCAAATCTTGGACGAAGCCTATCGCGAACTGCGACCGAACACGTCGACGCCGCCTTTGCACGCTCGCTTCTATCCGTTCGTATCCATCAACAACACCATCCGCCTGCGCCAGGGAGAGTTGTATGTCCGGCTCTCCGACCTGCTGGAAGGCGCACCCGGGCCGGTGCTGCACTCGATCGCCCACATTCTGCTCGCCAAACTTTATCGCAAGCCGGTCGATCGCACCCATGACACCCGCTATCGCCGCTATATCGCTGGCCACGACGTTGCCGCGAAGGCGCGGCTCGTCCGTCAGATGCGCGGACGCAAGCACATTCGTTCTGCCCGCGGACACCATTATCATCTGGAAGAAATCTTCGACGACTTGAACCGCCGCTTTTTTCACGGGCTCATGGGACGTCCGCAACTTACGTGGAGCCGGAACCGTGCCCGCAGCAGCCTCGGCCATTATGATCCGGCGCACAATGCGATCGTCATCAGCCGCGTCTTCGATCATCCGCAGGTGCCTCGCTATGCGATCGAATACATCCTGTTTCACGAGATGCTGCATCTGAAACATCCCGTCAAGCTGCGCGGGAGCCGGAGGTGCGTGCACTCGCGGGAGTTCCACATCGAAGAAAAGATGTTTCCCGAACTTGAGCGCGCGCAGAAGTTTTTGCGGATTATCTGAGGCTCGGGCTTGAGAGGGCCTAATGCAGGCTGAATCCGGCGGTGCTTCATCGGGTCTCGTGCAGCGATGTCACGAAAGGGCTGGTTTCTCCTAGCTCCCGTTCAATGCCCCATTTCCCCGTGTGATGCAAATCACAGCGATCCGTGATTGTCCGCGTTGACCGTCTCGGCGCGAAACCGTATCCTAATTGATATTGAAATTGAAATTCAATTTCAATTAGAAAGCGGCCCTAACTTCATGCTTCAGGCATTCATCATCACGCTCCGCGAAGGCGTCGAAGCTGCGCTCATCGTCGGGATCACGCTGGCCTACCTGGCTAAGATCGGGCGCAACGATTTACGCAAATCGGTGTATGCCGCGCTGGCCGCCGCTTTTGCCGGATCGATTGGTATTGCGGTGGCGCTTTCACGCCTTAACTGGAACCAGGACATCTTCGAGGGCTGGGTCATGCTGGCTGCGGCCGTTTTCGTCGTCAGCATGATCGTTTTCATGATGAAGACCGGGCGCAAGCTCAAAGGCGAGATCGAAGGCAAAGTCGGATTATTCGCCCGGGGCGATGCGTGGGGTGGCGATCAATCGATCGGCCTCTTCCTCTTTGTTTTTCTCATGGTGCTGCGCGAGGGTGTCGAGACCGTTCTGATTCTTTCCGCCGTTACGCTGAATTCGAGCGAGCTGATGAGCTTTATTGGCACCGTTCTCGGGGTGGCGGTCGCCATCCTGTTCGGCGTGATGTTCGTCAAGGGCAGCGTCAAGATCAATCTGCAGAAATTCTTCAGGGTCACCACCGCGATTCTTTTCCTGGTAGCCGCGCAACTGGTGATCTCCGGACTGCACGAACTCTCGGAGAACGGCGTCCTTCCGTCTTCTCGCCAGGAGATGGCGATCATCGGGCCGATTGTCCGCAACGAACTTTTCTTCTTTATCACTATTGTTGCGCTGGCCGCGCTCATGGTGCTGTTTGAAATGAAGAGCCGGCAACCGGTTGAACTGCCAGAGGCCGGCGCCGCCCGCCGCAAAGCGCTTTGGACGGCCCGACGCGAGCGCCTCTGGATGGCCTCGGTGTACATTTTTTCGTTCGCGTTTATCGTGATGATCACCGCGAGTTTCATCTATGAGAAAAGTGCCAGCGCGCTCTCGCCCGCCGCGGAAGTCACGTTCGTCGACGGCAAGGTTTCTATCCCGCTGAAGCAGATTTACGATGGCGAACTGCATCGTTTCGAGGCCAATGAAGGCGGCGTCGAAATCCGTTTCTGGCTCTACCAGAAGCCCGATGGAAAGATTGCCACTCTGTTTGACGCCTGCGAAATCTGCGGCGGTGTCGGGTTTTATAAAGGAGCGCAGGGCGTGATCTGCAAGAATTGCGCCGCTCCCATCAACCCGCAGTCGGTTGGCATGGCGGGCGGATGCAATCCGATCCCGCTAAAAGCGCAGGTCACCGACGACGCGGTCATCGTCTCCGAGGCCGACATTGCGGCGGGCCGACACTACTTCGAGCAGAAATAATAATGTTTCCCCGCATCGTCTACGAATCGTTTCGTCGCCAAGCGCGCCGCAAACTTTTGGCGGGGATTGCGATTATGCTGGGCGTCGCGGTTGCCACCGCCATGATCGCCGTCGCCACCGACATCGGCGACAAAATCAACCGGGAGCTGCGCAGCTACGGGGCCAACCTGGTTGTTACTCCGCAGGAAGACACGCTCGATGTGGAGGTCGGGGGCGTCAATCTGAAACCGCCTAGCGACGGCACGTACCTCAACGAAGCGGACCTTCCGAAAATCCGCGGGACATTTTGGCACAACAACATCGTCGGCTTCTCGCCGATGCTGCCCGTCACTGTGAAAGCCAGCTCTCGGCTCTCGGCTCTCAGCTCTCAGGATGTCACGCTGGTCGGCACTTACTTCAATAAGGCGCTCAGCTTCGGCAAACAAGACTTCAGCACCGGCGTACGGATCACGCATCCCTGGTGGAGAGTTTCGTGCGGGGATGGCAAGGAGTCTCCGAGCTGTACCTGGCCGGCGGACGATTCTGAGAATGTTCTGCTCGGCGAACGGCTGGCTGCGAAGCTCAATCAGAAAGCCGGCGACATGATCGAAGTCTCCGGGCGGCAGTTCGTCATCTCCGGCATCCTATCGACCGGCGGCGCTGAAGACGATCAGATCGTCGCGCCGCTCGCCGTCGCGCAGCAAATTATCGGCAAACCGGGCGCTGTACGCCGCGTCTACGTCAGCGCTCTGACCAAGCCGCCGGATGCGCTCGCCGTCCGTGATCCGAAGACGATGACTCCCGAAGTTTACGACCGCTGGTATTGCTCGCCTTACGTGGAATCGATTGCTTATCAACTGCAGGAAGTCATTCCGCATTCGCACGCGGAACAGATCCGCCAGGTTGCGCAAAACGAAGGCACGGTGCTGTCGCGCATCAAGGGGCTCATGCTGCTGATCACATTCGCCGCTCTTCTCGCGTCAGCGCTCGCCGTTTCTGCCGCGATGGCCACGGCCATCTATGAACGACGCGTCGAGGTCGGACTGATGAAAGCTCTCGGGGCAGGCAATCTTGCAGTGTCTGCGATTTTCTTTGCGGAGGCGCTGCTGCTGGCGCTCATCGGCGGCATTGCCGGACTTTCTGCGGGAGCGCTGCTGGCCCGCCAGATCGGGCACTCCATTTTCAACTCGCGGATTGCCATCGAGCCTGTGCTGTTCCCGGTCATCCTCGCCATCGCCGTCTTTGTGACTTTCGCAGGAAGCGCCGCCGCTATACGCCGCGCCGTGAAATTCGATCCTGTGTTCGCTTTGCGAGGTGAAGGATGACGACGAGCACCATACCCGGCGGACTTCACACTCCGAAGCAAGTTGCGGGTCGTCGCGTTCATGGGCCGCACATATCGATGTTCGGGCGCATGCTTCTACGCGCCGCTGTTCTCCGCCGCCGTCGCGCTGCCTCCGCGCTGCTGGCCGTGATCGTCGCCGCAGCGGTCGCTACCGCGATGATGAACCTTTACGTCGATGTGCAAGCCAAGCTGCGCACGGAGTTCCGGAATTATGGCGCCAATGTGGTCGTTGTCGGAAGGGACGGACAATCCCTGCCCGCCGACGCGCTGGGTAAAATCGAATCCATTCTGGGTGCAAAGACGCTGGCTGTTCCCTTTGCCTATGCGGTTGCCCGGACGAAAGACGGACAGTCTGTGGTCGTCGTCGGCACGGATTTCGCCCGCGCCCGCCAGTTGAATCACTGGTGGAAGGTGAGTCATTGGCCGGACTCGCCCAATGAGGCCCTTATCGGCATGCGCGCTGCCGGCGTCGTTCTTCCGAAAGCCAGCGCCAATCGCCAGCCTTTCGAGCTGACTTTTCAGGGCCAAGCCATTGAACTGACACCCGCCGGTATGCTCCAGACGGGCGCCGGCGAGGACAGCCGAATTTATCTCGATCAATCTGAATTTCAGAATTGGACGGGCGTCGCACCCTCCACCATCGAAGTCGCGGTGAATGGCACCGCCGTGGAGGTTGAAACATCGATTCGCCAACTCGCCCAGGTACTGCCCGCGGCTGAAATCCGTCCCGTGCGCCAGATCATGGAGGGGGAAGCGAACGTGCTGAACAAAACGCGCGCCACGCTTTATGCCTCCGCTACGCTGGTGGTTTTCACTTCCGCGCTCTGCGTGCTGGCCACGCTCATTGGATGGGTGTTCGATCGCCGCCGCGATTTCGCGATCATGAAGGCGCTGGGCGCTTCCGAACGTCTGGTCAACGGATTCTTTGCGGCCGAGGCGGCGGCTTTGGGTGTGGTCGGCGCCATTCTCGGCTTTTTCATTGGCATCGGCGTTGCGGCCTGGATTGGACGCGTCAACTTTCACGCGCCTGTCGTGCCGCGGTTCAGCGTTTTTCCGTACGTGCTTGCGGGGAGTGTTGCGGTGGCGCTTATTTCGGCTATCCTGCCGATCAAACTGTTGCGCCGCGTGCAACCGGCTATTATTTTGAGGGGAGAGTAGAGGATCGGGTGATCGGGTCATCGGGTGATCGGATCATCGAGACCTAGGGGAAGGAACGATACGGATGATTCGACTCAATAACGTTACTAAGAGTTATCCCGCCAGAGCGGAGGAGAGTAATGGCGGACTTATTAAAGCGCTGGACGATATTTCTCTCTCCATTGCGCCCGGCGAGTGGGTGGCGATGATGGGGCCGTCTGGCTCGGGTAAGAGCACGATGGTCAACCTCATTGGATGCCTCGACCGCCCTACCAGCGGCGAGATCTGGCTTGACGGACAAAATGTCGCCAGCCTCAGTGCATCGGATCTTAATCATGTTCGCGCCGAAACCATCGGCTTTGTCTTTCAGCAATTCCACATGATTCCGTATCTCACCGCGGTCGAGAACGTCATGCTCGCGCAGTACTTCCACAGCATGACGGACGAAAAGGAAGCTCTTGAAGCGCTCGATCGCGTGGGCCTAAAAGACCGCGCCGGCCACTTGCCTTCGCAGTTGTCTGGAGGCGAACAGCAGCGTGCTTGCATCGCGCGCGCCCTTATCAACGATCCTAAAATCGTGTTGGCCGACGAGCCTACCGGCAACCTTGATGCCGCTAACGAAGAGATCGTTTTGCGCCTGCTTCGTGAGCTTCACCAGCAAGGACGCACCATTGTCATGGTGACGCACGATCCGGTGGTGGCGCGGCTGGCCGACCGGCGCATCGAATTGCATCACGGCAAAATCGCCGCTCAGGAAGTCTTTTCGATGGCCGACGATGAGCAGTTCGACGAAGTGCTGGAAGAATTATTTGCCTTGGAAGAGAACGGCCAGATCGCAGAGATTGGCCGCATGGAAGTCCACGGCGCGTTGCCCGTTTCCATCGCCGTGGAAAAAATGGCGGCCATGGGACTGGTCGCGACCCGGCCGCATCCGCCCGAAGCGCACGATCACAAGCCTTTCGTGAATCCCTGTCACGACGCGCTGAAGCCTTCCGGCTTTTCGACCGGCGACGGTTCTTCGATCGTCGAACTCACTCCGCGTGGATATCAACGTGCTGCCGACATCATCCGCCGCCACCGGCTGGCCGAGCGCCTGTTTACCGATTCGCTCGCCATGGACAGCGAAACCGAAATCGAGCAACAGGCCTGCAAATTCGAGCACATACTTTCGCCTGAAGCCACTGACAAGATCTGCAGCTTTCTCAATCATCCGCTGACTTGTCCGCATGGCGCCCCGATTCCGCCGGGGCCGTGTTGCGGACGGCGTTCGGAGCCGCGGCAAACTGCTGCGGCGTTGTCCCGGCAACGTTAGTTTCGATTCGCTCCCAAGCTTCCGCAAAGAACGCGGAAGGATGGGGCACCCGCCCCCGTCCAAACCCGCACGAACACGCTACTTCTTCCCGAAGAACTTTCCAAATCCCAAGCGCACTTGCACCGTGTTCACTCCCGGATTCGGGACGGTCAGACCGGCATTTGAAATATGCAGGTAGCGGACATCCAAAGACCAGGCATGCTCACCGAAAAAGTACATCCCGAAGGCTGCGCCCGGGGTGAAGTTTATGGTCGAAGTTCCGGAGGGCACTTCATGGGTTGTGAACAGGACCCCTCCATTCAATTCGAGGAAGGGAGCGACATGTCCGCGCGTGGCGAAAATCCATTTGAAGCCGACCGGATTTACTCCGGCTCCGTATGCCGTATTGGCCGGCTGGAATATGACAAAGGCCGGCACTGCGTCCACCGCGAGCTCGAATCTTCCGTTGAGAAAGCCCGGGCCGTGTGGAGCGGTCAGGATCCAGCCATAGCGAACTCCGGCGTTCCACACGCTGGTATCCTTCGTACCGCCCGGAACCGAGTGGCCGCCGCCGGTCCACACCTGGAGTTCATGGCCGCCCTCCTCGGGGCGGTCCTGGGCGAGGGCTGGGAAAGCTGCCAGAAACACGGTGAGAAACAGCGTTGAAACGATTATTCGGGAGAGATACCCCACGCCTCTGGTGGACGGTGTCATAGGTGTCGTCAAGGTTGAGAATGAACGATACGCGAACAAAAGCTGCGACACAAATCGCCAGGCAGATTCGGAAGTAGCGCCTAGCCGGAGCCGAAAGTCGTGGTAGGCGCCGCTGTCGCACTCAGCGGCTAAAGCCGTCGGTAAAAACCGGGCGGTTATCGCAGCGGTGAACCGCTGCGCCACCCAAAATCAAGGGCAAGATCGATTTTCTCCCCGAGTTGCTAAAGTCTAGAGCCCCAATCCGCCATCCACCACGAGCACCTGTCCAGTAATGAATTGTGGAGCGGTGGCGAAGAACATCACGGCCGCGGCTATGTCCGCCGCGGTTCCGTTGCGCCGCATCGGCGTTTGCTTTGCCATTCTCTTCATGAACGCGGCCGCCGATTTTTCTCCTAACTCAATCATCCCGGGAGCGACCGCATTCACCGCAATCTCCGGCGCCAGCGCTTTCGACATCACTTTGGTCAGCATGTGTACCGCCGCCTTCGAGGAACAATAGTGCGCATGCGTCGCCCACGGTCGCTGGCCGCCCAGCGACCCCATATTAATGATGCGTCCCCGGCGCTTTTTCAAATACGGCAATGCTTCTCGAGAGACCAGAAACGGGCCACGCGTATTGGAGGCAAACATTGCATCCCATTGCGCTACCGTGAGCTTATCGAATTGGGCAGTCTCGTAATTTGCAGCGTTATTGACGAGCACATCGATTCCGCCCAACTCTCTCGCAACTTCAGTCACCATCGCGCGGACGCTCTGCTCGTCGGCGACATCGCAGCGGACTGCCAGCGCATCCACGTCATGCCGCGCGAGTTCTTCTACCACGGCCCGTGCTTCGCGCGACGATTGACGGTAGGTAATGGCCACATCCGCGCCATTTTCGGCGGCGGCCAAAGCTATGGCACGCCCCAGGCGTTTTGCTGCGCCTGTGACCAGAACTGTCTTTCCCGTAAGTGGCTGTCGCGGGGTCTTTATCCCGGCATTTGCCATCCCGGCATTCTACGCTGTCTTGGCGGAGGGCTTTCCGTGGTGGGCCGGCGGGAGGCCAGCGCTACGGCCGGAGGATGCGTTGGAAAGCCTGCACCAAAACTGCTACACTCCCTCGCATGACGCAACCTCGGGAGGTCGTCGTTTATTCCCGCAAGGGATGTCATCTCTGCGAGATCGTCAAAGAAAGCATCGTCAAGCTGCAAAAGCGTGGCGGCTTTACCTGGCGCGAAATTGACGTAGACTCCGATGCTGAAATCCGCCGCCTTTATACCGACGAAGTCCCCGTGGTGTTCATCAATGGCCGCAAAGCGTTTAAATATCGCATGGACGAGCAGGAATTCCTGCGCAAACTGAGCGCCTGATTGCGAACCGACGTTTGACTTCTTCGTTCTCCGATTTACAATCATTCCCCGATGCTTCGCGCTCAACTCTCCGCCGATCCGGCCGGACGTTTTGTCCATGATGTTGTTCTCGAAAGCTGCCGACGGAACGGCGGCAAGACAGCCCTCGTCGATACTTCCTGCGATCGGCGTTTCACTTTCTCCGAATATGGCAGCATCGTTGAATCCCTTGCCCATGGCCTCGTCTCCGCCGGGCTCGCTCCGGGAGAAGTGGTGGCGATCTTTCTTCCCAACTCCTGGGAATTTGCGGCTACCTATCACGCGGTTACGCTCGCCGGAGGCATCCCCACGCTGCTCAATCCCGCCTACCGCGAGCGCGAGATTCGCTATCAACTGGAAAACTCCGGCGCGGCATTCCTCATCTCGGACGCTCCGCTTCTCGATAACGTGAACCTCGCGGGACTCCCGGGACTGCGTCGCGTCTTCACGACCCGTCACCCTCGCGCAGGCTTCGAGGACTTCGCAAGTCTGCTGCGGCCGGCGTTGGGTACGACGTCCGCTAAATTTCCGGAAGCTGCCCGGAGCCCGCAAGAAACGATCGCGGCGCTTCCCTACTCCAGCGGCACCACCGGACTGCCCAAGGGTGTCATGCTCTCGCACTACAACCTGGTCTCGAACGTTTACCAGTTGCTTGGCAGGGATGGCACGCCGCTTAATGCCGACGACACGATGCTCTGCTTCCTGCCTCTCTACCACATCTATGGCTTAACCGTAGCCCTCACATTGTCCGTTACCCTGGGCTCCACGCTCGTCCTGATGCCGCGCTTCGACGTGCAGAAGCTGTGCGCTCTTCTGATTCAGGAAGGCGTGACCATGATGCCGGTGGTCCCGCCCGCGATGAATGCCATGTGCCAGGCGGCGGAGGCCGGCATCTTTCCGAAGAACCACAAAGTGCACTGGATCAAGTCCGGCGCCGCACCGCTCGCTGCTGAACTCGCCCGCCGCTTCACCGATCTCACCGGCATCCTGGTCCTGCAAGGATACGGTATGACGGAGGCCTCCCCTGTCACCCACGCCGGCTACCTTGCGCCACCCGAAATGTATCGCCCAGCGTCCATCGGGCAGCCGCTGGCCCTCACCGACTGCCGCGTTCTGAATCTGGATGGAAACGATGTGGCCCCCGGCGAGCAAGGTGAACTCGTCATGCGGGGGCCGCAATTCATGATGGGATACTGGAAGGAGCCGCAAGCGACGGCGGCCGTGCTGCGCGATGGGTGGTATTTCTCCGGCGACATCGTGCGCTGCGACGCCGACGGCTTTTATTATGTCGTGGACCGCAGCAAGGAGATGATCAAGTACAAGGGATTCCCGGTCGCTCCCGCCGAAATCGAATCCGTTCTACTGGAACATCCCGCCGTCCGCGACTGCGGCGTAGTGGCCAAGCCCGACCTCGCCAGCGGAGAAATACCTTGTGCGTTTGTCGTGCTTCGTGAAGGATTCACGGCCTCTGATGCAGTCGCCAAACAGCTCTGCGACTTCGTGGCCGACCGCCTTGCCCACCACAAGCAACCGCGGGAGGTTCGCTTCGTGGAGGCGGTTCCGCGAACGCCGTCGGGCAAAATTTTGAGGCGCGAACTGCGTAAAGTCCTTTCTTAAACCAGATTCATTTCCCCAATACTCAGAACTCTTCCTCTCGATACCGACAGTATCGCAAGCTTATTAGTAACGTCCTGCGATTAGCAGACGGAGTCAGGAGTTTTCACTTCCTTCAAAGTGCTAAACTCGCCTAGCATGCGGACGGACCTTCTGCCCCTTTGCGACCAGCATTACCGCACCATGGAGCCCGCGCTAGCTCCCTACAGTGCCGACCGCTCCATCGAATTCTTTCGTTGCACCGACAAGCTCTGCCATCGATGCTTCGGCGAACGCCTCGGCTACACCACCCCGCAACGCGGAGAGGCGCCTGCGGTCACTCCCAACCAACCCATCTGCGACCGTCATCGACGCCCCATGTTTATCATCAGTCTCGATCGCCAGCGCAATCACGTAACTTATGCATGCCCTGAACCCGACTGCTCCGAACGAGTATTAAGGACATAACTCGCTCCTAAGATTTCGGTTTTTCCTTGTTACTGGATTGTGATTAGTCGTGTATATTGCTCAGGAACGTGGGCTCACTGCAAAGTATTCCAAAGCCGTAAGGATGGATTCGATGTCGATTATGCCGCTGCCCGATCTTTCGCCCGATCTGCGCGCAGAGCCGGAAGGCATCCATCTTTCGGCGCTCGACTCCTACCTTGGACAGCCCGGAAGCTTGCCGGGTGTGGGCTTCTGGCCGCGTGGTGCCGCCCGCATCGTCGACTGGGTAATCCATTATTTCGTTGGCTACGGCGCGGGATTCCTGTTCAGGATCATGCTGGAGATTGTCGCCGGCATGCGGCATACCTCCGTCCGGGCTCTGCTCCGACATCAGACGTCCGGACACTTCGCCGTGTATGCTTTCGCCCTGCTGGGCTCGGTTGTTTTCGAAGCAATCTGCGAAGGGCTCCACGGAAGCACACCCGGCAAACGCGTGTTATCCATGGTCGTTCTCCAGGAGGACGGCTCACCCTGCCGGATGGGTTCGGCCTGGATCCGGTCCTTTGCCTACTTTATCGACGCGCTTTTCTTTGGACTAATCGGTTACTTCAATATGCAGAAGAACCCCCAGCGCCAGCGCCACGGCGATGAATGGGCGCACACCGTGGTGTGCCGCCGTTCCAACGTTGCGGCCGCGAACCTTCGTAGTGGTGGCCAGTTCACGGGGGCTCTCTTCCTTGCGGTCCTGGCCGATGCCATGCTTCTCATTTTTGGGCTGCTCATCAGTCTGACCAGTTAGTTGTCCCAGCGACTATTGACACAACTTAAACTGGAGTCACTCCCCAACCAGCCACGCATATTGCGCCGCCGACAACGGCACCACGCTGAGCCGTCCTTGCCTCACCAGCGGCGATTCCGCAAACGCTGCTCGCGCCTTGATTTCCGCCAGCGTCTTCGGCTTTGCGATCGCCTTCCCTGCTTTTATCTTTACCTGCGGGTTTCTGGGATCGGTCGCCTCGACCGACACTACCGTGGCTGTTCCTACTGCGCTTTTCTCGTCTCCGGTGTGGTAAATCACCAGTCGCTCTCCGGACTTCATCTCACGCAGGTGCTTCACGGCCGCTGGATTTGTCACGCCGTCCCAGATCGTCGTCTTCTCGCGCTCCAGATCGGCGAAGGAATACACAGTTGGCTCAGTTTTCAGAAGGTAGTCCATGGGCAGGTATTGTAAACACAAAACCGGATAGATGCGTGGAGTGGCGGGCTTCGCCCGCTAGACAGCCGAGGGCGGCTGTCCCTACACGAAAAAAGGCATCCCGCAACTCTGGGATGCCCTTAGATCTTTTGGACTCTTAAACCGAGTTCGCCGCTATGCGCCCGGCGGCTTCTCTTTCTTCTTGTCGTCTTCCTGCTTTTTCTGCTCGGGCGTCCGTTTCGGTTGCTGATGCGGAGGAGGTGGCGCTGGCTTTGCTTCCGCGGGCGCAGGCGCGCGTTGCGGCTGGCGCTCGGCGGCCGGAGGCGTTTGCGGACGATCACTTCTCGCCGGTGGCTTTTCCGGTGGCGGAGCTGGACGGTTCTCTGGCCTGTTGTTCGGTTGCGGCGGCACCGGACGATTTTGCTCCGCCGCAGGCGGACGATTTTGCTGAGCCGGAAACGCCGGACGCTGGTTGGGAGCTTGTTGATTAGGAGCTGGCTGATTCGACGGACGACTCGCCGGTTGATTTGCTGACGGCGGTTGATTTGTTGGCAACGATGCGGGCTGTCCTGGGCGCGCTGCATTCTCATTCTGTGGAGCGCCCGGATGGCCGGTGGTCGCCGTTGCGGGTTTGCCAGGAGGCGCCTGCTTCACCATCGGAGGCGGGGATGCGGCGCCGGTGGGGCGCATGCTTTGCAGTTCGCGCGGGGCGACGGGTTCTCCGGGATGCGCGGCCAGAGCCTGCTGCTGTTTTGCAAACGGGACCGGAGGGGGCGGCGGCGTTTTCTTGGCGATCACCTGCCGGTTCATGACTGCCGCGGGCGGCGCGGATACGCGGCCAGCGGTCGAAGCTTTCGCTCCGAGCACACTTTCACGCGTAGGAGCTACAGCTACCCTCGCATTTATCGACGCGCTGCGGAGCTGCTGCTCGTTCACTGCAACCGCCGCCCGGGCCACAGGCTGCGCTCCGGCGAAGGCACGTTGCGGGACGACCGTTACCGCGCCCCGAACGTCCCGGTTCGCATAGGTCACGTTCGTGATGGTCGTGCTCTTATTGATGATGGTGGTGTTGTAAACGTTCGTGATCACGGTAGTATTGACGACCGTGTTGCTTACATTCACGCGCGTCATATAGCCGCGGCTGACCTGGTATGGCGGTACATACACTTCACGCGGACCGAGCGGGAACCAGCCCACGTTGCCGCCGAAACCGCCTGGGCCGCCGCCAATGAAGACGACCAGCGCGGGCGCGTACACGGCGCGCACTTCTACCGGCCCAGCGATCCAGCCCCAGCGGCCGCCGACCGTGACCCAGCGTCCGTAGTGAAAGGGAGCATAACCCCAGGCGGAGTCATCGACCCAGGTGTATCCCCAGGGAGCAATCCAATCCCAATGGCCTGTGTGATACGGGGCCCAGCCGACTTCAACCTGGGTGGGAAACCAGACGTGGCCGTAGCTTGGATCGTCGCGCCAGTCGCCATTGTCGTCGAGATCTTCATAGCCGACGACATCGCGGGAGAGATATTGCGCCGAGCGCGATCCATCGTACCGATGATCGCGAGCGTAGGCCCAGTTGTCGAATTGATCGGGACCGCCAAGATCTTCAACGTCGGCATTCAGCGAGTCGGTTCCGTTGAAAGTGCCTTGTTGGCCGGCGTGCAACGTATAGGTCTGGCCGTTGCCGGTCGCCTGGCCTCCGCCATCGCGCAGTCCGATGACGGTGTAGGTGCCGTCATCGTTGGCATTCAACCGATAGCTTCCGGGCTGAGAAACGGTGAAGGCGAGATTCGGCGTATCGATCTCGAAGTCATCGTTTTGGTCGAGGCGGCGCACACGAACGTTGATCGCCCCCGACGAAAGTTGGAGTTGCACGGTATTGTCATCCAGGTTGAGGAACGAGACTCCGGTGTTTTCACTCAGACGAATCACCGCTGATCCCAACTGCAATTCGGCACGTGAGTCCTTGTCGGCCCAAAGTTTGTCTCCGGTCGTCATGGGACGGTTGGGGACGGCTTGCACCCAATCGTCTTCGCCCGCGGGTTGGAATGAAACCGAACCTTCGATGTATCCGAGCCGGGCGACGCGCGTTGGCGGATCGTTCTGATCTTGATCTTGAGCCAGAGCTTGAATGGGGAGGATGACCGTCGTCAGCAACGCGGTCAAAAGCGCGATGACCAAAAAGGCGGTCGATAAGACTATTTTTTTAAGTCGGTTTGTCATAGAAGTTATTGTCTCCAAAGTTTTTTAATCCTGACTCTGGCGGCAGCCATTGGCACTAGACACGAGGCTCCACGGATTTGTCAAGTTTTGTAACGCTAGAACTTTGATGCGGGAAGTCGGGATGGCAGCCATTTTTGGCTGCCGGTTTTTGAGTATGGGCGCGCGGAAGGGTCTAGCGCGTCCGGTGGGATTCGAGGATTTTCTAGCGCATCTCTATTTTCCAGCGCACCTCTGAGGATAGCAGATTAGCGAGGCGTCCAGGATTTGCGGGGCTTCGCCCCGAGGCACTAACTCAGCGGTTGGGCTTGAAGCTTCGTGCCGACTTCCCCGGGCACGCCCAGCAGATAGAATCAATGTTGTTTTTCTGCCGGTGGAGTATCGAGGCTTCCAAAACCGGCCCGAGTTCATCCAATCAAGATTTTGCGGAGGGATCCCTGTCCATACCCATTGAAGATTACGCGATGATCGGCGACTGCCATACAGCGGGCCTGGTCTCAAGGGAGGGTTCGATCGATTGGCTCTGTCTTCCGCACTTTGATTCGGGCGCCTGTTTTGCGGCGCTGCTCGGAAGTGCTGAACACGGGCATTGGTCGATCTCACCGGCAGAGCCGATCCGAAGTATCCGCCGCCAGTACAGGGACGGAACCTTGATTCTGGAGACTGAGTTTGAAACCGAAAGCGGATCGGCAAAGGTCATCGACTGCATGATGTCGCGCCAGGAGATGCCTGAGGTTCTGCGCGTTGTCGTCGGTACCCGAGGGCAGATCCGGATGAAGTTGGAACTGGTAATTCGATTCGATTACGGGTCTGTGGTGCCCTGGGTTCGGCGAATCGAAAACGGGATTTCCGCCATTGCCGGTCCAGACATGATCCGGCTGCGGGCGGATGTGCCGCTTCACAGCGAGAATATGAAGACCGAGGCGGAGTTCACTATTGCGGAGGGACAAAAGGTCGCGTTTGATCTGACCTGGTATCCCTCACACCAGCGTGAACCTGTGCCGGTGAACATTGAGGAGGCGATTCAGAACACGGAAAAATGGTGGCGGGAGTGGTCGGATCGCTGTGCTTATCAGGGAGAATGGCGGGACGCAGTGTTACGCTCGCTGATCACGCTAAAAGCCCTGACATTTTTGCCCTCGGGCGGGATCGTAGCAGCGCCGACAACTTCATTGCCTGAACTGTTGGGGGGCGTGCGGAATTGGGACTACCGGCTTTGCTGGGTGCGAGATGCGACCCTGACCCTGCAGGCGCTGCTCAGGGCCGGATACTTGGAAGAAGCGCGAGAGTGGCGAGAATGGCTTTTGCGCGCTGTCGCCGGCAGTCCTTCCGAACTTAACATCGTTTACGGTCTTCGCGGCGAACGCAGGCTCACGGAACTGGAACTGCCGTGGTTGCCGGGATATGAAAAATCTGTTCCCGTCCGTACCGGGAATGCCGCATACAAACAGTATCAACTCGATATCTTTGGGGAGGTGGTTAACACGCTTTTTCAGGCGCGCGAAGCCGGGCTGGGACCGCCCCAGCACGCGCGTCACGAAGTCGCATTGGCGATGCTGGAGTTTCTGGAGACGGGCTGGGAGCAGCCCGATGATGGCATCTGGGAGGTGCGTGGTCCGCGGCGGCATTTCGTCCACTCGAAGATGATGGCATGGGTCGCCGTCGATCGCCTGATCAAAATGGCGGAACTGGGCCGGTTCGCTGTAGATATCTCCCGATGGAAAAAACTTCGTGATGCCATTCATGAGCAGGTTTGCCGGCAGGGGTTCGATGCGAATATGAATTCCTTTGTGCAGTATTACGGAGGCAAACACCTCGACGCGAGCATCCTGATGATGCCGCTGGTTGGCTTTCTTCCGCCGGACGACGTACGTGTAATCGGCACGGTTAAAGCCATCGAAACCCATCTCTTGGAGAATGGTTTTGTTGCACGGTACACGCGAGATCCCGCCGTAGACGGCATGCCCCATGGAGAAGGAACGTTTCTGCCCTGCTCATTCTGGCTAGCGGACAATTACGAGTTGCAGGGCCGCCATGCAGACGCAGTGCGGATGTTCGAACGGCTGTTAGACATTCGCAACGATGTCGGTCTTCTATCGGAAGAATATGATCCGATGGCAAAACGCCAGCTGGGGAATTTTCCTCAGGCGTTTTCTCACGTTGGCTTGGTAAATACAGCCTTCAATCTGAACCAGCGATCGAACCAGCGACAGACCCAGCGACCGAGCCAGCCTGTTAGGCGCGCGAGTGAGGCCGCCGATCCGCGCTGAGTCTACCATTGAGCCGGGCGGATAACGTTCCCACACCGAGGTAATTAGTAATGCTCTCTCTGGACAGCCGAGGGCGGCTGTCCCTACGCGAGCATTGTTGTGCTAGCCTTGCTTTTCATGACACAGGTTTCTTCGCATCCGAAGCATTTTCTCTCCGACAAGGTTGAGCATTTTACCGAGTCGGTCATTCGCGAGATGACTCGGCGGGCGATGCAATATGACGCCGTCAATCTGGCGCAGGGGTTTCCGGATTTTTCCGCGCCTGCTGAAATCAAGCGCGCCGCGCAGGAAGCGATCGCCGCCGACGTGAATCAGTACGCCATCACCTGGGGGGCGAAGAGCTTGCGGAACGCGATTGCGCGGCAGATGCAGGTGTGGCAGGGAATCGAGGTCGATCCGGAAAGAGAAGTTGTAGTGTGCTGCGGATCGACCGAAGCGATGATCGCCACGCTGCTGGCAGTGTGCAACAAGGGCGACGAGGTCGTGGTCTTCGAGCCGTTTTATGAGAACTATGGGCCGGATTCGATTCTTAGCGGGGCCAAGCCGCGGTTTGTCAGTCTGCGGCCGCCGAAAGGGACGGGGGGCGAGTGGACGTTCGATGAACAGGAATTACGCGAGGCGTTTCAGCACAAGACGGGACAGGCGGAATCCAAAACCAAGGCCATCATCGTTAATACGCCCAATAACCCGACTGGCAAGGTATTCAGCCGGAAGGAACTGGAGTTGATCCGCGATCTGTGCGTCGAATACAACGTGCTGGCCATCACCGACGAAATCTACGAGCACATTCTCTATGACGGATCCGAACATATTTCGATCGCGCGGCTGGACGGCATGCGCGAACGGACCATCACGATTAACGGCCTTTCGAAGAGCTACAGTGTTACGGGATGGCGCGTGGGCTGGGCGGTTGCGCCTCCGGCGATCACGAACGCGATCCGCAAAGTGCATGACTTTTTGACCGTGGGCGCGCCCGCGCCTTTGCAGGAAGCGGGAGCGGCGGCGCTGAGCCTGCCTGCCAGCTATTATCGCGAACTGGCCGACCGGTACCGCACGCGGCGCGACCATCTGATTCCCGCGCTGGAGAAAGCCGGGTTCCTTTGTTATCGTCCGCGGGGAGCGTACTACGTGATGACCGACATCAGCGCGTTCGGATTCGCGAACGATGTGGAATTTGCAGCTCACCTTGTAAAGGATATCGGGATCGCATGCGTGCCGGGATCGAGTTTCTACAAGCATCCGAAGGACGGATCCCAACAGGTACGTTTCGCCTTCTGCAAGAAGCCTGAGACACTGGATGAGGCAGCGCGACGGTTGGAAAAGCTGCGGACGCGTCTGTAGGGAATTGTGGTGGCCATCTCAGCACTAACAGCAGATAAAAGTAGCGGCGCATCCACAGCTATCTGCGCTATACTTCGCCTCAACGCTGCAACATTTCCGGAAAGCGAGTGTCGATGTCCATGCCGGTGAGAAACGTGGAAGAGGTATCTGCGCAGGTTCCTGCTGAAGATTTTCAGGCGCTGGAAGAGAAAGTTTATCGCACCATTGAGTTGTACAAGGCGGCCAAAGAAGAGCGGACCACGGCCGAGCGCGATGCGAAGCGGCTGCGGGAGCAACTCGAGGAGCGCGAGGAAGAAAATGAAGCCATGCGCCGCGAACTGGTGCAACTGCGCAAGGACCGCGAGGACATCCGCGGCCGGGTGGAGAAAATGTTGAGCCAGATGGAAGCGCTGACACGGGAACAGGCGGCTAGCTGAACGGCAGCGCAGTTCCGTCCAACAGCGATCTGGCCATAGTAATTTGCCGAGGAGCAACATGGCGACAGCGACCAAACAACCTCCGACCGATGCGTTGAGCAACGCGAATGGCAGCGTGCGCGTCGAAATCTTCGACCAGGTTTATAATTTGCGCGGCTCGGACGCGGACTACATCATCAAGCTGGCCGAGTACGTCGATGGCAAGATGCGCGCGGTCTCGGAACAGACGGCGACGGTCGATTCGGTGCGGCTGGCAGTGCTCGCGGCGCTGAATATCGCGGATGAGTATCATCTGCTGCGGCAGCGACTGGAGACGCCTTCTCCGGAAGCGCAGCAGCGGGCCAGCAAACTGGCAAGCGCGCTGGACGAAGTATTGCAGGATACGCGGCGCGCGGGCTGAAGCCCAGACCCTGAAGGGGCTTCTCATTCCGATCAAATTACGGTATCGCTGAAGCGATACCCCGATACGAAACTCAGATGCGAAACGCAAGTTCGTTCCCTTGCCCGTTGAATCGGTCGTAACCTCTGGTTCATTTCCGAGATTCGGGCGGAACGTAACCCCTAGCAAACCTTCTGCCAACTATTTTGCATTTTCCTCTTGCGAATCTGTTCGCGGTTTCCTAGCATCCTAGGTGAAAGCCGACCTGCCAAGTTGGTGTTGGTGGTAACCGATTTTTGAACCAATGCCGAATGAACGGGGACTCGACTCGCAAAAAGATCCTGTGTGCTACGTTCCGCCATGCGGAAAAGCCTAATGGGTCGCGGCGGGTTCCCACCGTCTGAGACGGGTTCATTCTCGGCCCACCACACGGCCCAGTGGGTCGGCTTGTTTATTTCAGGTCTCAGGTGACAGGTCGCAGTTGGCAGGAAAAGCTGGCACGACTTTGCTTTCCTGTCACCGGCCACCCGTCACCTGAGACTTTATCTTTTCTGCTAGCATCCAAACTAACGTGTTCCCCAGACTTTTTCATATTGGCAGTTTCTACCTGCCCACCTACGGTGTCCTGGTTGCGACGGGCGTGCTCATCGGGATTTGGATCACTGTCCGCAATGCCGAGAAGCAGGGTATCAACGGTGACGATGCCTGGAACCTCTGCATCCTCGTCGTGCTTGCCGGAATCATCGGGGCGAAAGTTCTTTACATCATCAACGATTGGACGTATTACACGCACAACTGGCGCGAGATCTTCAGCCTGAACACGCTGCAGGCGGGAGGAGTATTTTCCGGTGGTCTGATTGCCGCCCTCATCGCGGGAATCTGGTACATGCGACGCCATCACATGCCGGCACTGCGCACCATGGACGGCATCGCTCCCGGATTGGCGTTTGGCCACGTCCTCGGACGCTTCGGTTGTTTTTCGGCCGGTTGCTGTTACGGCAAGCCGACTAATCACTTCTGGGGTGTCATCTTCACTAATCCTCTGGCGCATGAGGTGAGTGGAACTCCGCTCGGCGTCAGGATCGAGCCGACGCAACTGATCGAGGCGGCAGCCGAGTTTTTCAACTTTCTGCTGCTGATGTGGTTATTCAAGCGCAAGAAGTTTGATGGACAGATATGGGCCACGTTCATGATCCTGTATGGAATCGAGCGTTACTTCATCGAGTTTCTGCGCGACGATCCGGGACGCGGCGAAGTCTTCGGCGGGCTGATGACGGGGACGCAGTTGATTGCGATTTTGCTGGTCGTCGGCGGGGGGTTGATCTGGTGGCTGAGGGGCAGCAGTCAGCCTGCAGCACTCAGCCCTCAGAAGTCGAGCTCCGCGCATTAAGCAGGCCAACTCGGTGTGATTTTCGGTGGCGCAGCGGTTCATCGCTGCGATAAGAAGCTTGTTTCGAGATTCGGCTTTAGCCGCTGCGGTTTCCCCAGCCGGTTGCGCCACTCAACCCCACAGATTCGGCTTGCTTGGCTGTATGCTGAGTGGTGAATGCCCTCCTTTCCCCTTACGTTAACCGCTTCCCTCGAATCCGCAGGACAGCGCCTGGACCAATATCTGGCAACGCAACTGTCTGAAGTCAATCAGACAGAGGTCAGCCGCGCCCGCGCGCAGCAACTCATTGCCAAGGGCGAAGTGTTGGTAAACAAGACGCCGGCGAAGGCCTCGCTGCGGCTGAAAGGTGAAGAGCAGATCACTATCGCCGGGCCGCCGCACGCTTCTCCACTGCGGGCCATTGCGGAAGAGATTGCGCTCGACATTGTTTATGAGGACGACGACCTGGCGATCGTCAACAAGCCTGCGGGCATGATGGTGCATGCGGGCGCAGGCGCGACCGACGATGCGCGCAACCGCGGAACTCTGGTCAATGCGCTGCTGCATCACTTCAAAAAGCTTTCCGCCGTCGGCGGCGAACTGCGGCCGGGAATTGTGCATCGCCTGGATCGGGCGACCAGCGGACTGATGGTGGTGGCCAAGAACGATGAATCGCATCACCGCCTAGCGAAGCAGTTCAGCGGGCGCGAGGTGCACAAGACTTACATTGCGCTGGTCCATGGCTGGCCGAAGCAGGATCGCGGCACGATTCAAAGCGCCATCAGCCGCCACTCGCAAAAACGCACGCGTATGACGACACGCGGCTTTGGCGGCCGCGAGGCGGTGACGCATTACGTGGTGCGACGAAAGATCGATTCGCCTTACGGCAAGTTTGCGCTCGTCGAACTCAAGATCGAGACCGGACGCACGCACCAGATTCGCGTGCATATGTCGTCGCTGGGACATCCGGTGGTGGGCGACGCGCTCTACGGAGCGCCCGGCGAATTGCGGTCGCAGTCGAACAAACGGCGAGCGGCAGGCATGCCCGCGACGCTGGCGCTGGATCGAAATTTTCTACATTCGGCGACGCTTGAGTTGACGCATCCGCGGACCAAGGAAGCCCTCAAATTTTCACGGCCGTTACCGGCGGAACTTGAGACCTTGCTCGGTAGCCTGGAGAATGCGCGGCAGGAAGGTCCTTGGCGGGAACCTGCGTCCGGCAAAACCGACGTGTAGAGAATCTAGACAAGAGCGGGCGCTGGGCTGCGGGCTATAATAAAGGAAAGCAAACCCGAGTAATCGTCCTGATGAAATTGCGCGTTTTTCTACTTCTCATTGCATCTTGTTTACTGGCTGGCTCGCTGATCGGCCAGACAACGCCCGCTGCTTCCACGCCGCCGGCGGCGCAGAATTCGTCCGTGAAAACAAATGCTCCGCCTGACGGCAAGACCCAGGCTCCGGCGCCGACCGCGAAGCCGGAGAATCCGGCTCAGTCCGATTCCCCCGCCAACGATGATTCCCTCGCCACACTCAAGGCGACGGTCAACGAAGTTCGCGTGGTGTTCACCGTGACCGACCGGCACGGCCACTACATTAAGGATCTGAAGAGCAATGACTTCCGAGTGATCGACGATCAAAAGCCGGCCGAACTGCGCAGTTTCCGCAGCGAGACCGATCTGCCTCTGCAGGTGGGATTACTGGTGGATGCGAGCAATTCGGTGCGCGACCGGTTCAAGTTCGAGCAAGACGCCGCCATCGAGTTCTTGAACTCGATCATCCGGCCGGGCTACGACAAGGCGTTCGTGGTCGGCTTCGACGCCACTCCGGAAGTTACCCAGGATTTCACCGATAGCACCGAGCATCTTTCCGCCGGCGTGCGCATGTTGCGGTCGGGCGGCGGCACCGCGATGTATGACGCGATTTACTATGCCTGCCGGGACAAGATCATGAAGCAGGAACAGACGAAACCGGTACGCAACGCGATCATTCTGCTCAGCGACGGCGAAGACAACTTGAGCCACGTCACCCGCGAGGAAGCGATTGAAATGGCGCAGCGCGCGGACGTAATCGTCTACAGCATCAGCACCAATATCAGCGGCATGAAGGGCAATGGCGACAAGGTGCTGGAACGCATCGCCGATGCGACCGGCGGGCGGGCGTTTTTTCCCTTTCAGATGCGCGAAATGTCGGACGCCTTTGTCTCGATACAAGAGGAGTTGCGCAGCCAGTACGCAGTGGCCTACAAACCGGCGAATTTTGTTGCGGATGGACGCTATCGCACGATTCAAGTCGTGGCGCAGGAGAAGGGCTTGAAGGTGCGCACTCGCAAGGGATACTACGCTCCCAAGCAGTAAACACCAGTTCTCAGTTCTCGGTCCTCAATTCTCAGTTGTCTTTAGTGCTGATCGTCATGCCTGGATACTCTGGAACTCCGCTGGCGAAAAAGTTGGGTATCAAGGACGGCTTCCGTCTTGCCTTGCTGCATGTGCCTGACGATGTCCGAAGCAGCCTCAGCAGTGCTTTCGACAAATGCCGGATCCAAGGCAACAGCATCAAGGCCAGCAAGAATCAGAATAAAGATCTCGATTTCATTTTCTTCTTTGCCAAATCGCGCGCCGGGCTGGATCTTGAATTGTTGGCGGCCGCGAAGGCGCTGGCCCCCGCGGGCATGCTCTGGATCTCTTGGCCGAAAAAGAGTTCGGGCGTCGCCACCGACCTCACAGGAGATGTGGTTCGCCAGAGCGGATTGGATGCGGGGCTGGTCGACATCAAGGTCTGCGCGGTCACCGACGTCTGGTCGGGACTAAAGTTCGTAATCCCGGTCAAGGATCGCCCCAAAGGGAAGGGGCGAATCGTCTAAGATCGCCTCACCAATCCCGGACCGCCTGATGCATTTGGTGGAGGAACACGCTTCTCGCCCAGTCCGGCCCTAATTCGCGGGCGACAGCAGAGTATCCGCATCTACGAAGGCGGTGAATGCCGCACCCTGCTTGATTTCCGCGTTTTTGCCATGCACGAACACACCCACGGGAACAACCGGGACAAACATGAGGCCGATCGCCTTCCCTACTTTGTCCTGTCCCTCCTTTGCGGCGGTGCCGCGGAGTTTGATCACAACGCTGCCGGCCTGGAGCGAGTCTATTTGACAAAACACTTCGCCTGGAGCGCCTCCCATTCCCGTCTTGTCGACTTCGGTGACGATTGCAAGCGCAGGTGTCCCCTTCTTGACCACAACCGTGTCCCCGACCTTTAGATCCTCAGACACCGTCAAGGGAATTTTGTCACCCACGTCGGTTGTCTTGGAATTTACATCGGAATCGAACACCAAAGGTACCGGCGTGCCCCGTGCCAGCAAGAGTTTCTGGGGCGCGGAAGACGCTGGGGCCGACTTCAGATAGGTATTCGGAGCTGCGACCGCCGGTTGTGCCACAGGCGCGGCGGCGGGCACCCCGTTCAGCGTATAGACCGCAGTAGCGACCCGACTGCGCCCTCCGTACGGCGAGATAGCGATGGCTTGCAGGGTGGTCGTCGAAGCGATGGTGATCGGACCGACGTATTGAATTGACGCCGCAGTCGGCGTCCATCCGTCCGTCGTGTAGTAAATCACCGCGCCGCGGGTCGAATCTCTTAATTTCAACGTCACTGCCGAGGAATACTTGCCGGGCTTAACGGAGAACTTCGGTTTGGCGGCGTAACAGCGATAACACTGCGGCGTGTTCCGCGCTGCCTGCATTGCGTTTTGCATCATCATCTGATTCGCCTGCTGGGACGCTTGCATCATCTGGTCGTTCGCCTGCTGGGCCGCTTGCTGCGCGGCCTGTGTCGCCATCTGGGAAGCTTGCTGCGCCGCCTGCATGCCGGGATCCTGAGCCAGCGCATAGGAAACCGCCAGTGCCAACGTCAATAGCGCGAGATAGGTTCGCATAAATTTCTCCTCTATTGAGTTAGACGGGCGTGTCCAGACCTGGGGGCCACGATCTCGTAAAGAATTGTATATGTTGGCCCTGCGCAACTTGAATTCTGAAGGCGGGTTTGCATTCAGTAGACGCGGCTCCCAGGCGGCAAGGGGGCCGGCGGGCGCTAATAGAGGTCATTGATCGAGGTCGTTGATCGAGGTCATTGATCGAGGTCATTGATCGAGGTCGTTGATCGAGAGGAGAACGAATATGAAACGCATGATAGCGGGGGTTTTGCTGATGGTCGGACTCGGTGCGGGAACCATGTTTGCCGAGGATGGCTGGCGGGATCGGCGCGACATTCGGCGGGATGAGGCGAGGATTGCGCATGACCGCAGGGAATTCCGGCGGGACCTCTACCACGGAAAGTATGCCGCGGCGAGGCACGAACGAAGAGATTTGCGGCGTGAGTATCGCGACCTGAACCGCGATCGCCGCGACTGGCGCTAACAAGGCTGGCTAACATCCACGCATCGTTCATTGGGATGAGATCTCAGAAGAGATGTCGGAGGAGATCTCGGAGGAGATGATAGTGCGGATCAGAACCAGGCTGCTGGTGTCGGCGACGGTGGGAATCATGCTGAATTTACCGGCCACCGGCCAGACTCCGGTGTCGCGGGCGGAGCGGGAATTATTCGCGTCGGTGAACCAGGCGCGCCGGGAGCGGAAACTGCCTCCGCTGCGGTGGGATAATGCGCTTGCGGCAGCGGCACGGCGTCACGCGGAAGTGATGGCCCAGCGCGGATCGGCGCAACATGGATTTGTCGGCGAGCCAAGCCTGACGACACGGGTCAAACAAGCCGGCGGGCATTTCAGCTGGCTCTCGGAAAACGTGACCGAGGGGCCGACCGCGACGTTCATCCACTCGCAATTCATGAACTCGCCGTCCCATCGCGCGAACTTTCTGGATCGGGACATGGATTCCATCGGAGTTGGTGTGGTCGAGCGCGGCGGCAGGTTATTCGCCGTCGAGGATCTTTCGCAAGCGCGGTGAATTCAGGTGTTAGGTCTTAGGTCGCAGGTCTTAGGAAAAGCACAGACCGACTGCTCTGCTTCGTCCAAGCTAAAAACAGGCCGCGCTAGTCCTCGTGGCGGGGTGTGGCGTAGTACCCGCTGCGGGCCTGGATTTTGTAGTCCCCGGCCTTGGGCTTGATCTCGATTTTGCGGAAAGAGCCATCGCGGGCGGTGTTGATGGGCACATAACCGGCATTGTATTGGCTGCGGAGTTCCTGGGAAATCTGGTCGAAGGCCTGGCGAAGTTTTTCGATCTTGTTGCCGACTTCAATCACGCGGCCGCCCGTTTCCTGGGTGAGCTTTTTCATCTCGGCGTCGCCGGTATAGCCGCCGAATCCGTAGAATCCGCGGTCGGCAATGAGCAGCACATAGCAGATGGCATCCGCTTTCTGGGCAGCTTCGATGGCGTCTTTGATCTTCAGGCGGCTGCCTTCGTCTTCTCCGTCGGTGAGCAGCACCATCGCCTTGCGACCGACTTCGTGGGCAAACTCGTCGTGCGAGGCTAGATAAACGGCATCATAGAGAGCGGTGCCGCGTTGGCCGCTGGCGGAGCATGGAATCGGGCCTTGCGGGCCAATCGGGCCTCCCGAACAACCGACTCCGCCGGTGTTGATTTTGGCCTGATTGAGCGCACGCCTGAGCCGGCTGATGGAGTTGGTGAAATCCTGCAGCAGGGTAATATCCACGTCGAAGCTGATGACGAAGGCCTCATCTTTGGGGCGCAGCGTGTTCTCGAGGAACGATGCTCCAACTTCCTTCTCCATCTCGAGGACGCGCATCTGGCTGCCGCTGGAATCGATGAGGATGCCGAGGGTCAGCGGCAGATCGGACTCGGACTTGAAATACTTGATGGTCTGGAGTTTGCCGTCCTCGAACAGGTCAAAGTTATCCTTGTTAAGATTGGGGATCAGCGCGCCATGCTTGTCTTTAACGTTGAAGAACAGCTGGACGACTTCGACGTTGACCTTCAAAGTTTCAAGGGACTGGTCCTGCGCCCGATCGTCGGAACTGGGAGTGCGAGGGTAATCGGAATTGTTGGTCGGGCCGGTCGAAGAGGCCGGCGGGGGCAACGGCGGCGGCGGAATCGGGGCATTCTGCGCAGTTGCGGCAACGGACAGGATCGTAACGGAAGCGAATAGGGTGGACGCGAACAATATCGCGAACAATGCCGCGGCCAGGCATGGTTTGCAAGCTATTTTAGGCATTAGAGTTTTTATCCCGGGACTTTGCTAGTCTATCCTGTAAGGGCCTGTAACGGTTAGATGCGCCCAAGTGGCGGGCTTCGGCATCTCAAACAGTGAAAAAGTGGTTCAACAGATAGACTGAAGGGGAAAGACAGAGGAATACGGGATGGCCAAGAAGATCAACGTGGCGCTGATTCTGGGGTTGAGCTTGTCCCTGGCCAGCACCTTGATGGCACAGCAAAAGCCCGACGATATCCCGGACGCGCCATCCGCCACGCGTCCAATACCGCCGCCGGAACCGCCCAGCCCGCGGCAAGAAGCGGAAGAGGACAACAAGCCGAATACGCCGCCCGATACATCGGATGTCACTACCGGATCCAAGGAGCTTCCGCGAACCGCTCCGGATTCGACGAACGAGAAGGCGACCCCTCCGCCTATGCCCGAAGTTAAAACGGTGCCTGCGGGCAGCGTTCCAAAAGATAGCGACACTGGACAAGATGTCGGCTATACGATCCGGGTGAATCCAACTACGGTTCTGATTCCGGTAACGGTGAAAGATAGCGAGGGACGGCTGGTGAGCGGACTGCAGCCCAAAGACTTTTCAGTGCTGGAGAGTGGAAAGCCCCAGAGGTTGACCTTTTTCAGCAGTGACCCATCTGCGCTATCGGCGGCGGTGGTCTTCGATACCGGCATGCCAGACGTGGGTTTGCATAAAGTGCAGGAGACGCTGTCGGCGTTGCAGGGAGCATTCAGCCAGTTCGATGAGGTTGGAATCTACACCTATAGCAGCACGGTGGGCCGGGTGTCGGATTTCACCACCGCAAGCAAGCAGTTGACAGCCGTTCTGAACGAAGTAAAGGGGTACACGGGCGCGAACAATGGGCCTCCGGTGACCAGCGGGCCGCTAGGGCCGCAGGGGCCGACGATCAACGGCTACCCGGTTGGCGGACCGCCCGTGACGCCGGTTTATACGCCGCCCAAGGTCGCGCGGGTGATGAATGACGCCATTCTGATGGCGGCGCGCGATCTTTCGAAACGCGGGAGGGACCACCGAAAGATTATTTTTGTCATCAGCGACGGTCGGGAACAGGGCTCGACGGCCAGCTACGCCGATACCCTCAAAGTGCTGCTGACGCAGGGCATCACGTTGTATGCGGTGGGAGTCGAAAGTGCGGCCATCCCGGTATACGACCGATTGCAGCGACTCCATATTCCGAAGACCAGGGCGTTAATGGGTTACGGCGACATTCTACCGAAATACGTTTCCGCAACCGGAGGAGAAGTCTACGACGAACTGGCGCAAGCTGACATTGAGCGCGCCTACGCCCGGGCGATCGGAGACGCGCGCAATCAGTACACGCTGGCTTACGCGCCGAAAGCGGGCATCGGAGGCTATCGCCAGATCGAAGTGCGGGTACGGCGTCCCGATGTGAAAGTGGTTGCGAAGGATGGATATTATCCTCTACCGGCTCCGCAATAGTGTGCGGAAGCCAAGCGTTTGAGCTCGGAGCGTGGGTAGTAACTCGGGTAACCTGCTCCGGGGCCTTCCGGTGTGGTATAAAACCAGCAGTATTCCGATATTGCCGTTATTCAGATTTGTGGCGAAAGGCTCGCGCCTTTTTAAGGGAGCGGTGCGAGATCTTTTCGCAGCAGTTTCCGAGGAAACCTTTTGAGTTTCATCAACTTCGCAGCGCGTGAGATCAACTGCAAGATCGTCTATTATGGCGCCGGGCTGGGCGGCAAGACGACGAACTTACAGTTCATCTTCCAGAAAACAGCGGAACAGCAGAAGGGCAAGATGATCTCGCTCGCCACCGAGACCGATCGAACCTTGTTCTTCGATTTTCTGCCGCTGGATCTGGGCACGGTTCGCGGCTTCAAAACCCGCATCCACCTCTATACGGTACCAGGACAGGTCTTTTATGACGCCAGCCGCAAGCTGATTCTGCGCGGAGTGGACGGCGTTGTGTTCGTGGCCGACTCGCAGCAGGAACGCATGGACGCCAACGTCGAAGCGCTCGATAACCTGATGTCAAACCTGAAGGAACACGGCTACGACTTCAACAAAATCCCCTACGTTCTACAACTGAACAAACGCGATCTGCCCAATGTCCTGCCGGTGGACGCTCTCTCCAAAGAACTGCGCAAGAAGAATGAGGCGGTAGTGGAGTCCGTGGCATTCCAGGGCGTAGGCGTGTTTGAGACGCTGAAGGAGATTGCGCGGCAGGTGTTGCAGGAGTTGAAGCAGGGCGGGTAGGGCAGTACCCGGTTGCCAGTACCCAGTACCCAGCTCTAACCAAAACAATCCTTGTGTAGAGAGGCGCGGCTTGCCGGGTCTGCCTTTTTTGGTGGAACGACGTGAGCAGCTCGGCATCCGCCCGTGGCCAGAGGTTTCGGTGCGCGATATTGATCATACCTATGATATGATAGTACGTACTATGGCAAACACGAACCGGCCCCTTAAGCGGCGACGCACGTTTACACTCTCCCCTGCGAGTCTGGCGTATCTGGAGCAACAGGCACGCGAGCGGCAACTGGACTCCCAATCGGCATTCCTGGACGAACTACTTCAAGAAAAGAGCCTGGAACAGCGCCGGGCTGCGCTTGAAGCCAATGTCACCGCCTACTATGACAGCCTGAGCGAGGAAGAGGTGCAGGAGCAGCGAGCTTGGGGAAAACTCGCAGAGCAGAGTCTGGTTCTTACCGATGGTGAGGTTTCCCATGTTCCGACAGACGACCAACCCGCAGCGCGGGGAAATCTGGTTCACGCAGTTGCCGACCGACCCTCCGGAAAAAGGAAAGCGCCCGGTCGTAATCGTCTCCATCAACGCGCGAAACAATCATCCGCGCGCTGACACGGTACTAGTGGTGCCGTTGAGCACGTCCGTCCACAAAGGCGAGGTCTTCACCCACTTGGTGCTCGAACCAGGACAGACCGGCTTGCGCGAACGCCAGATAGCGAGGGCCGAGGACGTTACCACCATTCGCAAGACCTCTCTCGATGCCGCGCGCGAGGGGCTGAGGACGCTCAGTTCAAATCAGATCTGCGAACTGGCGCGAAAGGTGGAATTAGCCATGGGATGCTCGCAGTAGTTGCGCTGAGGTAGCAACGGTGTGGTGCGCACGCGATCATTGCTTAGCCTACAGTTTCCAGTGCGCCAGACAGCTCCTCCCATTCCTTCATCAGCTTCCGCAGATCGCTTTTGTAGTTGGCCAATTCCTGGGTTTGTCGCTGCATCTCGTCCGCGCTAACGAAGTTCTGCAGTTCTGTTTCGCATCGAGCAATCGAGGCCTCAGTCCGGGCAATCTCTTCTTCTATCTTGTGCAGGCGGTCCTCCATCTGTTGCCGCTTGATCGGATTCAGCCGCTTGCCCTTGGGTTCGGCTGCGTCGATGAGGACCGAGCGGTCTCCGTTCGCTGGCTCCGGCGAAATTGCGGCTGAAGGCAGAACCGGCCTCGGTATTTCCACAGCAACCGCAGCCCTCCCCTGCTTGCGCCACAGATAATCTTCGTAATTTCCTGGATAAATTTCTACTTTGCCGTCGCCGATCTCGAACACCCGCGTAGCCAGCTTGTCGATGAAATAACGATCGTGCGAAACGAATACGACCGTGCCCGTGTACTTCATCAGCGCTTCGAGCAACACGTCTTTGGCGCGCAGGTCGAGATGGTTGGTAGGTTCGTCGAGCAGCAGGAAGTTGGCGGGATGCAGCAGCATTTTGAGCAGCGCGTAGCGGTTGCGCTCGCCTCCGGAAAGAACGCCGATGCGTTTGAAGACATCGTCGCCCGAAAAAAGAAAACATCCGAGCAGGCTGCGTAACTGGGTTTGCGTCGAGCCTGGCGAAAGTTCGCCGAGATCGTCGAGGATACGCGCTTCCGGATCGAGTTCTTTGTATTGGTCCTGAGCGAAATAGTCGGGCTCGACATTGTGGCCGAGTTTGTATTCGCCGCGGGTGAGCGGCTCCTGGCCGGCCAGCAGTTTAATCAGAGTGGACTTCCCTGCCCCGTTGACTCCCACCAGCGCGATTCGTTCGCCACGCTCGATCATGAAGCTGACTTTCTCGAACACTTTGTGTTCATTGTTTCCGTGCGCGCCGTAGCTCTTGGCGACATCCGCAAACTCGGCCACGATGCGCCCGCTCGATTTCGGCTGCGGGAAGGAGAAATGGACGGTCTTTTCTTCTTCCGGAATTTCGATCCGCTCCATTTTTTCGAGCTCTTTAATGCGGCTCTGGACCTGCTTGGCCTTAGTCGCCGTGTAGCGGAAACGGTTGATGAAAACTTCAAGTTGCTCGATGCGGTCGTGCTGGGTTTTATAGGCGGATTCGAGCTGCTGCTTGCGTGCGGCTTTCGCGGCCAGGTACTGGTCGTAGTTGCCGGCGTAAAAATGTATCTGCTTGTTCCAGATTTCTACGATGCGTTCGACAGTGATGTCGAGAAAGTAGCGATCGTGCGAGATGAGTACATATGCATAGGGATAGCTGGTCAGATACTCCTCAAGCCAGTTGCGGGCTTCGAGATCCAGATGGTTCGTGGGCTCGTCGAGCAGCAGCAATTTCGGCTTCTGCAGGAGAAGTTTGGCGAGGGCGATCCGCATCTGCCAGCCGCCGGAGAATTCTTCGGTCCGGCGCTTCCAGTCATCGCGGTGAAAGCCAAGACCGGTGAGCACCTGACCGACCTGCGCTTCGAGCGTGTAGCCGTCGCGGGCGACGAATTCGTGTTCGAGCTTCTGGTAACGGTCGGCGACGTCGGAATATCCCTGACTCTCATGATCGAGTTCCGACATGCTGCGAGTGAGCGCCTCCATTTCTTTTTCGATGGCATGGAGTTCGGCAAAGACGGACATGCACTCGGCGAAAATAGTGCGGCCCGTCATGGTCAGGCCGTCCTGCGGAAGGTATCCAGTGGAAATGCCCTTGGCGCGCGAAATGGAGCCGTAGTCGAGCGACTCGCTGCCACCAAGAATTTTCATGATGGTGGATTTGCCGGTGCCGTTTGCTCCAACCAGGCCGATGCGGGATTCCGGCGTAATCAGCCAGTCGGCGTTCTCGAACAAGAGCTTGTGGCCATAGCGCTTGCCGGCGCCGGAGAGTTGGATCATGGGAGTATGTTTATCGTCTCATGAAAATATGTGGCGCGGACACCGCCGTCCTCGTTGTTGACCTTCGCTCGGCTGGGCAGCCGAGAGCGCACGTCTCTAGCGAGGTTTGACACGTGTCACATCTTGTGACACAATCTTACTATGCCGAGCGTAAACATTCGCCAACTTCGCGACACCAAGCGCCTGAAAGCCTGGCTGCGAGCCGGTAAGACGGTGGAACTCCGGGAGCGAGACGAGGTCATTGCCCGCATCGTTCCAGAGGGATCGCCTGCACAGTCCGGCGATTGGCCTGATTTTGCGGCCCTGCGCAAAGAAATTTTTGGCGACCGCATATTGCCCGGCGCCGATTTGGTGATTGAAGAACGCGGTCGCTACTGAGGCCCCAGTGACGACCGTCGCGGCGATCACCTCAGTGACCATCTACGCGGACACTTCCTTTTTTGTCTCTCTCTATCTCCCCGATCGTCGTACATCCGATGTCGAGCGCCGGATCAGTTCGCGGCCTTCGTTGTGGATGACATCGCTGCATGTAGCCGAGTGCACACACGCCATCGAGCTACACGTTTTCCGTAAGGCGATTACGCGGAGCGAGGCTGACCGTGCGCTACAGCGATTTCAGGAGCATCGTTCCCAGAAATTGTGGAGGGAATCGCCGCTGCCCGAACGAGCATTTGAAGTTTGCGCGCAACTGGCTCAACGGCACGCGGCTCGGCTTGGGGTTCGAACTCTCGACACGCTGCACGTGGCTTCGGCCCTGGAGTTGAAAGTGGAGCGATTCTGGAGTTTCGACGAACGGCAAGTAAGACTGGCGCTCGCCGCTGGTTTGAAGACGGGCTGATTGCTTGCGGGGGAGAATGTCCCTCACCACACCTTGCTAGCGAGCCGCAGCCATGCGTGCCGCGCCGATGTGCTCCAGTGCGCGGTCGATCACGGTTTGGAGTTCGTGGGCGTACTTCACTTCGCGTCCCTTGGCCAGAATGACGCGGGATTTTTCTGCATCGAACCAGGTGGGATTACGGTAGTCTTCCTCGGGACGCCGCGTCTGGCGGACTTCCATCAGGAAAGCTTTGACCACATATTCCTGCACGCCGCCCGGCTGCCAGAACACGCCTTTGGAGTGAATATAGACATGAAAATGACGGGGCTCGATAATGCCGATGGCTCCCGCCTCTTCTTTGGCTTCGCGTTCGGCGGCCTGACTGTGCGAGAGGCGAGGTTCGGGAGCTCCCTTGGGGAAGGTCCACTTGTTGCCGCGGTTGGTGTGGACCAGCAGAAACTCGACGCGCGAATCCACCCGCCGGTAGCAGACGGCAGCCACTTGCAAGGGCAGCGCGAAACGAGATACCCGAGGCAATCTCATTGTCTGAAGTTTACTGGAAAGATATTTCAGGATTGTTAAATGCAGCGAAAATGGTGCATACCTTTGGTACCTGTTACTTCAGTTCCCGAAACTAAGTCCGCTTAGGGCAAACATTTTACTGGGGGCGACTTCTCGGCTGGCAATCAGCACTTGAAAGTTTTCTCCCACGCCTACTGGAGTCACTAAGTGCTTGAGCTGCAGCGCAACCTTTGCTCTTTCTTGCGGGACGCGGCACTCGTCGAAGGCGTCGGCAAACTGATTTTTCTCGCCAATGCCCATCAGAAATTGCGATTGCGTGAGCAGTTTCTCGACCTGCATACCGGAATCCGCACAGGCGGCGGCGAGCGCGGTGAAATTGACGTGGGCGGTGAGGTCCTGCTCGCCCGGGGCCTGGTAGGGGTCGGAGCTGGAGGAGTGATGGCGATACGCCATGAGCGTGCCGCGGTGGCGGCCGGCTAGTTGTTCGTTGCGGGTGTAACCGTAGTCGATGATCAGCAGCATGCCGCGTTGGATTGAGGCAACCTGCCGCACCCAATTCTGCGCGACGAGTGGCACTTCGATGCGCTCGCCTGTTTCCGGATGGACACCGTAGCGGTCGAGGAATTCCAGTTCTTCGGCGAGCGGCGGGAGCCAAATTTCTTGCAGGCGATTGTTTTTGAGTTCGATGTGGAGTTTGCCTTGGGTGCTGAGAATTTCTACGGGGAGGGCGTCAAAGAATTCGTTGGCGAAGACTATCAGGGGCATGTCAGGTGCAAGGGTGCGGCACAGGCCGGTGGGCCGTCCCTCCGGGACTTGGTCGTCTTTTGCTCCATCCCCAGCACTAAAGCGCTGGGCTAAGCTGGGTCGTTCCTCCGGAACTCTGGCTTTTTCGGTGCGTAGGTGTTCCCGAATATTATCTTGTAGTTTGTCGCGCAGCGCGGTAGACGACTCTTGCGCGGTGTAAGTAAGGGCGGCGAAGAAGTCGGGGAACTTCTTTTTCGACCAATCGAGCACATCGCGGGCGAACAAGCCGCGCCCGGGACCTAGTTCAAGGATTTCGATTTCGGGAGGGCGGTCGAGCGCCTGCCACATCTCGTCAAAGTGATGCGCCAGCAGGCGTCCGAAGACGACGTGAACGTCGCTCGAAGTGTAGAAATCACCGGCCTTGCCGAATTGTTCGGCGTTGGCGGAATAGTAACCGCCCGCAGGATCGTAGAGGCAGATCTCCATGTAGCGCGAAAACGGCATGGGGCCGCGCTCACGGATTTCGCGCTCGACATGTTGGCGCACGGCATGTTGGCGGACGAATGTTTCGCGGATGGACACTGCGCTAGCTTCCCTGGCTTCCCTCGTTTCCCTGCGCGGCAGGCGTGGAGCTGCGGCGATCCTGCGGGGTGCGGATGAACATTTCGATCAAATAGTCGTGCAGTCCGTCGTAGAGCTGGTGCTGCAGATGCCATGCGAACTGGGGATGATCGAGGTCGCGCGGGTGAATCGGAAGGACGTAGGTGTGAACGGGTATGGTCGAGTTCTTCAGGTCAATCAGGATTTCGATAACGCCATCGTTTTCGCGCGCCGAGAAAGCGAGCAGCGGATGATCGTAGAGCCGCAAGTGACCCAGAACTTTCTGCAGAGAATTGGAGTCGGCCACGCCTTCATTGTACTCAGGAACCAGTTCTCAGTTCACGCCGCCATTCGCATTGGATTGCCTTCGGCAGCCTGGAAGGCGCGACGGACCGGTGGCATGGCCAGATAAAAGATGCATACCGCGTCAATCGCGCCGGCGAACAACGAGAAAATATGCGCATGGGTGATGCCGGGGAGAACCAGCATGAGTCCAATCGCCGAAAACAGGAGCGTGAGCAGGCGTCCCCAGTTTTGCATCTGCAGAACGCCGTACCCGGCGATCATGTGCACAACCGCAAACGCGAGAATGACGATGCCGACCACATGGCCGAAACCATGCAGCAGACGTTCAATGGCGTTACCTTCGGCGGCCATGGAAGTGACTTTGGCGACCAGTCCGGTGAAGAGCAGGACGGAGAACCCGAACAACAGGCCGATTACTCCGCGTAGAATCTGGTAAAAACCAACCAGGGTAACACCAAGTGGGCGCATAAATCCTCCGGTACAAATGTGGAAGGAATATACCACAGGGGCGAGGTATCAGGTGTCAGGAAAAGCCAGCACTGCCGCGGGTTTCCTGACACCTGCACCCGAGCCCAGCCACCTGTTCTACTCGTAGCGGAGCGCCTCGATGGGGTCCAGGCGGGCGGCTTTAATGGCGGGCAGCATTCCGCTGATCACGCCCACGAATCCGAGGATCACGGTGGACGCGAACAGAGTAGCGAAATCGATGGTTAGACGGATGTCTCCTTCGGAGCCATTTTCGACAAAGGCGCTCCAGAGAGTAAGCGATCCAACCGACCAGGAGACGATGTAAGCCAGCGCCACACCGGCGAGTCCGCCGATAAGGGTGAGAACGAGGGCCTCGGCGAGAAACTGAACCAGGATGTGCCAGCCGCGGGCGCCGAGGGCTTTTTCGACGCCGATCTCGCGCGTGCGCTGGGTAACGGAGACCAGCATGATGTTCATCAGCCCCACGCCGCCGATGCCAAGCGTGAGCAGGCCGATGAAGCCGAGCAGAATCTTGATGCCGGTAGTGATCACGCGCAGGTCAAGCAGATCGGCAAACACGTCGAAAACATAAATGGCGCGCTTGTCCTTGGGATCGAACTCATGGTGAAAGGCCATCGAGCGGCGGACAGCATCCGCGACTTTCTGGTGGTCGCCTTCGTATTCCATAGCGATGGTGCTGAGGTAATAAGTGTTGGTAAGGTCGCTCATGGCGCTGAACGGGATATAGACTCTGCCGTTCATGTTCTCGTCGCTGCTCTGGATCACGCGCTTGAGCACGCCGACGACCACGTAGGAAATGCCATCGAGCCGAACTTTTTCTCCGAGGGCGTTCTGGCCTGAGAATAACTTTTTCTTGACGTCGGCTCCGAGAATCGCGACGCGGCTGTGTGTGTTCTCGTCGAGGTCGGTGAAGAAGGTACCGTATTCGATGTCCATGCGGCGCATGTGCTGATAGTAGGGATAGACTCCGCTGATCCCATAACTGCCGCTGCGTGTGCCGTAGGCCGCCGTCCCTTGTTTGGAGGCCTCAGGCGAGATCCGTTTGAGCAGAGGCACTTCGGCCTGCAGGTAATCGAGATCGTTGACCGTAAGTTTGATCTCGCTTCCGGCCTTGGTGCCGCCCGCTTGCAGGGAGGTGCGTCCGGGGAAGATGAAGACCAGGTTTGTGCCCCAGGAGCGGAAAGCGACCCAGAGTCCGCGCTCAAAACCGGAGCCGTACGCCAGCAGCAGCACAACTGTGGCGATGCCCCACGCCATCCCCAGCATGGTGAGGATGCTGCGGCGGCGGTTGTGCTTGAGCGCGTTGTAGGCTTGGCGAGCCAGTTCGAGAATCATAAATAATTCCAAAGGAGCTTGCGGAGAAGCTCCGGTTTCGTATCAGGGTATCGCTTCAGCGATACCGTACGTTCGTCAACTCCCATGCCCCTTTAGGGGCTGCGCGGCCGACCTCGCCGCAGCTCCTGAAGGCGATGTCAGGAGTTGGCGCTTGCGATATCGCTAAAGCGATATCCTGATACGAACCTCGTGCGCGCCATCGACCATTCGCTCAGCTACTCCTGGCGCAAAGCCTCCACTGGTTGCAGCAACGCCGCCTGGCGCGCTGGATAAAGCCCCGCGGCAATGCCGGCACACGCGAGCGAAAGAATTGCGATTGCTGCAGACGACGGAACGATGCGCGGCGTATCGAATCCCTCCGGTGCGGGCAAAGCTGCAAGAGTCGTAACCAGCGCCGTAGTAATGGCTAGCCCTATGCCGCCGCTCAATGCGGTCAGGAATGCGCCCTCCACAAAAAACTGCGTCAGGATGGCTCGATGAGTCGCGCCCAGCGCTTTGCGCAGACCGATCTCTCGCGTGCGCTCGGTGACCGAAACGAGCATGATGTTGATGATGCCGATGGCGCCCAAAGCAAGCGTAATCACGCCGACCACGCCGAGAAAATAGTCCATGCCGTCAAAGATTTTGCCCACGCGCTTGTTGTCTTCGATGGTGTCCCAGTCTTCGAAGGATTCGGTAAGTTTGGGATCGAAGCCGTGGCGGCGGGCAAGGATGTCGTGAACTTCCTGTTTCGCCGCCAGATTCCCGCTGGGCGTGAGCGGACGATAGTTCAGGAATGAGATAGCGTCCTCGCTATTCTGATCCTTCAACCGGAACAAATTGCGCATGGTCTCGATGGGAATAAATATCCGCGCATTGGTGCCGTTGTTGCCATCCTTCCCGACCTTGCTGAGCACCCCGATAATTTCGAAGCGAATGCCATTGAGCAGGATGGGCGAGCCCACTGCCGGGCGTCCGGGAAAGATGTTCTTCAGAAGTTCCCAGCCGACGACGGCCACACGCCGCGTTTGGGTATTGTCCTCATCGTTGAACCAGCGGCCGGGGCCGACGGGGATATTGCGGATCTGGTTATATTCGGGCGCAATGCCGAAAACCTGCCCATTGGTAGAGCCGTAATCGCTGACCGCGCGAATGTCTTCGCGGTTGAGCACTGGCGAAACATTTTTGAGCAAGCGCGCCTCGCTGCGGATGGCGAGATAATCCTCATAAGTGAAATGGTAGGTTCGGCCCGACTGCGTGCTGCCTTCCACGGCGGGAACGCGTCCGGGGAAGGTGAACATGATGTCCTGCCCAAGGTTCTTCAGTTGCCTTGCCTGCCCGCTGCGAAAGCCCTCACCCAAGCCGACCAGCAGCAGCAGCGATCCAACGCCCCAGGCAATGCCGAACATGGTCAGAAACGAGCGCAGCTTGTGTGCCCAGAGCGTGGACAATGACTGGCGAACGATTTCGACGAGCATCCGCATGGGGAAATCCAACTGAAGTAAATCGGGAGAACGCACCCGTTCTCCATGAAGATAATACGTGATAGCAATAGCGAAAGTTCCTAACAGCTTGCGGAAAAAGTGTTTCGGAGCCGCAGTCTGACCGCAGCGCTAAAGCCGATATTGAAAATAAGCCAGTTATCGCAGCGGTAAACCGCTTGCGCCACCCAAAATCAAAGGGCAACATCGAGTTTCTCCGCAGGCTAAGCGCCGCCCGCCAGTCAGAATGGCCGGACGAGGATGCACCCTCCGGTTTGTGATAAATTCAGGAGAATCCGTAACCGTGGCAGTTGAACTGCCCGAAAAGACTATGACTTACGTAAATGGAAAGGAGGCACTATCTTTGAAAAAAACTTGCCGAATGATCCTGTTAGTTGCGCTGGCGTTGATGCCGGCCGTACTGACTGGGCAAGAGAGGCCGATCGTCGTACTTCACCCGTTCACCGCGGGGGCAGACGTAGCGTGGCCATACGATATGAAGCTAATGCAAACGCAAACGATTGCGGAAGTGAAGTCTAAGATCGGCAAGCACTATGACGTCGTAGCCGACGCGCCCGACCCTGGCCCTGCGCGCGTTTACACGCTGGATGGGGAAATCGTGGAATGGCGGGCAGGCAACCGGGCCGAACGGATGCTGGTGGGCTTTGGCACCGGCCGGGAACAGGCGGAAATACATTATTGGCTCACCGATGACGCGGGCAAGAAGGTTTTCGAGCACAAGGACACTGTCAAGGCGGAGTTTTGGGGGAATGCTTATGCGGGATCCGTGGGGCAGCTATCGCATCCCTTCGCCGGAAAGATCATCCGAAGCCTCGCCGATGCCAGGCTAAAGTGATGGCAGCAGTATGCAAGAGTTGCTCTTCTTGACTGCGTAGATTCCAGCAAAACCGGCCCAAACCTCCGCAGGCCTTGATTTGCCCGCGGAAGTCTGGCCCGACGGTTCTTAAGTCTCAAATGCATCGGATCTCGGAGAGTCGGACTCTGCTGCGACCCTATTGGCAGCCTACGGCTGTTGGATCCCATGTGCCGAGCACTGCGCCGCCAGGTTGTTGGAGGCTGGGTTGATTCATCCAGCCCGGCCCATGATTAAACGATACCGGCGAATTTGTTCCCTGATAAGCAAAGTTCCAGGCGCCCCTGAAGTTGCTCGCCGATCCAGCAAAAGGCGCAGAAGCAACAACCCAATATCGCTGCCCACCGTAGACTTGAAGCGGGAGGAAGTCGGCGACGGTAAGGTCACAGCACGTTCCTGCGGCAGGCATCTTGGTTACCAGCATCGGGCCCTCCAACAGATTTCCGGGATACCCGCCCGAGTCCGCGGCGATCCAGATATAGACCGCTTTTCCTCCCGTGAGGAGCTGGATGGCAAGCTGAACTTCTGTGACATGAGCGTTGGCCGCCGGAACAAAGGCCATGGCAGGCAACTGAAAGCTATCGACGTACCAGTAGTCGGTGTTGTTGTAGAGGGCAGTTGGCGACGGCCCCAGGTTGCTGTAGATAGTTTGCCAACCCGAAGAACCAGCCTTCGGTGCCACGTGGACCGCTGATTTTTCTGCGATGTGGCCAAACCGAGGTTCCTTTCCCGTCTGGGCAAGGAGCGTCAGGTTGCAAAATGCGAAAACGCATACGAACAGCAAAGCTTTTTTCACGATTTCCTCCACATTATTCCTTGAATTTCAAATTTGTGATCATGGAACAGGGGAACCAGTCGCTCTCCTCAGCGAATCCTGCCTATTCCTATCTTCGTTTGTCGCGATCGAACTGCATCGTTTCGCCGCATTACCAGGATCAGATCCGGAAAGCGGGGTTCCGATGAGGACTTAATCGTTGGTACCGAGCACTTCGAGGGCAGGCGTTGAGAGGCCAGGGTCGATGACCTCGTAGTACTCAAAGTACTCTACCGAGCCAAAGAGTAAATAAAACGCCACCGGCAAAATATCTCCCTGGTAAACAAAGTCCCAACCACCTACGAAGTTGGCTCCTTTCCCAGACGTGGGTGTTGAAGCAACCACCCAATATTGGGTTCCACCCGTGACTGCAAGGGGTGGGTCAAAATTGGCGCTCGCAAGGGTGCAACAAGTTAGGAAGTCAGGGAAATGGGTTACTGTCACCGGGCCGGCCAGCAGGGTTCCGGGAGATCCGCCCGAGTCCGCATAGATGCTGAGATCGAACAACCTGTCTCCAGTGATGTACTGGACGGCAGCCCGAACTTCCGAGACCTGGGCGTTGGAAGTGGGAGTAAAGGGCACGCTCGTAAACTGCTGGCCGCCGTCTACGCCAAGTGGTCCCTCCACGTACCAGGTATAGTTGTCGGTGTAGAGTTCGTATTGATTTGGTCCCAGGTTGCTGGAGATTTTTTGCAAACCCGCAGGAACTGCCTGAGGCGCGACGTGGAGCTTTGACTTTTCATTGCCATGAGCAAACCGAGGAACCTGTCCCGTCTGGGCAAGGAGCGTCAGGTTGCAAAGTGCGAAGAGGTATACCAACAACAAGGCTCTTTTCACGTTTTCCTCCAGATTGTTACTTGAACTTCAAATTGTGAGTTAGGAGCCCGGCGATCTACCGCGAGTTTCGCTGACTCTCACTTTGTCGTAGCGGAACTACATCGTTCCGACTGCACTATTCGGAGAAGCGCCGAATTGTATGTCCGTAGCCGCTGAATTTCAAGCAGATTGTGCTCTGGACGGGCGTTTTCGGCGATAGGAACACATAGAACTGCCCGCAGGAAAACCGGCCCAAGCCTCCGCAGGCTTTGGCTGCTTTGTGTGTTTCTGCGGAGTCTGGGCCTGGATGGCGCGAGTGTCGGATACATCGGATCCGGTGAGCCGGAATCGGATGATGACCTATTTGTCGCCGGTTATATCGCCGGTGATGACGGTCGCATCCCACGTACCGAGCACTTGGAAGGCGCCTTCTGCTAACGTGGGTACATTACTCCATCCGGGCCCGGTATTGCCGGAAAGCGGCGGGGTCGTCCCCTGGTTAACCCAGTACCAGCCGCCGGAGAAGTTGGTTCCGGGCCCCGCAAAAGGTGTTGTAACAATCACCCAATATCGCTGAGCACCATAGACTTGAAGCGGGAGGAAGTCCGCGGTGGCGAGGCCACAGCAGGTTCCGCCTGCTGGTATCTTGGTTACCTGCACAGGTCCCCCCAGCACGGTGCCCGGAAATCCGTCCGAGTCAGAAAGGATTTGAACATACATCACCTTTGGTCCTGTGAAGTGCTCGACCGCGACCTGAACTTGCGTGACATGGGCGTCGGCAGTCGGAGTGAAGGCCATGCCCACCTGCTGGGTGAAATCGACCAACCAATAGGCGCCGATGTAGGCGTCGGTGGGCGGTCCGAGGTTGCTGAAGATCGTTTGCCAACCCGACGAACCATCCGGTGCCACGTAGACCGGCGACCTGTCCGTGTGGCCAACTCGAGATTCCGTTCCCGTCTGGGCGAGGAGCGTCAGGTTGCAAAGTGCGAAGCAGCATACCAACAGCAAAGCTTTTTTCACGATTTCCTCCACATTCTTCCTTTGAACTTCAAATTTTGATCCTTGGAATCGAGGCCCCGGTGATTCTCTTGTTGTGAATCCAGCCTGAACCTTTACCTTCGTTACTCGTTTGTACCGAGCACCTCGAAGGCGCTGGCTCGGGAGCCGGGCAACTCGATGCTGAGATCGGAAAGCCACACGGGTGGAATGTCGTCCTGGTAAACCCAATCCCAGTATCCCAAGGAGTCGGAACCCTTCCCCGTAGCAGGTGTTGAAGCAACCACCCAATATTTGGTTCCACCAGTGACCGGAAGAGGCGATTCAAACTTGGCAATGGCAAGGGTGCAGCATGTTCCGAACAGAGGGAGGTGGGTTAGCGTCACCGGGCCCGCCAGCAACGTTCCCGGATTCCCGCCCGAATCCGCATAGATGCTGACATAAAACAAGTCTCCTCCACTGCCGGTGTCCTGCAGCGCAAGCCGAACCTGTGTCACCTCGGCATTGGAATTCGGAGTAAAGGGCATGCTTATAAACTGATGTTGCGTTCCGACAACATTTGGACCAGTAACGAACCAGCCCAAGGTGGCGAAGTAGAGGTTGTACTGATTCGGCCCCAGGTTGCTGAAGATCTTTTGCATACCCGCCGGAACTGCCTGCGGCGCTACGTGGACCTTGGACTTTTCTGTGGTGCTCGCAACCTGAAGACCCTTTCCGGTTTGGGCAAGGAGCGTCAGGTTGCAGAGTGCGAAGAGGCACACTAAAAACAAAACTCTTTTCACGTTTCCTCCAGATTGTTACTTGAACTTCAAATTGTGAGGTTTGGAATCGGGGGGCCCGCGATCTACGGCGGATCTTGCCTGACTTTAACCTTCGTTTTTTGTCGTAGCGGAATAGATCGCTCCGCCGCAGCCACTAGGAGAAGCGCCGAATTGTATGTCCTTCAGCGCACACTTGCAAGCAGATTGTGCTCTGGACGGGCCTTTTCAGATGCAGTGGATATGAGACACCATGCAATGTTTTTCACACTGCTCTGCTCACCGACGGGCGCGGAGCCCGTCTAAGATGCCGATCAGGGGTAGGGCTCGCGTTTCGCAGCCCCGTTTTCCGACAAATTCAGGTGAATACACACCGAAGGAGACACTTCCATGTTTCGTGCAGCTTCACGAGGATTTCTGTTCTGTCTGTTGACGGCAGCATTGCCGGGAGCTCTATCAAAAGTGAGCCCGGCGCAATCGTTCACTCTCGATCTGCCCCTGCAAAGCCAGCAGGCCGAGGTCTCACAACGCATCGGGATCACCAACATCACCATCAAGTATCATCGGCCGCTGGTGAATGATCGCAAAGTCTGGGACGGCCTGATTCCCTACGGCAAGGTGTGGCGCGCGGGAGCAAATATCAACACGACAATCACCTTCAGCGATCCGGTCCTGATCGAAGGCAAGCCGCTCGACCAGGGAACTTACGGATTGCACATGATCCCAAACGCCGATGAATGGACAATTATTTTTTCGAAGAACTCGACCTCCTGGGGCTCTTTCACCTACGACGAAAAAGAAGATGCGCTGCGCGTGACGGTGAAGCCCAAGGCAGCTGATATGCACAACGCGCTGACCTATGACTTCGACAACCTGCAGAAGGATTCTGCGGTTGTCGAAATGGAGTGGGAAAAAGTCGCGGTCCCCTTCAAGGTCTCGGTCGATGTGCGTGGCGTCGTTGAGGCAAGCCTGAAGAAACAGCTTCGAAATCTTTCGCAGTACACCTGGATGAGCTGGGACAACGCCGCGAATTACCTGCTCACCGAAAAGGTCGATCTCGATGAAGCTCTTGTCTATGCCAACAAGTCCATCGAGAATGAAGACCGGTACGAGAGTGAAATGACGAAGTCGCAGGTCCTGAAGGCGCTCAACCGCAAGGACGAGGCCGCCGTCGCAGAAAAGAAGGCGCTGACATTCGCCGCCCCGCTGCAACTCCATCAATATGCCCGGCAGTTGCTGGGTGAGAAACGAAACGAAGAGGCCTACGTCATCTTCCGCGAAAATGCGCAGAAGCATCCCGACCAGTGGTTCGTACACACCGGTCTGGCCCGCATGTACAGCGCGCAGGCCAAGTTTGACGAGGCGACGAAGGAAATGAAACTGTCGTTGGCCGCCGCTCCCGCCGACCAGCAGGTCTACTTGGGCGGGCTGGAAAAACGGCTGGAGGCCAAGCAGGACATCAATTAGCAGGCAGGCGAAGAAGAAGAAAAGAACGTGGCCCGCTTGCCGCAGACCGTCGCTGGCGTGCTGCAAATTCGCGCAATGAGATCCACCAACGAAAGGAACCGAGCCCATGAATACGAACCGTGAACCAGCAGTGCTCAACCGCTGGAAATTCAAGGGATGGATTCTTGGCACCGCCTTGGTTTCTTTTGCCGCGGGATCGCTGATTACTGGCCATCTGACGCATGTGAACCAGGTGAGAGCGGACAACAATCGCGTCTTCGAGCTTCTCGTTTATCATACGGTGCCGGGCAAAGTGCCGGCCCTCGAGTCGATCTTTCGTGACGTCTCAAAACTACAAGACAAGCACGATCTGAATGTCGTCGGGTACTGGGTACCCGACGACAAGGATCCTGCATGGGCCAACACATTCATTTACCTCGTCGCTCATCCCAGCAGAGAAGAGGCGAAAAAGAATTGGCACGCGCTTCATGCCGATCCGGCCTTTCCGGAATATAGGGAAAAGGCCGCGCAGTTCATAGAAAAGGTGAACGAAGAGTACCGGGTGGACGAAGTGTACATGCGTCCAACGGATTTTTCGGCGATGAAGTAACGCCCGGATTTTGCAATAATCTGTCTTCACAACGCCGAGTTCGACTCCAGCAGAACGGAGAACTTCATCGCATGCGTGAGCTGCGGAATCGTGCGCTCGTTTGCTTCCTTCTGTTTGTTCCCCCGCTAGCATTTGTTCCTCAACTGGCAGGCGCTTCGCGAAACGTCTGGATCGCGACATGGGCAGCCAGTCCCGAACCGGCGGATCCTAATTCCAAAAAACCTCTGCTTCAGCTCGAAGACCAGACGGTGCGGGAGCGCGTGCGCGTATCGATCGGAGGAGCCTTGATCTGCATTCGGCTTTCTAACGAATACGGATCCGCACCCCTCCTGATTGGCTCGGCAACGGTTGCGGCCCCCGACGACGCGGCGAATATAAAGCCAGGCTCGGTTCACACGGTCACTTTCGGAGGAAGCCAGTCGGTCACGATCCCCACCGGGGCTCCGGTCTTCAGTGACCCGATCGCTTTTTCCATCACTGCCGGCGCCGAGATCAGCATAAGCCTCTATTTCCCGAAACGCGTCGCCACTCCGACGCTGCATGCGCTCGCGCTCAAGCGCACTGTGATCTCGCAACATGGCGACTACGCTCGTGCGGAAAAAATAGAAGGTGGAGCGGTGTCGAAATCGTTAATCCTGGTCACCGCTGTGCTCGTTCCCGCTTTTCCGTCTCAGCGTCTGGTGGTGGCATTTGGCGACTCGATCACCGATGGCGATGGGTCCAGCCTCGATGCGGACCGCAGTTGGCCCAGCGATCTCGCCCGCCGCCTGCAAACGATGGCCGGGGGCTCCGACGTAGCAGTGGTCAATGAGGGCATAGCCGGCAACCGCCTGCTGAGCGACGGCTATAGTGTCAGCGCCGACTTCGGTGTGAGCGCGCTAGCTCGGTTCGACCGCGATGCTCTGACGCTGCCCGGCGCAACTCACATTGTGCTTCTCGAAGGGATTAATGATATTGGTTTCCCCGGCGCAAAGCCGGGCGGGAGCTACCTTGCCGATCCGGCTGATATTCGCACTCCGGAGGACTTGATCGGCGCCTATCGCCAATTGATTTCCCGTGCTCACGCTCACGCGGTCAAGCTGATCGGCGCCACGATCACACCTTTTGAAGGGGTCGATCTTCCCGGCTATTACTCGGAATCCAAAGAGACGGTTCGGCAGACGGTCAACAAATGGATCAGGACCAGCGGATCGTTCGACGGCGTGATCGATTTCGATGCGGTTTTGCGCGATCCCGATCATCCCACCCGACTGTCGCCACGCTTTGCGGCGCCAGACCATCTCCATCCTAATGACGCTGGCTATCAGGCGATGGCCGACGCAATCGATCCCGCTCTGTTCAAATAGGGGACAACCCAGTCTGGATAAGTGGAAGAAATGACTTAAGTCCCGGAGGGACGACGCAGTTCTCGCGCACAATCTTTTGGGTGGCCCAGTGCCTCCGGATACTCAAACACTCCCCGTCCCGACTTGCGTCCCAGCCTTCCGGCCTTCACATACTGCACCAGCAGCGGACAAGGCCGGAACTTTTCCCCGAGAGATTTGTGCAGGTATTCGAGAATGTGGAGACGAGTGTCAAGCCCGACCAGATCCACGAGTTCAAATGGTCCCATAGGATGATTGAGCCCGAACTTGAGGGCTTTGTCGATGTCAGCGGCGCTGGCAATGCCTTCCTGCAGCATGTAGAAAGCTTCGTTGCCGATCAGGGCGTTGATGCGGCTGGTGATGAAGCCGGGCGACTCTTTGATCACAACAACTTCCTTGCCCATGCGCTTGCCCACTTCGGCCACGGCGGCCAGCGTATCGTCATCGGTTTCGAGCGCGCGCACAATTTCGAGCAGCTTCATTTTGTGCACGGGATTGAAAAAGTGCATGCCGACGCATCTTTTTGCCCGATAAGTAACGCTGGCAATCTCGGTGACGCTGAGCGAAGACGTGTTCGAGGCTAGAATAGTCGTGGGACGGCAGATCTTGTCGAGCATGGTGAAGATTTCGATCTTCGATTCCATCTCCTCGGGGACGGCCTCGATCACAAGATCGGCCTGGCGGGCGGCTTCATCGACCGAACCGGCGTATTCGATCCGCGAAAACGCTGCGTCGGCGTCAGTGGCGTTGACCTTGCCGAGTGCGACGGCTTTGTCGAGATTGGCGCGGATTTCCGTCTCCGCCTTGCGCAGGGCGTTCGGGAGCAGGTCTTCGAGAATGGTGCGATAGCCGCCAAGAGCAGCGGCATGCGCGATGCCGCGTCCCATGATGCCGGCGCCGATGACGGCAACCGTTCGAACTCCACTCACTCTTTGTCCTCTTTGTTTTCTTTGCCCGCCTTCTCCAAGCGTTGAACCACGCTCTCATAGCTGGGTTCGGACTTGCGGATATATTCACCAAGGCGGGCACATTCCTCCTTGGTCATCGCCGGAATGCTGGCGCTGATGCGGCGCAGGGTAGTGGCGATGTCGTCGATGTAATTCATGTGGCGGATTAGTTCTCCAGTTGCGGGCATAATGGCTCCTTGCGTCGGCGGTGACGGGGCAAGCCCCGTCCCACATATACACAACTATTCATTGTTCAACAGGCGAGCGGATTTAGCAAAGGCAGCCGTGGAGTGTCGTGAGCGAGAATCCGCGTTTGATCTTCTGACGTCCGATCAATTTGCTCGCCCGCGGCAATACACCACTCACGCCACCCAATCTTCATTACCAATCACCGATAAAGGCTCCGGAAGCCGGTCCGAAACTTCGGCGAGCGCGGCCAGTTTCTTTGCCAACTCCGGACGCAACAACTCGCCGTCAAAACGCCAGCGCCAGTTCCCCCGTTCGAGGCTGGGCACATTCATCCGCGCATCGCTTCCCAGCCCCAGCGCATCCTGGAGCGGCACCACGCAAAGACTGGCAACGGAATTGGACGCGGCGCGAATCATCGCCCAGTGGATGCCGCCCTCCTCGCACCGGCCCAGGTATGCCTCCGCTTGCTGTCGTTCGTGCTCCGTGGCCGACGACTCCCACCAGCCGAGCAGCGTGTCGTTGTCGTGCGTGCCGGTGTATACCACTTTCTCCGTCGTGAAAGTGTGGGGCAAGTGAGTGTGCGCGCCGGTATCGCCGAATCCAAATTGCAGCACCGCCATCCCGGGAATCTTGAGCCGTTCGCGGAGCGCATGCACGTCGGCCGTGATATATCCCAGATCCTCGGCGAAAAACGGAAGCCCGCCCAAAATCTCGCGCAGTTTCACAAACAAATCATCCTTGGGACCGTCGACCCAGCGGCCATGAATCGCTGTCGATTCGCTCGCTGGAATCTCCCAGTACTGGCAAAACCCGCGAAAATGATCGAGCCGGATGTAGTCGAAATTGTGCGTAGCCCAGCGCATCCGGTCGACCCACCACGCATAGCCCTGCTCCCGCATCACGTCCCAGCGATAAAGAGGATGGCCCCAGCGCTGGCCGTCTTTGCTGAAAAAATCCGGAGGCACGCCGGCAACGACTTCGGGATCGAGTTCGGAGTTCAGATGAAACAGGTCGGGATGGGTCCAGACATCGGCGCTATCGAAATTTACAAAGATCGCAATATCGCCGACGATGCGAATCGAGCGTTGCGCGCAATAGGACCGAAGAGCCTGCCACTGTTCGTAGAAGAAAAACTGCACGGCTCGGCGGACGTCGAGATCGTCGAGCATTTGCAGATGGGCCTTCTCGAGCGCCGGCGGTTCGCGATGGGTTAGTTCGCGGGGCCAGCGGTTCCAGCTTTCCAGCTTGAAGCGAGCGCGTAAGCCATCGTAGAGAACAAAGTCATCGAGCCACCAGTGATTCTCGCGGCAGAAGTTGTCGTAACGGGACCGGGCGTTCGGGGGCGCGGAGCGCACAAAATTATGCGCCGCTTCGAACAACAGCGGCAACTTCCGATGGAATACGGCCGGATAATCCACCGGATCGGCCCCGTCGGCTAGGACGCTGAGCTGAGCGGGATCAATCCAGCCGCGATCGGCGAGGCGCTCCAGGCTGATCAGCAGCGGGTTTCCGGCAAAGGCCGATGTGGATGAATACGGAGAGTCTCCAAACCCGAGCGGCCCCAGAGGCAACACCTGCCACAGCCCCTGCCGCGCGGACGCAAGAAAATCCGCGAAGGCATATGCCGATGGACCAAAGTCGCCGATCCCGCCGCGCGAAGGCAACGAGGTGGGATGAAGCAGAATTCCGCTGGCGCGCGGGAATGACATTCAAAATCAGTTCTCAGTTCTCAGTTCTCAGTGGGTGTCTATCAGCTCGCAGCACTTACTGTGAACTGGGAACCGAGGACTGGGAGCTTTTCCCTACGACCCTTCCTGCCCAGCTTGGCGGGTCAAGTTTTTCATCTCTTGCTCATTCACCTTGAGCTGCTTCGACTTTTCCATGTCTCGTCGCAGGTTGGTAACAAAGAGGCCGAACAAATCGTTCTGCTTCTCTTCGAGCAGCGACTGGCGGATGCCGTCCTTCTTCGCGGCGAATTCCTGATCCGTCGGCGCCTGTTTTTCGAGAAGCTGAGCGACTACGCCATTGCCGCCCGCAATGATCGATCCGCTGATCTCTCCTGGCTTCAGCGCGAAGATCGCGGTCGCATTGGACATCGAGCCGATGTCCGGAACCTGCCCATCCGGCAGAACCAGATCGCTCGTTTTCACCGTTGCGCCCAGATCCTTGGCCGCTTTTTTCAAGTCATGCCCAGCCTTGGCTCGATCGGAGAGTTCCTGCGTTTTCTGCTGCAGCAGAAAACCGGACCGCTCGTTCTTGAATTCGTTTTCGACCCGCGACCGAATCTCTTCGAATGTTGGCGTAGCTGGGGGCCGTGTACCAAGCAGTTGGAAAACCACGTAACCTTGCGGCACCTGCACCATATCGGGCGGGGCCTTCTCGGTTTCGTTGAAGACGGCTTCCATCAGTTGCGGATTCGGCGCCAACCCCGGCAAGCTGTCGCGTCGGCTGAAGAAATCGGTCGTAACCGCCGCCTGAGCTTTGGCGGCCGCTGCCTTGTCGAATCCGTCTGTACGCGCCGCGCTGAGCAGAGAGTTCGCTGCCACTTCGGTGGCGTGCGCGATCTTCTCCTGCTTCACTCGCTGTTCGATCTCGCTCTTCACCTCGTCGAACGTCTTGAGATGGGCTTCCTGCTTGTCCTCCACGCGGATGATGTGGAAGCCGTAACTGCTCTTCACCAGGTCGCTGGTCTGCCCTTTACCCAACGAAAAAGCGGCCTTCTCGAACTCGGGAACCGTCCGGCCCCGGCCGATCCATCCCAGTTCGCCGCCGCTCTTGGCGCTGCCCGGATCGTCGGAATACTTTTCCGCCAGTTTCGCGAAGTCTCCGCCCGCTTTGACTTGCTTCAAGACGTCCTCTGCCTTTGCGCGCGCATCGGCGACGGCTTTCTCGTCCTCTTTCGCTCCCGGCGCAGGCATCGGAGTCTTGATCAAAATGTGGGTGACCTTGACCTGTTCGGGCACTCTAAATTCGTCGCGGTGCTGATCGTAATAGGCCTGCAGATCCTGATCGTTCACCTTCGTCGTCGCCGCGATCTTCGAGCTATCGATCACCACGTATTCGATCCGGCGCTTCTCTGGAATGGTGTTGTTGTAGGTAGGCTTGTTTCGGTCGTAATAAGCTTTTAGTTCCTCATCGGTGGGGTGCAGTTCCTTCAGGATGTCGGCCTGGGTGATCACGGCGTAATCGAATTTTACTTTTGTGTTGCGGCGGTTGAATTCCTCGCGGACCTCGGCATCCCCCACAAACGCGGCGCTGGAAACCAGGGCGCGCAACTTGCGCGTAAGGATGCCTTCCTTCATCCGCGCTTCAAACTGAGGAACGGTCAGCTCGGCGCGCTGGAGCATGCTCTCGTATTCTTCCTCGCCAACGAACTTGCCGTCGGGAAAAAACGCGCTGGAATAGGGACCGTGCTGCAACTCATCGCGCAGTTCGTCGTCGCTCACGTGCAGGCCCACGCGGTGCGCCTCGACCACCTGAACCTTCTCGCTGATCAGTTGCTCTGCCGCCTGCCCCGCCGCCAATGGCAGCAGAAATCTGACTTCCGGGCCACCGCGAGGATACTGCTGCCGAATCATGTCCCTCGCCCTTTTCTGTACCTCGGGTACAGTCACAGTTTGATCGCCCACCGTGGCCAGAATTCCGGCCGGAGACGCGCCCAGGCCGAGGCTGGAACCAGCGCCCGGAATCAGCGTGATCGCCATCGAAGCGCAAATAAAGACGAGCATTGCCCCCAGGATGATCTTCAGGGTTGGCCCTGCATTTTGAAGCTGTCGAATCATGGTTAGATAACTCCATCGATCGAGACGAGGCTTGCCCCGTCTCCCGAGAATTGCTCCACGTTGGAAGCTGGAAACTATGATTATAAACCAGCGTTGCGCTGCGACAGCGGCGACCCAACCTAGCCCAGCGCTTCAGCGCGGGGTAAAGAGGACGAAATTGATTCGAGTCTGAAGGGACGGCCCTCAACGAAGTCAGAGGGCCAAGTTCAGCCGCTAAGCAACTGGAGATTAAACCTCGTCATCCTGCGGCGATAACGAGGTTCGGGGGAGGGCCATTCGTGGCTTGCGGGCCGCAAACAAAATCGAACCCGCCGCAGTTCCACAAATTCATCTCGAATTCTATATCGGAGAATCATTCTGTCAATCAAAACAACCTGTGCAAAAAAGGGTTCTTTTTCTGCGTCAGATGCAACGAAACCCGTGCATGTTTTGTATCCGCGGGGCAGGTCTTCCGAAAATGACACGCCTGAAGAGAAAAGCGCGAAGCTCACTTGGGGTATTGGAACGAATATCCGCTCGCTTCATTCCCCGACATAAATCGCGTGTTGTATTCGAGCAGGTAGTTCAGATGCTCGGCATCTAACGGAAACGACTTCCCGGGATACGGATACGTCTCCATCGCGCGGAAGGGCAGCGGCTCAACGGTATCGCCGCGGTAGGCATAAAAATCCATATCTTTTTCATACCCATTGGCGACAAAAAAGTAGTCGCGCACCCAGCCACGCGGCAAGCCTGGCAGGTTCGCGGGATCGAAATCGAGCGCGACTTCATCGCCGGATCCGAAGACAACAAACTTATCGTCGATCGAGTCGAGCAGCGGTCGCACATCGCCGTAGCGCGTATAGGCGCCCGCAGGCCGCGTATAAGGCCCCGTGGCACTGGTTCTTTCGTAAATGTATTTCACGTTACCCGGCGGCTGGTCTTCGATCTTCAGCGGGAACCCGTGAAAATTCAGTTCGGCGCGCGCCAGCGGCACCGCCGTCAATCGCGCGGCTCGATCTTTATCATGGTCGCGGCCGCGGTCCTGGCTCGTCCGGCTGATCAAAATATCGTCCCAATAGATCTGCAGATTGGTGGTGATGCGAATGCGCCGCGTGCCCGGCGGCAGTTTGCCGGTGAGATCGGCCGTCATAGTACGCGCGCCGCCCGCCGGGAAGCCCATGTCATCGACAACCCGGACCCATTTTTCTGTCCTGCCTTTCCCAGTCGAATTCGCGTTCGAGACGAGCGCTTCGACAAAAGGCGCAAACGGCCGCAGGTGAGCTTGATCGGCAGCGTACATGCTCGTCGCCGAGTAGTATTCGATCTCGCCATGCAGCAGCAGCCACAGCGGACCGCCGCGATACGCTTCGCCGAGATCAAGCTCCAGGGAATGCGGCTCGGTGAATCCCATGAAGGGCAGCACTTTGAAATCGCCGAAATAGCGATGCGCAAGCAAATCCGGAAGCACGTTGTGCCCGTGCTCATCCCAAGCGCCGGCAGGCGGACGCGCATCATTATTATTGCTGTACACAACTTTGAACGGCGGATAAGGCGGATTGCTGGCGAAATATTCGTTGGGGTACACATCGACATCCGCAGGATGATCGACGGCCAACAGTTGTACCTGATCCAGATAAACCGACTCTTCCAGCGGCTCCATAAAACGGAAGCTGAGCTTGCCGTCTTTTTCGCGGAGCGAGCTACGGTCGAGTTTGATGGATTCAGTAGGACGGGCAATGTCGCGCTCGATTTTATTTCCACTCGCCCCGATCCAATGTCCAACCACCCCGGCGCCAAGCATGTCGCCAACCAACGCATACTCACGCCCATCCCAGGCAAAAAGCGTCGGACAAGAACTGCCGCGCCGATCAAGCTCGGTAATATTCTGCATTTTGTTGGCGGCAACTTCGATTTCGTCTTGCAGAACGCCTGTCGGCCACAGCATGCGGACGACATCGGCTTGTTTAGCCTGTCCAAGTCCAATGGTCAAATAAGGCGAGTTCTGCCCAAGATAGCCCGACGACCCATACACTTCAAACTTCTGGCGAATGCCATCGGAGAAGACTTCAACCTTCGTGCCAATGGCGCTCTTGTTGTCATTCAGCCCCTTAAGCGCAAGCCGCAGCGAGTTGTTCTTGTTGCCGCCTTCATTGCGGAGCAGTACAGCAGGCCCGTGATTTTGCGTAATCAGAAGATCGACAGCGCCATCATTGTCGCAGTCGCCAGTGATGATTGCGCGCGGCTCTTTGAGCTGAATTTTGTCGAGCCCGGTTTCGACGGTGACGTCTTTCCACCCTTCCGGGCCAAGATTGCGAAAGAGGCGGACTTCGCCCTTGCCATCTTTCGTCTCGCCAACGGCAACGAGATCAACCCAGCCGTCGTTGTCGTAGTCGATGGCGGCGACACCAAACGCGCGGACCCAATCGACTTTTGGCAATGCGACCCGTTCGAAGGTTTTGCCCCGATTGTTCCGCCAGAGAGATATGCCGGGCGGGCCCGAATGCGTGAATGCGATGTCCATCCAGCCGTCGCGGTTGAAATCAAGAACTGCGAGGCCGACAGTGGATGCGGGCATGGCCGTAGACCAAGGTTGGCGTGCGGGGAATTTTCCTTCGCGAGGGTTTTCGAGGATGGTCGGAGCACCCGGTGATCCCGTGATCGCAATATCCACGGCGCGATCATTGTTATAGTCGGTGCCAACAACGGCAACGCTGGGACCAATTGACAGGCCGATGTCTTGTGTCACATTCTTGAATTTCCCGTTGCCGTTGTTGCGCCACATGGCATCGCCCGCCACCTCGTGCACTTCGACTGCCGTAACGCCTGCTTTCCTGCCCAGCGGCATGACGGACCGAGAGCCGCCGCCCACAAACAAATCGAGATCGCCGTCGTGGTCGTAGTCAATGAACGTCAGGCCAAGGTTAAAATTCTCACTCCTGATACCGGCTGTTTCTGTCACGTCTTTGAAGGTTCCATCCCTTTCGTTGTGCAGCAGCAGCACCCGTCCGTTCAGACTGAGCGCGATATCTGCGAACCCATCATTGTCATAGTCGCCAGTCGCACAGCCGATCGCGTGAAGGGCCGGATCAAGTCCGGCTTTCGACGTAACGTCTTCGAGTTTGCCGTTGCCCAGGTTGTGATAAAGACCGAGACCTCCTTGCGGTCCGCTATCTGTGAGTAGGAGGTCAATCCGCCCGTCATTGTCGTAGTCGAGAAAGCACGCCCCGGAATCGCTGAAAGAGTTGAGATTGACGGAAGGAGAAGTCGAGGCCTGCGTTGTGATTCCGGAGCCCCGCGTCACATCCACAAACCGCACCGGAATCGCCGCGCGAACTTTCCCCACCGCCATCGGCGACTCCTCCGCCCGCGAATACTTTCCCTGCTCGCCATAAGCCAGGCTGATGGGCGCGCCCAGCTTGTTCTGCGTGATGTACTGAAATTTTTTCATCGCCTCATGCGCAGGATCGGCCTGCCCAGATTGCTGGTAGGCGCGCGCCAGTCCGAACTGCGCCGAGGCGTGCAGCGGATCGATCTTCAAGGCGTGCTCGAAGCCCGCGATCGCCTCTGGAAATTGCTTGCGCTGCGCGTAGGTCGATCCGAGGAAGTACCAGGTGTCGGCGTCGTTCGGATCGATTTCAGTCACGTGACGAAACGCGTCGACGGCGGCGCTCGCATCGGCGGAGTTCTTGTAATAGAGTCCAAGGTTGTACCAAGCGTGGGCATCTTTGGGATTTTCTTTAACGGCCTTTTCGAGCAGCGCTTTCGCTTCCTCAAGGCGCTGCAGGTTGAGCAGCGCCACTCCGCGATTGACCGTGATCGCGTCCATCGCCGGGTCATCCGCGGCCGCTGTTTCGAAGGCCTTCAGCGCCTTCTCAAAGAGTTGCTGATTCATGTAGGCGACGCCGATATTGTTGCGGCGCGCCGCTTCCTGGGGATTCGTGGTGGGGCCAGTAGCAGCCAGCATCGCGAGAAGAAAAACGCTGACAAGGGCAATGCTGAGCTTCTTGGTCATCTCGGTTTCGGAGATGATTCTATCTGAGAGCGCGGTGTGTGGTCCGCCGCACGGAAAACTCTATTGACCGCAGGATACCCTCGGACAAAGATAGTGACAAAGATAGTGACAGTCGGGAGCAACACGCAGATGGTGACCGCCAAACTTTCCGCAGTCGCCAAAACGCTGGTTTTCACTATATTCGTGCCCGGGACCGTGGCCGGCTATGTGCCCTGGCGCTTAAGGCAGAACGCGACGCCAGTTCCAGTGACCGGCCCGGAGGAATGGGCGGCGATTGCAGTCATCGCCATTGGGATTGCGATCTATCTCCACACCGCGTTCTGGGGCTTCGCTCTGCTAGGCGGAGGAACCCCGGCACCGATTGCGCCCACCAAAATCCTCGTCGTCAAAGGTCTGCATCGCTTCGTGCGCAACCCGATGTACATCGGAGTAGCGCTCGTCATCGGAGGACAAGCTTGGTTGTTCCATTCCCGGCACATCGCGATTTACATGGTCTGCATGCTGCTCGTCGCCCACTTGTTCGTCGTTTTTTATGAGGAGGCGACGCTGCACAAACAGTTCGGGGAGGAATACGATCGCTATCGCACGTCGGTGCCGCGCTGGATCCCGACGTTCAGGCTCTAGCAGCGGGTTGCGACAATTCTTCCAAGTTGAGTTGAAGAGTGCGTCTCACCCGCGCCACATTGCCGACTTCCCGCCCCTCTGCTACTTTGAATAGTTTCCTGTTCCCTGTCTGTTGATCTTGTGGAGTGAGACTAATGCCAGCCATTAAATTCCGCGGAGTAGATTTCATCGGCTTCGACAGTTTGCTGAACGACGACGAGCGCCTGGTACGCGACACCGCGCGCCAGTTCATCGAAGACAATCTCGTCCCCATCATTGAGGAATGTAACCGCGCCGGCCGCTTCCCGCGCGAACTGGTGAAGCCGATGGCCGACCTGGGATTCTTCGGCGCGTCATTGAGCGGATATGGATGCGCCGGCATGTCAAATGTGGAGTACGGCCTGGTCACGCAGGAACTCGAACGCGGAGATTCCGGCGTGCGCTCGTTCGTCAGCGTCCAATCGGCGTTGGTGATGTATCCGATTTACACCTTTGGGTCGGACGACCAGAAAAATACTTGGCTGCCCGCAATGCAGAAAGGCGAAAAGCTCGGCTGCTTCGGATTGACCGAACCCGATTTCGGATCGAATCCCGGCGGCATGCGCACGCGCGCCCGCAAAGTTGGAAAAGAATACGTATTGAACGGCGAGAAGATGTGGATCACATCGGGCACAATCGCCGATGTGGCCGTGATCTGGGCCAAGGCGGAAGACGAGGGAGACGGGAAAAGAGAGACGATACGGGGATTTCTCGTCGAAACCGATCGCCCCGGATTCAAGGCCAGCGACATTCACGGAAAGTGGTCCTTGCGCGCGTCGGTCACGTCTGGCTTGTCGCTGCAGGATGTGCATATCCCCGAGTCAAACCTGTTACCGGGATCGGACGGATTGAAGTCTCCGCTGATGTGCCTGAACCAGGCGCGCTACGGGATCGCATGGGGCGCGGTTGGCGCGGCGATGGCATGCTACGATTGCGCGCTGCAATATTCACTGTTGCGAAAGCAATTCCGCGATGAGCCCATAGCTTCGCATCAACTCGTACAGGAAAAACTTGCCTGGATGATCACCGAAATCACCAAGGCACAGCTGCTAATCCTGCAAGTCGGCCGCCTGAAAGATGCCGGAAAAGTGCAGCACCAGCACATCTCGATGGCCAAGAGAAACAACGTCTGGATGGCGCTCGAATGCGCGCGCCTGTCACGAGATATTCTCGGAGCAAACGGCGTGGCCGACGATTACCCCATCATGCGGCACCTGATGAATCTGGAATCGGTGAAGACATACGAGGGCACGCACGACATCCACACACTGATTATTGGGGCTAGCGTGACCGGGATTGACGCGTTCTGACCATTGGTCTTCCACAATCTCTGCTGCACGTGTGGTAACGGGGCTTTGCCCCGTCCTGGGCGAAGCACAGCCCCTACATAATCAGCCGTACAACTCCGTCAGCAACTCATACGCCCGCCGCATGTGCGGAATCACTATGCTGCCGCCCACCACCAGCGCCACATTGATCGCTTCCTCCTGCTCGGCGCGGGTCACGCCCAGTCGATACGACTGGATCACGTGGTAATTGATGCAGTCGTCGCAGCGCAGACAGGCGGAGGCGACCAGTCCCATCAACTCTTTGTATTTCGCGGGCAGAGCGCCTTCCAGATAAGTGTTGTGATCCAGATTGTAGAAACGTTTGACCAGGAAATTGTCGGCCTGGTCGACGTTCTCATTCAGGCGGGTGCGAGTGTCCAGAAAACGCCGGGCTATTTCACTTTTTTCGGCAACCTGACGCTCGGTGTAAAGATACGTCGGTTCTTTTCGCTCCCTGGTCGTCTGTGCAGTATTCGGATGTTGGGTGTTCATCCGTGAAGATTATCAGACACCATCAGACTAGCCTTGCTGCGCGCAGTTCGTGGCCGGAGCGCCCGCGCCACAGCACTTCCATCTCTGCTCCGAAGGGAATATATTGCCTAGTCGCATTCATATTGAGGAGGCACTGATGCAAGCTCAAATCCGTCCCGAGCCGCACACGAAGAAGTTCGGGGAGAACATTGAAAGCGATCTGGCCATGGAATTCTTGCGCGTGGTGGAGAATGCGGCCATCGAGTCGGCGCGCACCATGGGCCAGGGCGACCGTCCGCTGAGCGACCAAGTGGCTACCGAGGCCATGCGCAAAACGATGGACACAGTTCCGATGCACGGCACCATCGTGATCGGCGAGGGCGAGCGCGACGACGCTCCTATGCTGTATATCGGAGAGCAGGTCGGCGGCTTGTATCCGGATGGCCGCGAGGTTCCGAACGTCGATATCGCCGTTGATCCGCTGGAGGGCACGAACCTCTGCGCCACCGGCGCGCCGGGCGCGATTACCGTGCTGGCGGCTTCGGAAAGAGGCGGATTGCTGCATGCTCCCGACTGCTACATGGAAAAAATCGTAGTTGGACCATCGTGCAAGAACGCAATCGAATTGGACGCTCCGGTGGCTGTGAATTTAAAAAACATTGCGCGCCGGATGCAGCGCGGGGTGGACGATCTGGTGGTGGTGGTGCTTGATCGTCCGCGGCACGAGAAGCTGATCGCGGACATTCGGAAGGCGGGGGCGCGCATCAAGCTGATTGGCGACGGCGATCTCTCGGCGGGCATTGCAGCGGCGGTGATGGGCACTGGCGTACACGCGGTCATGGGATCGGGCGGCGCTCCCGAAGGCGTGATCACGGCGGCTGCGATCCGCTGCCTGAACGGATACATGCTGGGACGGCTGGTCGTGGACAAGCCCGAGTTGGAGGAACGGATTGCGAAGATGGGGATCAAAGACAAGAAGAGAATCTACGAAGCCGAGGATCTGGCTCCCGGAAAGCAGATGATCTTCGGAGCCACTGGAGTCACGGAAGGCGCGCTGCTCAAGGGTGTCCGCTTCTTTGCCGAGGGCACGCGGACTTCTTCGGTGATTCTCACCTTGCGGACGGGGCGGGTGCGGTTTATTGAGAGCATCCATTTGGACAAGGGGCCGGATGTCAAAGTGCGTTTCTCGTAGGGCGGCGTTACCGCTCCGCTTCTGTTAGGTCGCGCTGGCCGTGGTCGCGCTGCCGGAGTTCATTCTTCAGGGATGCTACAGGCTGAAATTGGGGGGTACCCCCCCCTCCCCCCTATTTTCTCGCAACGTATTGTAAAATAATAACTTAACTCCAAAATATTCAAAAGTAAGGACTTAGCGGCGGACTTTTCTTATTTCCGGCCATTTAGCATACTTTCCGTGTCGCCGTTGAGTTGTCAAAGAGCGCTTACGGATCGCTTTTTTGCGGGCTCGAATACCCGTCTCTGGAGACGGGCACACGTCTGGATTCTTCGATCCGATCGTCATTGTCGCGCTTGGCGGGTTGGATGTCTGTGATGGGGCACACAGCGGATTTGTGATGAAAAAAAGTCGCCCGGGGGCTGGCCCACCCGTTCTGCCTTAGTTTACTCTCGCGGCTGCCCCGTCCTTGTCTCTGCGTTTTTCGCAGAGACAAGGCGGGGAATTTGACTTTCGCTGCAAAACCTTCTGTGTCAGCATGGGCGCCCGACAGGAGATCAAAATCCCCGCCCTGTCGCAAAAGACGCGACAAGGGCGGGGCAACCTCGGGAAGTAAAATCAGCGGAAAGGCCGGGCCAGCCCCCGTCGGCTGTGCGGTATCCCACTTCTCGAAAAGCGCGAGAAGTGGGGCACCCCCATTTTCTATTCCGCTAGCAATTGGTTACCGCGTTACTGCTGGAGAGAAGTGTGCCACCCGCCAGGGATGCGGGATCGAAGTCAAGGAATTTCGGTAGTGTCCTAATAGTGCGTTGAGTGCGTTGATTTCTGGCCATGACATGTTGAAAACGGTGGCATGGGCTGAAAAGGTGCTTGTGCACACTCTGTGTTGGGTGCATAGTCATTGCTCCCGTGAAGAAAGAACGTAGGCCCAAGCCAGCCCTCACCATTCGTTGTCCAACTTGTGGAGCACCTCCTGGGAAAAGATGTAAGCTAGCATCGGGCAAGGGCAAGGTGCGAGCCGATTCGCATCGCGACCGAAGACTGATGGCAAGAGACTCACAGTCTTAGGAGGCTTCATGCTTAGCTCTCCGAAGTTAGATTTGAGCTGTTCAATCTGCCAAACTCCGATTCGTCTGTTCGCACCCGACACCTGCGTAGACGAGAAAGACAACACCGTTCATATTGAGTGCTACCGGAAACGCCTTGCCGAAGTGCTGATTCCCTCCAAGCCTTCGGAGTAAAACCCTCGCCTCGAAAAAGGCCACTCATGGTGACGTGGCCTTTTCCCAATTCGGAACTTGGACTGGTGACAGCCTTAGGACACTACCGGAATTTCGGGGAAGAAATGGCGGCGGGGGGTGGCGGGCTTCCCAATTTGGGAATGATGATTTGCCGGCTGCATGCGATTGATGATGAAGACAGTGGATGGGGATCGCAGCCCAGAAGGATCCCTGGTTGAGATCGCGGGATTATGAGAACGTGGCACCGTATCTCTGCGAAGCATCTGCCTGCCTACCTTGACGAAATGACGTGGCGGTTTAATAACCGGAAGAATCCGTACCTGTTCCGCGACACGATGCTTAAACTCATTCACTCTGAAAACCTTGAATATAAAGAGCTAACAGCCGCGTTACGCAAAATTGTGGTATAAAGCTCCTTCCCCATGAACTGAGGTAATCTTGTCAGACAAGAGAAGCACAGCTGAAATGGGTGGAGATGCGCTGCGCGAAGCCGGAGTCCTCGTCCTTGTCCTCGCACCGCTGTATGAATTATTCGAACACAATAAGCCGAATTGGCTAGTCTTTTTGTCGCTGCTTATTGTTGGCTTCCTTTTGCTATTCTTGGGCATCGAAGTAGAGAGGAGACGAGCGTGACCGCCCTTTTTCAATTGCTCGTTTTTGCCGTATCCGCTGCGGCCTTTGCGGAATACGTCCTCTGGAGAGATCGAAAAGAAAATCCCCCACAAACTAAGTCCGATGGCGGCCAACAGTCCATCTATTTTCCAGAGCAGACTGATGACGAGCAGCATCGTGGTGCGGCTATGTCTCGTCTCTAGTCTCATCCTAAAAACCTTTCCGCTATACGCCATTACTTAGGGAGTTGTGCGGTAAAAGCATCCATCTGGGCTATACATGGACCGAAATTCGTCAGCCTTAACACCCATTCCCCAAAATGACAGCCTCGGACGTTTTCATTAGCAAGTTTGGTCGTTATTACATCTTGAAGATAGTTGGCATCTAGGAATAACTTGACGTTGATAGGATCGTTCATGAAGTCTTTTTTCAACTGCTCTCGCCTAGCCAACATGATTTGAGTAGGGAGACCGGGAATTACATTTTCATTCTTTGCATCCTCGGCATGAAATTTAAACATTCTATCGCGTAGGAGTTGGGCTATATCCTTTTCCACCGCCCGTAATTCATCATTAGAAAACTCAGATAACATTCGTATCTTGGCCGGAGCAGAGTCACCTACGTTATGTTTCTCGTTTACGCTTTCGATTATGCGTATAAACTGGTCGCTTGTTACTGGATGCTCGGGATGCTGTTTATTGTAATCGACGAATGCATTAGTCATGTCCTCCCTAATTCCGCCACGAAGGTCATTCAATTCATGTTTATGTTCATCATCAATCCGACTTTCGATCACAAAACCGAGACCAAGCCCAAATATAGCGAGTATTGCAAATACGGCTTGCCAGAGTTTCCTTTCCGTTTCCTGTTTGACTTCTGCCGCCAAGTGGACTCCCGCCCAGCCCATAGCCAAAGGCACTCCAAAATCAACCGCAATTTTCCCAACGAACGTCCATGAGAACTCAAGCCCGTAATGTAGGCGTACAGTACCCAATACTGTGAAGAGAGCAATGAAGAGAAAGAGTCCAACATGGAAGAACCGACGACCGAGAATTCGAGCCGTCCAGAGTGCCGCGATCACGACTAGGCCGTCCAGAACATGAATGCCAATAGACACGAACACACCTCCGCATTGCGCTCCGGTGAAGATAAACGGAGAGCAACGCGGAATGGTACGCCACGTGCTCAGCTTGCGTCAAATGCATAATCCAGTTTTTCACTTTAGTTTCTTATGTTTACGTGATCTTTTGGTCGCGATGCATGGAGCGAATGTTACGCGAAACGTGACTCGTAGTTGTGGCTAAAAGGCAGGTCCTTCGCTTCGCTCAGGATGACAAATTAATTGGTTATAATATGTTTGAGATTACATTGTTACATGGTAATATTGAAATCATTCTGGAGATAGCGTCGTCATGGTAAATGCGGCTACCCAAACTGCGCTGAAGGTCGCAGATGAAGTTTGGATTGCGGCTGCTCTTCTGCATCGCGAGCATCCCGAGGCGGCGGACTTTGCGGTTGAGGAGATTGTCGAACGTGCTGATCGGGAGGGATTGCGTAAGCCTTTTCGGCGGGGGGTTTATGTTCATGTTATTCAACACTGCGTTGCGAATCGTCCGCCGAATCCGGGGCGCTACCGGATGCTTTACGAAACTGGGGCGGGGCGGCGACGGCTTTTTCGTAAGGGGGATTCCTATCATCCGGGGCGCGAGGGGGCGAAGATCACTCCTGCGATTGAAGACCTTCCGTCTGGCTGCAGCGGGCTGCTGGGGTGGTATCGCGACTGGGCCTTGTCTTTGTCTTTGTCCCAGGCCGCTACTGGCAATGCTTTGCGGGAGGATCCGCTGCTTTCTTTGCGGGGGTCGGGCAAGCACCTTTGGGCGGACGAGCATGCGGACGAGTATGTGCGGCGTCTGCGTGAGGGCTGGGAATGAGCCGCGTTTTTTGGGATACCAACCTGTTCATTTATCTGTTCGAGGATTATGGGGCGCTCTCGAAGGCGGTCTCTGAGCTTCGGTCCAAGATGCTGGATCGCGGCGATCAGCTGCTGACTTCCACACTTACTCTTGGCGAGATATTGGTGAAGCCTATTGAGCGCGGCGAGTCTGATCTCTGCGGGAAATATGAACACGCGCTTGCTTCGGCGGCTACTTTGATTGCTTTCGATGTGAAAGCGGCCAAGGTGTATGCGGGGCTGCGATCGGAAAGATCGCTTCGGGCTCCCGATGCTGTTCAGTTGGCTTGCGCCGCCAGTGTGAACGTCGATCTTTTTGTCACTAATGATGAGCGGCTTCAGGGCAGGCACGTTGAGGGCATCCAGTTCATTGTGCCGCTTCAGAGAGTGCCTCTCTGAATTTTCTTCGTTAGCTTTGATGGCGCGATCCCTGCTGGCGCCCGCCCCTCGCAGAAAGCGGGAGGAACGGGGCACCCGGTTCGATTCTTAGTCTTATTTCTCCCTGCTACAATCGCTAGCTTCATGATTCAAGGGAACTTCCTGCCCTACAGAAACGTAGTTCTAGTGTGCTGTTAGACATTAATTGTGCGGCGGACGCGAAGCAGCCCCTGAAGGGGCTTTTATTTCGCGGCTTGCGGTATCGCTGAAGCGATACCCTGATACGAAACGCGGTGCTCGGAGTCTGGTTTTGGATGATGCCCAGGTTGTCGGATTGCTGGTCCGTCGCTGCGTTTCGGGCGATGCCGCGGCTTGGGAGGAGATTGTGCAGCGCTATCACCGGCGGATTTATAACGTCTGCTACCGGTTTGCCGGGGATTCGGAGAACGCTCAAGACCTTACCCAAGAGGTCTTTATCAAGATGTATCGGACGCTGAACTCCTTCGATTCGGGCAAGGGCGCGTTCATGACCTGGGTAACTACGATCACGCGGAACCTGCTGGTCGATCATTTTCGTAAGACAAAGGGGGACCGGATCACGGATTCGCTGGATTCGGCGCCTTCCGAACGAGAAGACGCGCAGCCAATGAGCGAGCAGATCGCCGACCGGGGGGCGGCTCCGGATGCGGCGGTGCAATCGCGGGAAACTCGGGAAATGGTGCATTTGGCGTTGCAAAAGCTGTCTCCGGAGCTGCGGGAGGCAGTGATTTTGCGGGATTTGCAGGACATGGACTATCGGGAAATTGCGACGGCTTTGAGGGTTCCGGAGGGGACCGTCAAGTCAAGAATTAACCGGGGGCGAGCGGAACTTGCGCGCCTCCTACAACGTACATATAGGCAGGTGATTTGATGGCTGCGGAGATAAAACACGGAATGGAGTGCGCGGAGTTCGAAGCGCTGGTTAATGACGTCCTCGACAGCCACGCTGCGGGCAATGACGTGGGCGGGCTGAGTCCGGCTCGCTGGGAGGGGTTCGAGGCTCATCGGCGGGTGTGTGCGACTTGCGGCCCGATGTTCGGGGACGTGGAAGCTGGGCAGCGCTGGCTGCGGACGTTGGCATTGGAGCCGGTCGAGCCTCCGGTGCACATGGTCCACAACATTCTGGCGGCCACGAGCGGAGTCTTCAGCACGCGGTCGGAGGCGGTGACAGCGGCGGGTCGGGCGACTCCGTTTGGAGAAAGACTGCGGGAGCGGTGGGATTCGTTCTCGGCATCGTTCTTCAGACCGGTGGCGGCCTTTGTGCGGCAGCCGCGGTTTGTGATGTCGTTCGGGATGATCTTCTTCTCCCTCTCGCTGGGGCTGAATGTGGCGGGGGTGAAGCCGGCGGACGTGGCGAAGGTCAATCTGCGGCCGTCGGGGTTGCGGCACGCTTACAATGAGGCGCAAATCAAAGTGGTGAAGTACTACGACAATATCCGGTTCGTGTACGAGATCGAATCGAAGCTGCGGGAGCTGAAGCGGGCCAACACTCCCGCGGAGCCCGGGCCGGCGGCGGAACCGAAACAGAATCATAAGAACGACACCAGTGGGCAGCCAGATCAGAGACAGGATCGTAACTATTCCCAGGAATACAATCAGCCGGTTCTGGCCGCGCTGCGGGACGCTTCACCTGCGGCGATGGTGACGTTGACCGCAACTGGGAACAGGAGGTTTGTATGAACTGCGCCAATCATGCCGATGCGTCGGCAGTGGCCTATTGCCGCACTTGCGGAAAGGCACTGTGCGCGAACTGTACACGTCCGGTGCGGGGCGTGATCTATTGCGAGGATTGCCTGGGAGCGAAGATGGAAGGGGTGCCGGCGGGAAGTGCTGCTGGTACGTCCGCTGGCAGTGCGGGATTCGTTTCCGGCGGCTACTCTGCGACCGGCGCCTCGGCGGCCGGGGCCGGGCAGGTTCTGCGGCCACCGACTCCGCCAAGCAGCGGGCCGAACCCAACTGTGGCCGGAATTCTGGGTGTCTTCCCCGGGGTGGGCGCAGTGTACACGGGGCAATACGCCAAGGGACTGGCGCACCTGGTGATTTTTGTTTTGCTCGTCATTGGAGCGAACGCTAGCGACGATGTGCATAGCGAAGCGCTGGGCATTATCTGCGGCTTCGGGATCGCCTTCTTCATTGTCTACCAGATCATCGACGCGGTGCGCACGGCCAAGGCGATCCAGATGGCGCAACCGGTGCCGGATCCGTTCGGCCTGGCAGCAACCTTTGGGAGCGGGAGCAAGATCGAGACCAGCAACATCCCGATGGGCGCGATCATTCTAATTCTGATCGGCGTGCTCTTCCTGCTGAACACGATGGGGCTGACCGAATTCGGCCTGGGGCGTTTCTGGCCGCTCATCCTGATCGCGCTGGGCGGTTGGATGTTCGCCCGGAACTATGGTGTGGGCGGGTTGTGTTGTACAGGCTGCCAGTGTGCGCGTTGCCGCACGCGGCGGCTGATGGGCCCGGTCATGCTTTTGACCATCGGCTTCCTGTTCTTCCTGGACCACAGCGTGCACGTGGCGAGATTTCACCAGACGTGGCCGGTGATTCTGCTGGCGGCTGGCGTAGTCAAGCTGCTGCAGGGGAGCGCATCGGTGGAGGGACACATTCCGTCAATGCCGGCAGGGGCATCGGGCACAGTGCCGGGGGGAGGGCCAATTCCGCCTATGCCGCCGGTTCCACTTGCCCCGCCAGTTCCGCCAATTCCGCCAACCGGTAGTGAGGTGAACCGTGGCTAGCCCAGTAACGCCTGTGACACCGATTCCGCCGCCGCGTCCGCATCGTTCGATTGCCGGGCCGGTGGTGCTGATCCTGATGGGAGTGCTGTTCCTGCTGGGGACGATGGGTATTCTGGAAATCCATCGCGTGGGAAGGCTGTTCGCGCATTATTGGCCGGCGTTGCTGATCTTGTGGGGCGTATTGAAGCTGGTCGAATACGAACAGGCCAAGCGTTATGGGCAGCCGTCACGCGGTATCGGAGTGGGCGGCGTTTTCCTGATGTTCTTTTTGATCGTTGCCGGGTTGATTGCAACCCAGGCTTCGCGTGTGGACTGGAAGAATCTCGGGGAGCACATCCAGTTGGGGGACGATCAGGGGCTGGACGAGATTTTTGGCGGGACGACGTTCAGCTACAACGGCGAAATCAGCACTCCGCTGCCAGCTGGCAGCAGTATTTTGCGGATCAAGGACGAGCGGGGCACGATTACCGTTAACGCATCCGAAGAAAAGAAACTGAGAGTCTCGTGGCGGAAGAAGGTTCGGGCCGAAAATCAGCAGGACGCGGACAGCTATAACAAGAAGACGGATGTCACCGTTACTCCGGCCGATAAGGTGATTATGCTCGATGCCAACACGCAGGGCGCGGGCGACAAAGGCGTGACCATGGATATGGATATTTATGTGCCCGCCAATATCGAGCTGGCGATTAGCGCGAGCCGCGGCAGCGTCACGGTTGCGGGAATGTCGAACAGCGCGCAAATCGATCATCGTCGCGGCGAGGTCAACGTCAACGACCATACGGGAAGTGTCTTGCTAAATCTGGACGGCAGTGCGGCGCGGCTGCAGCATGTGAAGGGCGACGTGAGCATTCAGGGCAGGGCGAACGAAGTGGCCGTGGAAGATGTGGACGGCGCAGTGCATTTGAACGGCGAGTTTCAGGAGAGCGTGCGGCTGGTTCGCATCAGCAAGACGGTGAGCTTCCATTCTTCGCGCACGGATATGGAATTTTCGCGGCTGGATGGCAGGCTCGATCTGGATTCGGGCGATCTGCGCGCCGATTCGCTGATGGGACCGATGCGCCTGACGACCCGGTCGAAAGACATTTCTCTTGAAGGCTTGTCGGGCGATCTGCGATTGGAAGACGTCAACGGGACGGTTGAGATCGGACTGCGGAAGCCGGGGAATATTCAGATCGATAACCGCAAGGGCGATGTGCAGGTTTCGATTCCCCCGAACACGCCGATCAAGGTCGAAGCACGCACGCGCGAAGGAGAGATCGAGAGCGACTTCGAGGAGATCAAAGTCGAGAATCACAATCGGGAATCGAGCGCCAGCGGGTCGATCGGGACGAATGGCCCGAAGCTGGTGATGAACTGCGACAAGGGACAGATTGAGATCCGCAAGGGGACGGTTGCCGCCGTGCCTCCAGTTGCGCCGATTCAGCCATTCACGCCACCGAACCCGGGCAAGGCGTTGAAGGCTTTGCCAGCTCCGAAGGCGGTGCCGGTGGAGAGTGAGAATTAGGAATGCAGAAATTAGGACGGCTGTACACGGTTTGCCGGCCGCCATTCGCTACAATGCCTGTGCTATGTTTCTCGCCACCGTACTGTTTGCTGCAGCATTGCAAACATGCCCTTCCTACACCGGACCAAGCGATGGAGCCATTCACGTTTGCGGCCACGCCTACAAATTGAGCTGCAGCCTTTCCGGTAGTCTCAGCCCTTGCCAGGGAAGTTCACACGCGCCCGCTGACGTGAGCCATTTCGAGGTCCGTGATGAAGATGGCAGAACGGTTTTCGAAAGAAATGTTTCCGGCGAGCAGAGATTTACGGACGTAGGTATTTCGAACACGGGCTACCCGGAACATCCGCAATTATTTACCGTTGCTGTCGAACAACGAACTAACTCAAATCGCGAGTCTTCGGTTTCATTCGCATATTATTTTCACGCAACTGCCGCTGGGCTGGTGGCTTTTCAACCGGCGTTGAGCTGTGGCGATGGGAGCGCGACGATGCTCGCCAATCCGGACCTGTGGCCTCCGAGCGGGTTGGCCCTGGCCTGCAAGTTTGATGCCGGCTATCTTCGATTTACGGCCGCTCTGCAACTTGACTTTGATCGCCATCAGATCGTGCCGAGCGACAAGGCACTGAGAGTTTCTGATCCCCAAGGCTCAGCCAAATTTTCGGCGGCGGCTGAAAACGCTTCAACGCTGGGTCTCTACCGGCAGCATGATAAGAGTGCTCCACAATTCACACTTGGAGTCTCCCGCGGACAAACGACACGATTACTGGCGGCATGGGAGCCGGTCTCCCTCCGAAGCTCTGGAGATATATCGACGGTAAGTTTCGATCCCGCCAAGCTCTGGCTAGAGATAGAAACCAAGAACGAGAGGGGATGGATTCGAGGTGTCGACAGCTTTCGAGCCATCGGGTTGCGCGAGGCGGCGAAATAGCGCATTGAGTTCTGAGAGCTGAGAACATTGAGTTCTGAGAGCTGAGAACTAAGAACTGTCGATCTTGCGTTATAATTTCGCCCACTGATGAACCTGGCTTCCGGCACAAAACTCGGTCCCTACGAAATTGTTTCCCTATTAGGCGCGGGCGGCATGGGCGAGGTCTATCGCGCGCGCGATTCCCGTCTTCGACGCGACGTGGCGATCAAGGTTTTGCCCCAGGCGCTTTCGCTGGATGCCGACCGCATGCGCCGGTTTGAGCAGGAGGCGCTGGCCACCGCTGCTTTGAATCATCCCAATATTCTGGCTGTGTTTGACATTGGCACCAGCGAAGGCTCGCCCTACGTCGTTTCTGAACTGCTGGAGGGCGAAACGCTGCGGGACCGGTTGCGCAGCGGAGCGATTGCTCCTCGCAAGGCTTTGGACTATGCGATGCAGATCGCGCACGGGCTGGCTGCGGCGCACGAAAAAGGAATCATTCATCGCGACCTCAAGCCGGACAATCTGTTTGTCACGAAAGATGGGCGAGTCAAGATTCTGGACTTTGGGCTGGCGAAGCTGACGCAGGCCGAACCCGGCGCCAATACTTCGATGGCGACCGCAACCCACGGCGCTCCTCATGCCACCGAGGCGGGAATGGTGATGGGAACGGCGGGATACATGTCGCCCGAGCAGGTGCGCGGCCTGGCTCTTGATCCGCGGTCGGACATATTCAGCTTTGGGGCGATTCTCTACGAGATACTGTCCGGCAAACGGGCGTTTCATGGCGAGACGCCGGCGGATACGATGAGCGCGATATTGAAAGAAGAACCTGCGGAGTTGAACGAGACCAATCGCAATGTTTCTCCGGCGCTGGAGCGGATAGTACAGCACTGCCTGGAGAAAAATCCGGAGTCGCGCTTTCATTCGGCCAGCGATATAGCGTTTGATCTGGAACATCTGTCTGGACTTTCGGGCAGCGCGGCGAGAGTGGCGGCGGCTGGGAGCGGCAGTCAGATTGGCATTGGCACGGTCGGGGAGCCGAGTCGGAGGTTTCTGCTCGCACTCGCGGTTGGGCTGGTCATCGCGGGCGCGGTTTATGGTCTCGGCTGGTGGATGGGCAAAGCCGGAGCGCACGTGGCCGAGCCCGAGTATCAGCAGATTACGTTCCGCACCGGCCGCATTGGCAACGCCCGGTTTACACCGGACGGGAGCATGGTTTACAGCGCGGTCTGGGAGGGCGGCGAGGACCAGCTCTACATGTCGCGCATGGATGATCCGGGCTCGCGCGAACTCGGGATCAAAAATGCGGAGATTCTTTCGATTTCGAAGAACGGCGAGATGGCCATCCGGCTCAACACGCGCAATTACGGCGGATACGCTCGCGGCGGCACGCTGGCGCGGGTTCCGCTGAGTGGAGGAACGCCGCGGGAGGTGCTGGAGAACGTGCAGGACGCCGATTGGGCGGCGGATGGCGAACGCATGGCCGTGGTGCGGTATGTTCCCGAGAACGGCCACTGGCGGCTGGAATATCCGGCCGGTAAAGTTTTGCTGGATGGAATCAACTGGATCAGCCATCCGAAACTTTCTCCGGATGGCAAGTGGATCGCCTTCGCCGATCACGAAAACATAGCCGGCGACGACGAGGGATCGCTGGCCGTGATTGCGGCGGACGGCAACGGAAAAGAAAGAAAATTATCTTCGGGCTGGACGTCGCTGCAGGGGATTCTCTGGTCTCCCGGCGGAGAAGAAATCTGGTTTACCTGCACAAAATCCGGCATCGGCGCGAACCCGCGCGCAGTCACGCTTTCTGGCAAGGAACGGACCATCACCAATGTGCCTGGCGGCATGTGGCTGGAAGACATGCGCAATGGCCTGGTATTGACCGTGACCAATCACGAGCGCCTGGGAATCCGCGGCATGGAACCGGGAGGAAAAGAGGAGCGCGAGCTGGGATGGTTCGGCTGGTCGGAGCTGCGTGACATCAGCGGCGACGGCAAGAAAATTCTCTTTGAAGAAGAAGGCGATGGCGGCGGACCGAATTACACCGTGTTTCTGCGCGACACGGATGGCTCTCCTCCAGCGCGGATCGGCGAAGGCGTCGCGGGCGCGATTTCCCCCGATGGAAAATGGGTGATCACCAAGCCGGCGAAGGGCGGACAGCTCAACCTGGTGCCGACGGGCGCGGGGGAATCCAGAGTGCTTACGCACGATGCGGTAAGTTATGGCGGCGTGCGGTTCTTTCCGGATGGAAAACACTTGCTGGCCTTCGGCATCGAGGCGGGACATGCGGGGCGTAGTTACATGATCGATGTCGCTAGTGGAGATTCCAAGGCGATAACGCCGGAGGGCGTGAGCGGGGGCTTGATCTCGCCAGATGGAAAAAGCCTGCTGGTGCGCTCGACGGATGGCAAGCGCGGAATCTTGCCGCTGGATGGAGGCGCTCAGCAGCCGATTCAGGGCGTCGATGCAAACGATTCGATCATTGCCTGGGCGCCCGACGGAGAGACTGTCTATATAGTCCCCAGCCGTCGCGGAGCGGTAGCGATCAGATCGGTAAAAGTTTTTCGGGTCAATATAAAGACCGGCAAAAAGGAGCCGTGGAAAACCTTCGGAGAAGAAACCGGCGCAGGAGTTTCGTCGGTTGGATTCCCCCGTCTATCGAGCGACGGCACGGCCTACGCTTATCTCTATCAAAGGACACTGTCGGAGGCATATGTGGTGAACGGGCTGAAGTAGGTTTCAGCGGTCGTCGCAGTGGCTACGCCACCCAAAAAATCAAATGCTTCTTGCCGTATTGCGCTGGCGCCAAATTGATCGGGCTACTGCGGCACCCGCCCCTTGCACAGAACGCAAGGAGCGGGGCACCCCCATAGCACTTCCCCTATAGCACTTCCCCTATAGCACTTCCCCCATAGCACTTCCCCCATAGCACTTCTATTTCCACTTCATTACCACGCCATTGCGTAATCGTCATAGTCCTCCGTGTTAGATTCGGATGGTGCGCCCGATCCTGCAAAAACAATCTCGCTCGCTGCGATTTGTGTTTGCGGCGAACGTGATTTCTATGTTGGGGAGCGGGATGAACTCCGCGGCGGTCGCCTGGACAATCCTGCAGCGCACTCATTCTGAAATGGCTTTGGGAACGTTTGCGGCGTTGCAGACCATTCCCGCCATGCTGATGCTTCCCTTCACCGGCGTCATCATTGACCGGGAAGACCGGCGGCGGCTGGTGATGTGGCTCGATGCGCTGCGCGCTGTCATCATTTTCGTGGTCATGGTGCTGGCGTTTCTTCACCGCGTGCAAGTTTGGGAACTCTACCTCATGAACACGCTGGTGGCGGCGGGCTTCTGGATGTTCTGGCCGACGATCACGGCGCTGATTCAGGAACTGACGCCGGAGGGCGAGTTCGTGCAATCGAATACGTTTCTGCTGGCTGGAATTCAAGGGGGCTGGCTGATTGCGGGCGCGCTGGTGGGGTTTGTCTACGAACACATTGGGCTGGGCGGCGTGCTGCTGATCGATGTGAGTACTTATGTCGTTTCTTTTTCCTGCTATTTCGCGGTGCGCCAGGGACGGCACGTGGTGCCGCGGGTGATCGAACTTCGGCACGAACTTCTTCGCGATTTGGAGGCGGCGGAGACCGCCGTTGCGCGCTTTCTGCGCGAGATGCGGGAAGGGCTGGATTTTCTGCGCGAACATCGGAGCGTGGTTTTCCTGGGAACCAGTTGGGCTTTATTTTTGGGCGCGATGATGACGGGAGTAGTGGTAACGGCGCCGCTGAGCGATCGCGTCTTCCACGCGGGGGCGACGGGCTACGGATGGTTGAATTTCGGATGGGGCGTGGGAGCTTTTCTTAGCGCGCTTTATGCTCCCGGGCTGATTGCCCTCGTGGGAGCACGGGGTTCGATTGCTCTCTCGATGCTTCTGCTGACTTTTTGTATGGCCCTCTCGCCATTTTCGCCGTGGCTGGCGCTGGCTGTATTCCTTTACGGGCTGATGGGATCGGCGCGCGGCGTCAGCGGGGTGGCCATGAATACGAGCTTGATGGAGCAGGTGCCGCCGCATTTTATGGGACGCGTCCAGAACACTTTTTATTTCTTTGGCACGTTTCTGCAGGTCGCGCTGGGGCTGGGGGTGGGATGGATCGCATCGCGGATCAGCCTGGCGGCCGGGTTCGGAGTTATTGCGGCGGTGTATGCGGTGGCGTTTGGCAGCGCCTGCTGGCCGATTCGGGCGCGGAAGGCGGTTGCTGCCCACGCGGATTAGCATCTCGCCGCTTGCTCCCACCCTAACGTCGCACAAAACGCGACGTTAGAATGGGGCACCCACTTTTGTTTTTATTGCTGATATTCTTTCATCCATGTTTGAGGACTTGAAGGGGCGGACGGCAGTCGTTTTCGGCGTGGCGAACAAGCGCTCGATCGCGTGGGCAATTGCTCAGGGGCTGCACGCGGCGGGGGCGAATCTTGCCATCACTTATCAGAATGTGCGAATGGAGATGGAAGCGAAAGATCTGATTCTGTCGCTTCCGGGCGCGGAAGCTTTCATGTGCGATGTATCGAACGATGATGAAATCATGCAGCTTTTCGAAAAGCTGAAAACTCGCTATGGGAAGCTGCAGGTGCTGGTGCACAGCGTAGCATTCGCTCCGGCGGACGAACTGAAGGGCGACTTCGTGAATACTACCCGCGAGGGTTTTCGCGTGGCGCAAGACGTTAGCGTCTATTCGCTGATCGCGGTAAGCCGGGCGGCGGCTCCACTGATGGAGGACGGAGGCAGCGTCATTACCATGACTTACTACGGCGCGGAAAAAGTTGTGCCGCACTATAACGTCATGGGCGTGGCCAAGGCCGCGCTGGAGTGTACGGTCCGGTATCTGGCGCACGACTTGGGGCGCCAGAAGATCCGGGTCAATGCCATTTCGGCGGGGCCAATCAAGACGCTGGCGTCGCGTGGCATCTCCGGCCTGGGAGACATGCTGCGTTCCCATGCCGAGCGCGCGCCGCTGCAGCGCAATGTGGATGTCAGCGAGGTGGGCAGTACCGGCGTGTTTCTCGCATCCGATGCCAGTTCGGGCATTACGGGCGAGACTATCTACGTGGATTGCGGATACAACATCATGGGATTTTGAACGGGGCAGCAGGTCTTAGGCGTCAGGTCTTAGGTCTTAGGTCTTAGCGACTTCAGCGGCCGGGTTTTCCTAGACCTGAGAGACTGCGGAAAAAGTAATTGTTCAGCGAGAGCCGCGCCCTCAGCGGCTAAAGCCGAATTCAAAACAATACAGTTATCGCAGCGGTGAACCGCTCCACCCCATCACGCCAAAACCGGGCGTGCTGGGGACCTCGGCGCTCCGCCACCCAAAAGCAAAGGCAACATCGAGTTTTTCCGCAGCCTGCTAAGGGCTGATACCCCGACACCTGGTTACGCTATGATTACTCCCGTCACTGTTTTTACAATCTTTTGACAAGGGTCCTGGAAGAATAAGCAGTAGGCTGGAGGGTATGAAGTGGCGGGTCCTGTTTTTCTGTATGGGGTTGATGTTGCCGGTGAACCTATGTTTTGCGCACCACATGGCGGTCGTGGTGAATAAGACTAACTCCGTCCAGAATGTCACCTCGGCTCATTTGGCCAAAATTGTCAGTGGGGAGTTGAAGAAGTGGCCAGACGGAAAGAACGTGCTGCTGGTGTTGCCCGTCGCCTCGCCAGGAGAACTGGCCACGCTGGAACACCTGAACAAGATGACCGATGCGGAGATGAAGGCGCTGCTTGCTTCGCATAAGGACTCGATTCGCATGGTGGGAACCGATGCGGATGTGATCGATGCAGTGGCGTCCACGCCAGGCGCGATCGGGTTCGTCGAAGAGCGATCGATCACCGATCGCGTGAGCGTGGTCAAGGTAGACGGCAAATTGCCGATGGAATCCGGGTATTTGCCGCATTAGGACCTGTCACAAAGCCCCACCTGGCGGCGTGCATGACTTGGCAAAATCGCGTCTCGGGTCTTCTGGTTCGATGATTGTCAAGAGTGTGGGCCGATAGGTACGCGACTGGCCCGAGCATCAGGAAAGAACTGCAACCATCAGGAAAGAACTGCAACAAGGACTACAGCTTCCAATCTTCCAGCCGCTATGTATTTTCCACGAATTACATTAGTACAGGTTAAGTGCGACCTCCCGCAATAACCTCCGTAACTAGCCCCTGCCCTTCCATCCATGAAATGCTAAATGCACTCCTGCGGGGAAACAATACGTAGCGATGTTACATCGGTCCAATCAGGCGATCACCGGGACTGTTCTCGTGGCCGACGATCGAGCGGCAAATCGCGAATTGCTCCGCGAACTGCTGGAGGCGCGTGGCTATAACGTGGTGGAAGCGTGCACTGCAAAGAGACGCTCGACACGATTGCAGAGGCTCAACCGGACATCTTGCTGCTCGACATTGGGATGCCTGTAATGGATGGTTATGCGGTCGTGCGGGCGCTTCGAGGGAATCCTGGCTCGTCAAGGCTGCCGGTGGTTGCCGTTACTGCTTTTGCCATGCAGGGCGACCGGGAAAAGATATTGAATTCGGGGTTTGATGGCTACCTGTCGAAGCCCGTCAATTCACATTCTCTGGCTGCAGAACTCGACCGCCTCCTCGGATTGACTGCCAGATCCGCTCACTCAGCTTCGTAAACAGATCTCCAGCCGGTCTCTCCCACGCGGAGTATTATCTTGACCTTCCGATCGGCGAATGAGGTTCGGCTTCGGGGGTGTCGTGTCCGAAGCTGGCGGAAGGTGCAGCCGGAACCGGCGGTAAGCGCGGGCAGCGCGTTGCCTGCGCGCAAAGCCACTCGACACGATCGGTGTCATATCACTGGGACTGAGGCACCGAAGGGTAGACTTTTATCCAATGACTGCGAACTCGAGGCTTAGCCTTCCTGCCGTTCCAGTCAAATATTATGAGATTCGTCTGCTGCGCCGGCATATGGCAATGAATACAGTTGCTTCCGGTTTGGTGGCCCAGTTTGGGGAACATTGAACTTCCGGGCTTGTGGCAAAGTAAACATCGCTGTGAAAACGCCAGCGGATCGTGCTGGACGGTATGGACATCATGGCAAGTAAGACATGTCATTGCCGAGGACTGGAAGCAGCGGCTCTTTTCCAGTAATTCGACTTGGCTGCCGTGCACGTCAAACTCCGTGGATGGATCGGACGATGGCAGTTCAAGGTATTTTTCGAGCGGCTCTCCGGGAACATACGAAAACGGAGGGACGAGCGCTACACCGTGGCCTGCATGGCACCAGGCGCAGAGATCCATCTGTCTGTCGCGAGAAAACTTTGCTGGATTGAGTATGGCGGAATCGGAAGACACCGAGCGTTTGGACCCTTCACGCTCCACGTGTTCGCGTCCTGGCCCGTGACATTTTTCACATGTGATGCCCACGATGAAGCCGGTTTTGCGGTAGCGATTCGGAGGTGGCGGAGCTGGGTCGAAGTTAGTTGCATGACACTCCAGGCAACGGGGAGTTATGGGACGGTCGAAATTTGCTATGCCGTCCTTGTATCCCGGGCTGTTGACCCACCCCAATTCGGTCCAATAGGAAACAGGAAGCTGAAAGAGCCGGTCCTCTTTCCAGAACAGATATGTTTGCCCCTTCCCGCCGGATCCGATCACTAAGCCAAACCGTTCCGTGTGTTCTGTGGTATAGGGGGCTATTCCCTGGACTGCGGTCTGAAAGAAGCCGTCTTGTTTCTGCTCCATCCGGAACGAAAGCTCCGGGTTAGACGTTGTGCGCGTGTTCGCCTCAGGTGAGAAACTGCCTAGGATAGAGTTCCTGGCAGGCAGCCTGGAAGTAACGTAATGTGCCGTCTGGTGAAAGGAGTCGATCATTTCCAGATGGCACGGGCCGCATGCCTGGTCTCCAACATATTTATCGTGAGCAGGTGAGCCGGGTAAGGACAGAACGGTGCTCGGCGCGGCCGACGATGGCGTTTGCGGTTGAGTATTGCTCTGACCGAAAGCGGCTGCAAGTAGCCCCAGCGTCGCGCCGATTATCGACGTAACTCTCATTTCCACCCTGCAGAACTCATTGTTCTCCCGGACATAAGTCGTCCGTCGTCACTTCCACTTAGCGTCACCCTCGACGATGGTAATATAACGATCGACAGGAAGATCGGTGAATCGTTGGATTGCATTGCCAGGTTGCGGCCATCTCACTTCGAGGAAGTCTATCTTTGTTCTATTGCCAAGTCCGAGGACCAATCGGGGGTCGTGCGACGACAGAAAGCTTCCGCCCCCTGTTTTCATCCTGGTTCGCTTAAGATCGCCAGCCTGGTAAGTAACGTGCGCACCGACCGCATCCCGATTCGACTTAGTTCCCACTAACTTCAGGCCAAGCCAATGATTCGCCTTCCCCGCATTATTACGTAAAAGCAGAGGAGCGGCGCCGTTGACAGAAATGAGCACGTCGACGCTGCCGTCGTTATCGAAGTCTCCGATGGCGAGTCCACGCGCGGACAGGTTCTTCGCAAAAACCGGGCCACTACGCGCACTGACATTCTCGAAACCGTTGCCGGTGTTCCGGAACAGGAGCAGCGGCTCCTGGTAATCGACGTCCTTGTGATACACCTGAATAAGATCGTCAGGATTTCCGTTTGATAAGAACAGATCGAGATTCCCATCGTTGTTGTAGTCAAAAAACTTCAGACCCCATCCACTCATCAGCCGTGTGGCGGATGCAATGCCGGCAGGGCCGGCCTGATCATCGAAGGTCTCATCGTGGTTATTCTGGTACAGGGAATACATCTCGTGGTCGATGTTGGCGACGAACAGGTCCATCCATCCGTCTTCGTTGAAATCCGCGGAATCCACGCCCATTCCTGACCGCGGCCGTCCCGCCTCGCTGTAGGCCACGCCCGCGGGCGCACCGATTTCCTCGAACTGGCCGTTGCCGCGATTCGCGAATAGGAAATTGGCGGTGGTGTCATTGGCTACAAAGAGATCGATCCGTCCATCGTTATTAATGTCGGTCGCCACCACGCCCCATGCTTTGCCTAGATATTTGCCGATCCCACTAGCCTTACTAACATCGGCAAAAGTTCCGTCGCCGTTGTTGTGAAACAACCAACTGGCCATTGGTTTATACAACCTTGGAATGCAGTAGCCTGGTTTGTTATCAGCTTCGCAGGGTAAGTGTTTCGACTTATCGAAGTCCACAAATCGGCAGACAAAGAGGTCCAGTCGTCCATCATTGTCGTAATCGAACCAGACCGCGCTCGAGGACCACCCCGGCGCGGCCACTCCCGCCTTATCGGTAACATCGGTAAAGGTGCCGTCTCCATTGTTGTGATAGAGGATGCTTCGTCCATATTGCGTGACGTACAGGTCAGGGAAGCCGTCTCCATCGTAATCGCCGACGGCAACGCCTTGTCCGAAACCACCGGCCGCGACACCCGCCTTGTCGGTAACATCGGTGAAGGTTCCGTCGCGATTGTTTCGATAGAGGGCGTTGCTTAGGGGCGGATCAGGATTGAAGAAGTCGCACTTGCCGCTATTTACCAGATAAATGTCCATCCACCCGTCGCCATCGTAGTCGAGGAACGCGCACCCGGCGCCGGTCGTCTCCGGTAAGTATTTTTCGGCGGACTTGCCATTGGTGTGGGTCCAGGTGATACCGCTTGCTGTGGCGGGGATTTCCTGGAACGGATAAGCAGTGGGCGGCACAGCGCGGCAAAGGCGCGCCAGGCCTGGCAATGCGAGAGCGCCGCACATTCCGCGCAGAAAGTTTCGCCGCGAATATGGCGACAGACTTCGGATTGGCGAGCGGGGAGTGTTCTTCGTCTTCGTCTTCTTCTTCAATATGCACTTCTTGAATCGATGAAAACAGGGATCGGCGCGAAACCACCCGCGGGTTAATTTGGCGTTTGCTGTGATTCCGGCGCCGGCTCGCCGGCCGCGCCTTTTTGGGTCAATTGCTTCTGAATCGCGAACTCCCTGTCGCCATCCTCCTTGCGTCCGGTCCGCGCGTATGCGATGGCGAGCAGGTAATGGGCGGCGGGATTTCCAGACTGCAGTTTCACCGCGGTTTCCAGGGGCGCAATGGCCTCGGAGAACTTTTTCACGGAAACCAGAGATCCGCCCCATCCGACAAAGGCATCGCCAAACCCGGCGTCGAGCTTCGCTGCCTTGGAGAAATGCTGAATGGCTTCATCCCACTGCTGATCCCGCTTTGCCATTTCTCCCAGAACGTATTCGGCGCCCGCATTGGACGGGTCAATTTGTAACTCCTTCTCAAATTCCTGTTTGGCTTCGGCGGCCGCTTCCGGACCAAACTCCGGCTTCGAGACCAGAACTCGACCCAGGCGGTAATGGATGCCGGGCAAATTTGGGTTCTTCCGCAGGATCTGGCGATAGAGACTGGCGGCATCGTCCCATTTGCTCTGGACCTCCAAAGCCTCGGCGTTCAGTTCCAGGGCCTGATACGAAGTTGCCGCCGCATTCGCCAGTTCCGCCGAGGCGCGGGTCGATAAATCGGAGTAGGTGTGCACTGCCAGGTAGAGAACGTCAGGATCGTGGGGGAATTCGTGGTTCAGAGTCCGCAGGAAGTCGATGGCTGCATCCGGCTGGTCGGCAAACATGGCGCAGCGCACGCCGGCAAAACCCACATCGCGTTTGAGATCTTTGCCCACATTGTGCGCGGCGCTCTTTTTTAGAAGCGGAAGGGCTTCCTTGCAGTGACCGGTCTTGGCCAAGTCTACGGCGTGCCTGGCGCTGGTGGAGGAGTCCGCGGCTGGAGTTGCTTTGCCGGTCTGGGCCGAGGAGATGCTCCAAACAAGGCTACAAACGACCGCCAAATGGAGGGTCTTGAACATAAGAATGGGCAAGCGCGGCTGACGCTTGCCCAACATCATACATCGATCAGAAATGGAACTTCAGGGCGAATTGAATGTTCCGCTCTCCCTGGGATGCGTTAATTTCGCCCATGATGCCGGAGGTCAGCGCGAAGGGCGAGGGCCCTCCCGCAAAGTCAAGCACCGGGTGATTGAAAAGGTTGACAAAGTCCGTCCTAAACTCCAATCCCATACGCTCGGTGATGTGGAAGTTTTTGTGGATGCTCAAGTCGACATCCGAGTAACGCGGACCTCGTATCGAGCCGACACCGCAGTCACCATACGAGCCGGCAGCAGGCTGACTAAACGTGCTGGTGCTAAACCACTGAATATAGCCGGATCCGGCAACGGGGACTGTCTTCTTAGGATAGGAGACGGGGCCGCTGCAGTCGGGTCGCGACACATCGAAGAGAATGCCCGCGCCGTTTGCGCCGGAGGGATCGCCAAACCCTCCCAGAATTGGCGTAATTGCGAAGCCGGAGTGCCAGGATACGACCGGAGAAATCTCCCAGCCGCCGACGACGGCCTCGGCGACGGAGTTCATATCGTGACCGAACTGTTTGCCGCGACCCACTGGAATGGCGTAGCTGGCGAAAGCGGTCAAGGCATGAGTCGTGTCGTAGTAGCAAGGTCCCCAGTCGGACCGGGGATCGTAAATGTTCTGCCAGCCCGGCAGTCCCATTGAGGTCTGGGTTCCGTTGCCGCCCCAACTGGAGGTCCCATAATATCCCGGCGAGTTGCTGAGACACTTCGAATACACGTAGGCGACCTGACCGTCCAAACCCTGGGACAGATTTTTCTTGAGTACGGCTTGAAGAGCGTTGTAGCTTTGGTTGCCATTCGAGCCCGGACCAGCCGTATAGAGCGGGAACGCATTGGCGGGTAGAGGACTCGCGTTCGAGAATACACCGGTTAAGTAGGGTGACGGCAGTACTTGCGCTCCGACGACACCCGGCTTCGTCACAGTGCCATCCGCATTCACGAGTTTGCCCTGGGCGTAATCCATCAGGTTTAACAGGTGAGTGGCAAACGAGCCGACATAACCAACCTGGAGGGAGGTCGAATTGTTTAACTGGTACTGTGCTGAGAGGTTCCACTGCGTCTCGTTAGCCGGTCGAAGGTTTGAAGGAAACACCTTGATCGTGCTCAATCCTCTGGTTGGTCCCGAGAAGCAAGATTGAGTAACGGCCGCGCAAGCCGGTGTAGTCTGGGGGAAAGGGTCAGTGAGAGCGCTGCTCGAACCGACGAAAGAACTGATCTTGGTAAGTGGCCAGTTGGTGGTCAGATTCTGGTTGGCTCCGCCGCCCTCCATGTAGGAAGTGGTGCCGATGGCCCCGCGGATTACCAACTTGTTATCCAGCATGGTGGGGGACCAGGCGAATCCCAAGCGCGGCTCCCAATCGCCAATTCCGAGATAATTGTTGTAAAGGGCGTTGTGATTCTGCTCGACTTCCAAGGTCCCAGTGAACAGGCCAAAGTTGACTTCGCGGTTGTTGACCTCGTAGCGCGGCGTATGATCTTCGAAACGCAAACCTAAGTTCAAGGTCAAAGTGTTCGTGATGCGCCAATCATCCTGGAAAAAGGCCCCGTAAATATTGCCGCGCAGGCCGAATTCAGCAAGTCCCGCATCGCGTCCGCCGCCGCCAAGCAAGCCGAGCCACCCATCGGCGGCGCCGTTCCCGGTCAGCGCGGATGAACTGATTGAACCCAAAGATCCATTGTTTCCGGGGAAAACATAATTCAGCCGATCACGGAAGTATTGGAAACCGGTGCGAAATGTGTGCCGGCCGTGAGTGATTAGAAGCACATCTTCAATCTCGCCGCTGCCGGAATGGAACGTCTGTTCAAGCCCGTTTTCTCCCAGCGCCACGCTGCCGAATTCCAGAGCAGGCAGTCCAGGCAGGAACTGGTTCGAGTTCATGATGCCAATCTGCTGACCCAAATTGCCGTCGGCAGGGTTGTAATCGGTTTGCCCGTAACGGGTGTCGGAAATGCCGAAGCGGGCTTCGTTGAGCATGTTAGGCCCGAACGAGCGCGTCCAGTTGATGACCCCGCTCTTCACCGGCTCGGTACTCGAATTGCCGGGATCGCCTAACAAAAATCCTGCGCTGGCCGGGTTGTTGACGTATCCCTGCGACCAGCGGAAGAAGACGTGATCTTTCTGGCTGGCGGCGTAATCGATCTTCAAGTCGCCCTGATCCAGGTTGAAGGTGTTCCGCAGCCCGTTGTAGTAGTTGGACCCGTTCACCGTATTGATCATGGTTGATTCCGCCGCCATGTAGGCAGGAAGTCCGGTGAGATTCTGCACGACGGAATTTATAGTAAGACCAGCGTTAGCCATTACATTACCCGTAATCGGCGTGGGTTGAGTGTAGCCTGGGGGAGGGGTCTTGTAATATGGATATCCCGACCCTGTCCCGGGCACCACCAATTGATTAGGGTAGTAAACAAAGCCGTTTTTATCAGTCGCCGTGTCCTGACAGATGCCTCCGGAAAAGCTGCTACTGCACAGCTGAGAAAAGTCTCCCGCAACTTCGCTGGGCGTATACAAGTTGTATCCCTGCTCCGACGACTTGACGGAGCGCAACCCCTGGTAGTCCGCGAAAAAGAACAGCTTATCCTTGATGATCGGGCCACCCACGGCCCCGCCAAATTCGTTCCAGCGTATGCGCGGCTTGAGCAGCACACCATTCGACTGGGTGATGCCGGGTGTAGAGGGTCCGCCTTCGGCCAGCCCCGCCGACCATGTGTTGGCATTAAAGACGTCATTGCGGAGGAATTCATAAGCGGTACCGTGAAAGTGATTTGTGCCCGATTTTGTGGTCACACTGATCACGCCGCCTTGAAAATCGCCGAACTCGGCGGAAGGGTTCTGGGTAATGACATTGAATTCCTGGATTGCATCGGGAGGAGGCTGATACGCCACTTCATTATTGTTCTTCTCTTGGTTCACGACGCCGTCAAGATAGTAGGCATTGGCTTGTTCGCGGTTGCCGTTGATCAGGGGCCGGCCCGAACTCGGCAGCACCTCCGCCTGAACCAGCGTCTGGGGGTTCGGGTTAGTGGCTCCCGGAACCAGCAAGGCAAGCTGGAGATAGTTACGAGAAAGCAGCGGCAGCGATTCGGTAGTCCTGGCATCGATTACCGTGCCCACCTGGGCGTCCTGCGTCTGAAGAATAGGCGCCGCGGCGGTCACTTCCACAGTTTCTGAAGCCTTTCCCACCTTCATCTGGAAGTTGAGACGCGCTGCCTGGTTGAGTACGAGGGTGAACGCCGGATAAGACGACTTTTGAAACCCAGGAGCCGTCACTTCCGCGGTGTAGGTGCTAACGGGAAGGCGCAATATAGTGAAGGAGCCGCTGTCGTCAGTCGTCGCGGTCCAAACCACTCCCCGGTCGACGTCGCGTGCAATGGCGGTGGCACCTTTTATAGGCGCTCCGCTCGGGTCGGAGACGGTGCCGACGATAGACGCGGTCACGTCCTGACCCCAGGCCGGCTGCAGCGCGCACAGCAGACCGATCAGTAGAACAATCCCAAGCCGAATTGAGTTTGACGTTCGCATCGCAGAGCCTCCGGGAGACGCTATGGTGAAAATAGGAACCCTTACAAATACTTAAAAAACATTAGGACAATGCTATATAGTACTTTCGTGGGGCTCGTCAAGAAAAAAATGCGGGCAGCCCGAAAATTCTGCTTGTCGATTGTTGAGTAATAACCTATAGCACTTCGAGGAGGCACCGGACGGCGCCGGTGGGCCTGTAATCGACCTGTGGAAAACGTGGAATTTTCCGACTATACAAAGAATGGAATGCGGCAATATGAAATGCGGTATTTTGTAGGGATGCCGCTGTCTCTCTTCTTTTCAAGTTTCACGCAGAAGGCTGGTCTGGCCGTCTTCGCGGGCCTGCCGGTTAAAAACCGTGGCATACCCAAAGCTCTATAGCATAGCGGCATCTGGACGTGTGCCGGAGCTGCAAACGCATTAAACTATTGACATTTTAATTGCTCTATAGCACATTCTTCACGAAGAAAAGCGCTGCAAGCGTTTATGATGATCGGAAATGATTGGGGAGTTCATGCCAAACAGCCGCCCAAACGGAATGCCCGCCTACCGAAAGATCCAAGCCGCGATCATGAAGCGCATCGACAGCGGGCAGTTGAGGCCGGGGGATGCGGTCGATTCTGAGCGGGAGCTGGCCAGGCTTCATCAGGTGAGCCTGATGACGGCGCGTCATGCACTAACCGCGCTCGAACGGGAAGGCATGGTACAGCGCCGGCGCGGCGCGGGGACGTTCGTAGCGCCACCGAAGATCCACTTCAACAAGCTGACCAGTTTCACCGAGCAGATGGCGGGCCGAAGTTTGACCGCTTGTTCAAAAGTTCTGTCGTTCGGAGTGGTCGACAACGAGCAGGAAGTTGCGGCCCGTCTTTCGCTCGCGGCCAACACCCGCCTGATAAAGCTGGAACGGCTTCGCATGGCGGCCGATGAGCCGTTTGCGGTTGAGACTTGCTATTTACCGGCCGAGGAGTTCGGCGGCCTTACGCGCAGCTCGGTGGCGCGTGGATCTCTGTTCTCTATTTTGGAGGGCACCTACGGGATCAAGATCGCGTATGCCGATGAGGAGATGGATGCGACCGCTGCCGCTCCGGCCACGGCGAATCTTCTGCAAGTTCCGCGTGACGAACCGCTGCTGCGCATCCGTCAGGTGATTTACTCGACAAAAGGAAAAGCCGCGCTTTACGTGCTTGGCCTTTATCGCTCGGACCGGCACACCTTGCTGGTTCGAAGATATCGTTAGCTTAGAAACGCCTGGCGGGAGCAGGAGCCGATCCGCGTGGGTTCGAACTTTGGATCTGTTGGATTTGTAGATGCGAAAACTCTTCCATGTCGCCGTTCTCGCCGGCCTCCTGCTGCTGGCGTGGTCCGCCCCGGCGAAAGAACACTATACGCGGCCCGGGCCCGCGCATCTCGACCGGGACGGCGAGAAGTGGGTGCGGCACACCCTGAGCCAGATGTCGACCGAAGAGAAAGTGGGACAACTCTTCATGGTGTGGGCGCGGGTAGAGTTCTTCAATGTGAGCAGCCTTCAGTACCGGCAGCTCATTGAACGAATCCAACGCTATCATGTTGGCTCTTTCGCTCTCTCCGTTCCGGCAGATGGTCCGTTCCTTACTAAGAGCCAGCCCTACGAAGCGGCGATGCTGGTCAATCATCTGCAGCAGCAGTCCAAACTCCCGTTGCTGATCGCGGCCGACTTTGAGAGTGGACTCGCATCCCGCTTTAACGGGACCACTATCTTTCCGCAAGCTATGGCTTTTGGCGCGGCGGGAAAGACTGAATATGCCGAGAGCTTTGGAAAAATCACGGCGCTGGAATCCCGAGCCATTGGAGTGCATTGGAATTTCTTTCCAGTAGCCGATGTGAACTCGAACCCGGCGAATCCGATCATTAATGTTCGTTCGTTTGGCGGTGACCCGCAGCTGGTAGGGGAAATGGTGGCCGCCTACATTCGAGGCGCTCGCTCGAACGGGATGCTGACCACGGCCAAGCACTTTCCGGGGCATGGAGACACGGCCACGGACACTCACCTCGGGGTGGCGCAGGTCGGCGGCGACATGGCGCGGCTGAATTCCATTGAGCTTCCACCGTTTCGCAAAGCGATCGAGGCTGGAGTCGACGCGGTGATGGTGGCACACGTTACTGTGCCTGCTCTGGAAAGCGATCCGAACCGGGTTGCCGTGACCTCTCCGGCGATTGTTACGAGGCTGCTGAAGGAACAACTCGGCTTCCACGGAATTGTGGTCAGCGATGCTCTCGATATGGGAGCGGTCACCCATCTGTATGCCGCGAATATTGGCCGCGAGGCGGTGGACGCATTTATAGCCGGGAACGACGTGCTCCTCATTCCGCCCGACTTGGATGCCGCATACCGCGCCATGCTGGCGGCTGTGAGCAGCGGGGAGATCTCTGCCGAGCGTTTGGACAGCTCGGTAAGAAAACTTCTTCAGGCAAAAGCTTCCCTGGGTTTGCAGCGGGCGCGATTGGTAGATATAGACGCGCTCGACAACGTGGTCCAGAAACCGGAGAACGTTGCGCTCGCACAAGAGATTTCCGATAACGCAATTACTCTGGTTCGCGAAAGCGGCAATGTTCTGCCGTTGAAAGCGCTAAGAAGATCGATTGCTCCTTTGCCCTATCAACCTCCTGAACCAATTTCTAATCGTCTGGTCGTCATAGTTTTCTCCGACGATGTGCGGTTGGAATCGGGCCGAATTCTGGCACAGCAGCTTCGCATTCGCGCACCCGATTCTCATATCTTCTATGTGGACAGTAGAATTGCTGCGGCTATGTCGGCAGAGATACTACACGCGGTCGATGAAGCGGAGAATGTTGTTGCAGCCGTGTATGCGGTACCCACTCCAGGGGCCGGAGGCAACGGTGGCGCACTCCAAGCGACGGACCCGGCGGGTTCTCTCTTGCAGAGCATCCTTGAGGACGCCGCCGGGAAGACGGCGGTTGTCGCGGCAGGAAATCCGTACTTGGCGCAGGACTTCCCGGCCATCCAAAACTACTTGTGCACATTCTCGACCGCATCGGTCTCGGAGATCAGCGCGGTCAAGGCGCTTTTTGGGGAAGTTCCCATTCGCGGCCATTTGCCGGTCAGCATTCCCGGTGTTGCGCAACGCGGCGACGGCATTGAGCGCCCGCTGAGATGAACGAAAGGAAGATCAGGTGATGACCGTCCGCGACTTTCCCCATCATTTGATCCGCGAAATTTTCGAGCAGCCCGCCAGCCTGCGGCGGGCCATTGAGCCACGCGTCTCTCCAGAGGATGGCAGAGTTTTTCTCGAAGACATGCGGATTTCGACGGATGAACTGCGCAGCCTGAGCCGGATCAACATAGTGGCGTCGGGAACCAGTCGCCATGCCGGTATGGCCGGCCAGTTCATGATCCAGGAGCTTGCCGGAGTGCCCGTAGACGTGGATTATGCAAGCGAATTCGAGTATCGCAATCCGCTGATCGGAAGAAGCGAACTCAGCATTTTTATCACTCAGTCCGGGGAGACCGCCGACACTACTGCAGCCCAGCGTGAGGCCAAGCGCAGGGGCTCGCACACGATCGCCATTTCGAATGTCGCTGGATCGACGATTGCGCGGGAAGCCGATGGCGTGATCTATACTCACGCCGGCCCGGAGTTGAGCATCGCCTCGACCAAAGCCTTTACCGCGCAGATGGCCTGCCTGTTCCTGTTTGCGCTACATCTGGGTCAAGTGAGGGAGAGCGTATCGCAGGAAATGGCCAGGCGGTATATCGGCGAACTGCTTGACCTGCCGCGGAAAACGGAGATGATTTTAGCGGCCGCCGACCAGATGGAACAACTTGCGGAACGGTATTACCGCGTTGACGATTTCATGTTTCTGGGGCGCGCGATCCATTACCCGGTGGCGATGGACGGGGCGCTCAAGTTGAAAGAGGTATCCTACATTCACGCGGAGGGTTATCCAACAGGCGAAGCCAAACATGGCCCCAATGCGCTGATTGATTTTCGCCTGCCCCTGGTAATGATCGCGACTTGCGATCGTGCGGATTCCGGATCGGTCCTGCGCTACGAGAAGACCGTCAGCAACATGGAGGGATTCCGCAAGCAAGGAGGGACTGTAATCGCACTGGCTACAGAAGGAGACACGAAAATCCCAGAGTTAGCGAACCAGACATTCTTTATTCCTGAGGACGGGGAACTGGTGTCGCCGATCCTGGAGATTGTGCCGCTGCAGTTGTTCGCCTACTATGTTGCAACTAAACGGGGGCTTGAAGTGGATCATCCTCGGAATCTGGTAAAGGCTGTGACCCTGGAGTAAAGGCAGGCGCGTCCACCACAACGAAGCGATGGCGCCAGACTTACATCTTCTACTTGTAACGACTGGAAGCGAACGCAGCGGACCAGGCTGGCTTCCATTGTTTAGGGTCCACAATTTGTGGATCCATTCCGATCGGCGGATACGGTCCGTCTTCAGGTGGGATATCAATGGAGGGCGGGAACTCCGTAGTTAGTGGCTCGCCGGGAAGATAGTCATGATGACCGTAGTCGAGGTTCGCCGGTATCTGCCAGTTGGGATGGAGTTTGGGAGTTGGCGGATAGGGCTGAGCCGGGCCTTCGCGTCCCAGCGCCTCGTGATAATAAGGATGGCCTCGATCGATAATTCCCTGCAGGGGATTGCCGAGTGGAAAGGCGAGGGCCAGGACATCGTCTTGAGTTGAGGCGAGGATTGAGATCTCTTCAATCTTATTGGCGGCGTTACTGTATTCGCCGGTAAGGCAGTTATTGTCGATCGCCCCAGCCATGATTAGAACACGGCGAACACGAAAGTTTGGCGACAGTCCGTCGATGGTCTGGAGTACAACGCGCGCGCCCAGGGAGTGAGAGGCAAAGCACAATCCAACGGCGCTGGTGAAATTGGCGTTAAGAAAAGTGGCCAGCAGTTGACCGGACTGAATTGCTTCACGACCTTCGGCAATGTAGTCGACGCAGATGGGGAGGACACAGTCGCCGGGCCAGAGTAATCCAATTGGAATTGCGTTCCCGACTTGCAAGTTACTAAGCCAATAACTGAGATTGGAGATGCCATCGGCCTGATTCACTTCGAAGCCATGGGTGGCGAAGAAAACCTCGCGGCCGCGAATGGCCGCGAGCAAATCTGGCGCCAGGTCGCCGGAGTAGCCGGGACGATCGGCATCGAGGATTTTAACGGAGCCGACCGGACCTCCGACGGATTGGGCGCGAGTGCTAAGAAACCAACGCGGCATGACTTCTCCTAAGCTCCCAAGGACTGCATTGCCTTCCCGGCGGTGGTGATTGCGGAGGCGATGTCTTTTGCAACCGGGGCGATGGGGGTTGCGATCAATCCGACAAGGATAGCTTGTGTAATAGTTATCTGGTGCTGCGGCATGGCCAATGCCGCGATGAGGGCGAGAGCAACAGCAACAGGGACCGCAGCGGCTTTAGCGCAATTGCGATAGCGCTGGTCGGCACGTTGATAGGCCTGGTCGAGCAAGGTGGTAAGAAGGAGATCGAAGCGTCCGTAGACGTCAGACTGCTGGGTCGTGAGTGCAGTGCCTGATTGGATGCTGGCCGCGATTTGCGAAAGAATGGCCGCATCTACGCCGGTCGCAGCGGCGAGCGCGGCGGCGGTTTCGGGTGTAAGGCGGAGCTTGATGAGGGACTTCGCGATATTGATTTGATCGGTGGATGCAGTACCGTTGATCCACTGAGATTGAAGGGTGTAAAGCAAGGAATCGCGGCTCAATTCGGTCCCATTCAGCGAGGCAACCTCGGGCGCGAGCTTCAGGATCGTCTGCCTTATGAACTTAAAACCGGCGCGGGAAATGCCGCCGCCGGGCAGAACCTTGAAAGAATCAACCAGACCGAAAGCAGCGGTGCCGACTGCGCCGACCGCGGCGATGATAGTTGAAATTTGGCTCACACTATACGATTCCATAATTCCTCCAAGAGAAGCGTTAGTACAGAGACGGACGAGACGACCCTCCGAGCAGCGACGTATTGGTATTATCCAGCACCGGCGGCATAAACTCCCTCACTTCAGCGCCCCGACCGCAGGCTGAAGCCAGGAAAACAAAGCATTGTTCAGGGTTGGGAACTGCGATACCAAAAGGCTTAACAGGGGCAGGGCAGCGAAGGTGCCAATGCGCAGCCAGAACTCTATCCCGAGTTCGCCGGGGTTGGTCCGAGTTACCAGGCTGAGGATCGAGTCGCGATGAACATGGGCAAACACATAGCCCACTATGCCTAAAACAAATATCAGCGTCAGAATTGCCAAGGACTGTAATGCAACCTTGGGCTCGAACGGGTAAGAATTGACTGAGAGCAGCAGAAAAATGTAGATGCCTCCGACTGCAATCGCCAAGGTGCGCATCCGCAATAGCACATTGAGGATGAAGTTGAGGTAAACCAGCGCGACAAAGCGCTCCGCGAGACGGGTGGACAGGGAGAGTTTCGGAGCATCCGTGTCCTTTTTGACGTCCTCTTTCTCTTTTTTCTCTTTGGCACCCTCGCTGCAACTGACTTCGGACAGGAGCAATCCTTCGGATCCGCGCCATTTGGTCTGCAGGTAAGCAAAGGCAACAGCGCAGGTGCGGGCGGTGCTCCGCTGCAAAGCGCTGCAGTAGTCCATGAGACCGTCGTCAATCCGGTCGTCAATCCGGCCATCGTTAATTCGGCCATCGTTAATTCGGCCATCGTTAATTCGGCCATAGGCAGGCGTGGACTTTTGGGCGTTCGGATCCTCGCTGCCGAGTTTCACAAGAACTTCATAATGCTGATAAATTTTGTTCCGCTCCACTACGGTTGCGTCGATGCTCCGCACCAGCATCTGAGCCTTTTCTTCTACTTCGCCTTCGATCGCACTCTTCAAGTGATCGAGAGCTTCCAGTTGCCGGGCAACCAACCGGTACAGATCCTGCCATCGGCCGCCTCCCAGGCGCCAAATCGGTTCCCAGGCAAAGTTCAATTCCGCGAAGGCACGGCGCAGGGGAAAACGGTCGAGGCTGATCAGGATTTTGCGGCACTCCAGCCACACTACGAGCAAGCGGCAAGTGGTGCAGGTTAGAGCGATCGCGACTCCTGCCAGACATAAGGCGAATATCCATTCAAAGTGGCGCGCTTCCAGGGTGAGGACGGGGTGACCGTAATCCAGCGCACAGAGAGTAACCACAATAAGGACCAGCGCCGGACCGTATACTCCGCCGCTCCAGGCAAAGGGGCGCGCGACATGCATTAGCTCTCGGGCGGATTCTTCACACAGACCGCTATGAATGTCGCCCGGAGGAAAGTCGCCGTCGCTGGGGAGCTGAGGCCGCCGCTTGTCAACCAACGCGAGACCAAGGAGAGAAAACCAAACCCACCACAAGCCCGCCGCCACCAGACAGAGGAAGGGCAGAAGCGGCGAGACGCCAGAAGTGAGATGAATGTAGCGGTAGAGGAATGGATTTCTGGAGTGGGCGCCGATTCTAAAAAAGAGCACAAAGCAAACAACTAATGCGACAGCCACCAGGAGGAAGATTGCTGCGGAGCCGGCGGCTTTTCTGCGTCGAAGTTGTTGAACCGAGATTCCGCAGAACAACAGGGTGGCAATGCATCCGAAAATCAAGGGCAGCTTGGAGACCCAGCCCGGCGAGGCGGTCCAGGAGAACCAGGGCCCGAGCAGCAACAGCTGCGCCGCTAGAATGAGCCATCCCATGATCGCGATCAGCAATGGCCGGAGCGGATCGCTGACCGGCGCCAGTACTGTCATCGCGGAAAACGAGGAAAAGATGGAGCCCTTACAAAGAAATAGCAGGTACATTGTCTCCAGCATCAGGACGAAGCCGCAGACTATCCTCCAAAACAAGGGCCACGGGGGTTTGAATTCGCTGGGTGACGCGGTAGCGCGAATGGGTCTGATGGCGGACGCTATGTTCTTTGCATGGAACGACTCGCTGCCATCGTCTAGAATTGCTACCGGCCAAAATCCGCCGCGCCCTAAGACCGTCAACCAAACCACGGGAGACAGCGGCGGAGTTGGATTCTGCCGTCCGCCGAGTGACGGCCAGCCGTACTCGGTGTAGCGGTCCACCGGCAAATTGTCCGGCATTTTCACGGCTTCGCAGCCCTTGAGGGGAGCCTGGTCCATGCTTCGGATCTGCGAAAGCGCGGCGTTGTAAGTGCCGGCGGAAAATGCGTTCGGAAACACATGGTCCGCATGCGCTTCGTCCTTCAGGCCACTCTTGTCCTTCAGACATTGTGGAATGGCGACTTCCTCATCGATGCCGGGCAACAGAGAGTAGGTGGAAAGAGTCATCACGCCATGCAACAGGGAAATATCGTCCACGTCGCGGCTGAGCAGCAGATCGGCTGGGGTGGCCACGACCCTGGCCTCGGAGTAGCCTTTCTTCAAAAACGCGCTCAGAAAAAGCGTGTCCATGGGATTGGTGGCCTGCAGAACGACGAACTCAATATGACCCTTGCGCATGGCATCGACAATGCCCAGCAATATTGCCTCCTGAGACAAAGGAGTTTCCGAATGGGCGTATTGCTGCACCGTGTCATCGTCGGTGCCGCTATCTTGCAGATTCAGCGGCAAAGTTGAACGAACCTGATAGCTGTCGGTGGACGTGGAAGAGGATGCGTGCTGGTCGAATCCTTGCTGATAGGCGCTGCGCAATTGCGAGATATCTCGCGGAAAGTAAAGGTGCAGCACCGCGGCTTCATCCGGTCCAGGCTGGACTAAACGACACGGATCCAGCGTTGAAACTCCGGTTGAAGAGGAACTCGGGAGAGGATCCCGAAGCCCTATGTTGCCGTAGGCTGTTTCATCCTCAGCGAGCAAAGCAATCTTCTCGGGCGCGTAACCTCTCCGGCCCTCAAACTCGACGAACTTGCGGAGCATATAACGATCGCTCTGCTGAAAAGTGGCGAAATCGACGCCGAGCCTGCCACGTAACCACTCTTTCTCGAAACATTGAGTCGTATTCCAACTGCTGACCGTGCCGCTGCGGATCACAATGCTGTTGAACTTTCCCGATGGCAGTTCATTATTCAGCAGTTGGGCAAGCGAGTAGAGCGACCCGGAAAAAGTCGGTCCGATGATCCGCAATGGAGTGCCCTTAGCGGCCGCTGCAATCGCTTGAACAGCTGTGTTGAATTGCTTTTTGTTTACGCCGCCGGTTGGGGTTTCTCCAACAACGAAGATGAACAATGATTGGTTCAGTGTCAGTGGAGCGGCGGGCCGGAAAATCATGAGGCCGGGCAATTCTTCTTGTTTCGCCTGATAATCCTGCTGCTGCAAACGGACGTGAAAGTCGGTTGATTCCGGATGCACTTGGCTGTCCCACGGCATTATGGCGCGGTCGAAGATCCAGTTCGCCTGTTGCGCACCCTGCTGAATCGCGTCGATCGTTCGATCAAAAAACAGGCTGAGATGCGTATGTACGGGGTCGGGAACAAGCGCAATTGCAAAGTTGATTTCATCCTTGCGCTGGGCCAGTTTCTGGAATGCCGGCACTAACGTATTTGCGCTCTCTGCGTTCTGTTCAGGAAGGAAAGAGGCAATAGTGCCAAGGAGGTCATCCTGGGTCGGGTTAGTCGCAGGCTGTTGGGCCGATCGCGTATTTGTGGCGGCTTTTGTGGAGGGCGTGGACGAACTCGTCGTCGCGTTGTTGCGCAGTAGACCCAGCCCGAGTCCCAGCACTAGCAATGGTCCCAAGCCTGCCACCCCACTTCGCATGTGTTACTCCTCCAGGAAGCGACACTCAACACCTTAGTGTTCAGGAGCGTACAACCGTCATATCCTTTCCGTTCGAGCGCAGCACGAAGAACCGCGGTCAAAGGGTTAGTGAGACAACACGGCGAATCGTTACAGCTATGGACCACAGATAGCAGGTCGTTGGCTTGAAGTCCGATGAGGCGGGTAGGCGAAATATCAGAATGCAGTGAAACGATTCGGCCGTTTCCGACACTATAACTAATAGTGGGAAAGTCGCGTTTCTAGGCGAATACACCACACTTTGGGGCCTCAGCCTTGGCTGGGATTCCGTTATGCCGGAGCCGACTGGGGAAGCGACTCCGGCGCTTTTGCGTCTTTCCCCGAAATCGAAGAGGGCCGTTACTCGACTGACGGAATAGGAGTGTTCGTCTTCCTAATGCCTGCCCGCGCCAGCCTAACCTCAGGACGCCGTCTTAGCGGCCACACCGCTTCCAAAAGCCCGCTCGTCATCGGCCCGGAGAAGGGGTATACATCGCCGCCAGAAGTGCTAAACTGTGTGCCACTTTCAGGTTCCCGGGGCAAACTCTTGCAATTCCACTCCTTTGACGACGACTATCTCGGTCGGCTGCGTGAGGGCGATTTCCCTACTCAGGAGCACTTTCGCAAGTACTTCACCGTCCTGATGAAAGCGAAATTGCGATCTCGGCTGAAGTCCCTGGAAGCTATTGAGGATGTGCAGCAAGAAACTTTTGTTCGATTTTATGGGGCTCTTCGCGACGGAAGAATCCAGCATGCCAATCGCCTGGGACAATGGATAAATTCGACGTGCAACAACGTGTTACTAGAGACTTATCGTAGTAACGATCGTACCGATTCGTTGGACGATGGCGACGCGCGCGAACTGCCCGCCGCAGCGTTTGATCTGTCCAAGATTATCGACGACAGGCAGGCGGCGCAAAAAGTGCAGAAGGTACTCGAACAACTTCCCGAACGAGACCGGCGGGTGCTGCGCGCGATATTTTTTGAAGAGCGGGACAAAGACGAAGTGTGCCGCGAGCTGGGTATAACCCGGGACAATCTGCGCCTGTTACTGTACCGGGCCAAACAAAAATTCAAGGATTTATATGATGACGGGGACGATTCACTGAGGCTTGTCCCGGCCTGATGGCTGTGCAACGCCGGATCGCGCCGGCGCACTATTAGATTATAAGAGGGGGCTTTTTACTTATGGATCACGATTTGGTGGCTGCTCAAAATCTGACGGAAAGGTATCTGCTCGACGAGCTCGACCCCGCAGCGCGCGACGAATTTGAAGAACATTATTTCAACTGCACGGAATGCGCGGCCGACGTTCAAGCCGCAGCTTTGTTGATCGAGCGGATCAGGGATGGAGCCATACCAGATCAAGAGCCCCGCCCCGTGCCAGCGCCGCCGGCGGTCCCGACCTCACCGGCATGGCCCGCATGGTTGCGTCCTGCGCTTATCGTTCCGGTGATGGCCGTGTTGCTGGCGGTGGTTGTGTATCAGAATCTGGTCACGTATCCGCAACTGACGAGTCGATTGAACAATCCGCAAGTCCTGGCATGGGCGCCGGTCAACCTTAACACTTATGGATCGGAAGGGCCGACGATTACGCCGCTGCCGGGGCAAGCCTTTCTTCTTCTGGTGAGGATTCCACCCGGTGGTCCGTATTCCAAGTACACGGCAGATCTGTTGAATCCGGCGGGTAAGTTGGAGTGGTCGTTCACATTCACGATTCCGGCGTCGGCGTCCGGTCAGCAAGATCAGTGGCCGCTGCAGGTACCGGGGGCGAATCGGGAAGCGGGGAGATACACATTGAAAGTGCGGGGGATAACTGCTTCAGGGGAAAGTAAGAATCTGGGTGATACAACCTTTGAATTGCAAATTCACAAATAGGCTCGAAGAGAAGGAGCGAATTATATGGCCGCAAGTCCGAAGTCACCGATGATGTCGGGATCCGTCGAGGAGCAGTACCACATCTATCACGCCGAAGCCTACGTACACGGTGTCGAGCTCGAGCATCCGATCAAGTTACCTTACCAAGAACACGGACGCGTGGCTCTGGACCACACCCGCCGCGAAAGTCACATCACCCAATCGGTCGGAGAGACCAACATCGAAGGTCTGATCTCCTTCAAGCGCGGATACACGCGCGTCGCCGGCACCCACATCAAAGAGAAAACGGATATCTACGGCAACGATCACGCTGGCTGGGCAACGCTGGCGGCGTCGGCGTTGGAGGGATACAACGTTCTCGATATCATCACCGCCGACCGTGTGGTGGCGCAACTTACCACTGAGCATGCGATGACGAACGACCCCGGGCAACCGATAGCCCACGTCCCCCGGGTGAACTTTCTCGGCACGCGCTTTGAAAATCTCCGCATCGGCGGCTATCCAGTTGAGGTGGAACTCGACCTGGCATTCTGTGGCGCCAGGCCGGAAGGCAACCGCTCTTACCTGCTGGACGGAAGTTTTCTAGATCGCGTGCATCGCCAACTCGACGGCATTGTCGACAGCGACGACCTGCCGGAAAGCCTGGAAAAAAAGTACGGGGCCGAGATCGCCTCCATCGACGATCTCAAGAAGCGCGCTCAAGAGGGCCGGAAACACGATGCGCGGAACGAAGCCGGTGCGAACGGCGGCGCGAACGGCCATCCTAAGCTGCGATGCTCATTGGTCAAGAAGATCAAGCTGCCGGTCGAGATTCCTGGAGTCAGGACGTTCGGGAATGTGATTTTCATTCCGGACTTTGGGACCTTCGCTTTGGCGGAAGTCGAAGTTGGTATCAACAGCGGCCACAGCGACTTCGCGCATCAAGCAGACCAGTCCGCTGGACCGCAACCCAGCGACAGCAACTACTTCAAGCTGGACATGTTCCAAATGCGTCTGGGCTGCGGGATTGGCGGGAGCGGCGGCGGTGGCGGCGTTTCGGGCAACGGGCAAACCCACCCGTAGCACAGGAGTTAGCCGCACCTGTTACTCGGCGAGCCATCGTGGCAGCGTTGGGTTAATAATTTGACGAGAAAGCACCGAATTGTTCTTGCAAGACGGGTTATTCCGGGATAGCATCCCCTGCCACGCTCAACTGAGCCTCAAAGGGGACTTCCCATGGGCTCCGATCGCAGACAGTTCTTCAACCAATTAGTGAATCTTGGGGCTTTGTCCGGTTTGGCGGCGATGCTCCCCTCGGATGCTCTCGCAAAAGTTGAGAGCAGCATCCTAGGGGAGACACCCGCGGCCGGATTGCCGGTGCAAGCGGGCGGCACCACTCGAACCCACACCTTTCACGCTCACGCGCAAATCTTACGTTGGCAACCGCGCTGGTTACCGGCCTTAACGTGCATGACGTAGTCACGGCCGATCTCGTATTCTTGCAACTCTCCACCGAACATCCTTTGGAGGGTTATGTGCCCTCTGTGTCCTTCCTCGGAACGCGATTCGAGAACCTGCGAATTGCCGGACGCGTGGTTGAACCGGTATTTGGCCTCGGTATTTGCGGGCCCAAGCCCGATGGCGACAAGCCTTACCTTCAGGATGCCGGCTTCCTGGGCCGGGTTTCTGAGCAGTATGAACGGATTAACAGCCTGCCGGGGCTTTCCGATTCGGCTCGGGGGCAGTACGATGACTCTTCCGTAGTCGGACAAACGGGCAAGCTCGAATGCTCATTGGTCACCAATGTGAAGGGGGCTGCGCCGGGGACATCGTTCGGCCACGTCATAGAAGTGCCTGGCTTTGGCAGGGTATCTTTAGCCAAACTAAAGGTGGACAGTGCCTTCCATCTGACGATGGTCAATGTAAACGGGGGTCCGGGCGGCGTTCAGAGTTTGACCGTTCCGAGCGCATCGGGCAACGGGCAAACCTCTCCCTAGGTTTCTCTTTTCTAGTATGTCTGACCATTGCCTGCGGGCTGGCCTGTAGTCGTCGGGAAAGCCCGCAAGCTGTTTATGAACATGCCTACACGACGTTTGTGCACGGCGAGCTTAAACAGAGTCAAGACGAAGCCCATCGAGAATGCCAGCGATTTCAGACTTCAAGCCCGGAGTGGGCCTGGAAGTTCAGAATCCTGGAAGCGGAGTCTCTCCTGTGGCAAGGGATGTATCCGCAGGCGCTGACGACCCTTAATTCGCAAACGACTCTACCCGACAAAAGTTCGCTAGTCGAGCTTCTCGCGATCGAGGGTGCTGCCCTCGGCCGTCTGCACCAGTTCACCGAAGCAGAGGAAACGCTCAGTCGGGCAGTGCAAGAGTGCCAAGAATTCTCGGAAGTGACATGCGGCGACGTCACCCGTGCTCGCGGCAGTTTGGCCGCACAACACGGTCAGATTGAAGCCGCGGAACAGCTCTTTGAGCAATCGTTGACATTCGCCCGTGCCCACAACGATCATTTCCTTGAGGAGACCGCCCTTCTCAACTTGGGCTTGACCTCTCTAAGGGAAGGGCACTTTGACGAGGCTACAGATTGGACGAACGCTGCGTATAAAGCGTCAACGGCCCTGGGGGCTGAAGGCGAGACCCAGGCGGCCCTAGGTAACCTTGGATGGGCGTATTTCAATCTTGGCGACTCCGAAAGGGCGTTGGCGCTGTCTCTTGAAGCCGAGAAGGGTGCCGCTCGCGTCGGCGACATTACCGATCAGTTGACTTGGATCACGGCTGCCGGCTATGTCTACGCGAGTCGGGGCGATCTCGCCGGCGCCACACGCTCATATCGGGAAGCGTTAGATCTAGCAAACAAGACCGGCGGTAAGGAAGCGATCTACGACGCCTACCGGGCGCTGGCTCTTGTCTCGGTCGAGAGCGGCGACCTGAGCAACGCACGTAAGTACTCCGACGAAGCGAGCGCGATTGCGCACGCCGACAACAGCCGTCTGGATGAACTCTATCCCCTCATGGTCAAGGGGTTGATTGCCGCCCGGTCGCACGACGAAGCGGAAGCGGAGCGAATCTTCCGTGAAGTCGAAAACGACCCGAAGACGAATGCCTCCCTGAAATTTCGGGCTGAATATGCGCTCGCACGGCTTTATGAAGATGAAGGGCGCTCGGCGGCGGCCGACCGCGAGTATCAGACGGCTCTCAAAACCATCGAGGCCTCTCGATCCACGCTCAGGCGCGACGATTCCAAGCTGCCCTTTTCGAACAACGCGCGGCACGTCTATGATGACTACGTCCATTTCCTGGTGGCGAGTAGGAAGACCGACGAGGCGCTGCGCTGGGCCGACTTCAGCCGCGCCCGCACCTTGAATGAGGGATTGGGATTGCTGCCGAAGGGAGGGTCGGTTGGGCCTCCGCCGTTGGACGCACCCGAAATCGCGCGGCGCGCCGGCGGCACACTTCTTTTTTATTGGCTGGGAGAGAAGCAATCCTATTTGTGGGCGATCACGCCGCGGAAGACCAGCTTGTTTACACTTCCTCCCGCCGAGGAAATCGACGATGCCGTGCACCGGTATCGCGAGGCGCTGAAAGTGCAGGACGTTCTCGCAGCGGCCGACCGAGATGGCGAATCCCTTTATCAAACGCTGGCCGGGCCGGCAAAGGGGTTGTTGAAGAAGGACGCGAAGGTATTCGTGATCCCCGACGGCAGCCTGAACAACCTGAATTTCGAAACGCTGCTGGTTTCCACAGCGAAGGCGCCTGAACCGAATGCGCCCGAACCGAATGCTTCCGGACCCAAGGTGCATTATTGGATCGAAGACGTGACGATTGCGAATGCCAGCTCGTTGCGGGTACTGGCCGCTGCGGGCGCGCCCAAAGAAAAACGCGAGCGCACGCTGCTTATCGTCGGTGACAGCGTCGCGCCGAACGATGAATATCGCGAGTTGCCGCAAGCGGCGGCGCAGATGAAAAGCGTGGAGAGCCATTTTTCCGGGGCGGAGAAAATACTTACCCGAGAAAATGCGACGCCGTCAGCGTATCTGGCCAGCAGTCCAGAGAAGTTTTCTTATATCCATTTTGTCGCGCACGGAACGGCCAGCCAGTTGAGTCCTCTCGACTCGGCGATTGTGCTGTCGAAAAACAGCGCACAAGACGACTCTTTCAAGCTCTACGCTCGCGACATCAAAGACCAAAAGCTGCGGGCCGACCTGGTTACCATCTCGGCTTGCTACAGCGCGGGAGAGCGCTCCTACTCGGGCGAGGGCCTAGTGGGACTCTCGTGGGCCTTCCTCGCAGCCGGCGCCCACAACGTCGTTGCCGCCCTGTGGGAGGTGTCGGACGCTTCTACCGCGCAACTTATGGACAAGTTTTACGATGAGCTAAATAAAGGAGCGAGTCCCGATGCCGCTCTGCGCACCGCCAAGCTGTCCTTCCTTCGGGGCAAGGAGTTCCGCAATCCTTATTACTGGGCACCCTTTCAACTCTACGCGCGGCTGACCTGAGCGGGGTCGCCCCTTAAACGTCGGCAGACGAAAGCGCCGACCTGTCGGTGGCTAATCTTGTCTGACTCAAAATTTTAGTGAAACGTTCCTGGTCGCCGGTTCACCATCATGTAGAGAAAAGTCTTCGGCGGCAAAAAGTATGAACCGGACTCCTGAATCGGACTAAAGAAGGTCGTCTGGGCGCGTTTCGACGTCGAGAAGGCCTCAGTCGAGAAGACCGCCTCATAAGACCGCCTCAAAGGAGAGGAAAAATGTCGTCGCTCAGCTTTGCGGATGTAAGGCTTAACTACGATCCATCGGCGCCGCAGCAGCGCTTTCGCGATGCGGGACTGGAAGCGGCGTTCCTGAGTGTGTCGGCGCAGCTTCCCACGGCTCCGGCGTGGCCTGAAGACGCTCCCCGGGCGGTTCCGCTGACGCCAGCGCCGGCGGAGACCGACGACCTGACGCGGTTTAAAGGCTACGACGCGGTCGTGGTCACATGGACTGCCGCCGAGGCCAGCGCGCTGGCGGCTTTGATGACTCCATCGCATCCGACCAGCAGTTGGTATGAATACCGTCACGGAGTGAAGGCTTACGAGCCACTGGTGACAGGCACCATGGCGCCGTTCAACGATTCGTCGGCAGAAATGCAACGCTACTATCACAGCCTGGGACTCTATTTTCCCTGCGAGATTGGCAACGCCAAGGTATTGCTCTTTAAAAGCGGATTGCATCTGGCGTACGACGGTCCCGCGACTCCGGTAAAGAAGTTGATGGCGGAGATTGCGAACGCGGTAAAGCCGAAAGTCTTCATTACCACAGGTACGGGGGGAGGAATCGGGGCCGACGTGCTGCTGGGGGATGTAATCGTCGGCGGAAAAGTGCGCTTCGATTGCACGACTCAGTTCAAGAATGAGTCCTGGCATGATACATCCTTCAGTGCATCGGCCTTACCGGCGGGTGGAGTCAGTGCGGCTACGCCCGCGATGCTGCAGACGAATGCGTCGCGAATTCCCAATGCGCGACCGACGCCAAAGGTATGGTCCGATCCGACCGACACGATCGTAACTACCGACTGCTTCGCATTTGACGACTCCACGGACCACTACCAACTTCAGGGTCTTGGGCAAGTGTGTGAGATGGGTGATGCGATGGTGGCCAGCGCACTGCAAGGGATTGCAGACCTTTCCTGGTATGCGGTCCGCAATGCCTCGGACCCGCAGATACCGAATCCTGCGAACAACCTGAAACAAGCGGAGCAGGAGGCAGCGCAAATTTACGCCAAGTATGGCGGTTTAACGACCGCCGGAAGCGTGATTACAACCTGGGCAATTGTTCGAGCAGCAACCGCGAGTGACGTCCGGGCGAAGGCAGAAAAGCCAGGTTTCAAACTGGGGCGACTGCCGCGCGAGCATGATCTGCAACGGACATGAATCGAGTTAGTAACATCGAGTTAGTAACATCGAGTTAGTAACATCGAGTCAGCAACATCGAGTTAGTAAAGAAGTTCACAAGGAGGAAATACCGATGAGCAGCGCTAGCAAGACTTTTAAACTGGGCCGCCTGGCTCGGTCGCATGATAAACGCATTCCCATGTTGCATACGCTCATGGAGGGCATAGTGCCGAAGCCAGTGGTTCCGGCGGTGGATTATACGAAAGGGATGCCGGCAGACCTTGGCATGATGCTGAACGATACCCTCGGGGATTGCACGTGTGCCGCCTACTATCACGCTATCCAGGTTTGGACGTTCAACGCCCTGCAAAATATCGTCACCGCTCCGGACGGCGATGTGGAGGAGCTTTATGAGCAGGCATGCGGGTACAAGCCGGCGCAGGGTGGCGAGGGGCCGGGCGGAAACGAACAGCACGTCCTGACCTATATCCTGAGGAAAGGCGCACCTTTCGGGCCCGAAGGGCAGCAACGGCACGAGATCGATGCCTTCGTCGAGGTCGATGTTCAGAACACCGACAATATCAAGCGCACGATAAACGACTGCGGGGTGGCTTACATCGGTTTCAATGTGCCGCAGTACATCATGCCGCCAAATCAAAATCCGCTTCCGGTGTGGGACGTGGATCCCAAGGCCGATAACACGATTGTGGGCGGCCACGCCGTTGTTCTGGCTGGGTATAACGCAACGGGGGCGCGCCTCATCTCCTGGGGGAGTTATTACACCATGACATGGGCGTTTTTTGCCAAGTTCGTAGACGAGGCTTATGCCATCGCCGATCCCGACTGGATCTCCAAGAAAAATACGACTCCGGGTGGTCTATCGCTCCAACAATTGAAGCAGGCCATGCAGGCGCTGAAGACACAGGCGGAAGCAACGGACAGCGGCGTCAAAAGAGCCGAGTCGGCAGCGTAGTTGTCAGATTGTTTATGGCGGGCCGCGGGAGCGTTCACCGAGGAAGTGTGTTTGATAAGAGCTGAAGTTTAACGGTGAGATGGGTCGAACGCGGTCCGCCAATCTGATAGAGAAAATTTGAAGGCTGCATTATAGCGCTGCCACCCTGGTAGCGCCTTTGAGCAAGACGCAGCCTAATGTTCCGGACAAGCCCAGCATAGGATGGCGCTTTGTCCGAAGGCATATCGCGAGTGCGTCTTTACAGGTTCCTGGACCTTTACCGGACCTCCGACGCTGCGATGTCAAGCCTGGGCAAAATCCTGTCCTTTAATGAAACAAACTGTCATTTCGGGGCGGCATCGTCCCCCTAGTTCCGGCTAAACCATTGCAATAGCTGAGCCCGATCTTTGGAATGCAAAGTGCTCAATAGTCTATTAGTCCGATAGGGATAGGGGCATTGAGATGCAACACAGGGCTCAAAAAGAACGAATCGCAAGAGCATTTCATTCCAACATCGCCATTGTAGGCGGCGGATTCACGGGCGCGATGCTGGCTGTTCAGCTTTTGCGAAGGGCCGGAGCGGGCGATCATGTCGTGCTCATAGAACGAACGCCGGTACTCGGGCTGGGCGTGGCCTATGGGACCCAAAACAATGGGCACCTGCTGAATGTCAGGGCCAGAAACATGAGCGCTTACCCGGACGTTCCCGACCATTTCGTGAAATGGGCACAACAAAATTACAGCGTTCACGTAAGGCCTGAGGATTTCCTTCCGCGAGCCGTGTACGGAAAATACGTCACTTCTCAACTTCACGAGGCGGCCCGGGCGCACCCGGACAAATTTCAATGCATTCAGGACGACTGCGTTTCAGTGGAGCCTCTGGGCGGCGTCGCGAGAATCGGATTGGCGAGCGGGCGAGGTTTCCTCGCTCACAAAGTTGTACTTGCTCTCGGTCATTTCCCGCCGGGCGATCTCTTGCTTCCTGGCAAGACATCTGGCAGCGCCCGCTTTGTGTCCAACCCCTGGTCGCTGAACGCCCGCGCCGATTTGAAGCAGGACGACAGCGTGCTTCTGATCGGCTCCGGCCTGACCAGCGTGGACACAGTGATCGAACTCAGGGCGCGGGGATTCAAGGGCACGATTCACATTCTTTCGCGCCGGGGACTGCTTCCGAACAGTCACAAGGCGGTAAAGTCTCTTCCCTCGTTCCGGAGCAACTATCCGCGGACAGTTCGCGAACTCCTGCGATTGATTCGACTGCAAGTCAAGGCAGCCGAAGCTCGCGGCTCAGACTGGCGTGCTGTAATCGATTCGCTGCGCCCGGTCACCCAGGAAATCTGGCGGTCCCTCCCGCGAACCGAGCAACGCCGATTCTTGCGACATCTGCGAACGTACTGGGATGTTCACCGGCATCGTATTGCGGAGCAACTCGCGGAGGAACTTGTTGGACAACTCCAGGAAGGACACATCCGAGTGCACGCCGGCCGCATTACCGAATATCGCGAAGATGATACCGGCGTTAACGTTGCTTATCGAAGCCGGCTGCGCGGCGAGACCATCAGCCTGCGTGTCGCCAAAGTCGTCAACTGTACCGGCCCCGACAGCGATTACCGCCGTGTTGGCAGCCCCTTGCTCTCCGATCTCATGGACAAAAAGTTGGCGCGGCCGGACGAACTTTCCCTGGGGTTGGATGTTTCCGACGATGGTGCCGTGCTGGATGCCGAAGGCACTCCCTCGGATTTTCTTTATGCGCTGGGACCGCTCCGCAAGGGCAATCTGTGGGAAACGATCGCCGTTCCGGAAATTCGACACCAGGTTGCCGATCTGGCAAAGCTGCTATGCGCTGACCGCTCCCCACGGCAGGAAGAGGTACCAACTCTGCCGCTCGAAACACAACTGTCGACTCCCGTGTATCGTTGATCATCGTCGGCTCTGAGTCCTGCCGACATTTCGACCTGTGGAAATATCGTGATTGCCTGACGAAGGACCCTATGGGACAATCACGGCATCATGCAAACTTTAAGTCTTGAGCTCTCCTACCTGGAGAGTGATCCAAAAACTCAGCAGCCCTCTGCCTGTGTGTACCTGAAGGCACGTGGCACCGAGGACTACGCCGGGATCAAAGCCGAAAAGTTGGTCACTGCTCCATGCCTAACGTTCGTCGAGCTCGATGCGGAAATTCGGAGGCTCTACGCCGAGCTGGATGAAATCCGCGCCCGCGCCAAGAAAAGGTTTTACAAGGCAGAGGCTATGGCCATGGCAGCCGGCGCGTCGTAGGGTCAGCGAAAAAAATCCGCGATCGCTTTGGCTCTGCTTCTGAGGCACCGAACTCTCTCGTGTGCTCCAAATAAATCTGACCACTCCATGGGGCGAGTGATCGGTCTGCGCGATTGGAATCAGGATTGCCACTTGTCCGGTTACACCCCATTGAGTGAAGCTCGAACGCAAGGAGCGGCCCGATGGAATTGGGTGAAACCATTGCCACATACGATGTCGACTTGGCTTTAAGGGGCGAGAGCGGGAAGTTCGAGATCACGAGTCCGACGAGTGAAACCTACTTCGTCACCTGCAAACCGAACCATTCGATCTTGAAACCGGAGTTAGCGGCCGAGCGAACCTATCCTCAAGCTTTCTTTGTCAGGAAGATTGCGGAATTAATTTCGCTTGAGGAAAAGGGCCGAGCGACTCCAGCCGTGGAAGAACCAACTCCAGCATCCTCTTCCCGCGCTCCATTCCTGCTTGAGAATCGAGAGGACGAGTTGCCAACGAATGCGGATTTCCTCGCCGCGACGCAGGAAACCCCAGGCGAGGCAGCGGAGGTCTGGAATCTGGACCTTTTCTATTGCGAAAGCAGTGCAGGAATGGAACAGCCATCCGCCTCGATATACGCGAAGGGGGCGCGCGAGGATGACTCCGGCAAGGCTGGGAAGTTGCTAACGTCCCGATGCGGAACCTACAACGAACTCGAAGCCGAAATCCGCAAGCTGCATGCGCAACTGGATGAAATCTGCTCCCGGGCGAAAAAGAAATTCTACAAGGCACACGCCGCCGCCGCGAGCGCGTAGCGGGCTGCGGAAAAAGTATCTTCCGCGGCGCCGTCTCCCCTCAGCGGCTAAAGCCGCGTCCTAAATAAGCCACTTATCGCAGCGGTGAACCGCTGCGCCACGCGAAAGCAAAGGCAACGTCGAGTTTTTTCGCAGCCTTGCTGGAGGAAAACAAAGGCCAAGCGCCGACGCCACGTTCTCCCGAGCGAGAGGATCGATAGGGTCTGCCGATGATGAGATCGGCAGACCCCGCCCTTGCTCCCGACTCACCCCAACAACCGGAGCCGGGAACTGGGGAGCGAACAAGCTATCGTAATTATTTAAGTAAGTCAATCAACATTATAGACAATAACTGCGCGAGCCTATATCCGAAATTAATCGGAGCTTTCTTCGTTACGATCCGTTTCGGCTTGCACAGATGCAAGCGCACGGTGACCTGACCGCTGCACCGTGCTCCGAGTCACGCTCACATAACCCTCGCTGTGTTATATACTGACCTCACCCCAACGATTTGAGTTTGTACGAGCCAGAGGCAGCAACGATCAGCCTCAGCAACGTACGGGACCCTGGCACCGGGGTTCATGGCCATATCTCCAGTCGCTTTTTTCGTCGTGCGGGCACACAATTTGATTTTCCAGTAATTTAACTTCAAGGAGCGAATCTCATGGCGATAGCAGAAATTCGTCATACGCTGAACGAGCAACAGGCTCGTCAGCTCTCTACCATTACAAAGACAGCCCCAATGATGGAAGCGATCACGCCCCGCTGGCTGATCAGTTTCCTCTCCTGGGTCCCGGTCGAAGCCGGGGTGTACCGGTTGAACAAAGTCAAACCAACACGTCCGGGAACGCGCACCATCGAATGCAGTCCGGATGAAGAGATCGAGCTTCCCGAGATCTATATCGATTACGAGGAAAAACCGCGCGAATACACGCTGAACGCAGTGACCACTGTTCTCGACGTCCAGACCCGTATCTCCGACCTGTACCGCAGCCCGCATGACCAGATCCGCGAGCAGTTGCGGCTGATGATTGAAAAGGTCAAGGAGCGTCAGGAACGGGCGCTCATCAATAACACCGAATACGGCCTGCTTAACAATGTTGCCTCCGACATGAAGGTGAAAGCCCGAGGCGGCACACCAACCCCCGACGACATGGACGAACTCATCGCGAAGGTGTGGAAGGAGCCAAGTTTCTTTCTCGCACATCCGCGAGCCATAGCCGCTTTCGGACGCGAATGTACTCGCCGCGGTGTTCCGCCGCCGACCGCGACCATGTTCGGCTCGCCATTTGTGACTTGGCGCGGAATTCCATTGGTCCCATGCGACAAGCTCCCCGTAAAAGCCGAGACCACCGATATCCTTCTCCTGCGCACTGGCGAGAAGAAGCAAGGAGTGATTGGCTTATTCCAGCCCGGAATTCCGGGGGAAGTGTCGCCGAGCCTCTCAGTTCGCTTCATGGGCATCAACCACAAGGCCATTGCTTCCTACCTGATCTCGCTTTACTGCTCGGTTGTGGTTCTGACCGATGACGCCCTCGGCGTTCTGGAGAACGTCCATGTCGACAAATACCACGAATACAAATAACGGTACGAGCAATGGGGCGTCGAGGCCCAAATCCAGCGCTCCGAGATCGGCCGCGGTACCCGGCGAAGGGGCGCTGCGGTTCCCTTTCGCCTCCATACCTCTGCCGGACCCGGCATTGCTGGAAAAGCTCGCGAACGAGTTTTTTCTGGTGTTGCCGAAAGATCTGGGGAATGGAAATGACACCCGGGCATCGCATCCGCCGGAAGAAGTCGAGTCGGATGAAATTCCGACCACGATGTTTCCGCAGGAATTGCTTCCGCTTCGAGAGACGGCGGCGGTGGAATCGGCTCCGGGTGTTCCCTCGCCTCCACCATCGATTCAACCTGGCCCATTGACGGAAACCGATTTACGCGCAATTGCCTCGTCGTTGGCGGGCTCGACAGCGTTTGTCCCGGGAATGCCGGGCACTGCCCCGGTGCCGCCGGCTCCTGGCACTCCGCCTGATTTTCTAGTTGACGGAAAGATTTCACCGATGGCTGTCGAGCCCACGCTGCCGTCCGGCAATGAAATGTTTTCATTCCCAGGCATTGCGGGAATGCCTGCATCCGTAGCAACATCCCCGCCTGGAGGTGCTGATCTAAGCAGTGTTCCATCGTCGCTGACGAATGCTCCAGTAGTGTCTACGTCGCCGATAATTGGTGGTAACCCATACTTCTTAGAGAGTGAAAAAGGTGCATCCCCAGCGGCTCCGCCAGTCTTGCCGCCCATTAATGAACTGTTCTCTTTTCCGCGCGTGCCGGCAATACCGAATGCTCGCGGCGTTCAAACCGTACCGAAACCTCCCGCGCCGCCTTTGTCACCGTCCGCGGCGCCGCCGAGTGCCTCCATCGGCACTGCCGCTCTTGCTCCGTTGATGGACGCAAAAGCGCTCACGCCGCAAGCGCCCGCAGCTCCCACTGCGCAGGTACCCGGCGTTCCAACAACGGATGCGGCCACGTTGTCCACATCTTCTGGGCCCAGCGAGAAAGCGATTTATCCGGGCACCGTGGCGTCACTGCCATCATTAAGCGAATTGTTCTCTTTTCCCGGATTGCCCGGCGTGCAGTCGCGTCCGGGTGTTCCCATTCTCCCGTCGCCGGTTCCGACAGCGACGCCCACGCAGGCTGATCTGACCTCGGTTCCGAGCATTCCGAGCACATCGATGCCGTCAGCTCAGGCCGCTCACCCAGCTAGCGCGTCACCAAGCACAACCGCGCCACCCACTTCTCAATTTGAATTTCGACCGGATGTAGTCCCGGATCTTGGAGTCGCCAAGCGGCCGCTTGATGCGCGGCTGATTCGCCGTGACTTTCCTATCCTTGAAGAGCGCGTTCACGGACGGCAACTGGTCTGGCTCGATAATGCCGCAACCACACAAAAGCCGAATGCAGTCATCGATCGACTTTCCTATTTTTACCGTCACGAAAACTCCAACATCCATCGCGCCGCCCACGACCTTGCAGCGCGAGCTACCGATGCCTACGAGAGTGCCCGCGAAAAGGCACGCCGATTTCTGAATGCCTCTTCCACGAACGAGATTGTCTTTGTTCGCGGCGCCACCGAAGGCATCAATCTGGTCGCGCAGGCATGGGGACGCCGCAACGTTCAGAAAGATGACGAGATCGTAGTCACCTGGCTGGAGCACCATGCCAATATCGTGCCCTGGCAGCAACTCTGTTCCGAAAAGGGCGCTCGCCTGCGTGTCGCTCCCGTCAACGATCGCGGCGAAATCATGCTCGAAGAGTATGAACGCCTTCTCGGTCCCCGGACTCGTATCGTTTCGTTCACCCAGGTATCGAACGCCCTGGGAACCATCACTCCTGCGCGAGAGATGATCGAGATGGCTCACCGTCACGGGGCTCGCGTACTGCTCGACGGCGCGCAGGCCGTTTCCCACATGCCCGTAGACGTACAGGCTTTGAATTGCGACTTCTACGTCTTCTCGGGTCATAAGGTTTTTGGCCCGACAGGTATCGGCGTACTTCACGGAAAACCTGAGGTGCTCGAACATATGCCTCCGTGGCAAGGCGGAGGCAACATGATTGCGGATGTTACCTTCGAAAAAACCGCCTATCAGCCAGCGCCCTCGAAGTTCGAAGCTGGAACAGGAAATATCGCCGATGCGGTGGGCCTTGGCGCTGCACTCGATTATGTACAGCAGATTGGATTGGAAAGCATCGCCGCCTACGAACATGAGTTGCTTAATTACGGGACGGCTGGCCTCCTGACCGTACCTGGCCTGCGCCTGATCGGAACCGCGCGCGAAAAAGCAGGCGTGATGTCATTTGTTCTCGATGATATGCGGACCGAAGATGTTGGGGTCGCATTGAACGAAGAAGGCATTGCGGTACGCTCCGGACACCATTGCGCCCAACCTATTCTGAGGCGTATGGGAGTAGAAAGCACAGTCCGGCCGTCGATTGCGTTTTACAATACGTGCGAGGAGCTCGATCAATTGGTAGCAACCCTGCTGCGAATCCAGGCTGGACGCGGGCATCGCGGCCGCTAGTCGTCAGAACTGTGACTCGTGAAAGTTCAATTCAACGACCATACGTGATTTTCCAAAGATGGCGTTAGGAGTGGGTAGATCTCTAGACACGCTATAGGGCGCGGAACAGTATCACTGCTGTGGCAGGAATCATTCGATATCATCGACCGAAATCATCGACCGAAATCATCGGCGCCGCTGCGGCAGCTATGGAGTGTAGAGGAAGCCGTGAGCGACGTAGTACTGGTCATAGAAATAGCCCGGGACCGCGCCCGCGGCGTTAATGGCCTGGGGGTTAATTCCGGTCGCGCCCGTAACATCGAAAGTGGTAAAGTCACCGTCAACACTGCGCACGAAGCCGTGATACGCATTGCTCGGGTCGATATATGCTCCCGTGACTGAATGCGCGGGGTTGATAGCCGAAACAAAAGTACCCTGATAGGGGGCCAAGCCAGCTACCGGGGCACCGAAGACGGTAAACACGCCTTCCCGGTTTCGAAGGAAACCAAGATTCACAAGGCCCTTGTCCAGGAAGTACCCGGTTGTTGTTTCATCCGTGGTGATGCTCTCGCCGAAGGACGCAAGCGAACCATTAATGTCAAACAATGGGAGCATGTCGCCTTCAGGAGTACGCAGAAATCCGTTAGGGACAGCCCCAAAATTATCGAACGAATAGCCGGTGATCGCTCCAGCCGCATTCATGCCGGTATATATGACTTCGGTGCCCTGGAGGAAGCCTGTACCCGCGCCCGGGGCATCGAATGTCGTGAAGGTGCCTGCGGCCAGGGTGCCCCCGGCGGTGAGCACGAAGCCGTGGTACACATAGTTCCAGTCTTCGTAGAATCCAGAAATCGTTCCCGCATCATTGATATTTTCGGGAAAGGTCCCCTGGAAGGCTGCGGTACCAGCGTCCGGAGCGTCGATTTTCGTAAAGGTACCGTCGGGGGTGCGCATGAACCCGTGGTACACATTTTTCGCATCCTGATATAACCCGACGATTACGCCCGCGTCATTGATGCCTGGGGCAAAAGTGCCCTGGTAAGCTTTTTTGCCCGCGCCCGGAGGGTCGAACGGCGTCAAGGTACCGCCGGAGGTGCGCACGAACCCGTGGTACACATTTTTCGCGTCCTGATAGTATCCCACGATCGTGCCGGCGACGTTGTTGTTGAGTGGGAAAGTACCCTGTTGATAGCCTTTGCCCGCATGCGGCGCGCTGAATGTGGTGATGGTGGGCTGCGCGTGCAAGGAAACTGAGATCGCCATCGCGGCAAACAAAGTCATTCCGGAAATCAAGGTCAAGGTACGGGATTTCATGTTGCCTCCTCAAAAGCTCGGTTCCCCGACAGGCGACCGAGGCAGTTGACAATCTTAGCCAAGAAACTGCCAGCCTCTCCGGCGAAATTGCGTATGCTCGCCGGGGCTATGATGGAGCGCCAGGGTTCCCCGGCATGGGCGGCCGCCAAGGCCCTGGCGGCGGTGGCGTCGTCGTCGTAGTAGTCGTCGTCGTTGTCGTCGTCGTAGTCGTCGTCGTCGGTGGACACGTCGTCGTCGTTGTCGTAGTCGGTGGACATGTTGTCGTTGTCGTCGTCGACGTACAAGTCGTCGCCGGCACCGGACAATCACTAGTACCGCACACGGACTCGGGCGGCCTCGCGTTCGCCGTTTGGGTGGCGACGGTGGCCATCAGGAACGTACGGACGGCTGGGACTGCAAAACCCGCCATCCCCAGGATGCGCTTAACAAACTGCCGCCGATCCGGTGTTACCTTGTCCAGGAAGCCGTCCGTAGGCTTATCCATTTTTATACCTCAAGGGCTGAGACCTTAGACCCGAAGCGATTTACTTATATTCCACTCCATGCTCAGCGTCAATGGAACTGCGACAAAAATATTGGGCTAGTCTCGAACGCTTTGCCAAAGGGCTAGTCTCAACGGGTTAGTACGCAGGATTCTCCAAACGCTCGGATGCTGACCAAGGCCTTTACCCGCATGCGGAGCGCTGAATGTGGTGATCTGGGGCGAAAGAGCGCTATTGAGGCCTTCTTGTTGCCCCTGCGCGGACAACTGAACTGAGATCGCCATAGCGGCAAACAAAGTCATTCCGCAAATCAAGGTCCGTGTCCGGGATTTCATGTTGCCTCCATTGCGGTCTCCGGTCAACGCCGGCTGCGATTTCATAAGTACAGAACCGTCGTCGGCTTAACTACGAGCAGTTAGTGTCGGATTTGCTCCCGTCAGGTCTCAAGGAATTGATGGGGCATGGCGGTGGCGTCGTCGTTGGCGGCGGCGTCGTTGGCGGCGGCGTCGTTGGCGGCGGCGTCGTTGGCGGCGGCGTCGTTGGCGGTGGCGTCGTCGTTGGCGGTGGCGTCGTCGTAGTCGTCGTACTAGTAGTCGTCGTCGTTGTAAATGGACAACATGTCGTCGCTGGAAATGGCGTCGTTGGCGCTGCCGTCGTTGGCGCTGCCGTCGTAGGCGCTCCCGTCGTCGTAGCGATCGGCGAACACGTAGTCTCGGAGTCAGGGTTCATCGGCATGGGCTGTCGCCAAGCGCAAACAGTCGCGCTCGCCGTTTGTGCGGCGACGGTGGCCATCACGAAAGTGCGCACTGCCGGAACAGCGAAGCTCGCCATCCCCAGTATGCGCTTAACAAAATTCCGCCGATCCGGTGCTACTTTATCCAGGAAGCCGTCCGCAGGCTTATCCATTTTTGTACCTCTCGGGCAGGCCTTAGGCCCGAAGGGCCCTACTTATATCCCACTCAGTGTTCAGCGTCAATGGAACAGGGATCACAATATTGGGCTACTCTCAATGGGTTAGCAGGCAGGATTCTTCAACCACTCTTGCTCCGCTCTTTCTCCAATTGACAGGCGGGGGGCCTTGTATCATAGGTTTTTCGACTCGGTTCTTCGACTCTGACGATAAACGACATCGCTGAGGATCACCAACGATCACCAACGAAAAGCAGAGTTCGCTCTTTGGTAGCATAGTCTTCTGTGGATAAGCTCGCGAATGGGAAAACCCGCCAGTCATGATTTCCGTGATCATTCCGGCGAAGAACGAAGCCGTTACTCTCTGGTTCACCATCCATGCTATCCGCATGGAAATGGATCGTTGTTCCGAAGAGCCCTACGAGATCATCGTGGTCGACAATGGAAGCACGGACAACACCAAGAAGTTTCTCGAAGACTACTCCATTGCGACCTGGGTGCGCCGGATTGAAAAGACCGATTGCAGCGGACCAGGTCCCGCTCGTATCGCAGGCGCCGATGCAGCCCAGGGCGACATCTTCGTCTTCGCCGATGCCCATGTGCTGGTCTCTCCCGGCTTTTTTGCGCGCGTGTCGAGCACTATGCGGAATGAGATCTGGGACCGGGTGGGCAGCCTGCACTTTCCTGTCGGTTGGAATGGCTTCGCGAGCGGCGAGTTCGCGACTCGCTACGAGTTGACGCTCGGCCAGAACTTCTGGGGGAACAACCTGGCGGGCAACTTTCAAACGCTGACCGAAATATCCGCGCATGGGCACGGCTGCGTAGCCATGCGCCGGGACCATTTTTTAAAGGTTGGCGGCTACCATCCGGCACAAACCGGTTACGGCGGAGAGGAACTCTATCTCGATTTGAAATTCGCCATGTTCGGCTTCCGTAACTACACCGACCCGCGGGCCTATTACCTGCACTGCTCGCAGCGGCATATGAATTACGTCTGGGTCAATCAGGATTTGGCGCGCAATCATTTCATTTCCGCTTACACGCTGGGGGGCATGCCCTGGCTGGACAAGGTCTATGCCGCGCAGCTTGCAACGGGGTATGTGCCGGAACACGAACTGAGGCCGGCTCGCGAGGATGCGCTACGCGCCGGACAAGCCGACAGGGAGTGGATCGAGGCCCATGCCCGATTCACCGTAGACGAAGTACTGGCTGGGTTCAAGGAGAGGCAAGTGCCACACTAATCCAAACTAATCCAAACTAGTCCAAACTAGTCCAAACTAATCCAAACTAATCCAAGCCGGCGGGAAGGGATTCCTCAACCCGCTCTCGGTGGCACAGTTTGAATGTTATTACAAAGGGCAAATCATGGGCTTAGCAGATATCACAATCGGGATCACATCGTTCCTCAGGCCGGGGTATGTGCAAGCGTGCCTCGACGGAATATTTAACAATTTGCCGGAGTGCAAAGTTATTGTAGCGGACGACAGCGATGGTATCGCAGGACGTGAAAAATTTGCCATATTGATGCCTTTTGATAGCGGCCTATCAGCGAAACGGAATGCCCTTGTGCAAGCAACCAGAACAAAGTATTGGCTGTCGGGTCATGACGACTTTGATTTCAGCACGCCCGAAGCGCGGGAAGGGCTGAAAACATTGGGTGAGGTGCTGGACGGGAACCCGAATATCGATGTCGCAGGCGGGCGGGTGCATAACAACCCGTATGAGGGGTTTCTTGAATATGTGGAAGGCGCTTACATTCGCGAATATCCGTTGCGGCCTGATGGTTTAAGGCCGTTCTACCCGGTTGACCTGACAGTAAACTATTTTTTGGCCAGAACCGACCGCATTGTGCCGTGGGACGAACGAATGAAAATCGGGGGCGAACATGGCGATTGGTTTCTGGAAATGAAAATCCAAGGCCGCAAGACGGTGTGGGTTCCGAACGTCAGCATTACCACGTTGCAACTAGGTGATGCGCCAGAAGTGCAAGACGCGCGCTATGGGCAGTACCGCCGGCGTGCCGTGGATTTAGGCCATCGTATTTTTAAGGAAAAACGGAATATCAAACAGTACATTGGTTTTGGTGGTGATATTTCATGAGCGGCGCCGAAAAACTCCTCACCGCTATCATAAGTTGTAAGAAGTATGCTAATCGAATAAAGGCGCAGCAGGAGACACTAAGCGCGGCTTTAGCCGCTGCGGGACGTGCTTTCCAAGCTGACCCACCAACCCGCTCTTGCTTCAATTGACAGGCGCGTGCCCTGTATCATAAGTTTTTGGACTCTGATGGCAAAGCAGACTGCTGTGGATCACCCACGAAAAGCCGATGGCATTGAGATTCACGCCGTTGGCGATGAGTGCGCTGTATACGAGACCGCCGCCGATCGCATCCATTACCTGAACCCGACTGCCGCCTTAATTCTGGAGTTCTGCGATGGGAATCGCTCCGCGGCTGAGATTGCCGCGCTCGTGCAGGAGGCCTACGGGCTCCCCGACGCGCCACTCGACGAGGTCAATGGTTGCCTCAACAATCTTAAGGAGACAGGAATCGTCCGCTGAGCGCGTTCGTCGGAATCTTCAGTCGTCGAACAGCCGTGTTTCTTCGGACATCATGTTCTCCTGGGCCGCAATCACCGGACACGTTAGGAAGGATAAAGGCCGCAGGCTGTAGGTGTAGAACTGATCGATCGCCAAATGCGTGCGAACCCACAGGGCGACATCGATCGCATTGTCGGGCACTGCATTCAGAATCGCGTCGTAAACCGTGTGGTGGTACGCGATGGCGTGGGTGCAACTAATCTGGGCCGGAATCTGGAGGTACTTGCAACCCGGTACGCTCTGGAGTAAGTCTTCGGACCGACACCCACCCAGATACAAGAGTTGCCAGTCGCGACCTTCCAACTCCCGCAGGCTGCGCGTGAGCACATCGGCGGCATCGGGCGAAAACCGGGTGTCATCCTCGAACACCAGGACCGTCTTCAGTTGCTGCTGCCTGGCTTCCGCGATGATCCTGCGATGCGAAAGCGCACAGCCGATGTGGTGGTTCGGTGGCGTTTCGGCAGCGGCGAAGCGACGGACCTTACGTTCGATTCCCAACCTCTGGAATCGCCGCCGCATCCTCTCCCATCGATCCGTCCGCCGATCCAGGTTAATGCAATAGATTGCGTCAAAAAAGTGAAAGGGGCCAGCCAACTCGGCCTGGGCCGCCTTAACCAAAGGGCGGGCCTCCTCACCCAGGAACTCTTCAAAGTGACCGATCACAGGCGTTGGCTCCAAGCCTAGTTCATCGTGAATGAGCAAATAGTTGCGGATACGGTCCGCCCAGTTAGGCGCGTATGGAATGCCCATGGGACGCTCGAAGCGGTGCATCCAACGAAGGAACGGCAGGCAAAGGTTCCGTCCTCCGGCGCGGCGGATTTTCTCGTGGATGTATCCCTCTTCGCCGCCGAATCCGGCAAGCCGCGGATTGAATCCTGGCCAGGCCAGCCGGCGGCACGCGAACACGCCGAGCCCTTGCATGACGATCTCGAACGGGGGCGCGTCGATATCTTTTCCCCGGTCGTCCATTCCCCAGCAGCCATACATGCCGTGCGACCATTTCGGATCGAAGTGCGTGGCCAATGGCTCCAGGGCATCCGAGAGCAGAGGGCCTTGCAACAGATCGTTGCTGTCGGCATGGCGCCGGCAGTACTCGATTAATCTCGCCAGCGCACCCGGGGCAAAGAGCACGTGACAGTCGATACAAAGAACGAAGTCGCCCGCAGCCTCGCGAAAAATCAGATCGCGCACCGCTGTGCCTTGCGCCGTACGATACGGAATGTAGCGGTAGTTCGGGGCCCAGTTCTCGAGGTCTTTCAGGGCTTTCGCGCAAGGTCCCGCCGGGTCGTTGTCGACGACCAGAAACTCCACGTCGCTCAGTATCTCGGGATGGCAGAGCCGGATGGCCTGGATCGTAAAATAGCAGCCATCGTAATCGTTGAGTGTTGCCATTCCGATCGTGAGGAATTTGCTTTCTCCGCGCGGGGCGGCTTTGGGAATGGACGGCCCGATCTCCAGCTTGCCTTCGAGAAGTTCACGGCAGCGCCGGAACAGCGCCGAAGCGGGATCGACCTCTTGCAGCATTCGCAGAACGTCCTTCAGGTCCACGGAATCAGGCAGCCCGGGCTTTTTTAGGTTCTGGTGCATGGTTGAGCATTGTTTCTTCTTCAAAGCCGCCGAGTCAAATGGTGCGACATAGTGGACATACTTTTTTCAAAAATACGATTCGGCGAATCCGCGGGTGGCGTTATCCAAAGCTGGCGGAAGGTGCAGCTGGAATCCGTTTGTAAGCGCTGGCAGCGCATTGCCCGAGCGGTCAAACAGCACGTAGTTGTCGACATTGTCGAAAGTGTGGGGGGCGGGAACCCAGGTTGCGTCCCAATAGGAGAAGCCGATCAGGTTGCCTTCGTCCGCACTCTGGATGGCGGCAATCTCGTCGTTCAGAAAATCAAGTTGTCCACGCGGAGTGAGCGGATAGGGCTCCGGCCCGCCGTTGTTCATGTTATCCGCGCCTACGGCGGGCGCCCACGGGTATCCTGTTTCCTCGAAAAACACAGGACGGTGGTAACGGGCTGTCACGTAGTTGGCGAAATCCTGGAACTGGCGGACAGTTTGCCGCGACCAGAAAGGATAAGCGGAGTAGGCCAATATATCCACGTGCGTACCACGGGATAACATGGCGTCGATGTAGCGGCGCGTTTCGGCGTAACGCCCGATATTTGCCAAATGCCACAGCACGAGCGTGTGCGGAGAGGCGGCGTGCACGGCGTGGTATCCGGCTTCATAAACGCGGGACAAAAGATCCGGGTTCGTGGTTGCGTCCGCGTTCACGGGCAGCAGCGGCGACTTGCACTCCTGGGTGCGCAACAGGCCGGCATCGGCCTCGTTGCCTATGGCGAGGTAATCCACCGGTATCCCGAGGTCGTTGAACGAACGAAGGACAGCGCCGATGTAATCGCTCACCTTGTCCACGAGCGCGCCGGCGGGCAGTCCAAGCCAGGCATGTGGCATGGTTTGGCAACCGCCATCCGCCCAATAATCGCTCAGGTGCAATGACAACTCGATCCGCATGCCCGCCGAATGCGCACGCGCGGCCAGGTGAAGCGCGTCTGCCAGATTGTCATAAGAGCCTCGCATGTCGCGCGAGGGTGAGAACGAAGGATTTCCCGGGTCCACAAACAGATGCAGGCGCACCAGATTCATTCCGCTGCCAGCCAAGATGTGGAAGGGATCGTCAGGGGCGCCATCCAACTTGTAGATGCCGCCGTGCTCCTCCACCATGTCCGTAAGGCTCACGTCCGCACCTGCGATCATCTCGTAAGATTGGAGGTCGGGTTCGAGCGTCAAATTGGAAACGCGAAGCCATTGTTGTGACGAATCTCGTTGTGACGAATGTCCGGCCGCGGCACGCACATGCACTCCCACCGTACAACTCGCGTTGCTAACCTGAATGCCGCGAAGCTGCACGCGCCTATATGTGTTTCCGAAGGGCGTTGGGGCAAGATTGAGTATGGCGTCCTGCGGGCCGCAGCCGCTGGCCTCCAATCGCGCCAAACTCTGGCCTCCGCTTGAGCGATAACTCGCCGACAATGTGTAGCTGCCCACTGGAAGATGCAGAGTTTGAGACAACCACGACTCGTTTCGAGATTCACCGAAGTCAAATGGCGGCCCGGGGACGCGCGGCGCGCCTGCCACTTTCCATTCTTTCTGTTTGTGCAGCAACCTGGGATTGCGCAAGAGATTCTGATGCTGAGTCAGGGACAGGCTGTCCACAAGAGTACTCGCGCCACTGTTCCCCGATACCGTCACCCTCACCCTGCAAGTCGCAGGTTGAGGGAGAAAAAACACCGGGGCGTGCAGCTCTCTCCAGTCGGTATCTCTCGTCTGGCGCGGCGCGGGAGAACTCGGGTCTGGCGTGTCCGTAGAGATTTCGGACTGCAGCCCGCGTTTGCACCTCAATCTGAGCCGCGCAGTTTGTCGTGCCGCTGGGCGGACAAAAGCGCGTAACTCGTAGACGCCGGCGCTGAGCGAAACGATTTGCGAAGCCGCACCTGCGCGTGGCAGCGCCAGCGAGCGTTGGCCATCCACGGAGTCGGTCTCTACCACGAGAGTCGCGGCAGTCGCAGCAGTCGCATGCGCAAACTGCCAGGGATCGGGGCTGTCATTCTCAATCTCAAAGCTGGGGTTCGAAAGGAGATTGGCCGATTGCGCCCCGGCGACGGCGGAGACAGCCGCCCACAACAGCGCCGCTCTCGCGCACAAAAGGATCTTTGACCGCAAGTTGCGAGGCATGCGGTCCAGGATCGATTCAGCGACAAGTGATTCAAAAAAGCCGGGCTGAGACATATTTGCAACCAATTGGCTGCGCGTCCCCACGAGAGGAAGACTGCGGTGCCGCCCCCAAAAACCGTTAACGCTAACGGAATTTATTCTGAATGAGATATGATCGGTGCGTCAAATCAGGCGCTCACTATCCTGGAGGGCGCATTTGCCGCCATGACGATTTTATTCGTGCTCATGTCCATGCCTTCCCTTTCTCGGCGCTCTCGCTATGCCACGGTTGCGCTGCTCGCAATGCTGGCCGTAACTCCCGCTCCCTCTCAGCAAACGAACACTCCTGCCGGACTACCGGCGGGGAAGGCAACGACTCTGCCGGCGCCGATCGAGGTCGACGCGCGATTTCCTGCTCAGCAACCTGTGCCAGCGTCGGCATTGCTGCCCATGGGCACAGCCACGAATCCCGCAGGCCACTCCATCACGGTGAACAGCCTCTACCTGATGCAGGACGGGAAGCCGTGGCTACCGGTGATGGGGGAGTTCCACTTCTCTCGCTACCCACGGCAATACTGGGAAGAGGAACTGCTCAAGATGAAGGCTGCGGGGGTGCAGGTCGTTTCCTCCTACATCATCTGGATCCACCACGAAGAGGTGCAAGGACAATTCGACTGGAGTGGCGACCGGGACTTGCGCGAATTTGTTCGCCTATGCGGAAAGCATGGGCTGCTGGTGATCGTACGGATCGGTCCCTGGGCGCACGCGGAGGTCCGCAACGGCGGCTTTCCCGACTGGGTGCAGAGGATGCCGCACTTGCGCAGCAACGATCCACAGTATCTAGCGGCGGTTGACACTTTTTACCGGCAAATTGTGCGGCAACTTCAAGACCAGTTCTGGAAAGACGGCGGACCGATAATCGGCGTCCAGCTTGAAAATGAGTACGCATGGCGAGGCGCCGGCCAGGGCGCGGCGCACATCTTGAAATTGAAGCAACTGGCGGTCGCGGCCGGATTTGACGTTCCTCTCTACACGGTCACCGGATGGGATGGCGCCGTGTTCCCGCCGCGCGAGGTGCTTCCCGTGTTCGGCGGCTACACGGATTGGCCATGGGACGATTCCATCCAAAAGCTGCCGCCGAATGAGGTTTATGCTTTCCGCTTCGAGAGTCGAGAAGGCGGTGATATGGGTGCACCAGGCGGACGCCCCGCATCGCACGCCACCCAGGCGGAGCTTGCGCCCTATCCATTCCTTTCCGCCGAATTTGGCTCTGGTATTGAGGACACCTACCATCGCCGGCCCGTCATCCACTCATCCGACGTGGCCGCCATGTTGCTCACGCAGATCGGCTCCGGCGTCAATCTGCTGGGTTATTACATGTTTCACGGTGGCGCGAATCCGGAGGGCAAACTCACTACGCTGCAGGAATCGCAGGCGACCGGAGCGCCCAACGATGTGCCGGAAATCTCTTATGACTTCCAGGCACCACTGGGACAGTACGGCGAAGAACGCGAATCCTACCGCAAGATTAAAATCTTCCATTACTTCCTGAATGAATTTGGTGATCAGCTCGCGCCCATGGTTGCGCACGCGCCGAAGAAAATCCCCGTCAGTCCCAGCGATTTCTCGGTGCCGCGTCTGGCGGTGCGCAGCCTCGGCGACCACGCTTTTTTGTTCGTGAATAATTACGTCCGGGGCTATCCAATGCCGGCTCGGACCGATTTTCGGGTGCGCGTTCGCCTTCGAGATGGTGATGTGATGGTTCCGGAGCAGCCCATCACGATCCCCAGGGGCGCATACTTCATATGGCCCATCGGCCTCACCACTCAGGGCGTGACGCTGCGCTACGCCACAGCGGAACTCATCACTACGGTTGGGTGTGAGCACGATAACTACATTTTTTTCGTCGCTCAGGATGGCATCGCCCCCGAGTTCGCGCTTTCGCTTCAGCCCGGACAGTCGGTGGAAGGCCGGTCGGGCGAGGGCGAAGTAACGATCCGTCCCAGTCCCGGCACTGGCGTGGCCTTCACGGTTCGCACAGCGTCCGGCCATCCGACACACTTTGTCGTTCTTACCCAGGAGCAGGCCGAGCGGCTTACTGTGCTGGAGACTCGCGGAAAGAAGACGCTGATCTACTCTGGCGCGTATGCATTCTCGGACGGTGAGACTATCCACTTGCGCTCGGCCGGTCGCTCTGACATCTTCTTCGGCGTGCTGGGTGCGGGTGCTGCCGCTTGGCAATGCGATACAGGACTTAAACCGCAGCCGCCGGAAGGCGTCTTTCAGGTCTACGAAGCCACCGTTGTCCCCAGGGCGATTCCGGTGGAGTTCGCCCAAAGCAAACAAGCGGGCAGCGCGCCCCGCATCGAGCGTGCTAACCCTGCGGGCTGGCGCAAGCAACCGGTGGCGGTCGCGCCCACCGATACAACCATGCAGACTTTCGCCGCACGATGGAGCCTCACTCTGCCCAAAGACGCCCTGACCGGTGCTGAAGACGTGTTCCTCCAGATTCACTACGAGGGCGATGTCGGACGCCTCTATGAGGGCGAGGCATCGCCGGGTGGAGCGCTGGTTGACGACAACTTCTACAATGGCGAGCCCTGGGTCATCGGACTCAAGCGTTTCGCCGCCCGCCTCGATACTCCGCTGCAATTACAGGTCTTGCCTCTGCGCGACGATGCACCCGTGTACTTCGATGCTGGCTACAAGCCGGAATTCAGCGGGAAGCAGGTGGCAGCGGTGGCCTCGATCACGGCCGTTCCGGAGTATGAGGTCGTGATCAGTCCGCAGCCAAAAGTTGCTCCGAAAATTGGAGTTCCCCACTAATCGTCCTCCCTTGGGGCGTCGATAAGGGCGGTCACCTCGAAGTGGTGTCCGAGCGCGGCGACGAATGATGAAACCAAGTCCGCACCAGGGCCAATTCCTCAAAATCAGAATTCACTCCGCATTGGCACAGGCTAGAATGTCCTCGCATGATCCGCCTCATTGACATTGCGAAAGCGTTGGAGGTCTCCATCGGCACGGTGGACCGCGCTCTCCACGACCGGCCGGATGTGAACGCAGTCACCAAACGGCGTGTGCAGCAGATGGCCAAGTCCATGGGCTATCGTCCCAATCTGGCCGCCAGCGTGTTGTCTTCCAAACGCAGGCTCCGCATCTCGGTGAACCTGCCGGAAGAGATCGCATCGTTCTTTAATCACGTTCGTGCTGGAATCGAATCCGAGCACATGGTGCTCTCCAAGGGCTCCATCGATCTTGAGTTCCGCAGCTTCCCGCGTCTCGGCGTGGGTGAGGTTGAGGCGTTCGACGACGCGGTCGAAGCGCGCGTGAACGGTATCATCACCGCCGTGGGTCACCCTAGTCAGTTTCTCAGCCGGGTGCGAAAGGCGCTGCGCCGGAATATCCCCGTAGTTTGTGTCGTGGCGGACGCAACTGGTTCGGATCGCATCGCTGCGGTTACCATTGACACCCGCGCCAGCGGCGGCTTGGTCTGCGACCTCATGGGCCGCTTCCTGCGCGAGAGCGGTGAGGTGGCAGTCTTCACCGGCGAGCTCACCACGGCCGATCACGTGGAAAAAGTGGAGAGCTTCAGCCAGGGAATCGCGCGTCATTACCCGCATCTGAAAGTGCTGCCCCCGATCGAGACCCATGACCGCGCGAAGGAAGCCTCGGAGAAGGCTCTGCGCATGTTTCGCGACCGTCCACGCCTGGTCGGCTGCTACATCACCACCGCCAACTCCATGCCCGTATTGCGCGCTCTTCAGAGTCAGCAGAAAAAGAACCGGAAAAAAGCCGGAACCGTCACGGTGATCACCACGGATCTCTTTTCGGACCTCGTGCCCTATCTTCGCTCGGGCGCAGTTGCGGCATCCATCCACCAGCGCCCGCGCGCGCAGGGCCAACTCGCGCTTCGGATTCTGCAAGGTTTCCTGCGCGACGGCACCTGCCCCACGGACCGGGTCACGCTTGCACCCCATGTGGTCACTCGCTCTAATCTCGACTACTTCCTCACTCAGTATTCATTGATCGAAAGAAGCATCTGAGCGCAAAGTTCTTTCCCTAAGACCACGGAACCGACGTGCAATTTCGTTTCATCCTATCTTCCTGTGGCCGGCGCGCGGGTTAACCAGCTATTGACCCGCGCGATCTGCCCTTGACACCGGTTTATTAGAGGAATATGTTTCGTTAGCGTTAACGGAACCGAATTTCCCTGTTTTTGACGCCTCAACCCGTTTTGAGGAATGGAGAACGAAGATGAAGAACACCACGTCAGTGATCTTCCGCCACCTGGTTGCACTGCTGATGCTGCTGGCATTTGTTGCCTGCGTTACTGTCCCCGCGCGGGCACAGGTTGGTCAGGCGGTCTTAACCGGCACCGTCGAAGATGCAAGCGGCGCCATAATTGTCGGCGCAACCATCAGTCTGACCGACACCACGACCCAGACGTCGCGGAAGGCCACGAGCGATTCGCACGGCTTCTTTTCGTTTTCCAGTTTGCCGGCGGCCACCTATGAGGTGAAGTTCGACAAGCCCGGCTTTGTCGAGCAGCGCCGCACCGTCGTCGTGCACATTGCCGACCACACGGAGATTCCCGACATCCACCTGGCGGTAAAAGCTGCCGGGGAATCGATCACCGTCACCGCTGCCCCGACCTCGGTCACCCCGGACACGACCGGCGAGGTTTCCTACACCCTCACAGAGAAGCAGATCCAGAACCTGGACATCATGGGACGCAGCGCCATTGAACTGCTCGGCCTGGTGCCGGGCGCGGCGGACTCGGGCAATTTCGAAAGCGACTCCTACAGCGGCCAGGTCGCCGGCTTTACTCCCAACGGCAGCGCCTACAGTGTCAACGGCAATCGCTTTGACCTCACCCAGATCGTGAGCGACGGCGCGACCGTCACCGACGTTAACACGGCCGGCGCCGCCGCCGTGACCCCCAACGTGGAAATGATCCAGGAATTCAAAGTGGTGACGGCAGCCTTCTCCTCCGAAAACCCGAGCGGGCCGATCGTAATGGAGACGCAAACTAAATCCGGCGGCAAGGACTTCCACGGCGAAGTCTATGGCACCATTCGCAATCACGCGCTCGACGACACCGACTGGCGTGTGAAAGACCTTGGACTGCCCAAGCCCGATGACCGCTATTACTACCTGGGCGCCAACATTGGCGGTCCCGTGATTATTCCGGGGACCGACTTCAATAAGCGGCATGACAAGCTCTTCTTTTTTGCCGCTTACGAAAAGAACCTGCAATACGTGCAGGACCCGTTACTCGACATTCGCGAGTCGGTCACGCCCACGGCGGGCACGGTCGTCGCCGGATCGCCCACGCCCAACATGCGCGCCGGCGACTTCAGCGACACGGCGTACATGCAGAGTCTCAACATGAACAACGCCTATTACGCTACGGTCAAGGCGTGCATGCCCTCCGGCAGCAACACCAGCCTGTGTACGACGCCGACGAGCGGCATCATTAGTCCCGGCGCCATCGACCCCAACGGACAGGTGCTGATCAACGCCCTGCCCTTGCCCAATGCCACCCCCACACAGACAGGCGGCTACAACCTGATTAGCAGCGTGGTGAATTTCCAGCCGCGCGATCAGGAAAATCTGAAACTCGATTACAACATCAACAATAAGAACCAATTCTCCGCCCGCTACAACCACGAATCCGAGGCGGTGCCGATGCCCTTCGGCTACTTCGACAACTTCACGCCCAACGAATACCCTGGCGACCAGATCGACCGCGACTCGTCGAACTCAATCGTGGCCAACCTTGCCACCTCCTTCACCAACACCCTCCTCAACCAACTCACTTTTGCCTACACGCAACTGGCCTTCCGCACCTATCTCAACGATCCAGCGGCCGTCTCCCGCTCCGCGCTCGGATATACCGCGGCCGATCTCTACCCCGACAATTCCCCCATCATCCCTAACGTCCAGCCGGGCTATGGTGGTGGTGGCTACGCCTCGCTCTACCTGATCGGCGGCAGCTATCCCACCACCAACGCGCCGCAAAAGATTTTCGTGGTCAACGAGAACGTGAGCAAGATCTTCGGTACCCACCTTTTCAAGGCCGGCGTCTACTTCGCTCACCAGCAGTTTAGCCAGCTCACGAAGGGGGCGGAGAACAGTACGATCATCACGGGAGAGTATAACGGCTCCTACAACACCGGCAACGCCTTCGCCGACCTGCTCACCGGACAAATCGCGGGTTACCAGCAGAGCACGTCAAACTTCGTGGCCAACCTGAGCGAGAAGCGCACCGATTTCTTCGTCCAAGACCAGTGGAAAGTTGTGCCGCGCTTCAGTTTCAACTATGGAGTGCGGGTAAACCACATCGGCTCGTGGTTTGAAACCGGCGGGCGCATGGTCGATTTCGATCCCGCGCTCTACAATTCCAGCGGGAGCTATGCGGACGCTCCCGGCCTGGTTACGCACGCCACTACTGCCAGCATCCCCATCAGTGGAAGCCGTCCGCGAGGATTCCAGGTAGCGCCCTCTGCCGGGTTTGCGTGGGACTTCCGCGGCACCGGCAATACCGTCATCCGGGGCGGCTTCTCCACCAACTATTACATTGACCCCGGCGCCAATGCTTTTTCTACCGTGCAGTCTCCTCCCAATGAGACCTTCACCACCGACTACCTCTTGACCACAATCGCGAACATTCCACAAATTAACACTTATCTCCCGCTGGGTTCTTATGGCATTGGGGATATCGACGACCACCATGTGCCGGTGACTTACTCCTACTCGTTGGCTGTGGCCCAATCCTTTGCGCACTCCTTTCACGTGGAGATGGCTTACACCGGAAACGCCTCGCACAACCTTACCGGTTACGGCCTCACCAACGTGGTTCCCGAAGGATGCGCCCACGAACTGCACACGTTGATCGGCTACACGGCCAATTCCTTCAATGACGTGCAGTGCCGTCCTTATCCGCTGGATGGCGAACTCAGCACCATGACCCACAACCTGAATTCTTACTATAACTCAGCGCAGGTTACTGCCTCCAAGGCGACAGGATGGCTCAATTACTGGGTCACCTATACTTATGGCAAGACTCTTGCCTATAACTGCGAAGATCCCTTTGACGAGCGCCGGTGTTACGGGCCGGCTCCGTTTGACCGCAGCCAGAACCTGAATATCTCGTATCTCATCAATCTGCCTAACATCAGCCAAAAATATCTTGGCAATAACAAGGTGCTCAACGGAATTCTCGACGGCTGGCAGTTTACCGGCATCGAACAGTTCGCAACCGGCACTCCGCTCCAATTTACGGCGGAGGGTTCGGCCAACGGCAATACCGGTGACGAGTACGACGGCTTCCACAATCGCACCATAAACTTCTACAGCAACCCGGTGGACATGTCGAACCGCAATGTTGTGGGCACGCCCGATGAAAATGCGGTCCCCACGCTGGTTTGCAATCCCACGGCCGGTCTGCAGAAAAACCAGTATTTCAATGCCGCATGCTTCCAGGCGCCGCAGCAGGAGACTGTGCCCAACAATCCCAGCATCGGGACATACCGGATCCCCTATATCCATGGGCCCCGCTATGAGCGCGACGACATTGGACTCTACAAGGCCTTCAAGATCACTCCCACAAAAAGCGTCCAGATTCGGGCCCAGGCCTTCAACTTTACCAACCACGCAACGAATTTCTTCGTTCAATACGATTCCGCCCTGTATCTCGACTATCCAGGCTTCGCGAGTCTGCCCCTCAATTTATCGCCGACGAATACTCCCAGCGGCGTCGTCCCGGCTGGCTTCGCGACCACGAAGTTGGGTCACCGTACCATTCAGTTAGCGGCGAAATTCTACTTTTGAGGCAGACTCCTCGACTCCGCCCGGCCTGCAAGCCGCAACGCCGGGCGGTCGTAGCTTCCCAAAGGAAGTTATGATTTCAGTTTCCGATTCACAGTCTTCGGCATCATTATGGTTGGAGATCGTAAAAAAATAATTGGCCTGCAGGAGCAGCTCTCCCCTTACGGCACTAGCCTGTGCAATAGAGTGACATTGCCCGTCCAGCCTGGCGAGGCCTCCCGGAACTCCATCATTTCCACGGATGAGCGGCCATGATCTCCAGCGTCTCCAGCCCTGAATCCACCGGCGATTTGCTACTGGCCCTATTCCGGGAGCTCTTTGGAGAGTTGTCGGCTAAGAGCGCGCGCATTTTTCGCGCCCCCGGCCGCGTCAATCTTATCGGCGAGCACACCGATTACAATGACGGCTTTGTGATGCCGATGGCGATCGCGTTTTACACCTGGGTCGCCGCGGCACCGCGCGAGGATCGAATTGTCGAAGCTTACTCTGAGCACTTTGACGAGAAGATCGCTTTGTCTCTCGATGCGTTATCCGGCCCGCCGCGAAAGCATTGGAGCGATTTTGTCCGCGGAGTTGCCGCCACCCTGCAGGAGGCGGGACACACACTGTCTGGCGCCAACCTTGCGATTCATGGCCAGATTCCTCTCGGCGCCGGACTCAGTTCCTCGGCTTCTTTGGAAGTTTCTTTAGCTTTGGCTCTCACATCGGTTGCCGGGATTGCGGTTCCTCGTTTGGAGCTGGTAAAACTCTGCCAGGCGGCCGAACATAAATACGTCGGCACGCGCTGCGGCATCATGGACCAGTTTGTCGCGGGTTTCGGTGCGGCTGGGCATGCGCTGATGCTCGATTGCCGTTCCCTCGAGTATCAATTGCTTCCGATCCCCGAGGATCTTCGCCTGGTCGTATGTAACAGCATGGTTCGGCACGAGCTGGCATCGGGGGAATATAATCTGCGTCGCGCCGATTGCGAGGCTGGTGTGGGGCTTCTGCAGCCGTTTCTTCCGGCAGTCCATTCTCTCCGCGATATTGGGATTGCCGACCTTGAAAAATACAAACATGCCATGGAGAGGACGGTGTATCGTCGCTGCCGCCACGTGGTCACCGAGAATCAAAGAGTTCTCGCAGCGGCCAAGGCCCTTCGGTGCCAGGATGCCCCCTGTTTTGGTCACTTGATGTACCGATCCCATGCCAGCCTGCGCGACGATTACGAGGTGAGTTGCAGGGAACTCGATCTGCTGGTCGATCTGGCTTCATCGAGGCGAGGTGTCTATGGGGCGCGCATGATGGGCGGCGGGTTTGGCGGGTGCACTCTGAACCTGATACGGTCTGATTGCGCGGCCGCATTCCAGGCTGATATTACACAGATGTACGCGGAGACCACAGGCATTACCCCCGAGATATACATCTGTGAGCCCGGCGAGGGGGCGGAGGTTTGGCCTGTCGCAGGGAGCGTACAAACTTGAAGACTCCCGGCGATCTAAACGATCTTTACCGTGAGCCGCATCGCCGCTGCAATCCGCTTACGGGCGAATGGGTGCTGGTGTCGCCGCATCGCTCGGAGCGGCCATGGCGCGGACAAACGGAAGCGGCCGCTGCTACACCGGCCCTCGCGTACGATCCCAGTTGCTATCTCTGCCCCGGCAACGAGCGATCCGGCGGCGCGCGTAATCCCAACTACAGAACTACGTTCGTCTTCACGAATGACTATGCGGCGCTGAAGCCGGAGGTTCACCTTGACGCGCACGCCTCCCGACAAGACGACTCCGGGCGCGGACTGATGCTGGCGGAGTCTGAGGCCGGAACCTGCAGAGTTGTCTGCTTTTCACCTCGCCACGACTTGACCCTTGCGCGCATGACGGTCCAGGAGATTCTAAGCGTGGTCGATGTATGGGTCGAACAATATGCTGAGATTGGCTCGCTGCCGTACGTTAATTACGTGCAGATTTTTGAAAATCGCGGTGAGATGATGGGCTGCAGCAACCCCCATCCCCATGGCCAAATCTGGGCGAACCAGACGATTCCCAATGAGCCACTGAAAGAGCAGGAGTCGCAGCGGGCATACGCAGAAAAATACGAAGCTTGCTTACTGTGCGAGTACCTGCAAATGGAGGCGCGCGCCCAAACGCGCGTCGTGCTCGAGAATGAACACTTCGTGACGCTGGTGCCATTCTGGGCGGTGTGGCCGTACGAAGTGCTGGTTGTCTGCAAGCGTCACATCCGCGATTTGCTCGCTTTTGACCGGCCTATGTGTGCCAGCCTGGCCGATATGTTCAAAGCGCTCACCACGCGCTATGACAATCTCTTCGAAACCTCATTCCCCTATTCGATGGGCTTCCACCAGGCGCCGACGGACGGCAAACCGCATCCCGAATGGCATCTGCACGCCCACTTCTATCCGCCACTGTTACGTTCAGCTACCATACGCAAATTCATGGTTGGATATGAGATGCTGGCTAGCCCGCAGCGAGACATCACGCCCGAGGCGGCCGCTGCCACTCTCAAGAACGCTGCTGGAATACACTATGCCGACCAAAAACTACATTAAGAACAGGCGCGCTTGCGGGATAAGCCCTCAGTTCTGCGGCAATCGTGGCTGACCCGCGACACGATAGCTCGACAAGGACGATCGAACGTCATGGTGCCGCCCTGCTGCCAACCTTACGGAAAGACGCATGATGGTGAGCTGGTCAATTTATACACCCTCAGAAATCGCACAGGGATGGAAGTCGCCATCACGAACTATGGCAGCACGGTCGTGTCTCTGAGAGTTCCGGACCGCGATGGTGAGCCTAAAGATGTCGTGTTGGGCTACGACAACCTGGAGGATTATGAAGGAGGCCAGTGGTTTCTTATTATTCCAAGGATTATTCAGGCTCTATTTTCTGCCGCTTTTCCACTCGCTTGACGGTCTTCTTCACCTTGCTGGCTTTGGTCGTTTTTTGCACCCGCACCGGTGTCGTCGGCGACAGGCTTGCTGCTGGCAGCAGTCTTTGGTATGTCGAGAGTATCTTCGTGAGTTTTCCTGTCCCGAGATGTTTCTGCCATCGGGTTTTCGTTGGTCTTCAGCGACTCTTTCTTAACCTCCGGTTCAGCTTTCTTCATGGCGGATGAGAGTAGGTAATCGATCCTTACCCGAGCGGCAAGCCATCTGACGCTGCTCGCTTTTCCCGCCTGCTCGAAATGGGCAGCAAGTTCTTCCTCATTGGCTATTCCCTTGTCCTTCAACAATTGCAAAAGGGCTGCGCTCTGAGTATCTAAGGCCTCAAAGGCGGGAAACAACTCGTGGAGTATCTCCTGAGCGATGTTCTCGTTCATAATTTCAGCCCCTCCGACACTGTTGGTCACAAATAATCCGAGCCTCAAATATCGCCGGTCCTTGGCAAGTTAAGACTGTTGAACTACGCGCTCGCTGGCTTGGCTAGGGGATGAGTTTTCCTGCTGACTTTCTTGAGCCAAGGTTGGTGCAGTCTCATTCGACCGTCGTCATCCCATTTTACAAGCGCCTCGTCTTCGTTGGTTTGCTCAACTGTTCCGAATTTTCCAGTCGGCTTTCCAAAATCAGCCAACCCCTCGACGCGATCTCCGGGGTTCAGTTCCCCGCCCGTGGGAGAGGGGTCGGCGAGCGGTGGCCTCTTGGCACGGTCTGCCTCAGCAGGTGCTCCAGCGTGCGACAGAGGCGGTTGCGGAGCTTTGCGCAGTTTGGGAATCAGTTTATTGATACGGCTCATATTCATTACTCCAGAGGCTTCGCTTCGCCTGTTCATCTGCCCGTCACGTAGAGCATAGGCGAGGGAAGCATGGCTCCGCTGATCCAAACTGCTCAGTCCTCATGACTAATAGGGAAGCGGGCAGCAGAAAAGCCGATGCAGGCGCAGATTCCTGAACCCCGACCAGCGCGTGGCTGTCGAAGGGGGACGAGCGACATAATTATGGACGCCAGCGTACATACTTTCCAGCCCGATGGGAGTATCCTCTGTTAATCATGGCCAGCACCAACGACTCGCCCAAGGCTATTGGGGAAATCATCGACCACATCGAGCGGATTCGAGAAGAACTCCTCGTCCTTCAAAGGTCTATGGAGAAATGGGAATCTGTCAACCCTGACGGAGAGCTTAAGAAAATTTCAAAATAGCCCGCCGGGCGCACCCTGGCAGCATGGTTGACAATGGTTGCGCACAAGGCTTAGGATTGGAGTTGAGCAAGCTACTTCTTTCTTACTCGTTCAGGTTCTCTGAACTAAGTCAGCCCATCTGAAGTTTTCTCTCCTTAGGCTTTCAAAGAAAGCCGTGTACCCCATGCATGCGAAAGCGATCCTGCACGAAGTTCAGCAACTTTACAACGTGAGTGACCGTCTTGATACGCTGTCGGCGCAACATCCTCTCGTCTCCGAGGCACTCATCACCATCTCGGGAAGCGTTCGTAATACCGCCACTTTGTTGGAGGTGCTGGTTGCGATGAAAATAGCTTCGGTCGCCGGATTAGACCCAGCAGGCGCCTAATATGCTCATCGCTCTCTCGCAGCTTTATTGCGGGATCGGAGCCGGACGCTAGTCCAGGAGAACGATGTTGAGAAGTGAATTGTGAACCTGCAAACGACTCCCGCCGTCATACTGCACGAATCCTAACCTCCTGAACCTATTCATGAAGAAACGGGCCCCGAACGGGTTGTGCCTACCATCGCCGATCTGGCTTTAGGCGCAAAGATGGATTCTACGGTTGTCACTTCATATAAACTTGCGTTTTGCCCTGTTGGGCAGAGAGGTACTGAAATTGTTCCAGGAGGAAGCGTTTGCCACTAAACCGGGATGCGCTTTGGTACAAGGACGCGATCATCTATCAATTTCACGTCCGCACTTTCCACGACAGCAACGGGGACGGCATCGGCGATTTTCAAGGGCTTGAAGAGAAGCTCGACTACCTTCAGGAACTGGGAATCAGCGCGCTATGGCTCATGCCATTCTTCCCCTCGCCTCTGCGCGACGATGGCTACGACATCGCGGACTACAACACCGTCCATTCCAGCTATGGAACATTGGAGGACTTTCGGAAGCTTCTGAGTTCGGCCCACGACCGAGAAATCCGGGTCATCATCGAAATGGTGCTGAATCACACATCCGATCAGCACCCGTGGTTTCAAGAGTCGCGAAGTTCAAAGGACAATCCCCGCCGTGATTGGTATGTCTGGAGTGACACCGACACACGATACAAGGGCGCCCGCATCATCTTTCTCGATACAGAAACGTCCAACTGGGCGTGGGACCCGATTTCAAAATCCTTCTATTGGCATCGCTTCTTTAGTCACCAGCCCGATCTCAACTACGACAATCCTGACGTTCGCGAACAGATGTGGAACGTGATGAAGTTCTGGCTGGAGATGGGGGTTGACGGCTTCCGGCTCGACGCGGTGCCCTACCTGGTGGAACGCGAGGGCACGAATTGTGAGAATCTGCCGGAGACTCACACTATTCTGAAGGAGTTGCGGAGAAAACTCGATGAAAACTTTCCGGGCAGGATGCTTCTGGCGGAGGCCAATCAGTGGCCCGCGGATCTTCGCCCATATTTCGGTGACGGAGATGAATTCCACATGGCGTTTCATTTTCCGTTGATGCCCAGAATGTTCATGGGGCTGAAGTTGGAAGACCGCAAACCGATCACTGAAATCCTGCAGCAGACGCCGGAGATTCCGGCCTCATGCCAGTGGTCCCTTTTCCTGCGCAACCATGACGAGCTGACTCTGGAAATGGTAACCGACATGGAGCGCGATTACATGTACGACACGTACGCCGAAAGCAAGACGATGCGGCTGAACCTCGGAATCAGGAGGCGGCTCGCTCCGCTGCTGGACAACGACCGCAGGCGCATGGAGTTGATGAATGGAATGCTGATGTCGTTACCCGGCACTCCTATCATTTATTACGGCGATGAAATTGGTATGGGCGATAACATCAATTTAGGCGACCGCAACGGAGTACGGACTCCCATGCAGTGGGACGGAGGATTGAATGGCGGCTTTTCTGCCGCGGCTCCGGAGCGTCTGTATGCCCCCCTGATACAGGATCCGGTATATGGTTATCCGGCCGTGAACGTGTTGCGGCAAAGAGCGAGCGAACATTCGCTCCTCAATTGGATGCGAAGCATCATATCGGTTCGCAAGTCGACCGGAGTGTTCGGCAGGGGGTCGATTGAGTTTCTCTATCCTGCCAATCATAGAATCCTGGCGTACGTGCGGCGACTGGGTAACGAGGCGGTCCTGGTGGTCAACAATCTTTCGAGCACCGCGCAAGCTGTCGAACTGGATCTGCGGCGGTACAAGGGGAATATTCCGATTGAGATGTTTGGCAGGAATATGTTTCCGCGTGTGGGCGACGTTCCCTATCTGTTAACGATGGGGCCGTATCAGTTTTACTGGTTTCGGCTGAAACGAATCTGAAACAAATGTGAACTGAAAGCGATGTTTCAGATGCGCGTCTAGACAAGAGCACGCGGCGGTGCTTCGAACGGAGATCGAATTGGCAGAGGAGAGCTTTCTTACGGATGATTTTCTTCGCCAACTAATCAATGTCGGCGAAGTGGACATCCTGGTGGGCTTACCCACTCACAATAACGCCAAAACTATCGGGTCGATCGTCCACACAATTCAGAGCGGCATTCTGCGCGGGTTTCCCCGAGAGCGAGCCGTGATCATAAATGCCGACGGGGGTTCGCGGGATGGCACGCCCGAACTGGTCACGGGCGTATCCATCGATGACGTGCGTCCGTCCTCCAATCTGTACGCGCTCCGCACTCTGCACTCGATTAGCACGAAGTATGCGAGCAGCCCGGAGAGCGGAATTGCGTTTCGGACTATTCTGGCCGCCGCCGAACTGCTCCGCGCCAAGGCCTGTGTGCTGATGTCACCCGAGTCCGCGAACATCGAACCCGAATGGCTGTCCAAGCTATTGGGCCCGATTTATCGCGACGGCCTCGATCTTGTGACCCCCACATATCGCAGACATAAGTTTGAAGGGCTACTTATAACGAATTTGCTCTACCCGATGACCCGCGCGCTTTACGGGTTAAGAATCCGCGAGGCATACGCGCCAGAGTTCGGGTTCTCCGGCCGTCTGGGAAGTCAATTTCTTGGACAAAATATCTGGAATGACGGAACCGGAGAGGCTGGTGTCGAACTTCGCTTCACCCTGGCTGCGATCGCGGGAAAATACCGTATCTGCCAGTCCTTCCTTGGAGAAAAGATTCACGTCGAGCGACATGCCGCCGACCTGGTGCCGGTGCTGCGACAAACCGTCGGCGCCCTGTTCTCCGCATTGGAGCCAGACTTTCCCGTCTGGAGTGTCGTGGCTGGTTCCCAGCCCGCCCCTACTACTGGAGCCGACCAGGAAGTGCTTCTGGAACCACTGCGAGTGAATCGGAAACGATTGCGAGAGATGTTCTCGACCGGAGTTGCCGAATTGGAGTCCGTCTTCCAATCAATTCTCTCCCCCACCACAGTGGCAGAACTCCAGCGCATCGCCCTCATGGGAGAAGAGGATTTTCATTACCCCGCGGAATTGTGGGTCAAGACGGTTTACGAGTTTGCCGCCTCCTATCAAAAATCTGTGATCAGCCGGGACCATATCATCCAGGCCTTAGCACCTCTTTTCCGTGGGAGAGTGGTCACTTTCCTGATGGAGAACCGAAACGCTTCTGCGGGCGGCGTCGAGAACAATATCGAAGCTTTATGCCTTGAGTTTGAGCGCTTGAAACCCTATCTGCTGGAGCTGTGGGAATTCAGAGAGTGAGGCAAACATGCGGGAAATGATTATCAGCGAACTAAGTCAGGCACTGCAAGAGATTGCCAGAGGTTTCGCCCACTACCTTCCTCGTCTCATCGTGATGCTGATCCTGGCGGCTGTGGGTTGGGTGATTGCGTTCGTTGCAAAAGTGGTCCTGCGCAGCATTCTGAGGCTCGTCAAGTTCGACAAGCTTTCAGAAAACGCCGGTGCCTCTCAATTACTCAGCAAAGCCGCGCTGCCTTCCGCGACGGAAATATTGAGCCGGTTTGTCTTCTGGGTGGCCTGGCTAGGCTTCATTCTGCTGGGTGTGAGCGTGCTCGGGATCCTGGGCCTGCAGGAGCAAGTCGCAAGATTCTTTCTTTTTCTGCCGCGTCTATTCGTGGCGATGTTCATCCTGTTTTTCGGGCTGCTGGCAGCTAGTTTCTTTTCTCGCGCAGCCCTATTGGCTGCGGTAAATGCGAACGTACCTTCACCCCGGGTTTTGAGCCTCGCTCTCCGCAGCATCATCATTGTTTTCGTGCTGTCCATCGTTTTTGAAGAACTGGGTCTGGCAGAACAGACCATGCTGGTTGCCTTCGGAATTGCCTTCGGAGCCATGATGCTCGGCTTGGCCATTGCATTCGGCATGGGGGGCAGGGACTTGGCCCGGCGTTTTCTGGAAAAGAAAATTGTTCGCGGAAAGAAGGAGGAGAACGAAGACGAGCTGTCGCCGCTCTAGGACTGGAAGTATCAACGAACCGCCGGTTGCAGTACGATGAAATTTCCTCCCTACTTCACTTGGGGGGCTAGCGCCATGCGACTGCTCAGCATCCGGCTCATTGTTTTCCTCATTGTGGGTATCACGCTGGTCTCGCTTTCGTCCTCGTATTACGAGGTATGGAGTGAGGAGCGTGGCCTGCACCAGGACCTGGAGCGGCGAGCCGAAGTGTTGGGCGGAATCCTCGCGGGAAATGTGGAACGCGACCTGGAGAAACACTCGGCGCAGGACTTGCAGAGTGTCGTACAGCACTTTGGGAACCGGGAGCATCTTTCGGGACTGGCTATCTACGGGCGCCAGGGGGATTTGCTGGCAGTTACACCAGAGCTGGCATCCACGCTGACGTCAGTTCCCTTCGTAATGTCTCAAGCGTTGCGTGAGAACCATGGAGTAGGAGCGTATCAACGGGTGGGAGATGCCGCGCTGCACCTCTACGCTCTACCCCTTCACCAGAACGACGAAGTCATCGGCGCCCTCGTGATTGTGCATGATGCCAGCTACATTCGGGCGGAAAGCCTCCATACTTGGCGCCAAACATTCCTGCGCGCACTGGCACATGTATTTCTCATCGTAATGATCACGCTCTTGATCGTTCGCTGGAGTATTGCCGCACCCATCGCGCGTACGGCGCAGTGGATGCGAGCTTTGCGGACGGGCCAAGTCTCTTCACGCCAACACGCCGCCGATCTGGACCTCTTTCGTCCCCTGGTGCGAGAGGTCGCCGCCTTCGCCGAAAGCCTGACCCAAGCGCGGTCGGCGGCCGAGACGGAAGCCCGCCTGCGGGACACGGGTGAATCGCAGTGGACGGCGGACCGGCTGGCCGTGCACGTGCGCACGCGACTGGATAATGCGCGTCTGTTTGTCGTATCCAATCGCGAGCCTTACGTGCACATGCGGCGCGGCAAATCAGTGGAAGTGATGGTGCCGCCCAGCGGGGTAGTCACAGCGATCGAGCCGATTCTGCGCGCCTGTGACGGAACCTGGATCGCCCATGGCAATGGCGATGCCGACCTCGAAACGGTGGATGAGCACGACCGTCTGCGCGTGCCGCCGGACGATCCTCACTATACCTTGCGCCGGGTATGGCTGAACCAGGCGGAAGAAGAAGGCTATTACTACGGATTTGCCAATGAGGGAATCTGGCCTCTGTGTCATATCGCGCACACGCGGCCGATTTTTCGCGCGGAAGACTGGAAATACTATCAGGCGGTCAACCTGAAGTTCGCCGATGCGCTGCTTGAAGAGATGAAGGACGTGGAGAAGCCCATTGTGCTGGTGCAGGATTATCATTTCGCGCTGCTGCCCCGGCTGATTAAAGAAAGAAGACCGGAAGCCAGAGTGGCAATTTTCTGGCACATCCCCTGGCCCAACCCCGAAGCATTTGACATCTCCCCATGGCGGCGGGAAGTCGTCGATGGTCTGCTGGGCGCCGATCTGATCGGGTTTCACATCCAGGCGCACTGCAATAACTTCCTCCATACGGTGGACCGGGTGGTGGAGTCACGCGTCGATTGGGAACACTTTTCGGTTCGACGTCTGGATCATCTCACCCTGGTGCAACCCTTCCCTATCAGCGTGGACTTCTCGGATGTGAAACCGCCGGAGCCGACGCTGGATCCCTACACCGAGCGCTCCACCTTGCTCAAAGCCCTGGGGGTTGCGGCTACCTTTATGGGTGTGGGCATAGACCGGGTCGACTACACCAAGGGCATTCTGGAGCGCTTTCTGGCGATTGAGCGTTTTCTGGAGAAGTATTCTTCCTATCAGGGCAAATTCACATTCGTGCAGATTGGCGCTCCAAGTCGCAGCCACCTCAAACGCTATCAGGACCTGATGACGGAGGTGGAAGCGGAAGCCAACCGTATCAACGGGCGGTTCCAGACGGACCAATGGAAGCCCATCGTCTTTCTAAACCGGCAGCATAGTCATGAGGAGATTCAAAGGTACTACCGCGCCGCGGACTTATGCCTGGTAACGTCGTTGCACGATGGCATGAATCTGGTGGCGAAGGAATTCGTGGCGGCCCGGCACGACGAAAGGGGTGTACTGATCCTGAGTTGCTTTACCGGCGCCGCCCACGAGTTGCACGACGCCTTGCAGATCAATCCCTACGACATCGACCAGACGGCGGAGGCGATTCGCACAGCCATCGAAATGGAGCCGGAAGAAAAGGAATTGCGCATGCAGCGCATGAGGAAGACGGTCAGGGAATACAACGTTTATCGCTGGGCAGGAACCCTCATCGCGGAATTGTGTGAGCTGCGCATGGACGCAACCGACGAAAGCAAGGAAAAACTCCGGGCGAGTTCTGCTACCTGGAAATGAGGAGCATGTGGTTGTCCGCGCGGTCAATCCAATCCTAGTGGAGCAGTTCATGAACGCGGTGGCGCGGTCGCCGATCTCCGCGCTTCTGCTCGACTATGACGGTACTCTCGCGCCATTCTGCCTCAATCGCCAGCAGGCTCTCCCCTATCCGGGATTAACGGCGCTTCTGCAGGAGATCATCGGCAATGGCCGCACTCGTGTGGTCATCATTACAGGTCGCAACGCTCATGAGATTATCCCGCTGCTTGCGGTTCACCCCCGTCCCGAGATCTGGGGATGCCACGGGTTGGAGCGGTTGCGATCGGATGGAACCAGCGAGACACCCCGCGTCGAAGAGCCGGTGCAGCAAGCCCTGGCTGATGCAGATCGGTGGTTAAGGTATCAGGGGCTGCACAACCGGGCTGAGATCAAGACTGGCGCCCTCGCCCTCCATTGGCGTGGGCTGGACGAAGCGACGGCGGCGGAAACCCGCAGTCGGGTTCTGCTGGGCTGGCTTCCCATTGCGCGAAGTACGCCAATGGAACTGCTCGATTTCGATGGCGGCATTGAAATGCGCATGCCAGGTCGTGATAAAGGGGATGCAGTCTGCACCATCCTGGGTGAAATCGGCCCGGGGGTTCCTGTCGCCTACCTGGGGGATGACGTGACCGACGAGCGGGCTTTCCTCTCCCTAGGACCCCTGGGCCTAAGCGTGCTGGTTCGCCCCGAATGGCGCGAAACTGCGGCTGCCCTGTGGATGAGGCCGCCAGAAGATCTGCGGGAGTTTCTGACACGGTGGCTACAAGCCTGTCTTGAGGGGCAGCATCGCGCTAGGAAGGAGCCTTCCGGCCTTAAATGAACACGACGGGTGGAGGCTTTAGATGGCGAGTGAAACGGGCCTGCTGATGAATGCCGAGAAGAGACAGGCCGCTCCGCAAGTCCTCCTGTATCCGCTACGATTCGAGCCGATCTATCAGTATCGGCTATGGGGCGCCTCTATGTTTACCTTGTGAAATGGCCGGGTTTTGGAACTACATCATCACCCGGCTTATTTCCAGATACTGGGGGCTCTACCACCATGTAACTCTGAGCGGTCGTGGCGATCCAGTGTTGCCACCACTTGTCGAACTCTTCGTTTTCTTTAGCCCTCAGCATGAATTTCCACCATCTATTCTTGTTTCGATCTTGCGGGTGACAGTCACAATTCGCGCACTCGGAAAATGTCGGAGCGGACGGGTGCTGAAAATCTTTCTTTTACCCGTGAAGCGAGCTCCGACCAAGGCAAGAGTGACCCGCGAGAAGGTACGGGTGGGGTTGGAAGCCAGTGGACATGCGCGCTGTTTGAACGGACTCGAGCGGAACAGAACAGGGTGGACTTTTTCCTACAAGTTTTGACAGTACTGTGACAAGTGAGCATTATTGCTCAGACCTTCCGAATCCCCATTTGCTAACGTCGGAATCGACCTTTACGCTGGCATTTCTAATCAGAATTGTGCCCGAAGCCGGAGATGCGGCGGAGAGGAAACAGAAACGAGGACCCATATGAAAAGAGTAATGTTCGTACTTGCGATGTTGAGTCTCGGCACCTTGTGCTGGGCGGGGTCGGCGCGGGAAGATGCCACCGACCGGTTGGACAATGCCACCACTGTGATGCACGAAATTATGGGGATGCCCGACAAAGGAATCCCGGAAGAAGTGTTGCAGCACGCAAAGTGCGTAGCCGTGATCCCGCACATGGTTAAAGGCGGCTTTATCTTCGGTGCTAAAGAAGGCAAAGGCGTCGCGACCTGCCGCACGGCGGATGGCTGGAGTGCGCCGGCATTCATCGCGGTTTCGGGCGGAAGCTGGGGCCTGCAGATTGGGATAGAAGCGGTGGACGTGGTAATGATCTTTCAGAATGACAAAGCAATGCAAAGACTGCTCTCGAGTAACTTCCAAATTGGCGGGGACGCTTCGGCGGCAGCGGGTCCAGTTGGACGTCATGCCGAGGCCGGTACGGATTGGAAGTTGGATACAGAGATCCTGGCCTACTCTCGTGCCAAGGGTGCGTTCGCGGGGCTCACGTTGGAAGGTGCATCGCTCCGCCAAGACAGTGATTCCCGGCACGCAATCTACGGAGACGTGACAACTCGGGCTTTACTGTTGGGCGAAGTGCCAGTCCCAGCCGCAGCCCAGCCGTTCCTTGCGGAAATTCGTGGCGCAAAAGCTGAGGCCAGAACCGACAAATAGTAGGGCTTCCGCAACTGGTCTCTCGGTTGGTGGTCATCAGCCGACGCCTCCTGCGGACCACAGTCCATCATTAGTTGTCTTATCCGTTTCGCGCGAAGCAGTTCTCTCGCCAACATTGGATGAGATCCACATGCGTCTGTTCGTAGGGAGCAGAGGAGGCTGACATGCTTTGGACGATTTTCGTTGTTCTTTTGATTTTATGGCTACTCGGTTTCAGTCTGCATATCGGTGGAGCCCTGATTCACCTGCTGCTGGTTGTGGGGTTGGTGGTTCTGGTCATTAACCTACTGAGCGGACGACGCAGTGCGGTTTGAATAAGCACAGCGAGTCGCGGCACCAGGGGGCCCGGTGTAGCCTCCTGGCGCCTATTCCGCAATACGTGTCTGGTCCCCTTCAAACCGGACCCCATGGTTAAGGATAAGCTCATAAACAAGTTATGCCAGTGGGGACACTGCGATGACGGTTAGCGAACCGGGAGAGGCACCACATGTTCGCTACTTTGTTAACTTTTGCTCGACCACTCGAAAGCTGAGGATCTTCTCAGGATGGGTGGAGTAGGTCAGTATCCCGTGCATCCCTTCCAGCACTAAAACGTCCTTCCCGGTAGTCCACACTTCGACCAGTTCTCCGCCGTCCGTCTGGTACTTGACCGCGTAGCGCGGCTTGATGAAGGGTAAGTCTAGAAGGTGAACGGACAAAATAGTTCCAGGTCCTACGATGGAGACGGTGCTGGGCTGTCGGATGGAGGACAATTCCGAAGTTGATTTGCCCCAGGCCGGAGCCAGACACGCAGTCAAGGCCACGATCTGAACAAGTTTGCTCAGCATTGCAATTTCTCAATCAAAAGTCTTAACAGCAAATCCATACTCAATCCAGAAATTCCCTTCCAGACTCGGCGGGAGGCATGATTATGCATATTGTTGATCGATTTTTCAACGGAAGACGTTCCCGGCCGCGGTACTCAAGTACTCAAGTCTGGGTTCTACTTCCGCGCTATTAAGATTCATTTGCGGTTGAAGCTTAGTAGCGCAGTCGCCTGCTAGTACTTATCGAGTATTGCTCCAGGCACCCCACCGCCTGTAGTTTCCTCTGGAGCCAAATTAAAAACATGGGTCGGAAGATTACAGTCTTACTTGTCGATGACCACGTTCTGGTTCGGCGCGGTTTTCGGCGAATGCTGGAGGATGAAGCCGACATTACTGTGGTCGGGGAGGCAAGCGATGGCGCTGAGGCCGTCCAAATGGCTTGCGATCTAAGGCCAAAAGTTGTCCTTATGGACTACGCAATGCCTAAAGTGAATGGGTTGCTGGCAACGAGACAGATTCTGCGGGCTCATCCTGAGATCGCGGTCCTCATGCTGAGTATGCATTCCGAAGAAGTGTGGGTGCGCCAGGTAATCGAGGCTGGTGTTCGCGGATACATCCTCAAGAATGCTTTAGACCTGGATCTGGGTTCGGCAATCAGGCGAGCAGCCGCGGGTGAACTCGTGCTGGGTGTGCCGTTGCCCGAGCCTCGCGCACCCAAGAACGGGCGACACTGCGGATTAACTCCGCGTGAGCTTGAGATCCTGCAATTGATCGTTGACGGAAAATCAAACAGAGAAATCGCAGCACTGCTCCGCCTTAGTGACAATACCGTGAGCGTGCACCGCGCCAACATAATGAACGAGCTCGGCATTCATAAGACGGCTGAACTTGTCGTATACGCAATCCGCAATACCCTGGTTAGTATTCCGTGATTTGCAGTGGCTAGGTCGCGTCCGGCAGCTAATATAATTCCATTATTGACTCGCCGTGGCTGAGGTGTGATCGTGGTCACATTTTGTAGTGAGTCTGGCGGTTTGCGGAGGACACTAATGGCAGTTTCGCATCCAGCGGTACCCAACATTCAGAGCGTACCCGGGAGTGACGCTGGCATTTACGAGAAGCTTAATAGCCGTTGGCATGAGCGCGCTCTGCAGGTTTTCATGTTCATTGTCCTCGCGCATTGGGGGGAACACCTCTTCCAGGCTTATCAGATTTATGTCATGGGATGGCCGCGCCCGAAGGCTCTGGGATTGGTTGGTATGTGGTATCCCTGGTTGATCAAATCGGAAACGCTGCACTACGGCTACGCCTTGGTCATGCTCATCGGCCTTTGGGTGTTCCGGAAGGGCTTTACGGGAGTTTCTCACACCTGGTGGATGGTGGCTTTCTGGATCCAATTCTGGCACCACATTGAACATTTCCTGCTGATCTGGCAGGCTACGACTCATCACAATTTCTGGGGAAAGCCGGTACCGTGCAGCATCCTGCAGTTGGTTTTCCCGCGGGTTGAATTGCATCTTTTCTACAACTCGATCGTGTTCATCCCGATGGTCATCGCGATGTATTACCACGTGTTTCCACCCGAGGGCGAGCGCGGGAACCCGGCTTGCACCTGCGAGTGGGGCCGCCACGAGTTTTCGAAAACTGCTTGATCAAGCTGCTTGATCAAAGAATGTCTCACCGCTTTTCGAAGCAGTTCGTAGGTTTCGTCTGCGCCGCGACTATGGCCACGGTCGGCTGTTCCAGACCGGTCGAACCACCACTTTTTGTTGCGATTGAGCACGAAATTTCGCCTCAGCCCGCGCGGGTCGGACCCGTTAGAGTCACGCTCAAGTTGGCCGATGCCGCCGGCAAGCCTCTCACGGGCGCTCACATTGCGGTTGAGGCTGACATGTCGCATGCGGGGATGAGTCCTGTGTTTGCAGAGGCGAAGGAAACAGAGCCTGGCCGGTACCAGGGCAGCCTGGAATTTCAGATGGCGGGCGACTGGGTTATCCTCCTCCACATCACGCTGCCGGACGGGAAGAAACTGGAACGACAGATCGACGTGAGGGGCGTCCGACCCGGCGTTCGACCCGGCGTTTGACCCAAGTAGGCAAGCTGTTGAATTCATCCTCCATCCCGCGCCTGGAAACTCCCGAATCGCTTCCCTTTGACTTGATGCGAGTACCGGGCCTTGGCCATTTATTTCGCTGGCGATATGCCCGCCCGCTGCTTCAAGCCCCGCTGCTCGTCCTCAGCCTGGTAATGATTCTGCACGGGTTGTTCGGGCCCACCCTGGCGCCCAAGAATCTTGCCACAACCCTGAGCTGGCTTCACTTTCGCGGCGTGCTTGTGTTGGTGTTGCTGTGTGCGGGAAATTTCTTCTGCCTCGCGTGCCCCTTCATGCTGGTGCGTCAGGCGGCGCGACGATTCTTCAAGCCTCGGTTCACATGGCCCCGAGCGCTGCGGAATAAGTGGCTTTCGGTTGCTCTGTTCGTCCTGATCCTCTTTACCTACGAGTTGTTCGATCTGTGGTCCTCTCCATGGTGGACGGCCTGGCTGATCGCGGCCTATTTTCTTTCCGTGCTCGTGGTGGACGGTTTTTTTAAACACGCTTCGTTTTGCAAGTTTGTTTGCCCCATCGGACAGTTCAACTTTGTGGCCTCCACGCTTTCGCCGTTTGAAGTGAAGGTCCGCGAGCAGGATGTTTGCACGCGCTGCCATACCAAGGACTGTATCCGCGGCAGGCGGGAACCGGTATCGGATCTGGTGACGATCCGCGGCTGCGAGCTGGCTCTGTTTTTGCCAAGCAAAGTCGGCAACATGGATTGCACGTTCTGCCTCGACTGTGTTCATGCCTGCCCGCACGACAACATTGGCATCTTGAGCCGGCTGCCGGCGAGTGAACTGATGGTGAATCCAATCCGGTCGGGGATTGGGTACTTCTCGCGGCGGAAGGATCTGGCGGCGTTAGCAATCGTGTTCACGTTCGGCGCGCTGCTGAATGCGTTTGGCATGGTCAGTCCCGTTTACGCGGTCGAACGCTGGCTGGGACGAATGTTGCATGTGAATCGCGAAGCGCCTGTGCTCGGATTGATCTTCACATTTTTCTTGATTGTGGAGCCTGTTCTGCTGCTGGTTCTGGCGGCATGGTTGACGCGGGTATGGGCCCGCAGTCCGCGCGCTTTGTTGCCGCTGGCAGTGAGATACAGCTACGGCCTCGTTCCTCTGGGCTTCGGAATGTGGCTGGCTCACTATTGCTTTCATTTCTTAACTGGACTCTACACGCTGATCCCCGTCACTCAAAACGCGATCGCGAGTCTGGGCCGGCCATTCCTGGGAGAGCCCCGTTGGACCCTGACAGGGCTGCCGGCAAACGTCGTGCAAGTAATCGAAATTGGGTTCCTGGTGCTCGGATTTGCCGGTTCCCTGGTGGTGACCTACGGTCTGGCGGAGGACGACTCACCGGACAAACCGCTGCGGGCGTTCTTTCCGTGGGCGGTGGTTTGCCTCGTTCTCTGGTGTGCGTCGCTGTGGTTAATATTTCAGCCCATGGAAATGCGCGCCACGATGATGAGTGGATAGCCGCCATTGGTTCTTGACGATGTTGAATCTGCCTATAAGTGCGGAAGCAGGTTCGGTCGGGCTTCTGGTTGTGCTCTTGCTGGTGTGGCCTGCGCTGGCAAGCGCGCACAACGGCCCGCCGTTTCCCATTATTGAGAACAAGAAAGTTGGGCCTTGTATAGTTGCTCTCTGGACTCATCCGGACGTGGGCACTGGGGTTTTTTATGTGTTCGTGGACCCGGCTCCAGGTGACACTCTTCCGGACGATCTGAAGATCGAGATAGGCGTTCAGCCTGTAACCGGCCGGCTTCCGGAGAAGTTTTATGCGGCCGAGCGCGTGAAATCTCGCGGGCAAGCGCAATACAACGCTCAGGCGGACTTCGACCGGCAGGAGTTGTGGCGGGTGCGTCTGGTGATTCAGAGTTCGCAAGGCGGCGGCGAGGCAACAGCGCAGGTGGAAGTGACTCCACCGGGGTTCGGCCGTTGGGATCTTTTGCTGTATCTTTTGCCATTTCTGATGGTGGCGTTCTTGTGGTTTCTCGGCATTTCGCGCGCGAAGCGCCGAAGGAACGCGCGATTGCGCGACGGAGCCGGAACGGCGATAGTCCCGCAGGCGGCCGGCCATGCGAAACATTCCGATTGACGCTGCGATTCTTTGTTTGTGTGGAGGCTGGTTTCTAATGTGCGTCGACTCGATCCCATGTTGTAGCCGGGTCTCGGCTCTGCGCGACCGGCGATCAGGCAATTTTCAGCGTGTTAGGTCGTTCCTGCTTTTCGGAAGCCTTGCTGCGTTCCTGGCCGGGTGTCACTCCGCCCCGAAGCTGCCTGAGAAAGGATCAAAGGCCTACGCCAATGTTGTTTCGGCGTTCTATGTCGGGCTCGCGGCGCTGCAAGTTGGCGATGACGTTCACGCCGAGAGCAAGCTTTCGGAGCTGACCCAACTCGTCCCCTCCGAACCTGCCGGATGGGCGAACTGGGGAGTGCTCGCATTGCGCCAGCGAAACTACGACCTGGCGGCGCAAAGACTGGAACGAGCCCGCGATCTCGCTCCGCAAAATGATCAAATCTACGATCTGCTGGGAATCCTTGAAGCTGATCGCGGCCATTCCGCGGAAGCGATTGCTGATCTGCGGAAAGCCGTTGACCTCAATCCGAAGAACCTGCGCGCCGCTTATGCACTTGCGGAAGAAATCGAACGCCAGGGGGACGCCAACAGCGAAGCCGAATTTCAGCAGGTGATCCAGAAGATTCTGGCGGCGCAACCGGACAATCTCGCGGCCTTGCTCGAGTTGAGCCGCGTGGCCGCGAAGCGCGGGGATGCAGGCACACTGAAATCGGCGGTAGCCGAGATCAGCGCCCGCTCCTCCGCATGGCCGCCCGAAGTGCGGCAGCAACTTGCAACCGTGCAGGCTGCGGCGGCTGGAACGGATTTACGGGCGGCCGCCACGCGAACCACGTTTCTGCGCAACGTGCTCATGCGCGTTCCCGAGTACCGGCAAAGCCTCTCGATCATCAAGGCGCCCGCAGGCGAAGAGGCGCAGCCCTTCACGCATTTTGTGGGATTGGAATCACCCGTCTTCAAGCCTGCCCCCGCAGACTTGGCAATCCAATTCGCAGCTGAGCCTGTTGCTAACGCAGGCAACGGGCGCTGGAATTGGATGGGAGCCATCCAACTGGGCAGCGCCGGCGTGCCCGTCATTGCCGAGGCCAATGGCCACGAAGTGCATTTGTCGACCGGTGCAACGCTTCCCTTTCCCGGCGGACCGTCTGGCGTTCCGCCTTCGCCGGAGGGAGTCTTGCAAATCGACTTCAACTACGATTTCAAAACCGACCTTGTGCTCGCGGGCGAGGGAGGCGTGCGCCTATTTCGCCAAGACAGTCCGAGCGCGTTCACCGATGTGACGACGCAGACCAAGTTGCCGAAGTCCGTGACGAACGCCCGCTATACGGGCGCGTGGGCAGTCGACATTGAAGCGGACGGTGATCTCGATATCGTGCTGGGCTCAAAGGATTCGATCCCGACTGTATTGAGAAACAATGGAGACGGCACATTCTTAGCCATCCATCCTTTTGCCGGGATCACGGGGTTGGCTGGATTTGCCTGGGCTGATCTTGACGGCGACGGCAACCCCGATGCCGCCATCATCGATGGCGCCGGCCGGCTGCACGTTTTTATGAATGAGCGGCAGGGCCAGTTCGGCGAGCGTCCGCTCCCAGCGGGATTGCCGCCCGTCGTCTTTAAAGCAATCGCGGTCGCCGATGCGAACAACGATGGAGTTCTCGATCTCTTGGCGGTGCAGGCTGACGGGGCCATCATTCGGATCTCGGACAAGAACGACCGGCAAAGCTGGGACACGGCAGAGATCGCCAAAGTCCCGGACGCTGCCAACAATCTTGCGGGAGAGGTGCGACTCCACGTCGCAGACCTCGATAACAACGGAGCGCTCGATCTTTTTCTAGCTCCGACAAAGCCTGCTTCTGGTGCGGCCGGCGCGCTGATCTGGCTTGGCAATGATAATGACAAGGACAAGGGCAACTTCGTGCTCCTGAACCATCCCGCAGGACCAGCGCTGGTGTTTGAAGCCGTGGACTTGAACGGCGATGGCAAACTCGATCTGCTGGGACTCTCCGCCGACGGCCAACCGGTGCAGGCTATCAATCAGACCTCAAAAAATTATCACTGGCAAATCGTTCGGCCACACGCGGTGCAAGCCGTCGGCGACCAGCGCATCAATCCGTTCGGCATCGGCGGCGAGATTGAAATTCGCTCCGGCTTGCTGGTGCAGAAGCAACCGATCACTGGTCCGCAACTTCATTTCGGGTTGGGAGAACAGACCGAGGCGGAGATCGTGCAAGTAGTCTGGCCGAATGGAACTGTCCGCGCCGAGTTCGGCGTGAAGGCTGACATGGAGATCGTGACTGAGCAGCGCCTGAAGGCTTCGTGTCCGTTCCTCTTCGCTTATAACGGGAAGCAGATGGAGTTCGTGAAAGATGCGGTTCCCTGGGGCTCGGCGATCGGCCTGCGCATCAATACTCTTGGTTCAGCGCAAATCGCTGCGACCGGAGAATGGTACAAGATTGGCCGCGACCAACTCGTGCCGCACGATGGCTACTACGACCTGCGGATCACGGCGGAGTTGTGGGAGGTTTATTACTACGATTATCTGGCGCTCATGGCCGTCGACCATCCGGTGGGCACGGAGATCTTTGTCGATGAGCGTTTCGTAATTCCTCCGCTGAAGCTGGGCCTCACGACCGTCGCCACGCCGCACGAAATTGCGCGGGCCATCGATGACACGGGCCAGGACGTCACCGACATCGTTCGGACGCTCGACGGAAAAGCGCTTGCCAGCTTTGGACGCGGCCAGTATCAGGGCATAACACGGGATCATTATCTTGAAGTGGACCTCGGCGACGATGCTCCGAAAAGCGGCCCCCTCTACCTGATCGCACAGGGATCGATCCACGACACCGAGTCGTCGGTGAACGTCGCCATCACCCAAGGCAGCCGCTGGCGCGCTCACGGGTTGAGCCTGGAAGTCCCGGACGGCCGCGGTGGCTGGGTCACGGTGCAGGACAATCTTGGCTTTCCTGCCGGGCGGAAGAAGACGATTCTTTTCAATCTGACAAATATGTTTCGGCCGGGGACTCCGCGCCGCGTGCGAATACGAACCAATCTGGAAATCTACTGGGACGCCATTCATTGGGCACAGGGCGCGCCAGACACTCAACTGAAGACTGTAACTCTAGATCCCAGCATGGCAGATCTGCATTATCGCGGATATTCCGTTATGCACATGCCAGGGGCCGCGCGAGCGCCAGAGGTGCCCGATTACAACCAGATTGAGGGGACCAAGCAGCGTTGGCGCGATCTGATTGGCTACTACACCCGCTACGGCGACGTGCGCGAACTTGTAAACAAGATCGACGACCGATACGTAATTGTGAATTCCGGCGATGAATTGTCTCTGCGTTTCCCAGAACAACCGCCTCCGCCAACCGGTTGGGTCCGCGACTTCGTGATCGTCGGCGACGGCTGGATCAAAGACGGCGATTACAATTCCACTTTCTCCAAAACCGTGCTGCCCCTTCCTTATCACGCCAAGAATGAGTACACCACGCGGCCACGCCGGCTTGAAGATGAGTGGGTCTACCGGCAGCATCCCGACGACTGGCAGAACTATCACACGCGTTATGTCACGCCTGATGTTTTCAAGAACGCATTGAGGGATGAGAACGGCAGATGACAGGCAACCGGATTGCAAGGGTCATCCTCGTTCTCTTCTTTATAGGGCTATTGGCCACTCCTTTTGTTATTAAGCGGATGTCGGCGAGGCGGGAAGCCGACCGATCAAAGTTCGACGCAAAGACCGCATTGGCACGCCACGGATTCTATCTTGAAGAAGTCTCTCATGCGGCGGGCGTCAACTTTGTCCATCAATCTCCGAAGCTTGATCCCAAGTTAGATCCCATCATGCCGGAGGTCGCGTCGATGGGAGCATCGGTGTCGATCGTCGACTTCGATCGTGACGGCTGGCCCGACATCTACGTCACGAATAGCGCGATCGGCAGCAAGAATGCACTCTATCGCAACATGCATGACGGAACGTTCAAAGATGTGGCTGGCGAATTGGGCATTGCCGACGTCAACCAGCCCGGCACTGGAGTTTCAACGGGTGCGGTGTGGGGCGACTATGACAATGATGGCTATGAAGATTTGTTCCTCATCAAATGGGGACGACCGGAGTTGTTTCACAATGATCAGGGCCATGGCTTCACGCGCGTAACCGAGCAAGCTGGATTGCCGCCCTGGTTCAACGCCAACACGGCCATCTGGTTCGACTACGACGGCGACGGACTCTTGGACCTTTTCGTCGGCGGTTACTATTCGGAAGATATCGATCTGTGGCATCTCACGACGACGCGCATCATGCCCGAGAGCTTTGAGTATGCCAAGAACGGCGGGCGGAGATATTTGTTTCACAATCTTGGCAATGGCAAATTCGAAGAAGTCAGCGCGCAGGTTGGCATTGACAGCCGGCGTTGGGCCCTGGCGACCGCCGCGGCAGATCTGCGCGGGACGGGCCATCCCGATCTGTTTGTCGCGAATGATTATGGAGTGTCGGAGCTTTACTTCAACGATGGCAAACGGTTTCATGAGGTCGGCGAAAAGACTGGCGTCGGCTTCGCTCCCAAGAGCGGCATGAATGCTGCGTTCGGCGACATTCTCAATCAAGGCCGATACGCCGTTTACGTTTCCAATATTTCCGAAGATGGCATCCTCATCCAGGGAAATAATCTGTGGGTGCCGAAAGAAGGCACGACAGGCGATGCCATCAAGTATCAGAATTTGGCCCGTGACTTTGGCGTCGAACTTGGCGGATGGAGCTTTGGCGCGCAGTTTGGCGATTTGAATAACGATGGAACACTCGACCTGTATTTGACTAATGGTTATATCTCTCTCGACCGCAACCGTAGTTACTGGTACGACTTCTCCAAGGTCGCTGGAGGAAACAGCTCCATCATCGGCGATGCCAAGAACTGGCCGGCATTTGAAGGGCGCAGTTTATCGGGCTATCAAACCAAACGAGTCTGGCTCAATGACGGCGCTGGCAAGTTCATCGATGTTGCCCAGGCGGTTGGCGCCACCGATACTTACGACGGACGCTCCGTAGCGCTCGTCGATTTGTGGAATCGCGGTGTGCTCGACATTGTTGTTGCCAACCAGAACGGACCATTGCTGCTTTACAAGAACACGGTCGCGCCGGAGAACGAATGGATCGAATTCGAGTTGGAAGGAACCAGCTCAAATCACGGCGGGAGCAACCGCAGCGCGATCGGCGCCCAGGTGACGCTGTTTTGGAATGGTCAGCTGCAGGTGCAGGAAGTCTCTGGCGGCAGCGGTTTCGCCGCCGAGAACGACCGGCGACTGCATTTCGGCCTGGGCAGGAATCCGCACATTGAGAAGGCCGTCATTCGCTGGCCGTCGGGCAAGGTTCAAATCATCGACAAACCTGGCGCGAATCAGTTGCACAAGATGAAGGAGCCCGCATGAGCCAGCAGATGAGCGCGCCAGTTCTGCCCGCGCAGGCCCCGACCCAGAAGACGCCGCTGTTCAGCCTCGACAACCGCTACATCGCGCCCGCCTTTATTACGTGCATTCTGTTGGCTGGCCACTTATCGTTCGGCATTCTTGAGAGCTATCAGAAAACGCTGCTGGCCATCGTCACAAGTATCGGGCTCGAACTGGTGCTCGGGAGGATTTTCTTTCACAAATGGGTACATCCCGCCAGCGCTTATATCACGGGCATCAGCGTCGGCATTCTGGTTCGTTCGCCGGCCTTCTGGCCATACGTGCTGTGCAGTGCAATCTCCATCACGTCCAAATATGTATTGCGGGTGAAGGGCCGCCACATCTGGAACCCGTCGAACTTCGGCATTTCCGTGATGCTGTTTTTGGCTGCGGAGACCGTGGCCACACTGAGCATCCAATGGGGCAATTACCTCTTGCCTATGGTCGTGATCTGGGCGCTCGGCTCGGTGATTATCTGGCGGCTGCGGCGCTTTCACATCACTGGCATTTACGTCGCATCGTTCCTGGCCTTCGCATTCCTGCGAAGCTGGATGACCGGAAGCCCGTGGCAATCGGAGATTGCACCGATTACCGGCCCTATGTACCAACTGTTCATTTTCTTCATGATTACCGATCCGAAGACCACAGTTCGGTCTAAGCGAGGGCAATGTCTGGTCGTGTTTCTGGTGGCTGTGGTGGAAATGGTTCTGCGCCTGGATCAGATTGTCTACGCACCTTTTTACGCGCTGTTCGTGGTAGGGCCGACCGCTATGTTGATCGAGATCTGGATGGAGTCGCGCCGCGCGAGCGCTGCGGTGGCTCAGTGATCGTCGGTGAGAAAGACACTCGAGATCTGACCCTACGCCGAGCCGTCCGCTGCCTGCTGCTGGGCGCAATCTTCATGTCGGCGAGTTGCAAGCCTAAGGCATCAAGTGATCCGAAAACTGCTCCAGCGACCCAATCTCCCATACCATCCGCGCCTCAGCCCTCATCGCCAGAACCGGTTCCGATTGTGAAGCCTTCTCGTCCCTCCGGTCCCATCGAGTTCACGGACATCACTGCCCAGGCGGGCATTCACTTCAAACACAACAGTGGTGCTTTCGGGAAAAAGTATCTCCCGGAAACGATGGGTAGCGGCGTGTGCTTTCTCGATTACGACAATGACGGATGGCAGGATATTCTCCTGGTCAATTCCATGGACTGGCCAGGACATAAGTCCGGCAAATCCTTCCCCGCTCTCTATCACAATAATAGAGACGGGACATTTACCGATGTGACGCGGCAGGCCGGCCTGGCAGTGGAGATGTACGGGCTCGGTTGTGCCGTCGGCGACTATGACAACGACGGCTATGTCGATATCTACATCACCACCGTCGGGTCCAATCATCTTTTCCACAATCTTGGCAATGGCAAGTTTGCTGACGTAACCGCCAAGGCGGGAGTGGGCGATCCGGGATTCTCTGCGAGCGCGGTGTGGTTTGATTATGACAACGACGGGAAGCTGGATCTTTTCGTCGCCCACTACATCGACTGGTCCATTGAGACTGATCAATACTGTTCACTCGACAACAAGAACAAGTCTTACTGCACTCCGCAGAGGTATAAAGGGCAGAGCTCGACGCTCTTCCACAACAAGGGCGATGGAACCTTTGAGAATGTCACGCGACGCGCCGGCCTCTACGATCCCACGAGCAAGTCGCTTGGGATCGCGTTATTGGATTACGACAACGATGGCTGGTTGGATCTTTTCGTTTCCAACGACACCGAACCAAACAAGCTCTACCGCAACAATCACAACGGAACGTTCACGGATGTGGCAGTCGCGGCTGGCGTGGCTTACAGCGAAGCGGGCACGGTGCGCGCCGGGATGGGTACGGATGCAGCTGACTACGACAGTTCCGGTTGGCAGAGCCTGGTGATCGGCAACTTCACCAATGAAGGGATGGCGCTCTACCACAACGATGGCTCGGGGCTGTTTACAGATGAAGCGCCGGCCACAGGCATCAGCCGGATATCGACGAAGTCGCTGACGTTCGGGACTTTCTTTTTTGACTACGATCTCGACGGCCTGCCCGACATTCTCGCGGTCAACGGCCACGTCTCCGACGACATCAGCGTAGTGCAGCCCAACGTCAAGTATGCCCAAGCGCCGCATCTTTTCCACAATCTGGGCAGGAACAAGTTTGAAGAAGTAACCACAAAACTCGGCTCCGCGCTGCAACGTCCAATCGTGGGCCGTGGCGCGGCTTATGGAGATTTCGACAACGACGGAGATTTGGACTTATTGATTACCGCCAACAATGGTCCAGCGCGGTTGCTGCGCAACGACAACGGAAACCAGAACGACATGCTGCGCGTGAAGACCGTGGGCACACGATCGAACCGCGATGGCATCGGCGCCAAGGTCACGGTGAAGACAAACACAGGAAAGCGCCTGACTGCCATGGTGAAGACAGGTTCAAGCTATTTGTCCCAAAGCGAACTGCCGCTCACCTTCGGCCTGGGCAAGCCGGAAGGCGGCAAGACCGTGAGCCTGGAAATTGTTTGGCCTAGCGGCCAGAAAGATACAATCCCAGACGTCAAACCGAATCAGTTCATCACAGTGAAAGAAGGCAAAGGTGTTGCCTCGGCTCAGCCCGTTGTGTTTTCCAAGGCCGGCTCCCCACAGTCTTCGACGCCCTATGGTCCGCAAAATTTCCATCCGCCCCTGGTATTCGGTGACTCCGCAAGAAGTCATGAAAAGTAGTAGTCTCCCGCCTTAAACTTTTTGGCTAGTCCACGCAGGGAGTTGTAAAGAAATCACAAACGGTTAGACTCCCAGTAGAGCCCGTCTGCTCTCTCCCCCCTAGGGCGATCCCAGAGTAACCAGAAGAGCCAAATCTAAACTCGATTAGGCGAGAGCGGACTACGATTGCTTCGCAAAAAAGCACTCCCCACCCGGCATCCGAATCCTTTCTGAAGCTGGGTAGTGGGCTACTTTCTGGCGGCGGGAGCGATTTCGGGGACGGTCGAAAAGTAGCCCACTACCGCAAAATGATGCAGCTTGACTTAGGGCATATTCAAGGACGATACTTTGGGCGCTCTCACTCGTGAGTAAGAGGCGAGTTGCGAAACGTTTCGGCCAACCTGATCCTGAACAAGTGCAGTTGAAAGGCCAGCAAACGCTGGTGCTGTCGGCAGTGTAACTCGACGTCGAGGCGTGCGCGTTCTGAGCCTGGGGATGTAGTGTATGAAGCGCCGGCTTCCTTGCTTTACCTGGCTCCTGTATGCGTCGCTGCCTTGCCTGCTAGTAGTTCTGGCTTACTTCCCCATCGCGAAGATACTGGCGGCTTCGACTGTTCCCGTAGTCAATCTTAGCGGGTCGGCCAAGCCCTTTGTCAACGCGCAAAGTGTGCGCCCTCTGAAGCTGAGTTATACGGGTAAAGCTGATGCTGTGGCCGCACTGCAGGCTGGGGCAAAGCCTGTGTCGCTCACCTCGGCGGATTTCGATGACGACGGCGCTCCCGATCTGGTTGCCGGCTACAGCACAGCCAAAGGCGGCGTGATCACCCTGACCCGCGGCAACCCCGACGCTTTCGCCCCCAAAGATACCAGTTGGTACGCCAAGGCGGCGCAGGGCAACGTCCCGCCGACATTTCTGACTACAAGCACCGCGTTCTCTTTGGCTGGATCTCCCGATTTTCTGGCGGCCGCCGACTTCGATGGCGATGGCAACAAGGACCTGCTGGTCGGCACGCGGGGCGGAGGGCTTTATTTCCTAGCCGGAGATGGCCATGGCAATCTGGCTGCGCCCAGCCAAATCGCGCTGCCCGGGACGCTTTCCGCACTGGCAGTCAATAGTGCCGGGCATGTGGCGACTGGAGTGGAAAACCGGGGCATTGCGCAGTTACTGATTTTTGCTCCACAGTCGACCGGCGGGTTCTCGCAGCCGGTGGCGACCCGTTCGTTGTCCGCGCCAGCTACTTCGATGGAGTGGGGCCAGCTAGCCATTAACACTTCCGATCTTGCGGTGGCGGCGGGAAACAGCGTGGTTGTGTTCTACAGCGCGATCAACTCCGGTGCCCAGAGTGAAACCATTGACCTGCCGTTTCATGTGCAAGCGCTCACCATCGGCGACTTCATCTGGAACCGCGACGGCCGCATGCAGATCGCTGCGCTCGGCGACGATGGCGCTGTCCATATTCTGCAGCACGGAACACTGGACACGCGGCCTTTGACCAATGCCGACATTCCCGGGCGGCGCGCGCGCATGGCGGCGAAAGCATCGTCGCAGCCCGCTCAGGACCCGACCTCGCTGGGCGCGTGGTCCGACGTCAAACAGCTTGCTGGGGCAACCACTTCGACGGCGGGCGTGGCATCGCAGGCCATGCTGCAGGTTTCGCATATGGTGCCGGCTGCCACCTCGGGTTTGATGGTGCTGGACGGCGCGCAGAGGCAGGTCAGCATACTGAACACCTCGGTGGACACATTGGCCGGCACGTCTGCCAGCACATCGGCCGCGGCGGCGGGCGCGCAATCCATGGCGATTTCGGCGGCGCCGGTCGCGGCACACGCTTTGCCTCCAATGTTGAATGGCCGCCGCACCCTGGTCGTGCTGACTTCTTCCTCGTTGGCTCCGATTGCGATGGACTCGCCCCCCGACCCCACTTTTGACGTGACCTGGCAAAACGACGAAGACGATGTCAGCGCTTGCCTCCCCGCTGCCAACGGGGGTTCCGGGGCCACGACTGGCGCGGGAGCGGATAACCATCTCAGTTTGCGCGAGGCGATCTGCGAGGCCAACAACAGCGGCGGTGGAGCTGCCTATACCATCAACGTTCCGGCAGGAACCTATAACTTGAACTTGAGCACCGGGGGACTGCAAACCCCGCTCCCCTGTGTTTGTCCGAATGATTATTGGACAGGGGAGACCGGCGAGATTTACGTTGGCACCACCGCCGGTGAAACCTTCACCATTATGGGAATGGGGACGACGCCCGCGGACACTGTCATCAATCAAGAGGACGGTATCGATCGCATCTTCGAGGAGGATGTGAACGTCAAGGGCAACGTCCCGTTGACGATCGAGAATATGACTTTGAGCGGGGGAAATTGCGTCCACTACTTCGCCTTTCCCCCCGGGGATTGCAGCGAAGGCGGTGGAGCTGTGTTCGCCGGCGGCCTCGCCGGTGACGACCTCACCATTAAGAGCGTGGTGATGGAGAACAATACCGCCGGAGGACAATGCGTGGGGGGGTGCGGCACCGGCCCATATATCCTGACCGGCTATGGCGGCGCAGTGGCTTATGATGGCGGTACGTTTATGATCTCCGGTTCGACCTTCTCCACCAATAATGCCGTTGCTTCCGGGGTGGGAGGGGTGGGGAGTGGGGGAGCGGTTTATTTGGAAGAGGCCGACTTCGGATCGGGCAACCTGACGGTCACGAGTTCGACTTTCACTGGCAATACATCGGGGGTTGGGGGCGGTCTTGAACTTCAGGTAGCCCAGGGCGCTCTTGCCATGATCTCCGGCTCCACTTTCACAGGAAACAAGGCCCAGGAATCGGGCGGGGCAGGCGGCGCAATTCATGCCGACAACCCAAACCCAAATACGACATATACACTCACGGTTTCCGGTTCGCGCATCGTCGGTAACACCGCAACCAACGGATCGGGCTTTGCGGCGGAATCCGGGGCCGCCGGCACCGTTACCGACAACTGGTGGGGATGCAACCTCGGACCGGGCAATCCCAATTGCGACAAGGTTTACGCGGGCACGGCATCGACGGCGACTTTTAATCCCTGGCTGGTGCTCAGCATCGGCGCTTCGCCGACTGCGGTCAACACTAACGGCACCTCGACGTTGACTGCCGACCTTGCGCACAATTCGAACGGCGGGACCGGATCGAACGTTCCCGATGGCACGGACGTCACTTTTGCGCCCGGCACCTTAGGCAGTGTCAATCCGACTAGCACGACCTTCACGAGCGGAACGGCGACATCCACCTTCACGGCGGGAGCCACGAGCGGCATGACCAGCAGCACGGCCACGGTCGATAGCCAGACCGTGAGTTTGCCCGTCCCCATCACCATCAGTTCCGCATCCGCCACCCACTTTTCGGTTACGGCCTCGTCCCCGCAGGCCGCCGGCTCGGCGTTCAATTTCACGGTTACGGCGCTGGGCGCCGACAACACCACGGCTACGGGATACACGGGAACGGTGCAATTTTCGAGTACCGACCATGGGCCAGGGACGACACTGCCACCGAATTACATATTTACATCTGGCGCGGGTCTCGACAACGGCGTGCATACATTCTCCGCGACCTTGAAGACACCGGGGAACCAAACGATCACGGCCACGGACACCGTGACGTCTTCGATTACGGGCACATCGGGCACCATCGCAGTGCTGTCGCCGCCGACGATCAGCAAAGCCTTTGGCGCCTCTCAGATTGCGGTGGGCGGGACGACTACTCTGACCTTCACCCTCACCAATCCGTCGGCCAATACGGTGACACTCACCGGCGTAGCCTTTAGCGACACACTTAGCAGTGGACTTCAGGTCGCCACCTCGCCCGGCGTGGTCAACAATTGCAGTGGAACTTTTGCCATCTCAACCACCGCATCCACCACGACGCTTTACTTGAACGGCGGCAGTATCCCCGCCAGCGGTTCGTGCACAATCTCAATCAACGTCACCGGCACTGCCTCCGGCGTCGTCACCAACACGACGAGCGTCATCAGTTCGACAAACGGCGGGGCGGGCACCACCAGCAACACCGCGACGCTCCTCGTGGTTAGTCCACCCGCCATCGGCAAGAGCTTTTCGCCGACGACCATTCCGCTGAACGGTGTCTCGACTCTTAGCCTCACGCTCACGAATCCGAACGCGTCGGTTACTTTGACCGGCGTTAATTTCAGCGACAACTTCACGCCCGGGTCGGGGTTGCAGGTGGCCAACCCGGCCGGAATCGGGAGTACCTGCAGCGGGACCTGGAACGCTACGCCTGGCGATACAACCCTTAATTTTGGGGGAGGAACTCTGCCGGGTGGCAGTTCCTGCACGCTTACGGTCAACGTGACCGCGACCAGCGCCGGGATGATCAACAACTACGCCAACCCTCCCCAATCGAACGAGGGCGGAACCGGGGTGGCCAGCAACACCGCCACTCTCACCGTGATCGCGCCGCCATCGATCAGCAAGGCATTTGAATTGATGAGCCAGATCGCGGCGTCGCCATCTGGAGCGACCGAATCGGGGTCGACGGTGACGATCACGACGGTGAGTGCGCATGGCTTCCTGACCGGCCAGAGCGTGACGATTGCGGGCGTTGGAGTGGCCGGATACAACGGGCCATTCACGATCGCGAGCGTGCCGACGCCAACAACGTTCACGTATACGGACACGAATACTGGACTGGCGGCGTCGGGCGGTGGAACGGCGGCGGTGCCAATCACGACCATGCCGCTGAACGGCACGGCGACATTGGCATTTACCTTGACCAATTCGAATTCAGGCACGGCGCTAACCGGGATAGGCTTCACCGATGCATTGCCCGCGGGCCTGCAAGTGGCGACGCCGCCAAATGCCAGCGCGCCGTGCGGGACATTTGCGCCCAATGCGGGCGATACGACTTTAACTTTCTCCGGCGGAACCGTGGCAGCCAGCGGCACCTGCATTGTCTCCGTCAACATCACGGCAACAACGGCGGGAGTGAAGAACAACACGACGGGCAATGTGACCTCGAACGAGGGCGGCACGGGCAGCACCGCGTCGGCGAGTGTAACGGTCCTGTCGCCGCCGTCGATCAGTAAGGCCTTCGGCGCGGCGAACATCTCGCCGGGCGGGACTACTACGCTGACGTTCACCATCACCAATCCCAACGCGGCAAACCAGCTCACCGGCGTGAGCTTCACAGACTCCCTGCCCTCGGGTTTGGCGGTGGCTTCCACGCCGGGCGCGAGCACGAGCTGCGGCGGAACCTTCGCGCCGAACTCAGGCGATACGACTCTGACTTTCTCAGGCGGAACCATCGCGGACGCCGGCACATGCACTGTCTCAGTCAACGTCACGGCAACATCGCCGGGAGTGAAGAACAACACGACGGGCAATGTGACCTCGACCAACGGCGGCGCGGGCAACACGGGCTCGGCCAGCGTCACCGTGGCGATGCCGCCGAGCATCAGCAAAGCGTTTGGCGCAAGCAGCATTCCGCTGAACGGATCCACTTCACTCAGCTTCACCATCACGAATCCGAACAGCAGCATCGCTTTTACGGGGGTTGCGTTTACGGATACTTTGCCCCCAGGCCTGGTGGTGGCCACACCCAATTCACTGAGCAACACCTGCGGCGGAACACCCACCGCGGTGGCGGGCTCGGCGTCGGTGAGTTTATCCGCGGGTACGCTCGCGGATAGCGCGTCGTGCACGGTCTCGGTGAACGTCACGGGTACGAACGCGGGGGTGGAGAATAATAGTGTGACGGTCACTTCGACGACCGCCGGGACGGGAAACACCGCGACGGCCTCCATCACGGTAGTGGCGCCGCCGGCGATCGGCAAGGCGTTCGGCGCGGCCAGCATTGCGCTGGGCGGCTCGACCTCGCTGAGCTTCACCATCACGAACAGCAACACCACGACCACGCTGACTGGGATCGGGTTCAGCGACACGCTGCCCGCGGGTTTGGTAGTCTCCACGCCCAACGGAGAGACAGGTGTTTGCGGGAGCGGAACCATTACGGCCACGGCGGGCACCGGCACGATCAGCCTGTCGGGCGCAACCTTGGCATCGAGCGGCTCCTGCACCTTCAGCGTCAACGTGACCGGCATCGTGGCGGGCACCCAGAACAACACCACCGGAAATGTGACCTCGACTGAAGGCGGCACGGGCACCACCGGCACGGCCAGCATCACGGTGGTGGCGCCGCCGTCGATTGCCAAAGCCTTTGGCGCAGCGAGCGTCGCGCTGAACGGCACCACCTCGTTGACCTTCACCATTACCAATCCGACGGCCAACACGGTGACAGAGTCGGGTGTGGCATTTACCGACACACTGCCATCGGGACTAGTAGTAGCGACGCCAAACGGACTGACGGGCAGCTGCGGTGGGGGAAGTATAACGGCCACGGCGGGCACCGGCGTGATCAGCCTGTCGGGCGCAACTTTGGCGGCCAGTGGCTCCTGCACTTTCAGCGTGAACGTAACCGGTACAACCGCAGGTACCAAGAACAACAGTGTGACGGTTTCCTCGACGAACGGCGGGACGGGGAACACCGCGATGGCATCGATCGCGGTGGCGATGCCGCCGAGCATCGGCAAAGCCTTTGGCGTGGCCGGCATTCCGCTCAACGGCTCGACCAGTCTCACCTTCACCATTACGAATCCGAACTCCAATGTCGCGCTGGCGGGAGTCGCGTTTACCGACTCGTTGCCGGCAGGCCTGGCAGTTGCGACGCCCAACGGACTGAGCAGTACCTGCGGCGGAACAGCCACCGCAGTTGCTGGGTCGGGGTCGGTGAGTCTGTCCGCGGGTGCGCTCGCGGATAGCGCGTCGTGCACGGTCTCGGTGAACGTCACGGGTACGAGCGCGGGGGTGGAGAATAATAGTGTGACGGTCACTTCGACGACGGCCGGGACGGGAAACACCGCGACGGCCTCCATCACGGTAGTGGCGCCGCCGGCGATCGGCAAGGTATTTGGCGCGGCCAGCATTGCGCTGGGCGGCTCGACCTCGCTGAGCTTCACCATCACGAACACAAACACCACGACCACGCTGAGTGGGATCGGTTTCAGCGACACGCTGCCCGCGGGGCTGGTGATCTCCACGCCCAACGGAGAGACAGGCGTTTGCGGGAGCGGAACCATTACGGCCACGGCGGGCACCGGCACGATCAGCCTGTCGGGCGCAACTTTGGCATCGAGCGGCTCCTGCACGTTCAGCGTGAACGTGACCGGCACCACGGCCGGCGCCAAGACCAACACCACCGGAAACGTCACCTCGGTCCAGGGCGGCACCGGCGGGACGGCTATGGCCAGCATCGCAGTCGTAGCGCCGCCGACCATCAGCAAGGCGTTCTCACCCTCGACGATTCTGCCGGGCGGGAGCACGACTCTGACCTTCACCCTCACCAATCCGTCGGCGAACACCGTGGCCGAGGCGGGCGTTGCCTTTACGGACACGTTGCCCGCGGGGTTAGTGGTGGCATCGCCAAACGGGTTGACGAACACCTGCGGTGGCGTGGTTACAGCTACAGCGGGAACTACGAGCATCAGCCTGGCGGGCGGAAGTATCTCGACCAACACCAACTGCACGATCGCGGTGAACATCACCGCCACTACCAACGGGGTCAAGACCAACATCACCGGCCCCGTCAGTTCGACCACCGGCGGCACGGGCACGACCAGCAACACGGCCACGCTGACCGTCGATCAACCGCCTCACGTTACCAGCCTGAACTTTGCGACGTTCACCAAAGGTGTGCAGGGTACGTTCACGGTAACCACGACTGGATATCCGGTCCCGTCCCTAAGCTTCTCGCCGGCAGGGTCATTGCCGGCCGGAGTGACGTTCGTCGACAACCACAACGGAACCGCCACGATCAGCGGCAAGCCGACCGTGAGCGGAACGTTTAGCTTCTGGATAACGGCATCGAACGGTGTGTCGCCAGAGGCGCTGCAGAGCTTCACCCTGACCGTGGAGGCACACTAGCGATAGGCTTCATTCAGGCTTCGACAGGCGGGTGGAAACTTCTCGCCGGGAAATTGTCGTAGACAGATATTGGTCGGCCCTAGAGGACGATTTTCGAACTCTTCTCTCTGCACCCACACCTTCCACGGCGTTTTCAGCGTTGGGCTAGGATGACTAAATCAACTCCGGCTGTCCATCTGGGAAACTTCAAGGCCGCACTCCTTGCTCGGGCCTCATCCTTTGCTTCACTGAGGCTATTCCGCCGAGTCCCACGCCCAAGATTTTCCGAATACAGCAAATGCCAAAAACGACACCTTTGCGGGTCGTGAACTTGGAAAAGACCACGTCGATAGAATAACCCTGGTTCCTACACGCAAGGAATCCGGTCTGTAGAAGGCGGGCAATCCCCCACGATACGGGAAGCAGTGACTTCCTGATCCTTTCCGACCGGTAGACCGTACTATCTTAGTTGCATCACCGAGAAAGTACCGCTGACACCGACATTTTCCCCGGAGGCATTGCCCACCTGGAGCGCAATCTTATCTCCTTTTCTCAAACGCATATTAACTGAGATCACGCTTTGAGGACTGGAGGAATTGTCATAAGAACCTGATACGGCCGTCCAATCATTTCCATCGACCGCCATTTTCAATAGACCGAGTGAAAAATAATCAGGAATCCGAGTCCGATTGAACGCGGCGATATAAGCACCGTCTACGTGATAATAACCATCGGCGGGAGCTAAAAAATAGGATGGAGAACCAGGCTTGAAGCTTCCTGTGTTATCTAGGCTCACTTGGGCTGCCGTGAAGTCCAGGAAGGCGGTATTCGTACCCGGAGCCCCGCCGTTCTTGGGAACTGTTGCTGCGACGGCCGCGGTGCCTACAGCGAGGACCTGCTGAAGCTCTGCCAGCTTTTGGTATATTACCGTCGCATCTCGTTCAGCTACGACTTGAGTCGCAGGCAAATAAACATCGTAGCTCCCAAAATTACCTGATACCTGGATGGTTCCTTCAGCGTAGATCTTATCCCCAGAACCATTTGTCGTGAACGTTCTGTCGCAGTGGATAACAATATTGTCTTTGCTCGTGACCTTTGTGTCGTCGGAATATGTTATTTTTCCACCGCCGTTTGAACCCACGCACGTAATCTGCTTATCAGTGTGAAGGCTTCTGACTTCAACCGGACGATTGACCCCGGCAGTAAAGGTGAGAGTGACCGCACTTTTGCTTACGACAACGTGGTTCGCACCCAAACCCAGTTTTAGCGCTGACACACATTGATTAAACGAGTCATAACCCTTCTGAACAATTTTTTCCTGATAGGAGTTGGACACCACAGATCGTTGATAATTGGAGGAGTAATTCTTGCAAAAGTTCGTCTGTGCTTGGCTGTTGTCTGAGTACGTGCCCGTGAATTTTAGTGGAATTGCATCTACCACTGCACCAAAATCTAACCCAGCCCCGTGCGATGCGGTCGAAGTGCTGGATTGACAATAAGTGTCGTAGTAATTATTCAGCACGGCTTCGGACTGATTTGCAATTGAATATTCGCGAAGCCCGCTCGTAATCACAACGGTGCACGAAGAAGTATCTTGCGCACGTAAAGTACAGGAAAGAAACACGACCAGGGCCCAAAGGAAAAGTACCATTTGCCTTGTACTTCTCATGGTCTAACCTCCCGAGATGTTCAAGAAATAACGCGAAGCTTACTAATGGAAGATACTGAAGTCAAGACTCAAAATGTTTTGTTACGAAATCGGAACAGAAATTATGCTAGTCTTCGTCTTCGTCGGTCTCGAAGCCGTTCTCGGAGACGCTACCGGAAGATATTGATTCCTTCCCCATTGCCTCTTCGACGAGAGCCAGCAACCTAGCTCGACGTGCTTCGAAGAAGCCCTCGAAATCGTCGGCACGGAGGAATGGCGGATCAATGCAGTTTGTGCGCAAGATGGCATCCATTCCCCGGTCGTCTAGTTGTACAGCCTTGTGCTCCTGCAGCTTCTTCAAGTATTCGGAGGGAGCACTGCCCCCAATCTTGCGGTTAGCCTTATAAGAGATGGCGGTCTTGTTTACGATAGAGTTGAAGATGCGGGGAGAAATGTTTGCGTCTTGACACCACTTCTTCGGGAAGATGTGATGGATATCGATACCTTTCTCGTTGCGATCAAGGTCGATCATGCGAGCCTTCCAAAAGAAGTCCTTGGCTCCGCGATGCTGGATCAAGACATAAAGACCGCGATAAGCGGCTGACGTGCGGCTGCGCATCGTGTCCAGACGGCTCGCTTGGAACCCAGCGTCTATCACTACGACAAACACGGCAATCGCAACGAGAACATCACCGACTGGGCGCTCGAACAATTCAGGAGCAACTACCCAGACGGGAGCGGCAAACGTGGTCAACCGATCACCAAAAAGGCGATCTTCCAGTACGTCTACGCCGTGCTGCACGATCCTGTCTATCGCGACAAATACGCTCTCAATCTCGCAAGGGAGTTTCCGCGCATTCCGTTCTATCCCCACTTTTGGCAGTGGTCAGATTGGGGCAAGATGCTGGTGAAGTTGCACATCGAATACGAGCAGGCCCGTTCATTCCCGCTCAAGCGGCTCGACGTACTCGATGAGAAGGCTCGCGAGACTGGACACACACCAAAGCCGACCCTGAAAGTTGACAAGCAAGCCGGTGCCATCGTGATCGATACTGAAACCGTGCTTACCGGCATACCAAGTGAAGCATGGGAATACAAGCTTGCCAACCGCAGTGCTCTAGAATGGGTGCTCGATCAATACAAAGAGAGAACGCCCAAAGACAAAACTATTCGCGAGAAATTTAATACCTATCGCTTTGCGGATTACAAAGAGAACGTCGTCGAACTAATAAAGAAAGTGACAACCGTCAGCGTTGAGACAGTGAGAATCGTGCGTGCAATGCAAGCCGCAAATCGGAATTGACAACGGTCTGAGGCGCCGCGCAAATTCACCGACGTAATCCGCCAAAACTGACTGGTCACCAACACCTAAACTGTGAGTTTCATTCCTTGCCCGCGACACGTTTTCTTAATTTTCGGATGGCCTCTGCTTTGTGTTTTCTTGCGCACGGGCAGATATCGTCAAAGAGCTCCTCAAGGCCATCGTTCGTGAGTCTGTCCAGCTTCAGCCTTGCCGCTATGTCTAACAGCTCGCGGTGCAATAAATGAACCTTTGGCTTTGGCATAACGTCGAAACCGAAGATGCCGAATTTGTATTCCGCTTCAGCAGCCTTCAGAAGATTGTGAAAAGCTTTGCCAAAACCTTTGCCTTTCGAGCCGGCTAACTTTAACGCATCGTCATAACGGTCGTTGTGTTGCAGTCCATAGATGATCTTCATTACGTCCTCATCGAACAAATCCACGAAATGCGTTGGCGGTGGAGGTGGCGGGGGCAACGGACCGCCTCTTTTGATCGCCGGTTTTCTTTTTGGGGAAAGTCGCCGTTGGAACTTCAATATTACTTCATCGGTATTAACCGGGAAGGACTTCGGAGTTTTCAAGTCGGACGCCCAACTCCAGGCAAGATCAAGCGCCAATTTCTCTAGCAGCCTGATGCGTCGTTCGCTCAGCCATATTTTCCACCTGTGTTGATTCTTTCCCAAGTTGCGCATCGAAACGCCGCCGTTGAAGCCTGTCCAACCAATTCAGACACGAAATTGCAATCTTGTGTCTGCTTCGAATTGTGCCCTTTTTTTAGACTCTGTGCAGCGTCTGGCTCAGCAAGTCGCTTTTGACGACAAACACAAGTTGCGCTGGATGCCTAACGTGCATTGGGAGGCATGGATTTATGGCATATCGAAGACTAACACCAGAGCAGCAGTTGAAGGGAGTTACTGCGGCACTAAAAAGCCCTCGGACACCAAAACAGTTGAGAGAGGGGTTAAGAAAGCGAGCTAAGCAGCTGCGCAAGCAGATCGATAAGAAACGTACTTTGTGGTCGCGGGTATTTGAAGAGTAGCCATGCGACCGAAGCTCACAGCACTCCGATCTGCCACATCGACGACGGAGAAGCTGTGCTCAATGGGGAAGCGGAATGCGGTCCGGAACAAATCCAGGTCAACGGTTGACAACTCCGCCCTGGTGCTGAGAGGACCTACAAGTCCACCGACAGCCGGTCGAAAACCAGCGGCTTCCCCTCCCTCTACCTCTGGGGTTGATGTTGCCATTGATCTCGGGGTTGATGTTGCCGTTGATCTTGGGGTTGATGTTGCCGCTGGAGTTAGTCGCTCTTCTCAGCTTAAAAGTTGGGCTGTTGGGGTTGATGTTGCTGTTGCTGCTGGGGTTGCTACTCAAAACAGCTCAACTAACGCTCTCTCAGCGTGCCCGCCAACGTTGTTCAGCGATTCAGATATCAGAGGGCTGCGCTCATTCTTTGAGCTTCTCGATAAATGGGATCGCCGGAGAGTCGAATGAAACCAAAATCAAAATCGTGCGACTTCTGCAAGCGCCCCGCAGACTGTTCTCTCGTGATGGTTATTTCAACTCTCGGCATCAGTCCACGAATTCAGCAGTGCTCTCAGTCAATCTCGCTCTGTAAACGCTGTATACAACAGTTCTGCGAAAGCGACGTAGCTCAGAGCAGTGCTAAGCTGCGCGAAGCGCTCAAAAACGCGTATACAGCAATAAAACGTGCTTCTAGCGAGAGTCCGCAATACAAAGACGCGAGCGAACTCTAGATGCGTGTGCTCTTGTATACACGCCGGGCGCAGAGTTGCAAGCTCTGTCTAATAGCTTGCAACTTGCGTATGTCATACGCAGACGTAGAAAGAGTAGCGTCGCTGTGATCGACAAGCTCGAAGTGCGCGTTCCCGAGCGCACTGCTCTCACAGAAGAGTTCGATTCACTGTTCATTGGCAACGGAATAAAAGCGAGTTCTTCTCGTCATTACAAATTCGTTGCTGACCTCCGCCCAAATTCCTACAACTCGATTCTCCACTACAGTTGCCGCCACGGTGCTGAACGCAACCATAAGTTGGAGCTCACCGATGTGGGAACGATGACTCTAGAACAGATGATCGACGAAATTCAGCAAATCTTTCAGGTTGATGCGAATCAACTCTGGATAATGCGACTGGATCTTGCGGTCGATATACCAGGTATCGGAGTGCCATGGTTTGCTCAGCACACCCGTGTGGGCCACAAGCGATGGATGGCAACGTTGGGCGTAATCGATTATGCAGAGATGGGAAAACGGGAAATCCAAACTCTTTACTATGGGAAGCGACCCAACCTGATTCGGATCTACAACAAGCTCGAAGAGCATCGCGTTGAGTATCAGCGAATTGTACGCGCCATTAAGAAGTCCGATTTAATCCCGCCGACGTTCGAGCAGTGTTTCGGCATACCCGAATTCGGGCACATCCTGACACGCATTGAGCGGCAGATGGGTGGTGGCAGGGTTCCTGCAGAACTTGCGCTGGTAGGCGACCTTCGGAATTGCGCTGCGTTCAATCCCTTCGAGAACGTTGAATTCATCTCAGGCGGTTCGCCTGAACCAGATCCGAACGATTACAGTTTCATGGACTATCTGGCAGGAAAGCAGCTCCGACACCTTGCAGAAACGGAAGGTATGCAAGCTGCGATCGCGCATATCACCCGCTACAGTAAACGCAACAAGACCTGGGCGTTGAAGAAGTTCGCTCCGTTCCTGCCTGCGCCGAGCAAAGAAGACTTAACGAGCGAACGCCTTTTCGAGCTTTTTCAGCAGTCTGTAACCGCGCAGTTCCAAGCACATAAAACGGCTTGAAATTCCGTGGAAGCCAGCTACCATGGACCACCAATTTGAGAGGTGAACCGATGATCTCAGCTTTTCTATATGCCCGAGTTTCCAGTCGAGAGCAAGAACAAGAAGGTTTTTCGATTCCTGCGCAATTGAAGTTGCTGCGCGACTACGCCGTCAGAAATGGTCTGACGATCCTGGAAGAATTCATCGACGTGGAGACTGCCAAGGTAGCGGGGCGGAAACAGTTTGATCGGATGGTGCAGGCTTTAAGCCGCAACAAGAATTGCCGGACTGTTCTTGTCGAAAAGACAGATCGTTTGTATCGGAACTTTCGGGATGCAGTCACGCTAGAGGACTTGGATGTTGAGGTCCATCTAGTCAAAGAAGGGCAGATCATTTCTAAAGATGCGCGATCTCAGGCCAAGCTCATTCACGGAATGCAACTCGTTCTTGCACGCAACTACATCGAGAACCTGCGCGAAGAAGTAAAGAAAGGGATGCGAGAAAAGGCCGAGCAGGGCATCTACCCAGGTCGAGCACCGTTTGGATACAGAAACAATAAGGCCGACCGGACTATCGAAGTCCACCCCGAAAATGCTTCTGCTGCAAAACAGATTTTCGAGCTTTACGGCACCGGTCAATACTCACTTTTGGAGCTTCGCACCGCCGTCCGAAAGGTAACGGGCAAGACGTTCGTAAAGAGCTATCTGAATACCATGCTTAGAAATCCTTTTTACGTCGGGAAGTTTGAGTGGGGCGGAAAGACGTACTCGGGAACACAACCGCGCCTCATCACCAACGAACTATTTGAGCGAGTGCAGGACACCTTGAGCGGTCGGAACAAGCGCAAGTGCCGGAAACACGATTTCGCATTTCGCGGCCTGCTGACTTGCGCAGAAGACAATTGCACGATGACCGCAGAGCTGCAAAAAGGTAAATACATCTATTACCGTTGCAGCGGCTATCGGGGCAAGTGCAGCACTCCGTATTTTCGTGAAGAAGAAATCTCACAAAAGATGGGCGTCATTCTCAAGAACATCCAGGTCCCCGATGATGTTGTGCATCGCATCGAAACCTCCTTCAATCACGACGAGGAGCGCGTCAAGGCCGAGTCTGCTACGCAGCGCGAAAGACTCGTGAAGCGGCTGTCTGCGGTGCGGCGGCGCATGGATCAAGCCTACGCAGACAAGCTGGATGGCAAAATCCCGGAAGATTTTTGGGAGCGCAAGATGTCTGAGTGGCGCGCAGAAGAGCAACAGATTGAGATCGCATTGACCACACCGAGCGACTCGTACGGTGATCGGGTGCTATCCGCTAGACGAATTCTCGAACTCGCGAACAAGGCGCATTTTCTATACGTTACGCAGAAACCAGCGGAACAAGCGAAACTGCTGCGAATGGTACTTTCGAACTGCTCTGTGGATGCTATAAGTCTTTATCCGACCTACAGAAAGCCGTTCGACCTGATCTTCAAAAGAGCCAAAACTAAAGAATGGTCGGGGAGAGAGGATTTGAACCTCCGACCCCCTGGTCCCGAACCAGATTCAGGTGCTTATTGAAACCTGTAGAATTTTCGTGTTTCCAAGTGATTGCTGTTGAACTTGTTGTGGGCCGCGAGTTGAAAGCCATTGGATTCCATTGAAATCGAGTACTTTCGGGCCCTTACACTTTCGCGAGAATGGCTTTCTTGATTTGCTTGATTCTGGTCTCGTCGCGCTTGTAAAACGTCCACTTCTTGATTCGTTTCGGGCGGGTCAATCCGGCCTGGCACAGAATCTTCATGTGTTCGCTCGTGGTCGGTTGGCTAATGCGAAGTTTGCGCGCAATGAGGCAGCCGCAAACCCCATCCTTCACTAGATCGCCGTCGACTTGCGGGGGGAAGTGCTTGGTTGGGTTCTTAAGCCACTCAAGAACCTGCAGTCTGCGCTCGTTCGCGAGAGCCCGGATAGCGATGGTCGATATCATAACGATTAGGAGTCTCCCTAACTATTGTAACACTCCAATAGGGATTCGCGATGGCTTAAAGCATTGGCCTAGTCCCCGCTTTCGGTACGAAGCTGAGTATGATTCGGACGAAGTGAACTTGGGGCAGTCCAACTGTGCGCCGCGCCCGTTGCATCATAGGAGTCAGTCGGTCCCACTTTTTCGTTAGGATAATTCTTTTCCTCAGGGCGCTCATCAATAATTGCAGTCCGTACCCGCATGTCCTGAAATAACTTGGTCATCAGAATCTCTTCCAGTGGGCTCGAATGTCTGCGATCATATTAAATCCAGCCAGTTGCTCTTCGTTAAATCAGCCATGGCCCGGACGCCAAAATCGTGCCTTATCCCGACAGCGTTTTGCATTCCGCGTTAAACGGAGCCTATTCCGAAAGGTATCGCTAGATTAAGCTTGGGAGGCTGCATGGGGAGAGGTTCTAAGTTGCATATCCTCTTTACGCGTGCAGTCTGCCGCCGCACGGTTCCCGGGTGTCGCGTTTAATGCTTTACAAGCCGATGAAGTTGTGCAATTATATAGTTCGTCAGTTAGCTAACTTACATAACATATATAGTTCGCCATACTGCTAATGGTTCAAGTACATTTCGCCCGTACCCTTAGATGACGCGAGTGAGTGGCCGAAACGATGGTTTGACCGGCACGAGACCAATTCGATTGCGAGGAGAAGACAATGTCCGTATACGACAAGCTCGACGCTCTTCAAATCACGCTTCCAGAACCCACACCGCCGGTGGCAGCTTTTGTTCCTTTCCTGCGCACCGGCAATTTGCTTTTTCTTTCTGGTCATATCGCTAAAAATGCCGGCAAGCCATGGGTCGGCCAGCTGGGCGGGAATCTGACTACCGAACAGGGGAAGAACGCCGCGCGCGTCGTGGCCATCGATCTGATGGGCACACTTCATGCTGCGGTGGGCGACCTCAACCAGATCAAACGCATTGTCAAACTGATGGTGCTGGTGAACAGCACTCCAGCATTCACCGAACAGCACGTGGTGGCCAATGGAGCTTCTGAACTTTTCGTAGAAGTATTTGGAGATACAGGACTGCACGTTCGCAGCGCCTTCGGGGTGGCTCAGATTCCGTTTGGGTCGTGTTTGGAAATAGAACTGGTCGCGGAGCTTCTCTGACATGAGAAGCGTCGGAGGCGCATGCCGCTCTGCAAGCGGGATTGGGAAATGGAACCCTGCGTCCGGTGATTGCTGCGGAGTTGCCTCTGGCCTCAGCTCCTGATGCCCACCGGCGAGTTATGGAGCTCGACGCACGGGGCAAACATTGTCCTCATCCCCTGACGGAAGCAATGTACCCGCATCTTGGAGAGTCGCTGTCGTTAGTTCCACAAGTAGCCAGCTCAGGTCGGGCAAAGGAGGTTTATGCGCAATGTCGTTTGTACCAGCAAGGCTCCCGGTGTCGGGCCTTACTCACAAGCTGTCAGGGGCGGTGGATTCATTTTCGTGAGCGGACAGCTTGCTCTCGATCCCGTTACCCGGCAGATCGTCGAGGGTGACGCGCGCCAACAGACCGAACGCGCCCTTCAGAATGTTGCCGCGATCCTCGAGGCCTCTGGATCCAACCTGGATAAAGTCGTGCGGTGCGGAGTCTTTCTGAAAAACATGGGTGACTTCGAAGCGATGAATGATGTGTACGGGAAGGTCTTTGGCCCTCATCCGCCGGCGCGTACAACCGTCGAGGCGTCGCGTCTGCCGAAAGACAGCCTGGTGGAAATCGACGCCATTGCCATGGAATAGTAACGGAACGATAGATAGCAGGAAAGGGAGGCGCCACCCATGAGGACTCTAGGAATGGTGGGAGGAATTGGACCGGAGTCAACCGTTGACTACTATCGATCGCTGTTCCAGACGTGGCGTGAGCAGACGAAGGATGGAAGCTCCCCTTCCATCGTCATTAACAGTATCGACCTGAAGAAAATGCTTGACCTGATCGCCGCCAATGCGCTCTCTGAGGTGACCGCTTATCTGAGCGGAGAAATGCAGAGGCTGGTACGGGCGGGAGCCGATGTTGGGTTGTTTGCGGCTAATACTCCGCACATTGTTTTTGACGAGCTTCAGCGCCGATCGTCCATTGCCCTCATCAGCATTGTGGAGGCGACATGTGAGGCTGCGAAAGAACTCGGATTACACAGACTCGGCCTGTTCGGTGTCCGCTTCACGATGCAGGGACACTTCTACCCGGACGTCTTTTCCAAAGCGGGGATAACCCTGGTCGTCCCAGAAGAAAACGAGCAAGCGTACATTCACGACAAGTATATGAATGAACTGGTGCAAGGCGTCTTCCTGCCCGAAACGCGGGAACGGTTGCTGGCGATAGTCGACCGACTGGCCAAACAAGAAGATGTGCAGGGGATCATCCTCGCCGGAACAGAGCTGCCGCTGATTTTGCGGGATGTGCACTGTGCCATCCCGTTTCTTGATACTACTCAGATTCACGTGAAGGCTGCACTCAGGCGCTTGTTGTCCTAACCGCTCGAATAATCGCACCCAGTTTCTCGATGCGATTGAGATTCACGCCAAGGCTCCTCTGAGGCGCTTGTTGGCTTAGCAAAAAAACGTGAACGCTTTTGTCACTCGAGAAGGAGCAAGAAGTATGAGCAAAGACGGGAATCATCTCGGTCAGCCAGTGGGCTTCGCCGTTCCCGGCTGGAATGAACGGCAACGGCCGCCACGCACCGCCATGAAGGGGCGATTTTGCTCCGTTGTGCCGCTCGAACCGGAGCGCCATGCGGCCGATCTCTATGCCGCGAACAGCGAGGACAAAGAAGGGCGCATGTGGACCTATTTGGCCTACGGCCCATTTTCAAGTTTCGAGGCCTATCTCGCAAAGATGAATGAATCGTGGCTCAAGAAAGACTGGCATATTCACGCCATTATTGATGAGAGAGGTGGTTTGGCCACCGGCCTGGGCAGCTACATGCGTATCGAGCCTGAGGCAGGAAGCATCGAGGTTGGTGCAGTCATGTATTCTCCACGCCTCCAGCGGACCGCAGCCGGCACAGAAGCTATGTATCTCATGATGAGGCGCGCGTTCGACGAACTAGGGTATCGGCGTTATGAGTGGAGATGCAACGCGTTGAATGAAGCATCGGGTAACGCGGCGAAGCGCCTGGGATTTCAGTTTGAGGGAGTCTTACGACAGGAGCGTGTTGTTAAGGGCCGTAACCGGGACACAACGTGGTTCTCCATCATCGACCGCGAATGGCCTCAGATCAAGGCGGCGTTTGAAACCTGGCTCGCGCCTGACAACTTTGATTCGAAAGGGAGGCAACGTCAGTCCTTGACTCAGATTCGCGAAGCCGTCATCCTATAGCCTTTTCATCGTTCCCCAATTTAGTAATCAGAGATGCCCTCGGTCTCAAGATTAGGGGGTCTCTAGCCAGCAATGCGAGAAGTCAAGACCATCGGGGATGGTCTTACACGCTCGGAATGTCGGTGTTGCATAGTTATGTATCGACACTTTGCGAACTATCGATTTAAAATAGGTTCAGAGGGCTGGCGTCGATGGTATCGAGGTCGGCAGGCACGTCACGCCGGTCGTCGAAGCCACGATGAGGGGTGGTTCCGACTCCGAAGACCTTCACACCCGGCGTGGGGACGAGCGCTGCTCGTTGGCCGATGCGGAGGGCGAAGCCGTCGATGGCGGCGACCTCACCGCCTTCCGGTTCAGGACCCTTCCCGCGCAGGAGTTCCTCGTCCATGAACAGGCCATAGAAGAAAACCTCTACACGTCGTTCACCCATTTTCAACGCCACGACCGACTGAGTGCGCTCGCCGAGGCGTTGGCAGCCAACCGGCTACCACTGCATACGCCCATCCAAGATGCGGTCGATCTGCCGAAGATGGTTCAAGTCGTGTGCCGCTTCCAAGCGGACGAACTCCTCTACCGTTTGCCGTCCGCGTACCTCGTGGACCCCATAGCACTCCACCCACCGTTCGCGCGGGACCGACTCCAACAGTCGCAGGTTGCTCTCGCGCAGCACCCGAAAGACCGCTGCCGAAAGGCTCGCATCTTGCTGCGCATAACCCAAGCGCTCCGCCCATACGGCCTGATCCCACCACGTTAAGGCCACGCCCGGATTCGCCAGCATGTTTCGCAATCGCCACCCCATCGCCAGCTCCGCGTCCGCCAAGTGCGCTACGATCTCGGCGATTGACCACTTTTCAGGTGCAAGACGCCGGATCAACTCTTCGGGCGCGATATCGCGCAGACGCCGATCAAGCTGCGATGGGGTGGCTTGTTGGACACCGATGGGCTCCTCGTCACCAAGATAGCTTAGGACACGAGTTCGGTATGCTTCGAACGTCTCCGCCATTGGTCCTCCCGGTAGACTGCGTATGCGGCCGAACATCTCGTGGAGTAGACCGAGCCATCCTGGTTCGCAATCATACGCGTGTGATGACGTAACGCAAACACCGCGACCTCACTGCGCTCCGCTACAACGCCGAGCTGTTTCAAAATGGTGCGGATGATCGGCAGCCGGCTATGCGCGGACTGTTCCTTCGCCGACAACCACCGCCTCACCGCCGACCCGAACCTCCTCGAGAACTCCAGCACGGATCGAGAGCGCAATGTGAATACGACTCGGGCGACCCATCCGGACGCCTTGGAGGCTCACGAGCCGCGAGGCAGTGTCTGCTGATACAGCGTTGTGCTGGAGCAGATATGCGCCCAGCGGTCCACTTGCGCCGCCAGTGGCGGGATCCTCCGGAATGCCGAAGCCGGGCGCGAACATTCGACTGTACACCGTGGCATCATCATTGGCCGGCTGGGGCGAGAATACGAAAACAGGGTGCTCTTCGAGGTTCACCGCGCGGAGTAATGCGCACAGCTTCGCACGATCAAGGGATGCCGCATCGACCGCCGCGCGTGACTTTAGCGGAACGTACACAAACGGGACGCCAGAAGAAGCGATCTCTACCGGCAAATTCCCCCCGGCAAGGTCGCTTGGTTGAACGCCAATTGCGGCGGCAACCGCGAGGGTGTCGGCGATCACAGGCCCCAAGGTAGGAAGCGGTTGCGTCATCCAGGCAAAGCGCAGCGCGCCCGGACCCCACTCGAGCCCCACAGTCGTTGGTCCGATACCCAGGCCCAGCACCGTCTTATGGGCGCCTGCACGCAGCCGTCCCGCTCCGGCGAGCGCAAAGGTCGTTCCGACTGTCGGAGACCCAGCCATGGGCAGCTCCAGGGACGGCGTGAAAATGCGGACGCGCGCGTCGGTCCCGGGAGCCTCGGGAGGTAATACGAACGTGGTCTCGGGGAGGGCCAATTCATTCGCGATCCGCTGCATCCGCTGGTCGTCAATTCCCGCGGCATCGAGGAACACGGCCAACTGGTTGCCCGTGAATGGCTGATCCGTAAAAACATCGACATGGACGTACTGAAGAACAGGCATTGGCTCCCCACTCCTCTCCGTGAGCGAATTTGACGGAACCGTTATTTATTTTGTAGTTAGCTAACTGACGAAACAATATTGACATAGATCTTTTCGCTTGTAAAGTCTAGCTTTTTGCCCCCTGGGAGTCGCGCGCGACGGATTTGGTTTCGCGCGATTCCCGCGGGGCTCATTTATCCCATTGTTGCTAGCGTCTTTCGATGCTCTGCTCAATGACCTGCTCCGACGTGAGTCCAAAGATGGGCGGGGTCGGCACCTTCAGTATGGCGAGGTAGATGTAGAGTTGGCCGCGATGGTGGATCTCATGTTCCAGCATCGCGCGCATCCATTTCCATGTTGCGATGGCCGCGCCATCCGGCGTCCTGCATTCGCCATTCAGGTCGGTGAGGCGGGAGATAATCTCCGACGATTCTTTATGCATAGCTTCCATGAAGGAAAGGATCTCATCATAACTGGGAGCCAATTGCCGGCCGCAACCGGCGTATCGGCTCGGCTTGCCCGCGAGGGTTTCGGCGAAGATGTAGCGATTGGCACCGGCGATATGCCGCGCCAAGTCTCCTAGTGTGAATTTGCCTTCGCGAAACGACCAGTCGACTTTGTCCGGAGGAATACAGCGGACGACCCGCATAGTGCGCTTGTGAATTTTGTCGAAGTAGTCCAGAAATACGTTCAGGTCGTGAATTTCCATGTCTCACACTCCTTATCGCTGCTGCACAGAAAGCGACCATCATGCCACAGGCGACTCGCAAAGAACGCGAGAAATGGGGCACCCCCGGCCGCACTCTCGTGTATCACGAAAGGCATTTTCGCTTTAAGCGCGCAATGCTTGGAACCCTCGGCGAAGATCGCCCAGTAAGTCAGCCATATCTTCGATTCCCACCGACAAGCGGACAAGCCCAGGGGCGATTCCTGAATTTTGTGTTGCGGTACCGAGTTGTTATCGTCATTTAGCCAAGTTACGAATACTAATGACACAGATTTCGTCAACTGTCCAGACTGGGGTCGTCCAGTTGACACTTGTCATTGCTTTCCTTGTGTCAGGTAGCCGAGGGACCAGTGGGGGCGCACGGTGTTGTAGATCTTTTCCCTTTGGCACAGTTCGCGAATCAGACATTTTGTGCTTGACAATCAGCTAAAGCGTTTATTATATTACATCGTCACTTAGCCAAGTTACGACATACTGGTGAAATTATTTCGTGGCGCGGTTGACTTTTCCCGACCTAGTTCGTCTACACTACCAACCTTCAGAGGGTGAGCTATGACGACGCCTTTCTACAAAATCGTGCTGGGAACTGTGATTCTCGCGATGAGCAATCTGGCCGCCGTCGCCCAGACGAATACCATCAAGCCAGCGTATGATTTTTCCCTTTCGCGCGAAGAGAAAATCAAGCTGGCCGAGAGCGCGGACCCACCCGAGGTTTCCAGCAAGGCTACTGTCTATGTTCTTGACAGCACTGGCTACGTAAAAGTCCGAGACGGAAGCAATGGCTTCTCCTGCTTTGTGGATCGGCAAGCGCCGGTCAATCTGGAACCCACTTGTTTTGACGCTGAAGGAAGCGCAACGACGCTCCTTACCCGGCTCTTCGTAGAGGCGCAACGCGCGCTGGGGAAGCACGAGGACCAAATCAAGGCTGATCTCGATGAGGGTTATCGGACTGGGAAGTTCCGGGCCCCGCGCAAGCCCGGAGTCGTTTACATGCTTTCAGACCTGGGCTACCTTTTGGTTCCCACGGCAAGCAAATTGGTTCACATTCCGCCGCATCTGATGTTTTATGCGCCTTATGTCACCGACAAGGATATCGGTTCCCCGCCAAGTGCGCGGAACATGCCACGCGTGCTTAGGGCGGGCCAGCCGGACGCTTACATTATTGTGATGGCGCCATCCGAGGGAGTGCACTGAGTTTCTTCGGGGAAATCGGGGACAGACGGAACGTTCCCCAATTTCCCGTCACGAAAAGAGGAAACGTCCCGTCTGTCCCCAGTGCCCCCCCGTCCCCGGTTCCCCCGTGCGTCGGGCGAGGTGGGCGAGCTTCTTTTCATGCCGGACCCGAAGCGAGCAACGGAATAGCCTCACCCGCCGCGACTTCGGGCGATCCGTGATATTGTAATTCGTAAGTTAGCTAATAGTAAAAGCGAATTTGCAATCGAGTTGAAGCAGCAGGATTGATCCGGTGATGGACCCGCTTCGCGATGATCGACGGTTCGGAGACTTGATGAACAAGATGAATTTTCAACGCGATGCTCGTCAGGCGCTTCAAAACTGATGGGATTCGCCCATGTTAAACAGTCGAGGGGGTTTTGATGACCACATTATTTCAGGACGTGCGGTATGGACTGCGGGTGCTTTGGAAGAGTCCCGGTTTTACCATCGTAGCGGTGCTTTCCCTGGCATTGGGCGTGGGCGCGAACACGGCGATTTTTAGTATTGTGAATGCGGTTTTGTTGCGTTCGCTTCCTTTTTCGCACCCGGACCGGTTGGTGAAGATCGTGGCCAACAATCGGGGGGTGGGGGCGCAGGATATTGGATTCTCCGTTCCAGAACTGGACGATCTCAGAACAAGGGCGGGCGTCTTTGACCAGGTGACCGTCACCTGGCCAACCGACACCAATTTGACCGGCACAGAGCGTCCGCAACGTCTCGAAGCGCAGGGCGTCAGTCCTAACTATTTCACCATGCTCGGTACCTCAGCGCACATCGGGCGGGTGTTTGGCCCGGGTGACGAAGCGCAGGGCTTTGCGGAAGCGGCCGTGATCAGCGATAGCCTGTGGGCCCGAGGGTTCGGCAGAGATCCGGGAATTCTGGGGAGAAAGGTGCAACTCGACAATGATCCCTACATGATTGTCGGCGTTCTTCCGCCCGGATTCCGCCATCCGGGCAGCACGCGTGCCACGGATGTCGAAATATGGGTAACAGCGGGATTCAAGGCCGATCCTTTCCCGAAACCTGATCGCAGCCTGCGGTTCTTGCCCGGAGCGATCGGACTTTTGAAGCCTGGAATCAGCCGGGAGCAGGCGCAATCCAGGTTGGACGCGTTCGCGTCCCAGCTGCGGGCGGAATACGCCACCGACTATCCGGCGGGGTCGGGCTGGTCGATTGAGGTGGAGCCGTTGCAGGAGTCGTTGGTGGGCAACGTCCGGCCCATGTTGTTGGTGCTGATGGGCGCGGTGGTGCTGATTATTCTGCTGGCCTCAGTCAACATCGCGAACCTCGTCCTAGCCCGGGCTTCGGGAAGGCAACGGGAGATGGCCGTGCGGCTGGCCATGGGCGCAAGCCGTGGGCGGATGATTCGGCAGTTGCTGACCGAGTCGATGATACTGTCTCTGGTGTCTGGGATGGTCGGGGTGCTGACCGCAATTGCAGCCATGCATTTTGTGCAGTTCTTGCCGGCGCGAATTCCGCGGCTGGCCGAGGTGCAGGTAGACTGGACAGTGCTGGCTTTCGCCTTGCTGGTTTCCCTGCTTGCCGGGCTTGGTTTCGGATTGGTTCCGGCCCTGCAATCCTCGAAAGCCGACATTGCCGTGGCGATCCGGGAAGGAGCCAGGGGTTCGGGCACCAGTGGTAAAACCAACCGGTTGCGCGGTCTGCTGATCGCATCAGAATCTGCCCTGGCGGTGGTGCTGATGGTGGGAGCGGGTCTGCTGTTGCGCACGTTTTGGGGACTGCTGCAGGAAAATCCAGGTTTCAATCCATCAAGAATTGTCGCTGCCAATCTCTGGCTTCCGGTGCCCAACCATCCTGACATGGATCGCTATGCCAAGCCTGAAATTTTGAATGCTTTTGTGCGGGAAGCCGTGCGGCGCGTGAGTGCCATCCCGGGTGTTGATCTCGCTTCCATGACCACTGATTTACCAGTCACCCACTTGTCGCGGCGACGCCTCGTCAATATTGAGGATCGTCCGGAGGAATCTGGCAAAGGTCTGTTTTCTGAAATCACCGTTGTGACTCCTGAGTATTTCAAGGTGTTGCAGGCTTCGTTGACACGCGGACGTTATTTCGCGGAAGACGATGAGCCCGGCAAACAACCAGTGGTCATCGTCGATGAAACTACGGCTCGTACTTTCTGGCCGGACCGCGATCCGATTGGCCGCCGTGTGAGCGTTGACCGTTATAGCATTAGGAGCGCAGCCAACCCGCCGTGGTCGACCGTGGTGGGAGTGATCAAGGACATCAAGAATGATGGTCTCGACCAATCCGGAGGCCCCCACATCTACTCACCGATCTACCAGGTGCCAAGAATCCGGACTTTGAGCGTGACGGTCCGGACATCTTTGTCTGCCACCAGCCTGGAGCCGCAGATACGTCGTGAGATACAGGCAGTCGATCCAGATCTGCCGGTATTCAACGTGCGCACGATGAATGAGGTCATCGACGGTTCTCTGGCTTCGCGCCGTTTCTCCGCGGAGTTGGTGGGAGTATTTGCCGTGGTGGCGCTTCTGTTGGCGTCAGTGGGAATTTACGGTCTGCTGGCCTACATGGTAGGTCAGCGGGCGCACGAGATTGGAGTGCGCATGGCGTTGGGAGCCATGCCCTCGACCATTGGGAAAATGATTGTGAGCCGGGGTGCCGGGCTAGCTGGCATTGGACTGGCGGTCGGCCTGATCTTATCGGGAATCATGGCCCCGCTGATTTCCAGTTTGCTGTACGGAGTTCGTCCTATTGATCCGGAAGTGTTTCTAGCCGTGCCATTGATCCTCATGGTGGTTGTACTTTTGGCGAGCTACATACCGGCGAGACGCGCGGCCAGGGTAAACCCGATCGTCGCCTTGCGCGAGAGTTGAGACAGCAGGATTAGCGGAGTTTGCAAGCAAATAGGTCTATGATATTATATTTCGTCAGTTAGCTAATATTAGAATCGAGTTTGCAATCGAATGGACATCGCTCGGCCCGAGTTCAAGACTCAGAAACGTCGTCGCCGGCTGATTATCTTGGCAGCGGTCATCTTAGGCGTTGTCGCAGTCTCGGTTGGAGTTTCACGCCTAAAGCCGGCGGCACCCGCGGTTGAGCGCGAAACCGTGTGGACCGACACGGTCAAGCGCGGTCCGATGCTGCGCCAGGTGCGGGGGTTGGGGACGCTGGTGCCCACCCAGGAGGCGGTACGTCAGATTCCGGCGGAGACCGAGGCCACCGTCGTTCGCATTCATATGCTGCCGGGCTCGCAGATCAAAGCCGACACGATCTTGCTACAGATGACAAACCCTCAGACGGAACAAGCCGCGGTTGACGCGCAGCTTCAATTGAAGGCTGCCGAAGCCGAATACCAGAGCCTTCGGGTGAAGCTGGAAAGCGATCTGATGAACCAGAAAGCCGGCGCCGCTACCGTGCACGCGGACGACGGACAGGCACAACGGCAGGCCGACACAGACAAGGCGCTGTACGAATTAGGCGTCATCTCAGGCTTGGCCTACAAGTCTTCCAGGGGCAAGGCGGACGAGTTCACCACGAGAAACGACCTTGAAACCCAGCGGCTCGCCGCCAATCAGCGAGCGATCGAGTCGCAGATGGCGCAAGAGCAAGCCAAAGTCGACGAGATGCGGACCTTGGCGCAGCTCAAACAAAAGCAGTTGGACGCGTTGAAAGTGCGAGCGGGAATTGATGGCGTGCTGGTGGATCTCCCACTCCAGGTCGGCCAGCACGTGCTGCCTGGAACCATGCTGGCAAAGGTGGTGGAGCCCGAGCATTTGATGGCTACCCTGAAGGTCGCCGAGACCCAGGCGCGAGACGTGCAGATTGGCGAACTTGCCTCGATCGATACTCACAACGGGTTGATTGCCGGCACCGTGATGCGAGTCGATCCGGGGGTACAAAACGGAACGGTGACGGTCGACGTCAAACTCACTGGCGTACTGCCCAAGGGTGCACGACCCGACCTGAGTGTGGACGGAACCATCGACCTGGAGCGGTTGGACAACGTGCTCTATGTGGGCCGGCCGGCGTTCGGGCAGGAGAACAGCACTGTGAGCTTGTTCAAACTCAGCCCCGACGGGCAGGGGGCCTCGCGCGTGCCAGTGAAGGTTGGGCGAGCCTCGGTGAATTCGATCCAGATCATCGAAGGCTTGCGCGAAGGCGACGCCGTCATTTTGTCCGACATGTCGCGCTGGGATAACACCGATCGCGTCCGGATCGAGTAACAGCGAACTCTAACAGGGAGGGACCCAGCAATGACCGAAGCAGGACAGCCACTCATCCAGATTGAGAATCTCACCAAAATTTTCTACACCGATGAAATCGAATCGCATGCTCTCTCCGGCATACATTTGTCACTGAATAAAGGAGAGTACGTCGCCATGTCGGGACCTTCGGGCTGCGGCAAATCCACGCTGCTTTCGATCATCGGCCTGCTGGATACGCCGACAGAGGGGAGTTACTCCCTGAATGGGAGGACCGTCGAGCATCTCGATTTTGCGGAGCGGTCGCGCCTCCGCAATCAGGAGATCGGGTTCATCTTCCAGAGTTTCAACCTCATTGGCGATCTAACCGTCTATGAAAACGTCGAACTGCCTCTGACCTACCGCCAAAAAATGCCGGTCGCCGATCGCAAGGCGCGGGTGATGGAGGCTCTGGAGCGGGTCGGTATGGCGCATCGCGTGCGGCATTATCCCTCGCAACTGTCGGGCGGCCAGCAGCAGCGTGTGGCGGTGGCGCGCGCGCTCGGCGGGAGGCCTTCCATTCTGCTGGCCGACGAGCCCACCGGAAACCTCGACTCGCGCAACGGCGAAGCCGTCATGGAACTCATGCAGAACCTGCATCGCGAAGGCGCGACCATCTGCATGGTGACGCATGATCCTCGCTTCGCCAAACACGCCCAGCGCGAAATCCATTTATTCGACGGCAAGGTGGTGGGGGAAGAGGAACTGAAAAAGCTCATGGCGGATGTGCATGCATGATTCGTCTTTGCAATCTAGAACGCAGTTACAACACTCGGGTCGGACAAACCTGGGTGCTTCGGCGAATCAATCTCGAGATCCACGAAGGCGAGTTCGTCACGATCGTGGGTCCTTCCGGGGCGGGAAAGTCTACTTTATTAAATGTGCTCGCGCTGCTCGATGATAACTGGCAAGGCGAATACTGGTTCCGGGCGCAAGCTGTCCATGACATGAAGCGCAAGCAGCGGAGCGAGTTGGCCAAACGCAACATCGGCATGGTGTTTCAGAGCTACCACCTTCTCGATGACCTGACGGCGTGCGAAAACATCGAACTGCCGCTCTCCTACAAAGATGTTCCGAACAGTCAGCGGCAGAGCCTGGTGGCGGACACACTGGATCGTTTTCAGATCGTGGCCAAAAAGGATCTCTATCCCAGCCAGCTTTCTGGCGGACAACAGCAGCTAGTTGGGATCGCGCGAGCGGTGATTCACAGGCCTGTGCTATTGCTTGCCGACGAACCTACAGGCAACCTGCACTCCTCGCAGGCTAAGGAAATCATGGAACTTTTCCGCACCCTAAACCAGCAAGGAACCACGATCGTGCAAGTCACGCACGCGGAGGCGAATGCCGCTTATGGCTCGCGCACGATTCATCTCCGCGACGGTTGGATGGTGGGTGACACTTCGAACCCTGAGCTTCAGCCGTATGAGGCGGTGAAGCAATGAGAAAGACCATACGCGCGGGACTGTTCAGACGGCTGCTGGTGTGGTTCCTCATGACTCTCGCGGCAACAGCATCGGCGCAGAGAAATGCATCCGTGTCCTCTGAGATGCCGAAGTCGCACAATCCCCTCAGTGCTTATTTGCCGAATGAAGTACCTGAGCCGGGGCTGACGAATTCTCCTCTGCTGGGCCAATTGATTCGCGATGACAAGCTGTACCTGTCGCTGAAAGACGCGATCCGGCTGGCACTTGAGAATAATCTCGACCTGGCGATAGCCCGATATAACCTCCCGATCGCCAACACGGACATACTGCGCACAAAGGCTGGCGGAGTTTTTCGCGGCGTGAATGCCGGTGTCGTGCAAGGGACCCCTGGCGGTGGAGTGGGGGGCTTTGGCGCGGGAGCTCCTGGCGGGGGCGCCGGCGGCACAACCGGCGGCGCAGGCGGCGCGGGCGCGGGCGCGTCAGGATTGGTGCAATCAACCTTGGGTGTAGGAACTCCCGTGGCATCGTACGATCCCGTGATTACCGGTTCGGTTGGCGCCGAGCATCAAACCAGTCCTCAGACCAGTCAGCAGATTTACGGCGTGTCTTCGCTACAGCTCAATACCGGACAAATCAATGTTGGTTATTCGCAGGCTTTTGCGACTGGCACCAGCTTTTCAGTACAGTTCAACAACAACAGCCAAACCAACAACAGCCCTTTCTACAATCTGTCTCCCACCCTTACTTCGATGTACCAGTTTTCATTCCAGCAGCAATTGCTTGCAGGATTTGGCTTCGGCCCTAATCTTCGCTATCTCCGGATCGCAAATAACAACAAGAAGATTTCTGACATCGCCTTCAAAGATCAAGTGACGGTCACGGTCACGCAGATCGAGAACATTTATTGGGACTTGGTCAATGCCTATGAACAGGCGCAAGTAAGCGAACAATCATTGGCATTCGCGCAACAGTCGCTGGATACAGCAAAGAAACAGCTTCAGCTGGACAGCATTCCTGAGATGGATGTGCTGCGCGCCGAAGCCGAAGTCTCCAGGCGCGACCAGGATTTGACCGTCGCGCGCACCACGCTGCAATTGCAGGAATTGCTGATTAAGAACGCTCTGACCAGAAGGCTTGACGATCCTGTGCTGGAAGCTATGCCGGTGGTTCCCACAGACCGTCTGGAATCGACACAGCCAGCGGCAAGTCAAGCCGTTCAGGACCTTATCGCGCAGGCGCTGCAGGATCGCACCGAACTCGCAGAGTCTGACATCGATCTGGTGAACCGCCAAATCAGCCGCAAGGCCGTGACGAACGCGTTGTTGCCCTCGCTCTCCTTGGTGGGATTCTACGGAGGATCAGGATTGGCTGGGCCTTTGAATCCGGCTTACAATCCAGTTCTAGCCGGACCTCCGGACACGTCCCTCCCCACGAACTTCGCCGGCGCGATGGGGAGCGCATTCAATAATTCTTCCCCGGACTATTACATCGGACTCAATCTCAACATTCCAATTCGAAATCGTGTGGCCAAGGCCGACCAGTACCGCTCCGAGCTCGAATACCGCCAAGCCGAACTGCGCCGCGAGCAGTTGAAAAAGCAAATTCGGATCGAAGTGCGGAACGCGCAGTATGCTTTGGAACAATCGCGCGCCAGGGTGGAATCAGCCCTCAAGGGCAGAGATCTGGCCGAGCGCACATTCGAGATCACAAAAAAAGAGCAGGACCTGGGAGCAGGCTCAAGTTACCAGACCATGACAGCGCAGCGCGACCTTTCGGTAGCCGAGCTGGATTTGGTTACCGCCCGAACAATCTACGAGAAAGCCCGAGTAGAACTTGATCGCGCCACCGGGGCAACTTTGGAACGTAATGGAGTGCTGATTCAGGATGCGATCACCGGGACGGTCACCGCGTTATCTCCACAACTCATGCCGAGTTCGGCCGAACCGCAAGATCCATGCTCCGTGGCGCCTTCAGGAGTCGAACGAGCTACTCTACACGAGGTCGATAAGTGAAACGAGTTCTGAGTGCTAGTTGCGCGCCGCTGAGGCTGCCGGTGCTAGTTTTGGTCTTGATAATCCATAGTCCCAGCGTTCGCGTGGAGGCAAACTCTTGATCCCGCTTCAACCTTGCGTTTTGCTGGTATTTGTAACACTATCAGTTCGTCACATTGCCACCAACCCATCGCTCGGCGACGCCATTCTGCCAAGGACAGGCGACGGCGGTCGGCACGGCCTTGATGTTGATAACGCGAAGTGAGGCAGAAACTTCAGAGCCGTACTTGGAGTCGTGATCCAGGATCATAAACTCGGGTACTGGTTTGTACGGGAAAGCTTCGCGTAACTGCTGTGCGATCCAAGCACTCGTCGGATGGCGTGTGACGTTGAAGTGGAGAATGTGCCTTCGATCATGGCTGATGAAAAAGCAGTAGAGCATACCGAAGGTAATGGTCGGCACCGAAAGAAACCTGATGGTCAAGTCTCCTGTGGGCAGTGGGCTACTTTGAATTTTGATGCGGCTGGCGAACGTCCCATACAGGTGGTATGCAAAAGCGCTTACGTGCGGAAAGAGCGGCATAGCTAAGGGAGGGTTTATATCTGAAGGACTATTTCAACCTCTGCACCTGATTATCCTACTGATTTTCCTAGTGGTCGTAGTAGGTGGTGGTGTGTTCCTTGTGTTTCGGGTGCTCTGGCGTCTTGGCTCGAAACTAAAATAAGAAAGATACGGCTTTTTTCAAAGTCTCGTCGGCAGCCGAAAATTCTGTCGGCATCCCTGCTCTACCGGGTCGCGGCAGGCTATTTCTCGTGGGAAATATCCTCCAATCGTGTACCTGTCCCAGTGCGTTTTGAATAGTGACGAGAGAAAAATTGGTCGGGGAGAGAGGATTTGAACCTCCGACCCCCTGGTCCCGAACCAGGTGCTCTACCAGGCTGAGCCACTCCCCGACTGTATTTCCTCTGATTCTACTACACGCTACATTAGACGCGGTGGTCGGCATGAAGGCTTGGCGCTGAGCATTACGGCGAACGCTGGCCAAAGACAAGCTTTTTTGACGATCTGGCTTTGCTTACTGCAGGCAGTCGATCAAGGATTGGGGGAATCCCACTCACAAATTGAAGTAGAAGACGGGCGTGACTGATGCGAGCGCAGCTCCGGCTTGCAGTGCCAGCACCTGCAACGCCGGTCTCGGAGCACGTGGCAGCCATCGGATCGCGAAGAATGCCAGCACCGGTATCTGTCCAGCCATCAGCAGCTGCCAGAGATGAGCCGTGGCTCCCTCATCGGCTTCGCGGGCCGCACCGAAAATTGCGATGTGAACAAGCACGAGCGTCAACGCAGTAACCGACATTGCCAGTGGAAGGAATGCGCTGGGCCGCTTGATGATGGCGCGAAAGGAATTGATTTGTCGATCCACGTTACCTCCTTAGTTGCGTACTTCAGTTGCGTACTTCAGTTGGGATGGCATTCCCAAGCGCTCACCCAAGGACGCTCGCCGACGCGCCAGGTCTTGCCGACTGGCCGGCGCGCGAGGGCTGCTACAATCTTCGTCATCATCATGTTCTGAAGCGATCATCGTCTTCAGCGCGACTATCGCCACTTTACTATGCTGGCTTTTACTGCCGCAAGATTGTTGACTCCGACGGATACTCTCGAGCACCCTTTGGTGCTCGTCGAGCAAGGGCGCATCGTCGAAATTTCCCGGCGGAACAGCCGCCCGGCGCCCACCGGAGTTGCTGTCTTTGACTTCGACGATAGCATCATTGCCCCGGGATACGTCGACCTGCACCTTCATGGCAGCGCGGGATATGACGTCATGGACGATGCTGCCGAGGCGCTGCCCGCGGTTGAACAGTTGCTCGCGCGGCATGGCGTCACGAGTTATTTTCCGACTACCGTCACCACCCCGATCGATATAACTCTGCGGGCGCTTGAACGGCTGGCGGGTGCGATCGAAACGCGCGAACGAAATCCTGGTCGATTCGAACCGCAGAATGCAGACGGCACGAACCGCGCTTCCCCGCTCGGAATTCATCTCGAGGGGCCATTCATCAGCCATGCCCGCCGCGGGGTGCACCCGGCGGAAAATTTGCTGGCGCCGACGCTGACTTTGTTCGAACAGTTCTGGCAAGCGTCGCGCGGCCACATTCGCATGATGACAATCGCGCCTGAATTGGAGGGCGCGCCTGAGGTGATTGGCGAAGCGGCGCGGCGCGGCGTTTGCGTCAGCCTCGGACATTCCGACGCGAACTTTGAGGCGGCCGAACGCGGCATCGCAGCGGGAGCGCGGCACGCGACCCATACCTTCAATGCCATGCGTCCGCTGGACCATAGTACGTTGGACCACCGCAGTCCCGGCATCCTGGGCGCGGTGCTTACCGATCGGCGCGTAAGCGCGGACATCATCGCCGACGGCGTGCATCTCCATCCCGCGATCGTGAAGCTCTTCGCTAACGCTAAAGGCCCGGAGCAAACCGTGCTGATCACGGATGCTATTTCAGCAACAGGCATGCCAGATGGCCACTATCGGCTTGGATCTGTCGATGTCGATGTCCGCGATGGCAAGTGCCTGGCCGACGGTAAACTTGCCGGAAGCGTTTTGACCATGGATCGTGCCGTTGGCAATCTGGCGCGGTTCGCGGAATGGAGTCTTCCCCAGGCGGTTGCGGCTGCCAGCCAAAATCCAGCACGCGCGGCGGGAATCACAAAGAAAGGTATTCTCGCGGTCGGAGCCGATGCGGACTTTGTGGTGCTGAGTCAGGAAGGCCACGTGTTGCGGACTTTTATCGGCGGACTGGAATGCTCGAGCTAACAATTCGCCGAACCGACTCGATGTGGGTCGTCCGCGGAATTTGGTAAAGGTGTAAGTCACGAGCTCTCGGCTCTCAGCTCTCGATAAAAACTGGGTACCCCCTCCCCCCATTTTCTCCCCGGTCTATTAGAATCATTGACTTAGCTTGCATTATCCTCTCAAAATCTTGAGCGGATTGGACTTATTGGCAAAGTCTTGAGTGCGTGGGAGTTAGCCCCGGCAAATGGGACGTTCGGCCTGGTTCAACCCCGCAAAGTATTGATTGCAGATACTTTATTTGTAAAATATTGAAGATAAACAACTTAACTGGGCGGACTTTTTTCGCCCGTTCGGGCTCGGGAGGTTCACTACCCACACCCACGCTTCACGGCGTGGGCTGCATCCTTACGCCGCTTCGCGGCTGCGGCGGGTTCCCTTCAGTTGTCAAAGAGCGAAATGCAGATTTGACTGCTACATCCATTCTATCGCGGGGTGTCAAGAGAAAATATCAGTCGTCGCAATACCCCCCACCCCAGGGCGGTCGCTTTTAGAACGTGTCAGTTGCCCATCCAGAAGTTCCACAGCGTGGTGGAAGCGCCCTGGGCGCCAACGCTGAAGATGGACTGCCCGAGGTCACGCGCGTCGATCATCGTCGATGCGCGATCATAGTGGACCACCGGATTACCGATCAGGTGCTGGCTCGCGTAAGTGCCATCGTTCCCGTCGATCGCAGCGACCTCGTCGAACCAGGCCGCGTTGACGTCTCCGCCCCGAGCCGCGTCCGAGCCGAACCCGTAATTCAGGGCGTCATCCGGGTAGAACATAATTGTGCGGAACCCAATCACATTGTGCAGACCCTGGAAGACTCCCCACCAGGCGTCGAAGGCGGTGCCGGGATTGCCGCTGCCGCCGATTGCGTTCTGACGATCGTACGCCGAGGGAATGACCTCGCAGGACATGATGATCCAGGTTGCGAGCACGCCACCTGCGGCGGCGCCGAAACCCGGGTTGCCGCCGGTACCGATATCGGCCACGTTCCAAATTTCACAGCAGTTTGAGAGCGTCGAGTTTTCGAGCCAATCGCCGTGCGGTTCGGTGTAGGCGACGTTCACCGCGTTGAGCCAGTCCTTCGACTGGGGGCCGACTACTTGCCACGTATAAGCCGTCCACCAAAGAGTGCGCGAGACCGGCTGTGAGCCTGAGGCAAGGCCGGAGAAGAAGTTGTTGGCCATGTCGAGGTAGGCGCTACTGGAGGGCCAGTCCTGGTTTGCGAATTCGCCAAGCGTAATGTCCCCGGGAGTTGGAGCGGTGTTAAGCGCTGCTTGCGGCTGCGCGGATTTTGTGACGCCCGGCCGCTCTCCGGTGGGCGCGGCGGCGAGGTCAGGAATCGGCTCGAGCGGTTTGCCGATGGGAACATAACCCGCAACCTTGATGTTCGAGATTCGCTGGTTGGCGGACTGGACCGTGGCCTCGAAATAATAGACCGGTTGCAGGTTGTTGGCGTTGGCATCGTAGTAGGCGACCTCGATCTTATCGACGGTGGCGCGCGTGCCCTCGCGCTTTACCTGACTACCAACTTGGCGTTCGATATCGGCGCGCGCCTGATCCGCAGTGATGCTGGTGTGGATGCGCTCGCCAAGCGAGGCTGTGCGCCAACGACGCAAGGCGCCGACGGTCAATCCGTCGTTGGCCAGCGAGACGGCCGCGTGCGAGCCGCGACCATAGACCCGGAACCCGCCGGCATAGCGAAGCGCGGCAACGATGGTCATGACCGCCCTGGGCTCCGAGCGCGTCGGCGCAACTCCTGAAGGCGAGTGCGTTGTGGCGCTCCCCATGACGGTGACGGCTTCGCCGATGCGCTCTTCGGTCACGTCCCGCGGAATGAAACGGGTATCGGTCAGGTCCCTGCGAGCGAGGTCCCGCAACTTCTCCTCGGGAATTCGCTCGCGCGCCGCCGAGTCGCTCACGAGATCGGCGAGATTCGGAATAAAATGAGCGTCTCCGCTCTCTGGGTCGGCAAAGACTCTGACCTTATCAAGGTCGCTCTGACCGGTGGCGCCGCGTACGACATAATTTTTTTGTTCGAGCTTCAGGGCTGGCAGTTTGGCGGCGCTGAGTTTCTCGTTGAGAAATTCCAGCGGGGCGCGGGCCGCGGTAAGTTTGTAGATTTGCATTTCCGCTGGTGCGGAAGGAACCTCGACCGTAAATCGAATGGGAGGGGTCTGCGCGGCCGCGGGCGAGAAGTGTGCGCTGAAGCATGCGGCACAGAGCAGTGATATGGGCATCCTCATGCGTGGCCGGTGAGAGTTATTGATGGACATAAAATGCCTCCGTTTAAGTTGATGTCGATCCCCAAGTCACCCAGCATTCCCCAGGTGAACGCCATTAAAATTCAAATTTCCCGGTGAGCCATAAAGGGGTTTCTACCTCATCTTCATGGTGATTCTTCTGGCGCAAACGTTACAGCGAACCAGCTAGTGGCCCGAGTAGGCGTGCTGGGGACCGGCGCTGCGCCGCCCAAAAACAAAGGCAACGTCGAGTTTTTTCCGCAGGCAGTACACCGTGCCCTCTCAAGGCAATCCAGACTGACCACTACGCGCCATACACACGCCAGCAAAATTCCTCGCGATTGCTTATGATGGGGAATCGCATTATTCGTGGGGGCAGAAGTGGCTGAGACGCAGCAAACTAACGGAATTGAAGTCCTTGAAACGCGGGAGTGGCTGGACTCTCTCGACTATGTACTCTCGAAAGGCGGAGCGGAGCGCGCTGGCCGCCTTCTGCAGCAACTGGCGCTGCATGCCCGGCGCGAAGCCGGCATCAACCTGCCGTTCTCGGCTACGACTCCTTACCAAAATACGATTCCTTCCAAGCAGCAGCCGCCGTTTCCCGGCAGCCAGGAGATGGAGCGCCGCATTAAGAGCCTGGTGCGCTGGAACGCCATGGCCATGGTGGTCCGCGCCAACAAGATTCAGGAGGGCATCGGCGGACATATTTCCACGTTTGCCTCGGCGGCTACGCTCTATGAGGTTGCTTTCAATCATTTTTTCCAGGCAGCGACCGAATCTGGCGACCGCGACGTTGTTTATTTCCAGGGACACGCCGCACCCGGAATGTATGCCCGTGCTTACCTTGAAGGTCGCATTCCCAAAGAAAAATTAGAAAACTTCCGCCGGGAGTTAAAATCGGGCGGCGGGCTTTCGTCCTATCCGCATCCGTGGCTCATGCCCGACTTTTGGGAATTTCCCACTGTGTCGATGGGACTGGGTCCGATTCAGGCGATCTATCACGCCCGCTTCATCAAATATCTCGAAAATCGCGGATTGAAGACCTCGACTGGCGGCAAAGTCTGGGCGTTTCTGGGCGATGGTGAAATGGACGAACCGGAATCGCTCGGCTCGATTACGCTGGCCTCGCGCGAGCGGCTCGACAACCTTATATTTGTGGTCAACTGCAACCTACAGCGCCTCGACGGACCGGTACGCGGCAACGGCAAGATCATCCAGGAACTGGAAGCGATTTTCCGCGGCGCGGGATGGAACGTCATCAAGCTGATCTGGGGCGGCGACTGGGATCCGCTGATTCAGGCCGATCGCGACGGCCTGCTCGTCCGCCGCATGGGCGAGATCACCGACGGTCAATATCAGAAATATTTTGTGGAGAGCGGTGCGTACTTCCGGCAGAACTTCTTCGGCACCGATCCCCGGCTGCTCAAGATGGTCGAGCACCTTTCGGATGAGCAACTCGCCCGCCTGCGGCTTGGCGGTCACGACCCGATCAAAGTACACGCCGCTTACCGAGTAGCGGTCGAACACACGGGATCGCCAACCATCATTCTCGCCAAAACCATCAAGGGCTACGGACTCGGCGAAGCGGGCGAAGGCAAGAACATTACCCACCAGCAGAAAAAGCTGAATGACGAGGAGTTGCAAATCTTCCGCTCGCGTTTTGGCATTCCGATTCCCGACGGCGAGCTTCACAATGCGCCGTTTTACCGGCCCGGCGACGATAGCGCGGAAATCAAGTACATGCAGGAGCGCCGGAAGCAACTGGGCGGCTACATGCCGGTGCGGAAAGTGCGCGCCACGCCGCTGAAGCCGGTTTCCGAAGCGCTCTTTGAAGAGTTTTACAAGGGCACTGAAGGCCGCGAAGCTTCGACCACTATGGTCTTTGTCCGCATCCTCTCCAAGTTGCTGCGCGACCCGGAAGTGGGAAAATTCATCGTGCCCGTGGTTCCCGACGAAGCCCGCACTTTCGGCATGGAAGCGCTCTTCCGCCAGGTCGGTATTTATTCAAGCGTCGGCCAGCTTTACGAGCCGGTCGATATGGCTACGCTCCTTTATTATAAGGAGGCGAAAAACGGGCAGATTCTGGAAGAAGGCATCACCGAGGCGGGATCGATGTGCTCTTTTATCGCCGCCGGCACCGCGTATGCCAACCATGGCATCAACACGATTCCCTTCTTTATTTATTACTCGATGTTCGGATTTCAGCGCATCGGCGACTTGATCTGGGCCGCGGCCGACATGCGCTGCCGTGGCTTCCTGATCGGAGGTACGGCGGGAAGAACGACGCTGGCGGGCGAAGGCCTGCAGCATCAGGACGGACACAGCCATGTGCTCGCGCTTCCGGTGCCGAACCTGCTGGCTTACGATCCGGCCTTCGCTTATGAGATCGCCATCATCATCCAGGACGGCATCAAGCGCATGTACGTCGATGGCGAATCTATCTTCTATTATTTGACGGTCACCAACGAGCCGCTGCCGATGCCTGAGATGCCCAACCAGCCGGGCATCCGCGAGGGCATCCTCAATGGCTTATATCGTTACCGGACTTCCGAAAAGAAAAATGCAAAGCTGCGCGCGCAATTGCTGGGTAGTGGGACCATCATGTTCGAGGTGCTGAAGGCGCAGGCGATCCTGGAAAAAGACTATGGCGTTGCAGCGGACGTCTGGAGCGTGACCAGTTACAAGCAGCTGTATCGCGAAGCGAACGACTGCGCCCGCTGGAACATGCTGCACCCCACACAGAAAGCAAAGGTGCCGTACGTTACCCAGACGTTGAAGGGAGCGCCGGGGCCCGGCCCTTTTATTGCGGCGTCGGATTACATGAAGGTGTTGCCGGAGAGTATCGCCCAGTGGGTTCCGGGCAAGCTCGTGGCGCTCGGCACGGACGGCTTCGGACGAAGCGAGAATCGCGCATCTCTGCGAGATTTTTTCGAAGTGGACGCGAAGCACATTGTACTCGCGACGCTGCATGCGCTGGCCGGCGAGAAGGCCGAAAAAAAGGATGGCGCCGACACCGTCAGTGCGAAACTGCTGGAGAAGGCTATCCGCGATCTCGGCATCGATCCAGAAAAGCGCAACCCGGCCACGAGTTAGTGTTGTTCCGGAGCATATGCGACCGTAAGTTGAGCGCTACGAATTCGCACCTCCACACACGGGACCTAAGAGAGTTTGAGGAACGACGAAAGAATGGTAACGGAATTTAAGCTGCCCGAACTCGGCGAGAATATCGAGACTGGCGATCTGGTCCGCTTGATGATCAAGCCCGGCGCGAGCATCGCCGAAGGCGAGCCGGTGATGGAGCTCGAGACGGACAAGGCCGTGGTCGAAGTGCCGTCGTCGGTAACCGGCACTATAGGAGAGATCCGCGTAAAGGAAGGCGACAAACTGCGCGTGGGGCAGGTAATCTTTACCGTCGAAAATGGAGCCGGAACAAAGTCTGCCCCAAAATCGGAAAAGCCTGCCGCGCCGCCCGCCACTCCTGCTGCAGCTTCAGTTTCTGTAGCCCCAGTTTCCGCGACCCCAGTTTCCGCGACCCCAGCAAAGCCCGCCCCCACAGCCGCGCCGCAGCCCGAGCGTAAAACGAAGTCCACGCCATCACCCGCCACCGGCGGCGAGTTCAAGCTGCCAGAACTGGGAGAAAACATCGATTCCGGCGATCTCGTCCGATTGCTGATCTCGCCGGGCACGGCCGTCTCGGAAGGCCAGCCGGTCATGGAGCTCGAGACCGACAAAGCCGTGCTCGAGGTTCCGTCCACGGTCAGCGGCATCGTCCGCGAGATCAAAGTAAAAGAAGGTCAGAAGGTCAAGGTTGGAGAAGTCATCTTCACATTGGAGGGCGGGGCAACCGTCCCGGCCGAAGCTGTTCGTAAGCACGAACCTGTCGAGCACATGTCCGGACAGCAGGCGGCACGGCTGGGATTTCAGCTGGCCATGCGCGCCGAGGGCAAAACTGAAGAAGAGGCGCTGCCGCCGGATCGACCGCAAGCCCCGCCGCCAGAGTTCAGCATGCCAGTACAACTAGCCAAGGTTGCCGGGACGGAGCACCGCGATCCGGCCCCGGCGGCGCCGCATGTTCGTCGTCTGGCGCGTGAAATTGGCGTCGATATTCACAGCGTGCAAGGCAGCGGCCCTGGCGGACGCATCAGCGAAGATGACGTGAAGCTGTGCGCCAAAAATGGACTTTTGACAATGGCGGCAACCGCCGCGGCTCAAGCTCCACGCGGACGTTTCGTAGAGCCCGAACTGCCCGACTTCGCGAAGTGGGGCAAGATCGAACGGGTTTCGATGCGCGGAGTGCGGCGCAAGACCGCTGAACACCTTCGTCAGGCGTGGAACACGATTCCGCACGTCACCCAGCAGGACCGCGCCGACATCACCGAACTGGAACAGCTGCGCGCCAAGTTCGCTCCTCGGGCGGAAGAAGCCGGCGGCAAGATGACCGTGACCGCGATCGCGCTGAAAGTCTGCGCCTCGGCCTTGAAAGTCTTTCCGCAATTCAATGCATCTATTGATATGGCGAAAGAAGAAATCGTCTACAAGCAATACATCAGCATCGGCGTTGCGGTGGACACGGATCGGGGGCTGCTGGTCCCGGTCATTCGCGATGTGGACAAGAAGAATATTGTCGAGCTGGCGGCGGAGATGACGCAGCTCTCGAAGAAAGCTCGCGACCGCAAACTCACGGCCGAAGAGATGGAAGGCGGGACTTTTACAATCACGAATCTCGGCGGAATCGGCGGGACGGGTTTTTCTCCCATTGTGAATCATCCCGAAGTAGCGATTCTGGGCCTGTCGCGTTCGCGGATGGAGCCGGAGTGGGTGAACAACAAATTTGAGCCGCGCTTGATTCTTCCGCTCTCGCTCTCGTACGATCACCGGTTGATCGATGGCGCCGACGCTGCGCGCTTTTTGCGCTGGATCGCGGAAGCTTTTGAGCAGCCGTTCCTGCTTTCGGTGCAGGGATAGATGCCGCAAACGAGACGGAATGCTGATTTCCCAGTTCGGAGGGTTTTTGCTGGTCGGTACCCCCACCCCCCCTCCCCCCTGTCTAATGGAATCATGGGGTTAGCGGATATTTTTACTTCGGTCTTTGAATCTAAAGGACTTACTTATAAAGTCTTTCAGACAAAAGGACTTATGTTGTCAAAGAGCGCTGAAAATGGGTTTGGGGCAGCTTCGAGGGGCGTTTTTGTTGACGGACGCGCCTCGAAACTGCCCCAATCAGAATTCTATTGTCGGACGAGGCGCGGGTTTAAGTCAATAAATTTCGTAGCAGCAGGAATTCAAAATCCCCGCCCCTTCGGCTCCGCTCAGGGCAGGCTCTGTCGCAAAAACGCGACAAGGACGGGGCATCCTCGTAAATTGAGATGGGTGAAAGTCTGGGCCGGCCCCCATTCCATAATGGGCAGCCAGTAGGAGGCTTATGGCAGAGCTTTCTGATGAGCAGAGACAAGAGGAAAAGGAGAAAGACGAAAAGGGTAGACATCAAAACGACTTCATCAACCGGCGCTTGACGTGGTTGGGCACGTTTTCCTCCTTGCTGTTTGTTGCAAATAGTTATGGAAAGTACCGGCATTGATTCCACTTGTAGGTTTCGGAATCGCAATGTCTGTTTGGGCGGGCACCAGCGCCGCCAACATTGCGCTTGACGGACTGGATCGGAATGTGAAGGGCTGGCGCAGACCTTTTATGCCGGGAACGGTCATTCCCCCGTTGTTCGGAGCCGCGTGGCTGGTCGTGCTTGCGCGCAATCTGTGTAAATGAGACTTAGATAAAGATAGATATTCGTGACGCGGGTGAGGACAGAAATCTGATGACAACTAATTCAAATCTCCGTGTGGCAGTAATCGGCGGTGGTCCCGGCGGCTATGCCGCCGCATTTCTGGCGGCCGACCTGGGCATGAAAGTTACGCTGATCGATCCGGAAGTGAACCCCGGCGGCGTCTGCCTGTATCGCGGCTGCATCCCGTCCAAGGCCCTGCTTCACGTGGCCAAGCTACTCGAGGAAGCCGAGCAGGCAAAAAACTGGGGCGTCGAATTCGCCGAGCCAAAAATCGATCTCGACAAACTTCGCGGATGGAAAGAAAGCGTAGTCAAGAAGCTGACCGGCGGACTCGGTCAACTCTCCAAACAGCGTTCGGTGCAGTTCATACAGGGCAAAGCGTCGTTCGTGAATTCGAACACGCTGAAAGTTACGAAGACCGCAGCCGCCGGCGAAGAGAACCTGACCTTCGACCGCATCATCATTGCCACCGGATCGCGCCCAACCGTCGTACCCAGCCTCAAGCTCGACAGCCCGCGTTTGATGGATTCGACCGGCGCTCTCGACCTTCCCGACGTCCCCGGAACGCTTCTAGTCATCGGCGGCGGCTACATCGGATTGGAACTCGGATCGGTGTACGCTACGCTCGGAACTAAGGTGACCTGCGTCGAAATGATGCCGGGTTTGCTGCCCGGAGCGGACCGCGATTTAGTCCTGCCATTGCACAAGCGCCTGGAAAAACTTTTCGCCGCGATTCTGCTGAACACCACGGTCAAATCCCTCAAGGATGAGAAGACCGGTATTCGCGTGACTCTTGAAGGTCCGAACGTGAAAGAAAAAGAGCAGGTGTTCGACCGCGTGCTGATGTCGGTCGGACGCCGCCCAAATTCTGAAATCCCTGGCCTCGATAAGACGAAAGTTAAAGTCAACGCAAAGGGGTTCATCGAAATCAACGGGCAGCGCCAAACCGACGACCCTACCATTTACGCCATCGGCGACGTGGCCGGCGAACCGATGCTGGCCCACAAGGCAATGCATGAGGGACGCACCGCCGTTGAAGCCATCGCTGGACACAAGGTCGCCTTCGAACCCAACGCAATTCCCGCCGTCGTATTCACCGATCCCGAAATTGCCTGGGCCGGACTGACCGAGACGCAGGCTAAAGAACAAGGACGCGAGATTGCCGTCGCTAAGTTCCCATGGGCAGCTTCTGGACGCGCCATCACCATCGACCGCCCCGAGGGATTAACCAAACTGCTCATCGATCCGAAGACGGAACGTGTGCTCGGCGTTGGAATCGTGGGAGCGGGGGCGGGTGAACTGATCGCCGAAGGCGTGCTGGCCATCGAAATGTGCGCGCTGGCGGCCGATGTCGGCATGACCATCCATCCGCATCCAACGCTGTCGGAGACGATGATGGAATCGGCGGAAGTATTCTACGGACAGGCCACTGACATTTATCGTCCTAAAAAGATAGCGGGGTAGCGGCGCCGACCTTCGATTTCGCTCAGGACAAGCCTTGGCGGCTATCTGACGGGCATCCCTTCGGCTTCGCTCAAGGCGGGCTTTCGCGTGCTTCGAAGGCGAGACGCCTCCGAGACAGCCGGCAGGATGCCGGCGCTACCTGTTTGTGGTTGGAGTACACAAAGTTGCGATGAAAAAACTGGCCCTTGTTCTTATCGTTTGCGCTTCCGTCCTCGGCCTGACACCGGCGCCGCTGGCGGCTCAGTCGGCGACCAGCCTTCTGCGGGGAAAAACACCCACTCAGGCGTCAACCGCCGATCAACTGGACCGTGGAACTCCTCAGGGCGCCGTGGTCGGATTCCTGCAAACCGCGCAATCCGGAAATTATCAAGCTGCCGCCGACTACCTCCAAATGAGCGCGGCACGCCGCAATGTGCTGGGTGCGGACTTGGCGGAAAAGCTAAATCTGCTCATGAATCGCACTTTCGTGGGCCCTCTGCGCCGCCTCAGTTCCAATCCCGACGGCAATCCGGAATTCGGTGGCCCCGATCAGCAAACCATCGGAAGTTTTGATAATGGCGATGCGGACGTTCCCGTAATTCTCGTCCGGGTCGCGGACCCGAATTTCGGAAAAATCTGGCTCTTCTCTTCCGAAACGCTCAGCAAAGTTCCCGAGTTATATGAAAGCGTTCGGGCGCACAAGGTGGAAAGTAGACTTCCGCAAAGCCTGGTGCGAAACGTATTTCTCGGAATGCCGCTTTGGCAATGGCTGGCGCTGCTGGCGGCAATTCCAGTCGCGGTCGTTATCGGCTGGACGGTGGTTCTGCTGCTGGCAATTCCGCGCCTGCTTTGGCTCAAGTTCAGAAACCGTCCCAACTTGCAATCCTACGGCCGAGTCTCCACGCCGTTGCTGATCTCATTCAGCGCGCTGGCTCATCGCATCCTCGCGCGTTACTTAGGCCTGCCGTTGCTGACCCGTCTATATTATGGCCGGCTTATCGGCGTTCTAGTCAGTATCGGCTTCTTCTGGTTTCTGCTCCGAGTCACCAGCCTCACCATGCAACGCCTGCGCGTTCATGCTGTGAGCGCGGGCCGCGTTGGCACCGGAACCCTAATCGTTCTCGCCGAGCGTTTGCTCACGGCCGTGGTTGTGACTCTAGCCGTTCTGGCCACCCTCGGGATCCTCGGCTTCCACCTGACCACCGTACTCGCCGGTCTCGGCATTGGCGGCATTGCCATCGCCTTCGCCGCCCAGAAAACGCTGGAAAACCTCTTCGGCGGAGTTTCCGTCCTGGCCGACGAAGTGATCCTCGTCGGCGACTACTGCCGCTTCGGGGACCGTACGGGAACCGTGGAAGACATCAGCCTGCGCTCTACACGGGTTCGCACCGATGCCCGCACCGAGCTCTCCATTCCCAATGGCGCTCTTGCCACCATGAACATCGAAAACTTTACCCGTCGCGATAAAATCCTGTTCAATCCCGTGCTCGCGATCAGGTATGAGACTACGGCGGACCAATTGCGCTATCTGCTTGCCGAAGTTCGGCGGATGTTGTACGAGCATCCGAAGATCGAGAGTGACAGCGCGAGCTTCCGCTTCGCCAATTTCGACAACAGCTCATTGCGGCTTGAGATTTCCGGCTATGTGCTCACCCGCGACGCGAATGAATTCGGCGCGATCCGCGAAGACCTGCTGCTGCGCATCATGAAAATTGTCGAGACATCAGGCAGTGCGTTTGCTTTCCCGTCGCAGACCCTATATTTCTCGCGCGATTCCGGCATGGACAAGGAAAAGGGGGCGGCCGCCGAGCAGCAGGTTCAGCAATGGCGGAACCAGCGCCAGTTACCATTTCCAGATTTTGCGCCTGCTGCAAAAACTGCCTTTCGGGGTTCGATTGTCTATCCGGAAGCCGAGTCGGCGGTCGGAGAAGACCGCTCGCGTCCCTGAAAATCACCGGCAGCGCCTTACTCCCGTAACTTGCGGCTTTTGGCGGCAATTTCTAGCATAAGAGAGCCATGCCTCATGCCCTATTGTTGTCGCCGGATGACCAGGCGGTGAGCGCAATCACTGCCGTTCTGGAAGAGATGTCAGTGACTTGCGAGCGTCCACTGGACGGACCATCCGCTGCCCAACAACTCCATTCTCAGAGCTTCGATCTGGTGCTGGTCGATTGCGAAAATCTTCCGGCGGCCAAGCTGATCCTAGACGTTTGCCGTCGTGGAACAACCGGCAAGAACCCTGTCCCCATGGCCATCGTCGATGGCCACGCCAGCTTGCCGACCGCTTTCCGCCTGGGCGCGGACCTGATTCTGACCAAGCCGGTCGCCAGGGACCAAGCTCGAAACACGATCCGCACCGCACTCAGCCGGGTGAGAAAAGATGTCTCGGCCAACGACAGTATCTTCGCACCACTGGCGAAGACGGCCGAGACGGGTGCGGGTACCGCCGAGGAAATTGAGCAGCCAGCGGCAGCGTCGGTTTCTTCGCAAACGACGAGCTTTGGCGAAGCCGCTCCAAATTTTGTTTCGACACCGTTTGCCGACAGTATTTCCACGACGTTCACGGCTCCGGCGCTCACTGCGGGGATGCATTCCGCCGCAGACAGAGCCGCCGATAAAGACGAAGCTGAAACCGAAGTCAAGACGACAAGTCCAAGATCGAGGGCGCGATCCGCATCTCCGACTGCCAGTTCGAGAAGGTCCGAACCCAGGTTCACGCTGCAACATTCTCACGATTCAGAGGCTGCTCGACCAGAAAAAGCAGAAGCGGCGAAATCGAAACAGGAAGTCTCGCAATCAGCCATAGCGGGGCCCAATCCCGTGGAAGCGGAATGGCGCGCCGCTCTGTTTGAGTCTTACCAGCGACGCCGGAGACGCATGCGACTGCTGCTCGCGTTGCTGATGCTGACGATCGCGGGCGCCGGCTTCTATGGCGCCTGGATGTATCAGCCTGGCTTCCGCGCCCTAGCTAAACCCCAGATCGATCGCATGCTGAAGTTTGCTGGCACGGCGCTTCCGCAGACGACGAAGCCAGATCTCCCGAACCCTTCGCCCAATCGTGCTCCGAATACAACACCGGCGCCGTCAGCGTCATCATCAGCATCGGGATCGCCCGCCCCTCCGACTAAGACTGAACCAACCGGCCAGGGTTCGACAGCCGGTTCTGTTACCGGTTCAGCGAGCGGATCAACGACCGGCTCGACGACCGGTCCGGCAGTGAAACCGGTTGCTTCCGTTTCCGCCCAGCCGTCGCTGACCTTAGCCATCGGGAAAGAGCCTGCCGCGACAGGGTCCGACGCCCAACTTCCCGGAGAAAGCAGCGCCATCATTCTCTCTTCCAAGGGCGCAGAAAAAAGGCTGGAGCAAAGCGTTCCGCCGAAATACCCCGCCGAAGTGCGCTCCGGAGAACCCGAAGCAACGGTTCTATTAAAGGAAATCGTCGATGAGAAGGGCAAGGTCACGGGCGTACGGCTAATCGACGGAAACGCCGCCCTGGCAAACGCCGCGATCAAAGCCGTCAAGCAGTGGCGCTATCGGCCCTATATCCGCGACGGCAAGGCGGAGCCTTTCCAGACGGTGGTGATCATCGACTTTCAGCGGCCGTAACCGGGAGCCGGTTTCAGTGCGTCGTTTGCGGTCGTTGTCACGCGGTCGTTGTAACGCGGTCGTTGTCGCGCGAAATACCGACGACGCGCCCATCGAACCTAAATTCCAATTACCCAAAGGTCAATTACCCACGTAACTTGCTGGTACCTAGGACATTACCTAGGATGGCCTCATTATGGGTTACCAAGCTCTCCTGTTCTCTCCCGATGAAAAATTGGGCCGCATCGTAAGCCAGGTTTTCACGGAATTAGACTTCACGGTTGAACCCACCCATGAACCCTTTGGCGCAGTTAAGAAATTGATGGCCCAGCACTTCGACGCGATCGTCGTGGATTGCACTAACGAACAGAACGCGGCCTTACTCTTCAAGAGCGCGAGAAACTCCAGCTTCAATCAAAGCTCGCTGGCCATCGCCGTGGTCGAAGGGCAGGCAGGTATCGCCAAAGCTTACCGCATCGGCGCGAACCTCGTGCTCACCAAGCCCATCAACGTCGAGCAATCCAAGGGAACCATTCGGGTGGCGCGAGGACTGCTGCGAAAGAGTTCCGATGCAGCGGGCGGCAGCGCTACCAGCGTGGCAGATTCGAGTGCGCCCACTGGAGCAAGACCCGTAACCAGCGCCGGTTCGTTTCAGGCTACGAGTCGAGGCCCGGCGGCATTCACTCCGCCGCAGAGCCGTCCCGACCTTCTTGAATTTGAAACACCGCACCCAGCAACCAGTCCCGATGCGTTTCCGCAGCGGACTTCGGCTGGTTTTCCGGCTGCAGTGTCGGCAAAAACTTCGTCGGCAAAAATCGAGGCTGCACCAGTCTCCGCAGCCCAGATTCGGATTACGATGGCGGACGAACCGGGCGTGCGGGTACCGCAGTCGGCTTCTCCGGGGACGATCAAGAACCCCGCGATCCAGAGCAACACAGCCAGAAGTGAGCCGGCCAGGAACGAGCCAGCACGAATCGCCTCCGCGTCGCGATCCACGCAAAACAGTGGCGGTTTCCCGGCTTCGGGATCAGGAGCAGCACCCGCTCGGGCAATGGAAGTGACCCCGCCAGCAAAAGAAAACGAAAAGGATGAATGGAAGCCCGCCAACGCATCGCAGGACGACGCTCTTATGCTGACGCCGGATCCCGCCATCGAGAGCGCGCCCTTGTTTTCTGCATTCGGGGAAGAAGAGTCCCGTGCATCGGGCGGCAAGAAGAAAATCCTAATCGCCCTGATTTTGCTCACTCTCGCCGCGCTCGGCTACATTGGTTATGGGAAGCTGGACAAGTCCAGCACAGCCACTCTGGCTCCGCCGCCGGTGAGCACGCCTCAGCAACCAGTACAGCAGAACACGGGGCAACCCGTTCCCGCGCCCGTTCCCGTGCCAGAGCCGGAGCCCGTGCGAGCGCCAATGTCCTCTTCGGAAACGGTCCCCTCGACGACTACATCCGACGCTGCCGATTCCGCGGCCGGACTGCCGGCTCCGAAACTCTCGGCTCCCAAACCCTCGGCTCCCAAAACGATCGCAGCGAAATTACCTGGCCAGCCATCGCCCGCCGTTGGCAATCCTTCGATAATTCGGATCGCGCTTAATCCTGGGGCGGGAACAAAGAACCCGGACCCCGCACCTCTGTTAGTAAAGTCGAACCCCGCGGAAATCAAGACGCGGACCCCATCCGCGGAGTCGGCGTCTGCTCTTCCTAACCCACCCGCGATTGCGTCCGCTAATGAAAATGCCTTGAGCAGCTTAATGTCGCCGGCATTGCCAGCGCTACCCAAACCCTCGCTGACGACAAATAGAATTTCTCAGGGTGTGTCGCAAGGACTTCTAATCAGGCGGGTACAGCCAATATATCCACGGGCCGCACTCGAGACCCACGCCCATGGCGCAGTGCAAATTGAAGCGACCATCGACAAAGAGGGCAAAGTTACCAATCTGAAGGTGCTCAGCGGAGACCCGATTCTGGCGCACGCCGCGGCGGACGCTGTTCGGCAATGGCGATACAAACCCTACTACCTGGATGGCGAACCGGTAGAAATCCAGACTCAGATCACGGTCAACTTCAAAGAAGACTAGAGGGCAAGGGGCGGGAGCAGGTCTTAGGTCTTAGGCTGAGACCTGATTAGCTCAACTGCTCGTCCAGAGGCCTTTGCCGCGGACGCCCTGGATGGGCGGTGATGCTGCGGAATTTGGCGTAAAGTCCGTGCAAGTCTTCGCTCAGCAGTCGCACCACCTGCATGCAGAAATCACGGTGCGCACGCAGAAAATTGAGGAACTCGTCACGCGGAATGAAAACCGCGGTGGTTTCGTCGCCCGCTTCGGCGGCGATCCTATAGCTTTCCCCGGTCACGTTCTCGCTCAGCCCGAGCATGGATCCCGGACCGGCGACTTCCAGAAGCTGCCTTTCGTTCGGACCCGTCGGCAGCAGAACACGGACTTCGCCGCTCGCCACCACGTAAACACCCGTCGCCATAGTTGTTTGCTGAATCAGTGTGGCGCCCTTGGGGAATCGTCGTACCGGTTTGACTCCCTGCAGAGCCTGCAACAAATCGGGACTCAATCTACCTGGCATGGGCTGCGATGACATGATGTGACTCTGTTTTGCCTCAGTCTATCCTGCATCCACCGGAAACCGCGGGTCTGTGATTCGGATCACAGTTCCGGGGCTAGTCGTCAAGGAGCCGATGGGTCCAAACTGTTAAGCTTGTGGTCACGGGACTCCCCGCCCCGGCGAGGGAGAGCCCCGGAATCACATCGGAATTCAGTTTTGGCGGAATGCCGAACAATACCCGAGGCAAAGTTCAGAGGCTAGCCGAGGCATCTATTGGGGTTCAAGAGTTTCGACGATTGCGGCCTTGTCGCCCTTACTGACATTGACGACTTTGTGGATGGGCTTGAAACCGGTCAGGGAAATATCGACGATAAAGTTTCCCGGCCCTACGACCACGGCGACGGGCGACGTCTTATCCAGCATCCGTTGGTTGATGGCTACCTGCGCGCCTTTTGGCTGCGTGCGAACGATAATGGAACCCTTGCTGGCGGCGCTGTCTCCGCCGCGTCCGAACAGGTTAAATTTGCCGACCGTCCGCATGTCTTCCGTGTTGCCCAGAGCTTTGAGCACCGGCGCGTACTGGAAGTTCTGCGCGGGACCAAGATCGGCGGTCACCGTCTCGTCCAAGTATCCTTCTTTGCGGAGCAGGACGGTGTGGTTTCCTTTTTCCACCGCGAACTGCGCTGGCGTTACTCGTCCAGTCGGCCTGCCGTCGACGGTAACGCTGGCGCCAACCGGCGAACTGTTCACTACGATCAAGGCGTTGACCGGCGATAAATGAAGCAGCAGAGACGATTTGCCGCCGGCGGAAACATCCACCGACCGTATCTCGGACGAGAAGCCTGTTTTGCTCGCGGATATGATGTGCTTTCCGGGCATCAGAGCCGTCACGTTGAAGGGCGTTACCCATGAAGGATCGCCTTTTCCGTCGACCTGAAACAGTGCGCCTTGCGGACTGGAGTCGATCAACGCTTCGCCTGAGACCACGACCGGGACCGGAGGTGGAGCGGACGCCCGTCGAGTGTTCGAGTGGCGTTTTTCGACTTGGCGCACGGTGAGTTCCGGTTGCGCCTCCGTTACCGGCGGAGCGGGCTTTTCGATTGGGGCTGGGGCCGGGACCGGCGCATTCTGCTGCGCGAGCTCACTTGACGCGGGAGCGGAGGATAAAGCCGAAGTCGGGCGTGCCGCTTTGGCCGGCTGCGGCGCCGCGGTGGCGCCATCGTCTTCGGATCGCACATGAGAAAAGACAGCAAACGCAAGAACGAGTATCAGTCCAACCGCCCCCAGGATCGAATAGAGGATTAACCGAGGCGGAACCGTGGCGATTTGCTTGACGGCTCGTTGCGCGACTTCCCGCGGCTGGATTCTTGGTTTCTCTTCTTTCCGCGGGGAGCTCTGAACCGCGGGAAGTGGAGGCTCCGCGGGCTCCGAAACAGGCGGCGCAGACACTGTTTCCTGGAGCGGAGGCAGTTCCTCGAGTTCGGAAAAACTTCTGGGGGACGAACCCGCCGCCCCTGCGTCCGACGTCGAAGGATCGGCCATCAGGGGATCGGCCATCAGAGGATCGATGGCCACGCGGGGCGAATACCGTTCTTTTCCCTGTCCCTGCTCTGCCGCCACCGACAACTTCGGGCTGCGCGCAGCTTGAGACTTGGGAACGCTTGATTCAAGGTCGGCGATCAAACGCGCGCCAGATTCGGAATTTGAAGCGGATTTAATTTTGGAGGCCGCGGCGGATTGAATCGCTAAGGGAATCCCCGGGTCGCTCTTTGATACAGAGGTTGACACATACGTGGCGCCCGGACCAGCAACTGCGCCCGCAGCGGCCGCGGCAGCTTTGGTCTCTGTAGGAGAAAGAGAAACTGACTTGGGGGCGACGGGTTTGGACGCAACCGGTGAAACAGGCGCTGCGGGGGGCGCAACTCTGGCCGTGCTTGTCTCCGCCCCGACAAACTTTCTGGCCGCCGCTGCTCGCTCTGCGCTACTGATCGCAACATTCGGGACCGGCGCAGCTTTCTTGGTTTGCGGCGCAGCTTTTTTGCTGTTCTCCTTGCACTTCTCCAGGTCATCCACCAGTTCGCGTGCGCTCTGATAACGCTCGGCCGGATCTTTCGCGAGCGCTTTCATGATCAGCGCGCTTAGGCTCGGATGAATCTTGGCGCTCACCGTGGCCGGACTGGGTGGCATTTCGTTCTGGACCTGACTTACCAGCACCACCGGATCTATGGCCTCGAATGCCTTTCGGCCCGTCGCCATTTCGTAGAGAATCGCCCCTACAGTAAACAGGTTCGAACGCAGGTCGATAGTTTCTCCCCGGATCAGTTCAGGAGAGCAGTAAGGCATGAGCCGTCCGAGACCGTTCCCCGCTTCCGCCTCAATAAGGCCCATGTTGGAGATGCCGTAGCCAAGGATTTTGACCATCCCATCCCACTGCACCATGATCTTGGCCGGCTCGAGCGAATAGTGGGTCGCGCCGACTGAGGCAGCATGCTCCAGGCCGGCGCCAACCTGACGTGTAATGTCGATTATGTCCCAGATGGAAAAGCCTTCATTGCGGGCCAGCATCGTGGCAATGCTGTTGCCTTGGATGTACTCCATGGCGGCGCAGAATTGGCCGTCGATTTCACCGGCGCCGTACAGGGCCACGATGTTCTGGCTCGCGAGATTGCGAGCGCTCTCGCCTTCGGCGAGCAGCGTGTCCACAAACGCGTCGGCGCGAGACCCGAGAGGCTTCAGACTTTGCGTCTTGAGCGCAACAGTCTGGTCGGCCTTCATGTCCATCGCCTTATAAATCAGGGCGGTGTCTGACTTGGAGAGTTCACTTTGGATGTCGAACCGCCCAAACATCAGCGCCATTACGTTCGTCCTCGCGGTGATAAGCCGCAGCACTACACCCTACTGTGGAGTTGGTCCAAAAGGGGGGAGAATCGAACCTAGAATACCGCCTTCATCTGCTCAGAGGAGAGTTACGAAAGTTATGGGAAAAGCCCCGGCGGAAGGCCGCCTGGGCGCCCTTAATGGGGCGCAGTTTCACAGCTCGGGGAGAAAATCGCGTGTTACCCGTGATTTTGAGTGGCGCATTTGAGTGGCGCAGCGGTCAGGCCATTCTTCGCGAAGGCATCGCGTCGGCGTGCGGTTCGGTATCGCTGATCCACTCCCAGACGCGCCGGCCGCGATCGTTGCTCAGGCTGCGGGCCTCGCCATACTCCACCAGGCGATTCAGAACGGTCGTGACCGAAGCCAACGGGTCCTTGTGCCGCGCCAGGATTGCCGGCGCATGCCGTTCCAGTTCCGCACAAACCTCGCGGGCTCCCAGCGGACGCCGCACTTCCATGAGCACCCTTCGACACGCCTTGGTAAAGCCGGGCTGACGGCCATTGGGCTTGCGGTCGATCAGCTCCAGCAAATCGTCGCCGAGCACCTGATCGCCGAAAATGTTCGCCAATCCGGCGATGGTCTGCTTCACCGTCCCAATGCGCTTCATGATCTCGGCCCGCTGCCCCATGAGGTGGAGGAGTTCCTCGTGCGCGGCTTTGACGACTTGCTGCGCCGAAATGCTGTTGGCTTGGGCATCGATTGTCTGCAGGCCCGAGCCGCTATTTTTTGCAACTTCCATGAACTCCTCCAGAACGAGACAACGTCGCGTCTTGTCCTCCAATACGGAAAACAAGCCTGCGAAGTTCCGCAGGTGATTGGACTCGTTAACTGGAGAAAGGTTATCGGCGAAAAGGGGTTGGTGTGGCGCGGACATTCCTGTCCGCGTGCGGTCCGACGGCGAGGGCAACGCTGCCGTCCCGGGGCCTGTCCGGTGTCACACCCGCCGAGGCGAGGGCGAGGACGCCCTCGCGACAGCCGGCAAGGATGCCGGCGCTACCAGTGCAAGGACCCTCGCTGAAATAGCAGACACTGGAAAATCTATTTCACTGGCGGACATCCTCGCCGCAGGCATCTATCCCATCACGGTCGTGTGCTCCGGCCGGATTTTATACATCACGCGAACCTCTCCCGGCTTTGCATAGGGATACTTATCGACTCCGAGGTACTTCTTCGCCATCTTGTCGATGTGCTGGGCAGCGCCCTCTTCGGTAATCTCAACCACGGTGCCGCGGATCTCCAAATAGCGATAAGGATTGTCGGGATCGATAATAGCCAGCGCTACGCGGGGATCGCGGCGCACGTTGCGATCCTTCTGGCGTCCGCGAGCCGAGTTGAAGATGACATGTTGGCCGTCAAAGTCGCACCAGACTGGAGTGACCTGCGGCCGTCCGTCGGGCATGATGGTGCCAAGACTGGCGAAAGCACGCTTCTGGAAAAGATCTACATATTTTTCAGGGATCGCGTTGGACATCGCTGGTTATCTCCTGTATTGATTTATTGCCGCCCCAGATTATAGATGTTGGAGGTGAGTGAGGGAGCAATGTATTTTATTTTCCATCGCCTGTTGCCCTGTTTGTCGTTCGTCCTGCTTGTAACCGCGACCCCTCTTCTAGCGCAGCAATCTGCGCCGCAACCGCCACCGACGGTTGTTTTCATGACCGATTTCGGCATCGTCGACGACTCGGTGGCGCTCTGCAAGGGCGTCATGTACGGCATCGCGACCAATCTGCGCATCGTCGATCTGACGCACCAGGTCAACGCGTATTCAATTACAGACGGCGCCCGCTTTCTGTTCGGCGCAACTCCCTACTTCCCTGCCGGGACCGTATTCGTGGTGGTCATCGATCCCGGAGTGGGCGGTTCGCGCAAGGCCATCGTGGTGAAGTCAAAGCGCGGGCAATTCTTCGTGCTGCCTGACAACGGCCTGATGACGATGGTCGCGGACCGCGATGGCATCGAAAGTATTCGCGAGATTACCAACCCCGCCTGGATGGTCGGCGCCAAAATCTCTTCCACCTTCCATGGCCGCGATATCTTTTCTCCGGTAGGCGCGCACATAGCGCGCGGCGACGACTGGACCCAAGTCGGCCCTGCGGTCAAAGAGCTCGTCCGCCTCGATCTGAAGCCCGCGAGAATGGACGACACAGGTCTGACCGGAGAAGTAATCGCCCTGGATGGTCCGTACGGCAACCTGATCACCAACATCAGCGCCGAAGATTTCCTGAAGCTCGGCTACCAGCACGGCGACAAGTTGAAAGTCACTATCGCCGGGCACGACATCGAGATGCCGTACGTCAGGACGTTCAGCGACGTGCCGCTCAAACAACCGTTGCTGTACATCGATTCGCGCGGACGAGCCAGCTTTGCGCTCAACCAGTCCAATTTCGCGACAGCATACAACATAGACCCACCGCAACCGGTGTTCATCCCCCGCAAGGGTTCTACACTGAAATGAGACTGGGAAGCAGCCTTGAAGACAACTTTCAACCTCGGAACGAATGCTTGACGGCAACGGCACTTTTACAGCCGTCTGGTATCCGGGACCTTCAATGCCGCCAGCCCACCGCCCACGAGTTTGCTGAAAATCGCGTGCATTTCCTGCAGCGACTGGTTCATGTTGCTTTCCGCCCAGCACTCTACGACCGCCAAAAGCGACGAGGCCACGGCTCGAGCGACGATTGCCTTCTGCATCGCCAAGCCCGGGCCGACAGCATGCGAACGTGCGTCGCGCCCGTCGAGCGCCTGCTTTACACGCTCCGCAAAACAGTCTTGCAATATTCTCGGCCCTGCGCCGGCCTCCGGCCCACCCACCAGGGCCTTGTAAATCCGGGGCACGGCCCGCACGTGCGCCAGGAAGGCCGAAACATCCAGCAGACAGGCGTCGTCCGGGGTGATCGCCAGCATGGGCGCGACGATCCGTTTGAACTGCGACCGCAGCAGATCGTCCTTCGAAGAATAGTGCGCGTAAAAAGTGGCCCGACCCACTCCGGCCTTTTTCGCGATGTCGCTCACCCGGATGTTTCCATAGGCGCGCCGGTGCAGCAGTTCGACGAACGCCGCATCGAGATGCTTGCGCGTGCGCACCACCCGCTCATCGTTCTTCTTACTATCTTTGTGAACATCCGAGACATTTACAGATTTGTGTTTGATAAGTGCCGTCCTTCGACTTTTTTGTTGTCCCGTGCGCTCAGCTTTTATAGCATCGGCCCCATGACGCCAATGCCCACCGACCCAGTCCGAAGAACTCTAGCCTCGGCTTTGCTCGTTTTTCCCTGTGTCTTTGTTCTGGTCTTCATCATGCATTTCCGGCGATTCTCGGACTTCCTCACCTTCCGCACGCACTATGTACCTGCGCCCCCGGAGCGCGTGGTCGCCGCCTTGATCGCCGCGCACAACCGCTGGCCGCTAATCCACGATCCCCACATGATCGCCTATCTGGCGCTTCCCGTGTTTACTCTGTGCGCCTTTGCGCTTTATCTGCTCGGCCGAAGCGCGCGTCCCCGGGCAAGCGCCCTCGCCTTGATGATCACCATTGCCGGCTCCATCTACATGGGAGGCGTCTTCGGAATGTGGACCGCATTCTATCGTGGACTCGGCCTCGTAGACCCCGCACATCTGGCCGGAGCAACAGCCACCTTCGCCGCCATGACCGCTCCGCAAGGCGCCTTTCTTGTAACCACCACGCTCGCGAAACTCACCATGATCGGCTTGGCCGCGCAGGCCCTCACGCTTCTGGGCGCGCGGGTGGCGCCGCTGTGGTCGATCGTGTGCATTGCCTTGGGATGCTCACTTTTCCTGATATTTTGGGACCTCGATAACTGGATGCTGATCGCGACTCTCCTGATCTTCATCGGATTCCTCCCGATGCGGAAAGCCTTGCTTCAGGAAACAGACGATGCGTCGATTAACCCTGGAGAATGAAACTGAGAATCGTCTCAACCGCAACAACTCGTTCTACTGAGAACGGCCTGACTTCTCCAATTCCTCGGCAATCCGCGGGAGCACCGCCCGCAGCAGCGCGATGAACTGCCCCATCACCCGTCGTCCCACTTCCAGCACTTCTTCGTGGACCAGCGGCTTATCAAGAATTCCGGCAGCCATATTGGTCACGCAAGAGATGGCCAACACGTTCATCCCCATGTGCCGCGCCACGATGGCCTCCGGGACGGTAGACATACCCACCAGATCGGCGCTGATCGAGCGCAGATATCGAATCTCCGCCGGAGTTTCATAGCTGGGACCGGCCAGTGCCGCGTACACGCCCTCGCGCGGAGGAATAGAAAGCCTCTTAGCTTCCTCCAGCGCGATCTCGCGATAGCGCTTGGCGTAGGTATAACTCATGTCGGGAAAACGCGGACCAAAGCGTTCGTCATTCGCGCCCGTCAGTGGATTCTGCCCCTGAAGATTGATGTGGTCGCGCAGGATGACCAGCGCGCCCTGTCCGTACTCAACGTTAATGCCACCGGCAGCGTTGGTGAGAATCAAAGCGCGTATCCCCATTCGGCTGAGCACGCGCGTCGGAAAGGCGACCTCGGCGGCGGGATAGCCTTCGTAGAGATGCACCCGTCCCTGCATCACGGCAACCGGAACGTCACCGGACTTGCCCACAACCAGTTGTCCAGCATGTCCAACTGCCGTCGAACGGGGGAACGTCGGAATGTCGGCAAAGGGAATACGGACGGCTTCGGCGAGGTCGTCGGCAAAAGATCCGAGGCCGGAACCGAGGACGAGGCCGATCTGGGGCCGCAGGGCGGTCTGCGAAAGCACGAATGCTGCAGCGGATTCAGAGCGATTGAAGAGATCCGTCGTCATAACAACCGGCATAACAGCTGGTCATAAACAATTCCATTGGTCATAAACAATTCCATTGGAATTGTAAAAGAAAGCATTTGGAGGCCGTAAGTATCCGCATAAGAACCGCAGACAATTCTACGGAAAGACAGGAGTTGCGCGGCTGGAACGCCGATTTGCACAGTCACAAGTGTATGTGACGAGCAGGTCGGCCCCGCGCAGAAAGCTGGAAAAAACGGATGGATGCGCGCGATTTCGGCGCGGATTACCGACGATTGCACAATTTCCGTTTCACCCGCCTGTGAATGAGCTGCACTCGATTGATGAATAAGAAGTTAGAGACGCGTTAATTCTATTGACGTAAAAAATAGGCGTGTTAAAACCATAATCGTTCTTTGACACGTTCTGAAGTTTTTCCGGTTGGTGCAGCGTCCGGGGCTCAAGCGTAGTCACCCAGACAACCGCGAGGCAAGTCTGGGAGGGCGAGCAAGGGTCTATAGCTAAGCGCTGGTCGAGGAGAACAGGAGCCTCTGTTAAAGGCAGGATAGAGTCCCGAGGCGTTGAACTGGTTTATCCGGTTGGCGGTGAGCCCGGAGCCCGAGCAAGATCGGCTTACAATGAAACCCGCAAGGGAGTTGTAGGAATAAGGTCAGCGAGGGTCTAAACGCGAGCTACTGGCCGAGACGAATGAGTTCAACATCACCTCGGGACTCTCTATTTTTTGTACTCGGTAATTGCATAGGGACAGCCGCCCCGGCTTTCCAAGCCGAGCTCGGCAACTGCGCTGAAGTCGGTATCGCCCCGCTGTGAGCGACCCCCCTGAAGTTCGGCCAATCCTTCGCCCTCAAAAATCACCCCCCCATTTACAATGCCGCAATGCGCGTCACCTTACTCGGAGCATCCGGACTGCTCGGCCAGGAACTGGTTCATGAGTTAAGCGGTGACGCCCTCAGCCGCGAGCAGTTGACGGCGTTGTCTTCGAAAGACGCGGACCTGCGCGACCGGACCGGCATCCGCGACGTGATTCTCGGTTCCGATCCCGACTGGGTTCTCCTGGCCGCCGCCTACACCGATGTGGATGGCTGCGAGTCCAACCCCGACCTGGCCTTCGCGGTCAATTGTGAAGGCGCTGTCAACGTGGCCGAAGCCGCCCGCGAAGCCGGATCGCGCTTGCTCTTCCTGAGCAGCGACTACGTTTTCGACGGCGCCAAACGATCGCCTTATGAAACCACCGATGCCCGAAATCCCACCAGCGTTTATGGCCAGAGTAAGGCCCGCGCCGAGGAGCGACTCCTCGATATTCTGCCCGAGATCTGTATTGTGCGGACTTCCTGGTTATTCGGCCACGGCGGCAAGTGCTTTCCCGCAACGATTTTGAAGCTGGCCTCAACCCGTCCCGAGATTTCCGTGGTGCCCGAGATTTCCGTGGTGAACGATCAGCGCGGCAGCCCGACGCTCGCGCGCGATCTCGCGTCTGCTCTGGTGCAATTGTGCCGCGCCTCCGCGCGCGGGATCGTACACGTCACCAACTCCGGCAACTGCACGTGGTACGAGTTTGCCGCCGAGATTGTGCGCGCATCCGGGCTGCCGGCCAAGGTCAAGCCCGTGACCACGGCCGAATTTCCGCGTCCGGCGCGGCGTCCCGCCTACTCCGTTCTGTCTCCTGACAGTCTGCACGCCTACAACCTCCACATGCCGCCGTGGCAGGACGGGCTGCGCCGCTATCTCGCGAGTGCTCCCGCCGCGTCGTCTGTCCGCTAGGAAGTACTTCGTTCAACAATCGTCCCTCAACAATCGTTCCTCAACAATCATCCCCCGAGGTTGCGAAAACCCGGGAGCAGCGTACAATAGTCAGTTTTCCAAATCGAGAAAGAAAATCAATCCTATCCGTGCGACCTAGGAGGTCAACTATGAAAAGAATTACTGGGGCGATGCTCGCCCTGTTGTTTTTGCTGCCGATTGGAATATCCGTAATCGCCGCCGCCCAAGACAAACCCGTGATGGACCACATGCCGCCCAAGGTGCTCGTGGTGGGACGGGAATACACCAAGCCGGGGAAATCCGGTACTCAACATGAAAAGACTGAAAGCGCGTTTGTGCAGGCCATGCTGCATGCGAAATGGCCAACCCATTACCTGGGCGTCGAATCTCTTTCGGGCAAGTCACGGGCGCTCTTCTTTACCGGCTACGATTCCTTTGAAGCTTGGGAAAAAGACACTCTTGCCACGCAAAAAAATGCCATGCTTTCCTCGGCCCTTGACCATGCCTGGGCGGCCGACGGGGATCTATTGTCCGAGACCGACGGCGCCGTCCTCGCCTTCAGCGCGGAATACAGCCTGCACCCCGAGGTGGATATAGCGCACACGCGGTACTTCGAAATCTCCGGATGGCAGGTGAAGCCGGGACACGATAAGGATTGGGACGAAATCGTGAAGCTGGTAAAGGCCGCCTACGAAAAGGTCCCCGGCTCGCACTGGTCTTGCTATTCCGCGGTTTACGGATTCCCCAACACCACCTATATCGTCTTCGTTCCCATGAAGTCGCTGGCGGAGGAGGACAAGAGTCTGATGGACAACAAGGCGTTCGAAGCGGCCATGGGCGAAGAAGGCATGAAGAAACTCGCCGGGTTGTCGGCCGCGGCGCTTGATTCGAGCGGGTCGAATCTGTTCGCCATCAATCCAAAGATGAGTTATCCCTTCGACGAGTGGGTGAAGGCGGACCCGGACTTCTGGAAAACCAAAGCGGCCGCTCCCATGGCAGCCAAGAAACCAAAGGCGGAAGAGAGCCACTAGAATTCGACTTTGACCTAACGCCGAGCCCGCGCTCCGATTTCCGGGACGCGGGCTTCATTTTTCTGAGGCCTGTTCGCTGTCCAACCGCTAGCGCCATGATTTATCCTTAGCCTTCTTCGAGCATCAACAATAAAGGACCAACTGTGAACCCACGTTTTTTGCGGATTCTGCTCGCCACGCTCTCTGTTTTGCTTTTTCCCTTCGCGCTTTTCGCCCAGCCCTTTGATCCATCCATGTATCAGGAACTTCACTGGCGACTCATCGGCCCATTTCGCGGCGGACGTACTGTGGCGATCTCGGGCGTTCCCGGCCAGCCGAATGTCTTCTACATGGCGCCGAACAACGGCGGGGTTTGGAAAACTACCGACTACGGCCGCACCTGGAATCCCATCTTCGACGATCAACCCTCGGGCTCGATCGGAGCCCTTGCAGTCGCGCCGTCGAATCCGAATACCATCTACGTCGGAAGCGGCGAAGGCCTGCGCCGTCCCGATCTCTCAGTGGGAGACGGCATCTATAAATCAACCGATGGGGGCCGCACCTGGCAGCATCTGGGTCAACGGGATGGCGCGTTGCGCGATGCGCAACAGATCGCATCCATCATCGTCGATCCGAAAGACCCGAATCGACTCTTCGTCGCCGCTCAAGGACATCCCTACGGCCCCAACGCCGAGCGTGGCATCTTTCGCTCACTGGACGGCGGTCAGACTTTTCAGAAAGTTCTCTATAAAAACGAGAACGCGGGCGGGATGGACCTTGTCTTCGATCCCCGGAATTCGCGGGTGATCTTCGCCAGCTTGTGGGCCTCGCGCCGTCCGCCCTGGACGACCGGTCTCGGCTACAGCGCGCCCGGCAGCGGTCTGTTCCAATCTGCCGATGGCGGCGATCACTGGCGGCAACTCACCAAGGGATTGCCTGGCGACAATGAAGGTGTCAGGCGCGTCGCTCCGACCATATCCGCCAGCGATCCCGACCGCATGTATGCGTGGGTGAATGCAACAAACGGCGGCGGCATCTACCGCTCGGACGACGCCGGCGAAAGCTGGCAGCAGGTGAATAACGAAGAACGAATCTGGGAACGAGGCGACGACTTCGGCTGCGTGCGCGTCGATCCAAGAAACAAAGACGTGATCTACGTCGCCAACACTTCGACGTACAAGTCGACGGATGCGGGCAAGAACTTCACCGCCATCAAGGGCGCGCCCGGAGGCGACGACTACCACACCATCTGGATCAATCCCGAAAACCCCGACATCATCGCCCTCGCCGTCGACCAGGGCGCAACCATCAGCGTGAATGGCGGCCAGACTTGGAGTTCCTGGTACAACCAGCCGACGGCGCAGTTCTATCACGTGATCACCGACAACGAGTTTCCGTACTGGGTCTATGGCGGCCAGCAGGAGAGCGGTTCGGTCGGCACCGCAAGCCGCAGCGACTTCGGGGAAATCACGTTTCGCGATTGGACAACCGTCGGCGTTGAAGAATACGGCTACGTCGCGCCCGATCCGCTGCATCCCAATCTGATTTACGGCGGCAAGGTGACGGTGTTCGACCGCAACACGGGCCAGACGCGCGACGTTTCGCCGGTGGTCCTGCGCACCGGGAAGTATCGCTTTAATCGCACTGCGCCGTTGATCTTTTCGGCAGCCGATCCGCATGTGCTTTATCTCGGATCTAACGTGTTGTTTTCTACGCGCGACGGCGGCAACAGTTGGCAGATCATCAGCCCCGACCTGACCCGCGAGGAGCCGGGCTCTCCGACGACTCTGGGGCCTTTTGTCGAAGACGACCCGGCAAAAGGCAAACATCGCGGCGTGATCTATTCGATTGCTCCGTCGCCGAAAGATGCGAACCTGATCTGGGCCGGAACCGACGATGGCGTCATTCAAGTAACCCGCGACGGTGGCAAGAACTGGCAAAATGTAACTCCGCCAGAACTGACGCCGTGGAGCAAGCTCGCTCAGATGGACGCATCGCATTTCGATACTCGAACTGCCTACGCGGCGGTGAACCGCTTTCGTCTCGACGACCTCCATCCCTATATTTATCGAACGCACGACGGCGGGAAAACCTGGCAGAAGATCGTAAACGGCTTGCCCGACAACGAGCCCGTTAACACGGTGCGCGAAGATCCCGAACGGAAAGCATTGCTTTTCGCCGGAACCGAACGCACGGTGTACGCGTCGTGGGACGATGGCGATCACTGGCAGTCGCTGAAGCTTAATCTGCCGCCGACGTCGATCCGCGATCTCGTCATCCATAAAGACGACATAGTCGTCGGAACTCACGGCCGATCGTTTTGGATCCTCGACAACATCAACCCGCTGCGGCAGTTTAGTGCGGAGGTGGCAAGCTCGGCAGCACATCTTTTCGCTCCGCAACTGACCTATCGCGTGCGCCGCAACACCAATACCGACACGCCGCTGCCGCCCGAAGAGCCCGCCGGACAAAATCCGCCCGATGGCGCGATGATCGACTACTGGCTCGGCAAGTACACGACGGCCTGTAGCGAAACGCTGGAGATTACCGACCCCTCCGGCCGGGTCGTTCGCCAGTTTTCGAGCGCCGACAAACCCGAAGTCGTCAGCCCCAAAGATTTCAACGTTCCCATGTACTGGGTTCGCGCGGCGAGAACGCTGTCGTCCGCGCCGGGAATGCATCGCTTCCTTTGGGACCTAACCTATCCCGCGCCTGACGTGCTGACCCACGACTACCCTATTTCCGCGATCTACCACGAGACGCCTCTCTATCCCTTTGGAGCAACCGTGTTGCCCGGTCAATACAAGGTCGTACTAACGATTAGCGGGTGTAGTTACATCAGCTCTACGCAGACCCTTAATGTGCACATGGACCCGCGAGTGAAGACTTCGCCCGAAGACCTGCGCAGCCATTTCGAACTCGACCGGAAGATTGCCGAAGCGCTTCATCAGGACTTTGAAGCTGTGCAACAAGTGCGCAGCCTACGATCCCAAATAAAGTGGCTTCTAAGAGATCAACATTCAACCAGCATGGCCAGCAGCACGGGCCTCGATCAGGCGGCAAAGATCGCCACCGAGTTAGAGGCAAAGGCCGCGGTTCTCGAAGGCACGGAAGCCGGTTCTGGCGCGCGCTACCTGAACACTCCCGAAGGGCGCAGCCTGGCTCGTTTGAACAGCGGTCTCGGAACTCTCCTCAATGCTCTCGATACCGCCGACGCCGCACCCACCACGCAGCAACTCGCCATGTTTGGGGAACTGGAAAAAGCGCTGCTAGAACAGTTGTCAGCCTGGGCCCAACTCAAATCCAAAGACCTCGCTCAACTCAACGACGAACTGAAAAAAGCGGGCCTGCCTCCGATTGATCTCGAGAAGCCAGCCGCAGCCGCGGACGATTCATCCCAAACCACCAGCCAAGATCGAGACCAGAACGAAGAATAGAGAGAAACCGAGTGCCCATTCATCGCGCTTTTTGCGACGGGTGGGTTTACCCGAGGCCCCAAAACCAAACCCGACTTGCACGCCGCCCTTGAAACCCGATAGTCTTCCTCACCGCCCATCCGCTGGACCGGACCGAAGGAGAAAGGCACCGATGCCGCAAGTTGCCGCCGTCGCCGACTGGGATTTATTGCTGGCGCGTCTCCGCGCCTTGATCCCAGAAGCTTTCACCAACGAAAACCGCGTCCTGAACCTGATCGAAGGGGAGTGGAAGGAACCCGGCTTCGGACGCCACTACACCTCCTCAATTGACGGCCGCAGCCTTGGGCGCATCCCGATGCTCGAGCTGGAACCGGCGCGGCGCGCGGTGAAGTTTGCCAAGCACGAAGCAGCCGCGTGGGCCGGCGTCGATCTTGACCAGCGGCGGCAGCGTGTCACCGACTGTCTGCAGCAACTGAAGCGCGAGCGTGAACTCATCGCCCTGCTCCTTATCTGGGAGATCGGCAAGCCCTACGCGCAGGCCCTCACCGACATCGACCGCTGCATCAGCGGGGTCGAGTGGTATGTCGAAAACATTGAGAGCATGCTTGCCGGACGCAAGCCGCTCGGACTGATCTCCAACATCGCTTCCTGGAACTACCCCATGTCGGTGCTGCTGCACGCCGTGCTGGTGCAGGCACTGGCCGGCAACGCGGTCATCTCGAAGACGCCGACCGACGGCGGGCTCTACTCGCTGACCCTGACCCATGCCATCGCGCGCCGCTGCGGTTTGCCGGTTTCGCTGGTCAGCGGTTCCGGCGGACAACTCAGCGAAGCCCTAGTGCGCAACGAGCACGTCGATTGCCTGGCTTTTGTCGGAGGCAAGAGCAATGGCGGCGTCATCGCCTCCACGCTCTATGACGACCGCAAACGCTATCTGCTTGAAATGGAGGGCGTCAACGCCTACGGCATCTGGGACTTCTCCAACTGGGCCGAACTCGCGCAGCAACTCAAGAAAGGTTTCGACTACGGCAAGCAGCGCTGCACGGCGTATGTCCGCTTCGTGGTGCAGCGCGAACTTTTTCCGCAATTTCTCGAAGCGTATCTACCCGTGCTGCGCTCGTTGCGCTACGGCAACCCGGTGCTGGTGGAAAAACCCGAAGACCCGTTACCCAAGCTGGACTTCGGCCCGCTCATCAACAGCAAGCGCGTTGAAGAGTTGCGCGTCTTCTATACCGACGCGCTAGGCAAGGGAGCGGTGAGCCTGTTCGAGGGCAAACTTGCCGAGAACATGGTATTTCCCAATCAGGATGTCTCGGCTTACCTGGCTCCGGCGGCGCTGCTGAACATCCCGCGTAACTCGAAGCTCTACCACAATGAGCCTTTCGGCCCGATCGATACGATCCTGGTTGTGGATCATCTGGAAGAACTGGTTTCGGAAATGAATGTTTCGAACGGCTGCCTGGTTTCGTCGATTGCGGCGGACGATCCGGCGATCGCCAAGCGCGTGGCGGCCGAACTGCGCGCCTTCAAAGTCGGCATAAACACAGTCCGTTCCCGTGGCGATCGCGAAGAAGTTTTCGGTGGTATCGGACAATCCTGGAAAGGCTGCTTTGTCGGCGGAAAATACCTGGTGCTGGCAGTGACACAGGGAGGGCCCGACGAAAAGCTCTACGGCAATTTCCCAACCTACTCAATGCTGCCGGACGCAGTCTAAGGCCAACAGCTAGCGGCTGGTGGGCGCGTTGCTTGGGCTATAGCGGAAACTCTCGCAGCACAAACTCCATCGCTGCTTCACGAGACGCAAGTCGGCCCTCCAGTTGAGCGTCCTCGACCGCTCCCAGTATTTCTGTGAATCGAGGACCGGGATTGTAACCCACATCAATCAAATCGCGGCCGGTAATCAGGGGAGTAGGACGAATCGCCTCGGGCGGCATCGAACGCAATTGCTCGCGTGAGTAGTCATACGCGTCGAGTTGACCGTGGCTGGAGAGGCAGTCGATGCGATGCAACTCCAGATGCTCGTCGAAGGCGGGCAAGCGCAGAAACTTCTTCAGCGTGGATTGGCTCATGCGCTGCACTTGGCCGAAGCGCATGTGATTATCGACCAGCGCGAGAATCCGATCGGTCTCGTCGTTCGAGAAGCGCAAGCGGCGGAGGATTTCGGCAGCCATCTTTACGCCTACATCGACGTGGCCATCGAAGCGAATGCGGTCCGGCGCGACGCGGAAAGTTGCGGGCTTGCCTACGTCGTGGAGTAGCGCTCCCCAAGCGAGCGTTTTCGAACTGCCTGCCGGCAGTTTGTCGAGCAATAGTAGCGTATGCACGAAGACGTCGCCTTCGGGATGAAATTGCGGAGGTTGCCCGACTCCCTTCATGGCGGCGATTTCGGGCAGGATTTCTTGCAGGAGTCCGGTCGTGTCGAGCAACTCGAACGCGCGGCGGGCGCGGCCTTCGGTTAGCATTTTGGTTAACTCATCGCGCACTCGCTCGCAGGAAACCTGGTGAACTTTCGGCGCCAGCATTTGGATTGCTGCCATGGTTGCTGGATCGATCTGGTATTCGAAGCGCGCGGCGAAGCGCACGGCTCGGAGCATGCGCAATTTATCTTCCTGGAAGCGGCGTTCGGGATCGCCGATGGCGCGCACGATTCCAGCCTTCAGATCGGCGCGACCGCCAACAAAATCCAGAACTTCGTTTGTGGCCGGATCGAGCATCATGCCGTTGATGGTGAAATCGCGGCGCTCCACATCTTCACGCGGGTCCTTGGTGAAGTGAACTTCGTCGGGATGACGGCCGTCGGAGTAGCCTACGTCTGAACGGAAGGTGGCTACCTCGACTGTGACGTTCTCCTGACGGGCGGGGACGCCCGTCGCTCCATCGGATTCAGGGACTAGAACCACTCCGAACTGCTCGCCTACGGCGTAGGTCTGGGGGAAGATTTGCATGACTTGCTGCGGCGTTGCATCGGTGGCGACGTCGAAGTCGGCGGGTTCGCGGCCGAGCAGGAGGTCACGGACGCATCCGCCGGCGAAGTAGGCCTGGTGGCTGTGTTCGCGCAGGGTGCGAACGATTTCGGCGGCGTGCTGTTTAGCGTCGGGCATCGGTGGTTAATCAGCGCTCGCGTAAACTAAATAGCTACGAGCTATGAGCTAAGAGCTTGAACCTCATTATGCCTGACACCTACATACTGGGCATTGAGACGTCCTGTGATGAGACGGGGGCGGCGGTGGTGCGCTCGGGGAAGCAGATTCTGTCGAACGTCGTTGCTTCGCAGATCGCGACTCATCAGCCTTATGGCGGAGTGGTTCCGGAACTGGCTTCGCGCGAGCATTTGCGGGCGATCGTTCCTGTAGTGCGCGGGGCTCTGGCTGAGGCTGGACGGACTTATCAATCCGTGGATGCTATCGCGGTCACGCAGGGGCCGGGATTGGCGGGGGCGCTGCTGGTCGGCATCAGCTTCGCCAAGGCGCTGGCCTTTGCGTTGGAGAAGCCGCTGATTGCGGTCAACCATCTTGAGGGACACATTCATGCGGTGTTGCTGGAGCGGCGACAGAGCGAGAGTAGCGATCTTCGATTTCCGGTGCTCGCTTTGGTTGTCTCTGGTGGACACACGCATCTTTATCTTGCGCATGCGCAGGAGAACCTTTGGACCTACCGGAACATTGGCCACACTCGCGACGATGCCGCCGGAGAGGCGTTCGATAAAGTGGCTAAGCTTCTCGCGCTTGGTTATCCGGGAGGACCGATCATCGACCGGCTGGCGCCGCATGGCGATCCGCACGCGGTGAAGTTCCAGACTTCACAGATCAAGCATCGCGACCGGCGGGATCGCAAAGCAGGCGATCGGGAGCAAGCTCCGCCAGAAAACGAGGGACCGAACTTCGATTTTTCTTATAAGGGGGCGGATTTTGATTTTTCTTATAGTGGAATCAAGACGGCGGTGTTGCGGTATGTGGAGACACACAACCTGAAGCCTGGGATCGAGGCACGGCGTCAGGGGCTTGCGGGCGTCGACGATCCGAAGCTCGAAGATATTCTGCAGTGCTGCGACCGGCAAACTCTCAACCTGGTAGCTTCTTTTCAGCGTTCGATGGTCGACGATCTGGTCAGCAAGACGCTGGCGGCGGCGCGCGCATATGAAGTTCAGACCCTGTTCGTCAGCGGCGGCGTGGCGGCTAACCGCGAATTACGGACGGCTTTTGAGCGCGAAGCGGGGATGCAGGGGGTTCCTGTTTTTTTTCCGTCGCGCGCGCTTTCCACGGACAATGCGGCGATGATCGCGGCGGCGGCGTTTCCGAAATTTCTGCGCGGGGAATTTGTGGCCATGGATTTTTCGGCGGAGGCGGGAATGGTTCTGCGCTAACAGGCCCGCGGCGCGTTGTAATTAATGAAACAGTGCTGGAAGAGTTGCGCTCAGAGAGCCCGGAAGGGGAGCTTTGTGAAGCTCCCCCGTCCGCGGGAGGGTTAGGTAGTAATGCCGGTCGAACCCAGCAGAGGTATCCAACTCCGTAAGAGATTCCAGCCGATCTATCCGTCTTCGAAGCTGTCCCTCTTCGAAGCTATCCCTCTTCGAAGCTGTGTCCCTCTTTCCTATTTCCTAGAAATCCATGTCTTCTTGCGTGCAAAGGCACGGTTGACCGCTCAGCAGAACGTCGTAGAGACACAACTGGCCCAACAAAGTTGTTTCCGTTGCCGAGAGGTTGGAATCCGCTGCCAGGGTTTCGGTGACGAAGTACGGACCGGCTACCGAAGGAATCACCGGGCTCCCCGGAGAAAGCGTGACCTTGGTTCCCTGAATATGTGATTCCCATACCCGAAGTCCGGGAAGCGCCGCAGGATTGGTAGGGTCATCGCTGGTCGAGGATACGACCTTGATGACGCCACGTGTCGGCTTGCGCCCCGTGATCGGGTCGGCCGTGAGGTTTTGATCCACGGATTCCGAGAGCAGACCGTCGGGCGTGACTTGGCAGGCGCAGCACTCCTGCAACTCTTCGCTGTCATCGAACACGTAAATGGCCGCCCACAGAAGCCCGTTTCCGCCGTCGTTGATGACTCGCAAAGTCCCATCCGGCACCGCGGCAGTGTTCGCCTTGGAATAGTAGGTCGTGAAATAGACGGTGTTGTCCCCTTGCGCGAAGGCATTTCCTCCCAACATCAGGACAATCGCCACCAGCGACAAAAGTACAAGTTCATTCCTTTTCGTTTTCATTGAGATCTCCTGGGTCTAAATTGCCTGGCGCTTGGGGGGAGGAAGGTTACGGGCGCAAGGGTACTTTCAACCTTTAGGGACCTTTTTACAATCCTCTACGTGGCTTAGCCGAAAGCAGTAAGTCTTGGCATTAATCCATTTGGATTAGTTCCTAAGTGCGGGCGTGCGCAAGCTAAGAAACGGCGAGATAAACGTAGCGCAGGATAAAGAGCGCAGTAAGAATCCATATGAGCTTAGTGATCTCGCGAAGTTTCCCGGAGGCGATCTTCACCACTGTGTAGCAGATCAGCCCCAGGCTAAGGCCGGTGGCGATGCTAAAGGTCAAGGGGGTAGCGAGCATGGTGATGAAGGCCGGAACCGCCTCGCTGAACTCGCTCCATTCGATGTGTGCAATGGATTGCGTCATAAGTGCACCCACCAGGATCAATGCGGGCGCTGTTGCATAGGCCGGAATCGCGGTGGCCAGAGGCGCGCAGAAGGTGGCAATCAGAAACAGACCGGCGACCGCTACATTGCTCAGGCCGGTTCGCGCTCCGGCGGCGACTCCGGCCACGCTCTCGATATAACTGGTAACCGTCGATGTGCCGGTCAGAGACCCGAACAGCGTACCCACGGCATCGGCGACCAGAGCTCTGCCCACGCGGGGAATCTTGCCGTCTTTGATGAATCCGCCCTGCTCGCACACGCCCACCAGAGTTCCCACATTGTCGAAAAGGTCGACAAACAAAAATGCAAACAAAATTTCGAGGAAGCCGAGATGGATGGCGCCTCGAAAATCGAGCTTCAGAAAAGTGGAGGATGGATGCGGGAAAGATAGAATCGCGGTGGGCCAGTGAGAAATGCCGCGCAGAATTCCAACCAGCGTCGTTCCCAGGATACCGATCAGGATTCCGCCGGTGACCTTCCGCGCCATGAGAACGAGGGTCAGGGCAAGTCCGAAGCAGGCCATTTGCACTTCCTTATTCGAGAAGCTGCCCAAGCCGACGAACGTAGCCGGATTCGCGACCACAAGCTTGGCATTGCGCAGACCGATGAAGGCGATAAACATTCCAATGCCCGTGGCGGTGGAGTGCTTCAGGCAGTCGGGCATACCGTTGACAATTTGCTCGCGCACTCGCGTCACGGTCAGCAGCAGGAACACCGTGCCCGAAAAGAAAACCACGGCCAGCGCTGTCTGCCACGGAACATGCATGTTGAGGCAGACGGCATAAGTGAAGTAAGCGTTCAACGACATCCCCGGGGCCAGCGCGATGGGATAGTTGGCGTACAGACCCATCACTAAGGTGGCGGCGGCCGCCGAGATGCACGTCGCAAATAGGACGCCCTCGGCAGGCATTCCCGCTTGCGCGAGGATTTGCGGATTCACGACGATGATGTATGCCATCGTCACAAATGTGGTAAGCCCGCCCAGCATCTCCTGTTTAACGGTGGTTTGGTGCGCGGCAAGTTTGAAGTAGCGCTCGATCAATGGTTGCTCCTTTCTTTGGTTGCTCTTTTCTTCCCGCAGCAGTGCCGAACGATTCAGAAAACGTTGCAAGATAATACACCGCATCTCGAATCGGATTCTCTTTCCATCTCCCGTGCGCCCGCTGTTGTACAATCCCACCCCAACACAACCTGAGGAAACACCGACCCGCATGGCGCAAACGGTTCCAGAGAACTCCCCGGCAACAGACTATGGGTTGCGTCGCGGGATTCTCTCGCCGATGGAAACGCTGGCCCAGTCGGTCTCCACCATTGCTCCGACGACGACGCCCGCGGTCACCATCCCATTGGTTTGCGCTCTCGCGGGCAATGGCACATGGCTGGCATATTTACTCGCGACCGCGGCCGTGCTGCTGGTCGCGCTCTGCATCGCCCGCTATGCGCGCCATTCCGCCTCGCCCGGTTCCTTGTACACCTACGCTTCGATGACGTTGCCTCCCTGGCTCAGCGCGACCGTCGCCTGGAGCCTCTTGCTTGCCTATGTAACCACTGGGTCGAGCGTGATTGGCGGCTTCTACCACTACGCCAACTTGCTGCTGCGCGACGCCACGGGGCATGTTTACTCCACCGTGTTGCTGGCGACATTGGTTACTGCAGTCTCAATCTGGATTGCCTACCGTGACGTGGAGATCTCCGCGCGGCTCATGCTATGGATCGAAGCCCTATCGGTTTCTGTGATTGTGATCGTGGTGGTACTGGTGCTGGTGCGCCAGGGCCGGCACTGGGATTGGGAACAACTCCATCTTCACGGCATGACCGGCAGCGGGCTAAGGCTCGGAGTGGTACTCGCCCTTTTCAGTTTCGTTGGTTTCGAGAGCGCAACCACGCTGGGATCCGAGGCGCGTAACCCGCTGAAGACCATCCCCCGCGCGGTCATCCAGAGCGCTCTTCTCGCCGGATCTTTCTTTACAATCTGCGCATATGCGGAGGTTCTGGGTTTCCACGCAGTGGGACAGGATTTGGGCGCGAGTCAGGATCCAATGCACGTGGTGGCGCGAGTCGGAGGCGTTCCGGTGCTGGGATTGCTCATCGATATCGGCGCGCTGGTGAGCCTGTTTGCCTGCACCCTGGCATGTATTACGGCGGCGGCCCGTGTCTTACTCCTCATGGCCCATCACGGATTGGCGCACGACTCTCTTCGTGCAACGCACACTCGCAATCAAACTCCAAGCCGCGCCATCGTCATTACCGGTGCCGCTGCGCTGGTCCCCGCTGCCGTTCTGGCAGCCCGCGGCGCGAGCGGAATGGATGTGTACGGCTGGCTCGGATCTCTGGCGACTTATGGTTTTATCGTGGCCTATGCATTGGTTTGCGTCGCGCTGCCACGCTATTTGCGCCACCACGGCGTTTTCCGCGCCGGGGCGCAGGTCGTTCCCTGGCTGGCTGGCGCCGCCATGCTGCTCGCGCTGGTTGGGAACTTGTATCCCGTACCCGAAGGACCTTATGGCAAGCTGCCTTTCATCTATCTTGCCTATCTGACGGCAGGACTGCTGTGGTTTGTGATTCGCAGGCGCAATAAAAAAACGACAGTGGCCAAGAGCTCGCCATGAAAATATTTAATCTGTGGCAAAGAAATAATCACTGCATGCAACTCTTTTATTCCGCTCTGAACTCGCGTAAATTCAGTCCGTCTTTCTTAACGTGCGCACGCGAGCAATCCAGCCTTACCGCGAACATCGTTTCAACAACGCAGCAATAGTTCAGTTGCTGAAAGCAATGTTGCGCGAGTTTATTCAGAAAATTAATACGAGGCCATTGATGCTCAAGAGAATTGGACTGTTTGTTATCATCGTGAGCGCATCCACCGTTTGGATGCCGCTTGCTTTCGTCCCCCGCGCTCAGGCTCAGCAAACGCTCGGCGGCATCACGGGCTCCGTAGCAGACAAGACCGGCGGAGTGCTCCCCGACACGATTGTGACCATCGTTGGCGACCAGACCAAACTCACCCGAACGCAGAAAACCAACGCAAATGGCATCTACGATTTCGTGAACCTGCCGATCGGAACTTACACCCTCACCTTCACCCATGACGGTTTCGAGACGCAAAAAATACCGTCGATCACAGTGCAGGCGGATCGCACCGCGACCGTCAATGCGGTGCTGCCAGTGGGCCAGGTAGGGACCGTCGTCGAGGTGCAGGCCACTCCGCTGATGAACGCGGTCGACACCACAAACGGCTACGTGCTCGACGACCAGCAAATCCAGAACGTTCCGCTGGCCACGGGCAGTTTCACCGGACTCGCCATTCTTTCTCCCGGAGTCAATGCCGAACTTCCCGGCGGCACCGGCGCCAACAGCGGCCTGGGCAATCAGCCGATCTGGGCAAATGGCCAGCGCGATACCAGCAACAGCTTCCTGCTGAACGGCGTCGATGCCAGCAACCTGTTCAACGGCAAGAGCACGAGTCAAGTAGCTTCGGCCCGCGTCGTAAACAACACCGGCGTCGCGAATCCCAACAGCACAACCGCCGCGCCCGTCCAGAGCACGGCGTCAGTCTATCTCGCGGTTGGGCAGGCATTGCCTACGCCCGCGCCCGAAACCATTCAGGAAGTGCGCGTGAACACGTCCATGTACGACGCGCAACAGGGAGCGACCAGCGGCGCTCACATCGACATGAGCACAATGTCGGGTACGAATTCAATTCACGGACAGCTCTACCTGCATCGCGAAACCGATTGGCTCAACGCCGCGCCCTTCTTCAACAAGCAGGACCCTAATATTCCGTCCTATGACAAGAATCCGGAAATGCATCGCTACACCGCCGGGGGAGAGGTGGGTGGACCGCTGATCAAGGACAAAGTATTCGGTTTCGTGAGCTATCAGCACGTTCACGATTCCGACCAGGATATCGGGGTCTCGCGCCTGATCGTTCCGCCGGGTCTCACCGATGATCGATCGGCGACCGCCCTGGAGACTATTTCAGATACGAATTTTGGTACGAACCTCCTACAGACCGGAGCCGTCGATCCCATAGCAGTGGCGCTGTTTCAATACAAATTGCCCAACGGCCACTACTTGATTCCCTCCTGGGACGGTCAGACTGCAAACGCGATCTATCCCGAAAACGCCTTCAGCCCCGGCACTGCCTACTTCATCGCGGATCAGGCCAACGTCAATCTCGATTGGAACAAGAGCACCAGGGATACCCTGTCGGCAAAGTACTACTATCAGCACGACCCAACCGTCGCTCCCTACGCATACTCCAGCGTCCCCGGTTTTACGCAACGCCTCGATGCTGGTAGTCAGGTCGCGTCGCTCACCAACACGCAGACGGTTAGGTCCAACCTAAGCATCACGGAAGTGCTTGGCATTCTTCGGGAGAAGGTTTACAGCACCATCGGACAGCCTTTCACACCGCAGTCGTTCGCTGCCCAAACCGGGACAACACCGATCAACACCTTCGGCTCAACTTTTTTCCCGGGCATCAGCATCGTGGACCCGTTTGGGATATATGGCCCATCGAACACGGGCGGAGGCGCCGCCTGTGGGGTAGTCGCGTGTCCCATCACCAACCAGCAGCCTCTGGTTATCGGCCAAGGCTCAGCCTCCCAGGGAGCTTTTACCGGGGTTTTTCAGAATCGCATCATGCCATCGGCCAACGCGATCTGGATTCACGGCAAACATGCATTCACCTTCGGCGGCAGCTATGCCTATACCCAGCTCAATGCTCGCGACCGCAGAACCAATCAAGGCATCATCTCCTCGGCCGATTTTTCCGAGTTCTTGCAGGGAATTGTCGACACCGGCGACGACTTCACCACCACCAAGTTCCTGCAAGGCAATGCCAACCGGTACTACCGCGCCGGTCAGGCCGGGCTTTACATCCAGGATAAATTCCAGTTCCGCTCGAACCTCACTCTGACTGCCGGACTGCGTTGGGACTGGGACGGGGGCCTCACCGAAAAGTACGGCCGCATTTTTAATTTCGATCCTTCGCGTTATACCTACGACAACACGACCGATACCATCGATCCTTCGGGCACGGGCTTGAACGGCATCATCATCGCCGGCAACAACAAGCTTTTCCCCACCAGAGGCGTCAGCAATACCACGCTGACCGGCCGGCAATGGGGATTCGCGCCGCGCCTCGGCGTTGCCTGGAGCCCGAAATACTTCAACGACAAGGTCGTCGTCCGCGCCGGAACCGGAATTTACTACGACCGCGGCGAACTCTTCTCCTATCTCTCGCCAGGCTATGCTGAGGGGGTGATCGATGGCGGGCCGTTCGGCGTTGCCCAAACGCCTCCGTTTGTCAACGCAACGTCGTGTCCAGGATCAAGCACAAACTTGTACGAAGGATTCATACCCACTTGTCCCGCGCCTTACACTCTCGAAAGCCCGTGGGGCCCTGCGCTGCTTCCGCCTCCGACCGGCAATCCAGCAAGCATCGATCAATACCTGCCCAACGAACAAGCCATCATCAATGGAGCACAGCTCTTCTCGTTTGCGACCTATAACCGTGCCAACAAATTGCCATATACCATCAACGACACGCTCGACATTCAATGGCAGCCGCGCCACGACTTAGCCATCGACATAGGTTATGTGGGCAATCTCGGCCGCCACGAAGTAATTCCCATCCCTTTTAACCAGCCGGGAATCGCTACGCCGGCCAAACCCATCCATCCCGGTTCTTACTATCCTCAGCAATACACGTACGGCTACACGGTAACCCAATATGAGTACGGCCCCGCAATCAATCTGCCCAGCAACACGGTCTGCCCGCCACCGAATACCGGTGCATGTCCTTTCCTTGCCACTTTCGAAGGCGGTAACGTCGATTTGCGCGTGCCTTACATCGGTTACTCGGCCGAGTCGGAGAGTTATACCGCCGCCGGTATCTCGGCATATAACGCGCTGCAGGCGCACGTCGAAAAGCGCATGAGCCACGGATTGCAGTTCGGCTTTTCCTACACTTATTCCCACGCCACCGACGAGCAGAGCGGCCTCGGACTCTTTTATAACGGCAACAATCCGCTCAACCTGCACTCGGGTTACGGATCGTCCGATTTCGACCGCACCCACGTTTTCAATTTCAGCTACCTCTACGAAGTGCCGAAGTTCTTCCCGTCGTCCACGCTGAAAGGCAAGTTGGCGGATGGCTGGGCCATTGAAGGGAGCACGGTACTGCAAAGTGGCCAACCCTACAGCGTTATCGACTACACGGGCGCGGTGGGCAGCATTTACTACAGCGTTTTCGACGGCATCACCAACCCGATTGTCCCGCTCGCTCCCGGCTGCACCGCGAAGAATGCGGTCACGGGTGCTTCTGGCGCTTTCGGAAATGGCGACACGGCGCTCAAGGCTTCCTGCTTCACCCTGCCCTTGCTTCAACCCGGAGATCTCAACGGAGCGATTCCCGCGATGGATACTTTCGAGACTAACTTCACCAACGGCCAGCGCAACATCTTCCGTCAATCATGGCAGCGGGCCGCCCAGATTTCTTTCGTGAAAGTGACACCCATTACCGAGCGCATTTCGGCGAAATACACTCTCGACATTTTCAACCTGACCAATACCAGCAGCTTTGATATCCCCATCGACGATGTATCCCAGAACGAGGCCTACAACAATTTCCCGGTTGTAGGGCAGCCGCTCTACAATCCGCCATCCGGTTTGGGAGTCGTCAATAAAACCATCGGAAGCCCGCGCCAGATTCAGATGACCCTGCGAGTGCTGTTCTAGCAGGCTGTAGAAAAACTCGCGGGGCTTTCGTATGTTAAGAAGTACGACCGCCAACGTCGCTAACTATTTCGAGCGCGGATATCTCAATGCCGAAGTGAAGGCAACTGTAACCCGCCACCCCGAAAATCCCCGCCGCGTGGGCGTCACCTACGAAATAACGGAGCGGCAAATCGTGCGGGTGAGTGACGTCGTCTATCTCGGACAGAAACACACAGAATTATCGTTGATCGGAAAAACGGCAAACCTGCATCCCGAAACTCCGATGGAAAGAGGGCGTTTACTCGCGGCGGAAAGCCGGCTCTATGACCTGAATATCTTCGACTGGTCGAGCGTAGGTCCCAGAAAGCCGATCGCCGATCAAACGGACGAAGAAGCGCTCGTCAAAGTCCATGAAGCCAAGCGCAATGAAATCATCTATGGATTTGGATTCGAAGTCTCTCATCGTGGCGGCAACATTCCGAGCGGGACCATTGCCGTGCCGGGCGGCCCACCCGTAGGTTTGGGCAGTAATCAGATCGCACCCAGCCAGGCGGTTTTCGCCAGCCCGCTCGGGTCCATCGACTTCACGCGAAGAAACATGCGAGGGTTAGGCGAATCTGTCAGCGCTTCACTCTTGCTCTCGCGCCTCGACCAGCGCGCCTTGACGACGTATTTGCAGCCTCACTTCCTCGGGTCATCGTGGAGTTCGCTAAGCAGCTTTTCGATCGAGCGCACTACAGAGAATCCTCTCTTCGCAGCCGGGCTGGGCGATTTGTCTTTCCAGGTCGAAAAGCTTCTCAGCCGGAAAACGAATACACGTCTCCAACTACGTTACGACTTCAACAAGACCGACCTTTCGCACCTCCTGGTACCGGAACTGGTGTTGCCGCAGGATCGCAACATTCACCTTTCCACGGTCTCGAGCACGCTCATCCGCGACACCAGAGACAAACCCCTCGACGCGCATCGCGGCGTTTTCGCCACCGTCGATTTTAGAATCACCCCGACCGCTCTGGGCTCCAGCGCGACCTTCGCGAAACTATTCGGACAATATTCCTATTACAAGCCGTTTCATTCCCTGGTCTTCGCCAACAGCGTGCGCTTGGGTCTGGCCAAAGCCTTTGCGGGCAGTGCCCAGACCGAGCCTCTGGACGCCGAGTTGTACGGATTGCGGACCGAAGTACGCTTCGATCTGCTGGCGAAGCGCTATCACGGATCGATTTCGTACGACAACGGCCGCTTTCGGTATGCGGATAGCGCTCCCCTGCAACACAGCCTGGACGCCACGTTCAACGCCACCCCCTCTCGGTTGTCACTGGAATCGGTGGCACTGAAAGTCGGTTCCTCCGCTCTCTTGCTGCACGCAGACCTGACAAATTACGGCAATCCGTCGGTGCAAGGCTCCTACGATCTTCACATTCACACTTTCGGCGGTTCGGTTTCTTACCGGCCGGCGTTGCAATTCAACCTCACCATGCAAGGCGAATCGATTCGGCTGCTGTATCCAGACGGGCTGCGAACTCTACTCGATGGCAACCTGGTTCTGAGCGGGACGAAGGAGGCTTCCACCTTGATCGGCACCGCTGCCAATCCCGTGATCATCGGCCGCGCCGATCTGACCTCCGGAGAACTTTTCTACCGCAACGTCCGCTACCAACTCGAACGCGGAGTTATCACTTTCGACAATCCCAATCAAACCGAACCCATGATGAACGTCTCCGCCAGCACAAATGTAGAGCAGTACAACTTGACGCTGACGCTCCGCGGAACGTTCGACAAATTAATAACCTCTTACACCTCCGATCCGCCACTCGCCACCGCCGACATCATCAAGCCGAGAGCAGAATCAGTGCCGGAAATATACATAAAATGGAGTAGTACGACAGCGCCGCCGCTGCTTGGAACGTCGGGTTCTTGACCACGTCACTGGAAGCGCGCCCAAGCGCTTGTTTGCACTGGCCGACCGTCACGTCCCTGAGATGCATTTTTCAGGACACACAACCACCAGAAAACCAGGGTCCCGTTGCGGAGACAAGACCATAACGAATCTAAAGTAGACGGTCGGAATCAGGCAACGGAGACTGAACCAGCAGATCGCAGCCAGTTTTCCATCTGCGTGTGATCGACCAACCCAGCCTGTTGTATTACCAGCCGGCCGCCGTAGAAAACGACAAAGTTCGGTATCCCGCGAACATTGAAACGGGCCGCCAGTTGCGGATAGCGCTCGGTATCCACCTTGACCACGATGGCGCGGCCAGCCATATCCGCAGCCGTGCGGGCAACCTCCGGCGCGGACATCCGGCATGGACCACACCACTCCGCCCAAAAATCGACCAGTACGGGAACGCGGGCGTTTTGTGTGATTTCGTCGAACTGCTCGGCGTCAACTTCCAGAGGTTCGTCCACCGGCGGCAAGGGTGACTTGCATGCGCCACAACGGCCGGTGTCAGCAAGATGTTTTGCTGGAATCCGATTCTTCTGTCCGCAGTTCTTGCAGGCGCGTACCAGAGCCATCTCGTTTTCTTCTCCGCCAATTCGGCTTCGTGCAGTTGATGCGTTGGACTGGGCGCAGCCGCGTGTTCAATTTTATCCGAAGGAGCGGTGACACGTACCTCAGCCAGGGTCGGATAGGGCTCTCTGAATTGCACACTTTCAAAAACCGAACCGCGGCAACTTTCACGCCCGGCGCTTTGACGTCCGACGTATGATGGTTGACGAAGTCGCTCAATCGCTCGAAACGGGGATCGGTGCATGGCATCGCTGAAACTTCTAGTTATAGAGGATGACATCGCAAGTTTGGAATTGATGGCCGAGGTCTTCACATCCCTGGAGGCCGAGGTCTTGCCCATCAGCGATAGCCGGGAGGCTGTTCTCCTCATCGATAAGGAGAAGTTTGATGGAATCTTCCTGGATCTGGAAATGCCCCACGTGCATGGTTTCGAGCTTGCCCGGCGCATCCGCAGTTCATCCTGGAATAAAAGCACTCCGATCGTTGTCGTCACCGGACGTGATGAAAGACAAACCATGCAGGATGCGTTCGCCGTGGGAGTATCGTTTTTTCTCCAGAAGCCCATCGACCGGCAAAAGCTAAGCATCTTGTTCCGGACCGTGCGTGGAGGAATGCTAGAGAACCGGCGGCGGTCCGTCCGCGTTCCTCTCCAGACCGACGTGACTTGTGAGGTTGGCCCCCGAAAGTTTCGCGGGGTGACCTGGAATCTTAGTCAAGGCGGAATTCAGGTGGAAGCGGAAGGGTTGCAGCAGGGAGTAACAGTGCAATTGTCATTTCGCTTACCGGTATCCCAAATCGACATCAGCGCCACCGGCACGGTGCTCTGGGCAAGTGAAACGCGGCAGGGGATCCGTTTCACCAACGTGAGCGAACAAAATCTGAAGTCGATCCGAAGCTATATCTCAGACGTGGAAAAATAGGCGCGGGTCTGACTCGATCGCAGGGCGCGGTGGAGAGCCGGGATGGAAAAAACGAGTCTTGCTACAGGGAGTTCCCCGCGGAAGCGACGTACCAGCCTTCGCCCAGGAATTGCTCAATGGGGCGCTCCTGAACCCCTTCCTGCACCCGCAGTTCATCGTTAAGAAAATGGTAAGAGACGGTTCCTGCGCCGCGGTCGACACCGTCGATCCGAATGCGATTGCCATCGCGATCGGCGCAAATCAATCCGACTCCCAGATCGGGCTCGGCGGCTTTTCTGACAGTTGCTTCGGTTCTCGGAGGCATCTTTCGAGTGAATCGAATTAGTATTTTCCGTGAAATACCGCGTGATCGATGTCTGGCCAGAACTCCTTTAATACGTCGAAAACGCCATCGAGCCCCACCTGTGTTCCCCAGCGTTGATAGGTTTTCACGAACGGGTTGGATTCTGCCGGGTAATACGCATTACCGATGCCGGCGGCAGCTCCCGCCCCCACAATCTCCGAGAGGTTAATGGTGCGCTTTCCCGAGTCAGTCCGGGTGATGAACAACCGGCTCACCGCATAGCCGCTCCGCTTAAAGAATCCGCCTTTGCCCAGGGTGTAATATCTCGGGTCTTCTCTGGTTGCCGCCGGCACGATCGCCTCAGTCATGTAGTTCTCTATGGCGCCGTCGACAAAGACGTGCCAGTAGTATCGGCCATAACCGGCAGCACCCTGCCCAAAGGACGGCTGCGATTTTTGTGCCATCGAAATTCCGGCCAGTGCTCCCACAAATATGACATCTGAGTAGTCGAATGTATCCTGGGACGCCAGCTTGAATTCCTCCTTGAAGCTCAGCGGAGGCAGTTTAGTGTTCGCGCTGACCGCACGAAAATTTGGAATGATCCCCAGAATTCTCTTGGGTTGTTTACCATACTGGTCGTTGGACTGGTCGTTGGGCTTATTTGTATCCGCGGGATTGGTGTTGGGAGTTGGCGCGTCTGGCAAGGAAGATTTTCCGTCCGTTTTTGAGTTCGATTGCTGGGAGTTCGATTGCTGGGGGTTCGATTGCTGAAGATCGTCGGCGGGCATCGAAACGGCGAGTGTCGCAAGATCGTCCAGTTCGCCGCGCACTGTCGAGTCCTGGGACTGTTCTCGTGCGCTGGTTGATCGCTCGGGCCCTTGGGCTTGAACAGACGCGGTTAGAAACGTTCCGGCCAGCGCTACCGCCATGCAAAAGAATCGAATCGCTTTCAAATCTCACCCCACACAGTAGTTTTCCTTTCGGAGCTTATCGACTCTTGCAGCGATTTCTACCGGCCTTTGAAAGTTGGATTGTTGGCAACCGTGTTTGGATGCATCCCCGTCGCAGAAAATAGGTAACTGCGACTTCCCGATTGCACAGGGTTAATCGCTTTCTTTCTTTTGCAACTGGCGGGCATGCCTCCGCTGCAAATAGCGGTGAATATCGGGCCAAAATTCCTTCAACTCATTCCCAAACGCGTCGAGGCCCATCTGCGTTCCCCAGCCCGATAAACTCGATGAAAAACTGCGATCGGACGCGGGATAATAGGCGGTGGAAATGGCGATCGCCGTTGCATTCCCCGCAAACTCGGGAATGTTGAACATGCTGGCGCCGGAGTCTCTGCGGGCGACGAAAATACGGCTGATGGCATAGCCAAAGCGGTGCCCGAACGAACCCTTGCCCAATTGGAAATAGCGGGGATCTACTTTTAGCAACGTGGGATAAACGCCGCCGACCATGATATTGCCATCCACCTGGTCGGCGAAAGCGGCTCCGTAGCGCTTCGCGAATCCCTCAAATCCCTGCCCGAAGCCCGGCGAGGAATTCTCCGCCTGACGGATGCCCGCCACAATACCCACGATCGTGAATTCGTAGGGGTCGAAGGACCCCTTGGCTGAGATGGCGAACTTTTCTTTCCACGAAATCGGCTGCGCTTGCGACTCACTGTCCACCGTCAGGTAGTTCGGCATCACGTAAAACATCCGGTCGTCCTTCTTCTTCGGATCTTCATTCTTCTTTGGATCTTTCAGGGCCGGGCTGTTTTGATCGCTAGGATTGCCCTGAGCAGAAGAATTGCTCTGGGCAGAGGGTTGGTCTCCTGGTTTGGCCTGCTTCGCAGGTGCGGTCGGTGGCAGGGATTGAGTAGGGTCCGATTCTGGGGCCGGTGGGGCGCTTTGAGCTGGGCAAAAAGTCGCGGAGGACAACATCGACACGGCTAGCAGGCCTACACGTGCTGAACAGCTTAGTTTCAAGTTGATTATGGCTCCAGGCTCAGTTGATTAAGATGCGTCCGAGGACACTGTTGAGCTTAGTGGTTTTCCCCAGGGGTTTTACCCCGTGTGTCCCCCAAGGTCAAGAAGCCCCTTTCGCCACAAAGACACCGCGCAAAGCAGAAGAAGCCGAACTCTCGGCCATCAGCGGATGGTCCGTTTGATTCTGCGTGTGGTTCCCCCCAGTCGGTCGTCCCGCGCTGGGTCGTCCTCCAGTCGCTCCATAGTAATTTCCACGTTCTTATCGCGTTGCAACCGAGAGAACTTCTCTCCCCACTCTATCAGTAGAATGCAGTTCGGAGCGAGCAAGTCGTCGAGGGCGAGGGTTTCCAGTTCGCGCGGGGTGTCGATACGGTAAAGGTCAATGTGGTAGAGGGTGGCGCGGGGTCCGCGGTATTCGTGGACAAGGGTGAAAGTGGGGCTAGTCACGTCGTCGGCGGAAGCGGCCTCGAAGCCTTCGACGATCCCCTTGACCAGAGTCGTCTTTCCCGCCCCCAGGTCGCCGCGCAACAGCACAATCAGCGGAGCAGAAAGTTCGGAGGCAAGTTTCCGCCCATAAGCGATAGTCTCCTCGGCAGAGTGAGTGACGATGAGGCTGGTCATGATCTGGCCAGTCATGGCGAAGACCAGTATAGCGATTTATCGGGCCGCCGATCGCTTAAGGATTTAGACCGAATTAAGTCAGGATATTCCCGAAATGAGACGCTAGGAGAAGAATTCGCTTCGCAGCTACAAGTAAGTAGCGACGGCTTTCGTCTCAGCTGGTGCTAGAATTTTCGAGAGAGATTTAGCATGAAGAGTTTTGTCTGGCTTTCGTTTGATCTCGGAGTTAAAGGCGACTACGAGGGTATGTACACGTGGCTTGCGAAGCGAGGCGCGAAAGAATGTGGCGACAGCATAGCTTGCTTTTGGTATGAGCATTCTGGCGACCTTCGGCAACAAATTAAAGATGACCTCGACGCCAGCCTAGACCTTGATCGTCAGAAGAACAGAGTTTACCTAATCTGGAAACAAAATAAGAAGACGAAAGGAAGCTTTATCTTCGGGCACCGCCGCGTCGCCCCGTGGGCCAGCTACGCTGAAACGGGGGAGCAGGTCGATGACGCCGGTAGCTAGTTTCGCGAAAACAGTTCTTACGGATAGTGGCTTCTGGTACGCGCTCTACGATGCCCGAGACCCGTATCATGCGCAAGCCGAACAGCGGGAGGGTCTTTTACAATCTTCGACTCTGTTGCTTCCGTGGCCGTGTCTCTACGAGACTTTTAACACTCGCTTCGCCAAGAACAAAATAGCGATCGGGCGCTTTGCTGTGCTGATCCGGCAGCCGCACGTTGTCCTACTGCCTGACGAACCCTACCGAGAAGCGGCGCTGGAAGCCACAATCGCAAGCGCGATCTCGCGAGGGGTCGCATTGGTTGATATGGTTATCCGATTGATCTTGGATGACATCAACGCGCGCAAACACGGACTGCTGACGTTCAATCAAAGGGACTTTAGCGATCTGTGCAGGAAACACAGAATAGAAATGCTTTGATCGCCTTTCAAACTCAGGCCGCCCTGCCTCAGAATCCTGGCGGCACTTGCAGTTGCTCCGAAACCGGGTCCAGGAAACTGCGGTCGAGAGCGGAATCGAGTGCCATACGCAGTTTACGGTGATCGTCGTCGGCCAGGGCAATAAAGCGGAACGGCTGCAGACATGTGGCCTGAAGCTGGCGCGTCGGATGCAGCATTTCCGCCATGCCATGGACGGGGCCCGAACGCGTGTAGAACGCAATTTCGACGAAATCTCCTGTCGAAAGCTCCTGGGGCAGGTGAAGCAAACCCCCGTTAATGGAAATCGACTGCAGTTTTGCGCGCGCCCGCTGGCCGCCTTCGGCCATTACCGCGGCCGTGACCGATCCATTCAGTTGTACACGAGGTGAACGCAGGTTTTCACGGGTATGGGGGAAGTGGGTCATAGCCGATCACACTATGGCACGCTCCCGCGGGTTGCGGCAGATTACGAAAGCGCCGGTTTGCCGACGTATGCTTGGACACCCCCCGACGTGGTTCTGCCGACTGCTCAAGTTTGCGATAATAACGGCAGTAACTTTCACGCTTGCGGCCAAGAGAGTAGGTTTGTGTTACGGGCGTTGATTATTGGCATTGATTATGGGCATTGATCATTGGCATTCATCATTGGCATTGATAAGACAACATTTACGCAGTGTGAGGCGTTCAAAGATATGGCGATTGCCAGGTACTCTATATTCACCAACTCGACCTTCAGGAACTCGACATTTCAGTGTGCATTAGGAGCAGTTTGTTTGCTCGGAGCATTGCTGACGGGCTGCTCCCGGGACCCGAACGTCCACAAGCAGAAGTATCTGGAGAGCGGCCAGCGCTATTTCGACAAAGGCCAGTACCGGGAAGCTGAAATTCAGTTTCAGAACGCGATTCAGGTTGACCCTCGTTTCGCCGAGGGCCACTATCAGTTGTCGCGGGCGGCAACAAAGTTGGAGCAGTGGCCAACCGCCTCTCAGGAACTGTCGGCAACCCTGCAATTCGCGCCCGATCACTACGGGGCGCATCTCGACCTCGCCAACCTGTTCCTGCGTTTTGGCAAGCTCAACGAGGCCAAGGAACAACTGGATCTGCTCGCGCAAAAGTGGCCCGATAAACCCGACGTTTTCGTCGCCCGCGCCCACTACGATGCCGGCATGAATAACACCGCGGCAGCGCTCGCCGACATGCAAACCGCGTTGAAACTCGATCCCAACCGGTCCGACTCCTATCTGAGTTTGGCCGCGCTCCAAATGCACGGACAAGAATGGGACGCCGCGGAAACCAGTCTCAAAAGAGCGGTCGCACTGAGTCCCAAGTCCACCACCATGCTGGTGTCGCTGGGCAACTTCTACCAGACTCGCGGGCGATTTCCCGAGGCGGAGCAGTGCTTCCGTCGGGCGATTGACAACGCAAAAGACGATCCCAACCCGCGGCTCTCTCTCGCCAGCCTCTACCTGGCCGAGGACAAGCCCGGCCAGGCCGAGGATTTTCTCCGCCAGTCCAAGAAAGACTTTCCGAACAATTCCGTCGGCTATCGCATGCTGGGCGATTTCTTTTACGCCAACAACCAGCTCGACAAAGCGACGGACGAATATGCCGCGCTCTACCGCGACCATCCCAAGGACACGCAGGTCAAGAAGAATTACATTCAGCTGCTCATCATGAAGGAACACATCGATGACGCCCGCAAGTTGAATGACGAACTCCTCAAAGCGAAGCCGGACGATGAAGACGCCAGGATTTTCAAAGCGGAAATCGAGATGGGCAGCGGCAAGGCCAGCGACGCCGCCGCCACCCTGCAAGCCGTTCTGAAGGACAATCCAGACAACCCTGTGGCGCATTATCAGCTGGGCCTGGCCTTCGACCAGATGGGCAATACCCAGCGCGCAGAACCCGAGTGGCGCGATGCCGTTCGACTGCGTCCCGACCTGGTCGAGGCGCACCGCGCATTGGCCGGGGTGGCCATCCACCGGAACGATGCCTCGGGTCTGGCGCAGGAAGCCGACCAGATCGTCGAGATACAACCAGCCGCTCCCGACGGCTACCTGCTGCGAGCAGTCGCCGAGATCGATCGCAAGCAGTACGACAAGGCCGATGAGGACATCAAGCTGTCCCTTGAGAAGGAGCCCAACAATCCCACCGCTTACGTGCAGTTAGGCAACCTCCGCATGGCGCAGAATCAGTTGCCGGAGGCGCAAAGGGCCTACCAGCAGGCGCTAGATCAGGATCCGAATTCCACCGACGCCCTCGGTGGGGTGCTGAACGTCGACCTGGTGCAGAAGCAGCCCGACAAGGCCATCGCCACCGCCAAATTGCAGCTGGCCAAGTATCCCAGGAACGCCGAGTTCCATGTCATGCTGGGCCAGCTCCTGCTGGATCCCGCAAGGAGAGACCCAGGGGGAGCGGAACAGGAGTTCAAACAAGCCGCCGATCTGGACAAAAAAAATGCCGAGGCCATGATCAAGCTCGGCCTGGTGCAGAACGAACGCGGCGCTAGCGATCAGGCCCTGCAAACTTATCTCGAAGGGTCCAGGCTCCATCCCAAAGAGGTCAGTTTCTATCTGCTGGCCGGTGGCATCTACGAGAACAACCACGATTGGGACCACGCCAAACAGCAATACCAGAAGGTGCTCGAAATTCAGCCGGATAATCCCCTGGCCTCCAACAATCTGGCATACGTGATGCTGCAGCAGGGCGGCAATCTGGACGTTGCCTTCGCCATGGCGCAGACGGCCCGGCGTCAACTTCCCGACAATCCCAACTCCGCCGATACGCTGGGCTGGGCCTTCTACCAGAAGAAGGTCTATACCTCCGCCATTGCCCTGTTCCGCGAAGCGGTAAGAAAAGAACCCGACAACCCGCTCTTCAACTACCACCTGGGACTTGCTTACGCCAGAAGTGGTCAAGCCAATCTGGCAAAGCAGCAACTCGACCGCGTAGTGAGGATCAAGCCCGATTTCCCCGATGTTGAAGAACTAAGGCGGGCAGTCGCCGAGGCAAAAAGCTGAAAACTCTGACTTCTCAGCGGACGGGAAGGGCCCGAGTTTACTCATGCCATAAGTCAGACAATATGGCCGCGGCTTTAGCCGCTGAGGGCAGCCGGTCTATCGCCGCGCCAACTGGTCGGCGGCAACAAATAAAAAAAACACCACCGAGATCACCCCGTTCATGCCGAAAAACGCGGCGTTCAGTTTGCTCAGATCGTCATATCGAACCAGCGAGTGTTCGTAAAACAGCAGCGCCGCCACCGCGATCACTCCCAACACCGCCAGCTTCCCCAAACCGAAAGTGACGATCAGCGCCACCAGCAGCCCCAGCATCACGACGTGAAACAAACGCGCGACGGCCAGCGACGTCCTGACGCCCAGATAACGCGGCAAGGAATGCAAACCATGATTGCGGTCGTAATCATGATCCTGACAAGCGTAGATCACATCGAATCCGCCCACCCAGAAGGTCACGGCGGCGGTCAGCAGCAATATTCGCGGATCGAGCGAGCCCCGAACCGCAATCCACGCCGCAGCCGGAGCGATCCCAAGAGCGAATCCAAGAAAAAGATGCGACCAGCGCGTGAAGCGTTTGGTATAGGAATAAGGCAGGATCACCGCCAGCGCCACCGGCGAAAGCATCAGCGTAAGGCGGTTTAACTGCGAAGCGGCGAAAATGAAAATTCCGCACGCCACCAGCACGAATGTGCTCACGAATGCCGGCGTCAATTGTCCGACCGGCAAAGCGCGAGTGGCAGTGCGAGGATTGGCAGCGTCAATCGAGGCGTCCGCCAGGCGATTGAAAGCCATCGCAGCCGATCGAGCCGAAACCATGGCGACAACGATCCAAGCCAGTTGCCGCCAAGCCGGCAAACCTCCAGCGGCCAGCATGGCGCCGCAAAGCGCAAACGGAAGCGCAAAGACGGAGTGCTCCCACTTGATCATCTCCAGCGTGATCTTCAAATTTCGGAAAAAAGCCACGAAGTAATTGTAAAGCAGTGAATCGGTGGAGCGCCGGGCCACCAATCGTGGACTGGTCATTCGATCAGACCTTTAGCAGCCTGCGGAAAAACTAGTTGTTGCACTTGATTTTGGGCGGCGCAGCGGTTCACCGCTGCGATAAGTAGTCGTTTTCAGAACCGGCTTTAGCCGCTGAGGTGAGACAGCAACGGGGAAAATACTTTTTCTGCGCCTGCTAGCCACCATATGCAACTCCTTCCACCAGCGGAACAAAGCGGCAGCCTTCGAGCACTCGTACCGACGGCTGTCCGTTTACTTTGAGGATCAATTGCAATTCCTGGCTGGACGACGGCCCGATTGGCGCCATCATGCGTCCGCCTTCCCGCAACTGAGCGAAGAGAGCAGGCGGCATTTCGGGAGTTGCGGCCGAAACAAGAATCGCATCGAAGGGCGTGTACTCGGGCCACCCCTGGATTCCGTCGCCGACCTTGATTTTTATGTTGCCATACCCCAACCGGCGCAGCGTACTCTCCGCCGCGGCCGCCAGTGGCGCATGCCGCTCCACCGAATACACCTCGGCCGAGAGCAGCGAAAGTAAAGCCGTAACGTAGCCCGAACCAGTGCCAATTTCGAGAACGCGGTCCGCGGGCCCAAACGCAAGGCGCTCCAGCATCGCCGCCACAATATAAGGCTGCGAGATGGTTTGTCCCTCGCCGATCGGCAGCGGATGATCGCCGTAAGCGTCCTGCCAGAAACTCTCCGCGACAAACTCATGCCGCGGCACTCGAAGCATCGCGTCGAGCACCCGCAGATCGCGAATGCCGCGCCCGGCAAGCTGCAAGCGGACCATTTCCTCGCGCTGCTCCCGGAAATGGTCACGGAGAAAAGTAGGGTCCATCGCGGATAAAGTCTAAACCTTCACCACGGAGGACACAGAGAAACACAGTGGAGACAACGCGATTTTCCCAGTGTTCCTCAGCCTGCCCTGAGCGAAGCCGAAGGGTGCTCCCTGTGGTAAAGCTTTTTGCTCGCGCATGCGCTAATACGGCCCGATGATCCCGCCAATATTACGCGCAACAGGCGCGTCCGTCCGCGCCTTCTTCTCGTTCTCTTGCGCCTCAATCAAGTCAAGATACTTATAGGCCGATCCCGTATTGAAAAGCACCACTGTGTCGTCGGCGCGAAAGAATCCGCTGGCGAGCAATTTCTGATAAGCAACCAGCGACGCCGCTCCTTCAGGCGCGGCAAACGCGCCTTCGACGCTAGCCCAGTGCCGCACGGCGGCAAGGATTTCCTCGTCGGTCGCTGCAACCGCTGTGCCCCGGCTTTTTTTCAGTATGTCGAGGATCAGATAGTCCCCATAAGCCTTGGGGACGCGTAAGCCGGCTGCGAAAGTCGTGGCGCTGGTCCACATCTCAGAAGTCGTCTTCCCTGCCTCCCATGCCTTCACAATCGGCGCGCAGCCAGCCGCCTGCACCGTAACCATCTTCGGCCGCTCGGGACCGATCCAGCCCAACTCCTCCATCTCATCGAATGCCTTCCACATTCCGATCATGCCCACGCCGCCACCGGTCGGATAGATGATGCCGTGCGGAAGCTTCCATCCAAGCTGTTCGGCAACCTCGTAGCCCATCGTCTTCTTGCCCTCGACGCGAAACGGTTCTTTAAGGGTCGAGACATCGAACCACTTTTCTTTGACCCAGCCTTCTTTCTCCTTGAGTTCGGCCACCATGCGGCCGCAGTCGCTGATCAGGCCGTCGACCAGCGTGACGTGCGCGCCGTAGTAGTCACACTCCATGCGATTCGCCAACGGCACATCTTTCGGCATGAAGATGTACGCTTCGAGGCCCGCCGCAGCCGCGTATGCCGCCAGCGCGCCGCCGGCGTTTCCGGCGGAGGGCGCAGCCAGTTTTTTCAGACCATAATGCTTTGCCATGGTCACCGCGACCGACATGCCGCGCGCTTTGAAGGATCCGGTTGGATTCAGGCCTTCGTCTTTGATGTAGACGTTGTCAAATTCGCGGCTGGGAAGCATGGGCGTGAATCCCTCTCCGAGCGTGACGGGGTTTTCATCTTTCGAAAGTCCGGGGAGAACTTCCGCGTAGCGCCACATGCTGGCTATGCGGCCTGATAAATCTTCGCGGCGCAACTTCCCTTTCAGGCTGGCAAGATCGTAGCGAACGAAAAGCACACCGCCGTCTTTAGGGCAGACGCTCTGCGGGCGGTCGGCGGAGAGATGCTGTCCGCAGCGCGTGCATTCGAGGTAAGCGATTCGCATCGAGGGAAGGATAGCATTTGGCTATTAACTGCTGGCTTTCCTACGCACCGAACAACCCCTCACGCCGGCAACCTCTTGAGCATCTCATTGGCCCGCCGGAACCAAGGCCGCTCCCGCCGCCGCAAGTAGCTCGGCATAGTTGGCTTCTTATCAAGCACCTTCTGCGCCCATTCGCGTGCTTCGGCATTGCGGCCCTCCGACGCCAGTAACTCCGCAAAATTTAAGTAAGTCTCCGACAATGTGGACGTGACCGTCACCTGCCGGAAGAGAGCCTCAGCTTTTTCTTTTTGTCCTGTCTGCGCGTAGGCGTGGGCGAGCAATCCGGCGGCGCGCTGGAAGTCATAGTCGGGCTCTTTGCCGACCACCCTTTCCAGATCGGGTAACGCGGCTGCAGCGTCGCCCAACAAGATCGCGCAAACTCCGCGCCGGTAAAACGGGTCGGGCGTATCGGCGCGGGCGGCAATGGCTTTGTCGAACACAGCACGCGCCTCCGCGAGCTTTCCGTCGTCCATATAAAGGTCGCCAAGTTCTTCGTAGTTCCCCGCCGACGGATTATCGCGAATCGCCGCTTCCAGTTCATGAATGCGCTTGCGCCGCGGAAAAACTTTGAACGATTGGCCGACCAACCCAATATCAGGAAGCGCCTCAACGACAAGATAGATGACCGCCCCCAGCGGACCGAGAAACACGATGACGAAAAACCAGTAGTTGTCCGGCCGGCGCCGGATGAAGTGCACGATCGCCAACCCCTGCAGGATGATGCCCCACGGATAGAAAAGATGGCTGAGCAATCCCATGCTGTATTAAGCGTACTTCGGCCCTAGCGTGAGATTACACATTTGTGGAAGATGGAGAAAGTGACTGCCGAGTAGAGCCACGAGAACGAGATTGGGAACAAGAAGGAGCAGTGATGTCAACGCAGGATGACGAACGGCAGATCCTGGCGCTGCATGAAGCCGGGGACAAAGCGCTGATGAGCGCCGACCTAACGGTACTGGCGCAGATTTTTGCCGACGACTACGTGCAGTACAACGAAGCCGGCAAGGCCTTCACCAAGCAAGATGTGCTGAACAATTTTCGGACGGGCGAGATTCGCTATCCATCGATCGTCTCGACCGCGCGCAAGATTCGCGTCTTTGGCGATACCGCCGTCGTGCACGGCACGGAATCGGACGAAGTCGAGGTCAACGGAAAGCGCTCTGCCGTGCGCTACGTTTATCTCGACGTGCTCCAGAAACGCGACGGGGAGTGGAAGCTGGTGGCGTCGCAGTTGGCGCGGCCGGTGGCAGAGTGATGCAGAAACTTTTTTCCCCTGTGTACTCTGTGTCCTCTGTGGTAAGGATTTTGATTTCTTTGAACTACAGCGGGCACGGACGTATACAAGGGAAAGTGTAAGCCGCTCTAGTTTTCGCTCGCCCGCAGCCGATTCTGCCAATGCGTCCACAGGAACCAGGCAATCCCGCCGATCAATAACACTCCAATAATCGCGTCCAACTGATGAAAGTACTTGCCCAGCGAGCGCCAGTTCTCCCCCAGTTTCATGCCGAAATAAGCCAGCGCGAAGCACCAGGGCCACGATCCGATGAAGGTATAGATATGGAATTTGCCGCGCGGCATGCGCGCGATCCCGGCCGGCAGCGCAATAAATGTCCGGATCACGGGCAGCACCCGCGCGATGACCACAGCCGTCTCTCCCCAGCGGTCAAAGAAGCGGTCGGCCCAGTCCAGCTCACGACGGCCCATCAGGATCCAGCGTCCGTAGCGCTCGACCAGCGGGCGCCCCCCATACGAGCCGATTTCATAGGCCACCAGCGAACCCAGATTGCATCCGATCGCGCCCGCCGTTGCCGCCCACACCAACTTCATCTTGCCCGAAAAAACCAGATACCCGGCAAACGGCATGATCAGTTCCGAAGGCAGCGGAATGCAGGCGGACTCAATCGCCATGAGCAGCACGATGCCGCCATAGCCCGTCACCGCCACGAGGGAGCTGATGAAAACGAAAAGTTGGGTGAGGATTTTTTCGGTCATTTAGAAAATCGGAAGATCGGGTAATCCGACCATCGTATACGGGTTCAGATGACCCGATGGCCCGATCGCCCGATCCCTTCAGAACGCCCCTTCTTGCGTAAAGGTGAAGCCGGGCAAAGTTACTCCATCCGTCGCTTTGGCGACCTTCACTTTCACGATGGGCGCGTTGGGAGCATTGATGGCCGCGGGACGCAGCACTGCATATTGCGTGAACACTTCGCTGTACACCTTGGTGACAAGATGGTCCTGACCGGTCGCATCCTGGCGCCAGACTTGTCCGAGTTTGATGTTCTTGACGGCCACGGTGTTCTCAGACTACTCATGCGGTCGCCAGCCCGTCAATTGCAGCATGGTTACCCTCGACTGGAGTCGGATGTTTCTGTCCAGGTCTTTGTTACCATGAACGCCTGCTCAGGAGGAACCATGGCTCGCGGAAATATGCCCCGCAGACCGAGTCGCAGCGGACGACAGGACGGACGACAGGACGGACGACAGGAAAAGCCTGGTGCAATGGCTCCGCCCCGCCCGCGTCCTGGCGGTCGATCTATCAGTCGATCCACCGGTCGATCCACGACCATAGCCAGCAAGGTCAGTTTCGGAAAATCCTCGAAGGCTCGCTCCCCGAAAAAGAAATCTGCTTCGAAATATGACCCTCTGGCCCCCGAGCGCGTCCGTCAGATCATCGCGGGGCTCGACCAGATGTATCCCGGGGTAACCTGCGCTCTAACCCACCGCAGCGCGTGGGAATTGCTGGTGGCGACCATTCTTTCCGCCCAGTCTACAGACGTGCGCGTGAACATGGTCACGCCCAAGCTGTTTGAGAAGTATCCGACCGTCCAGGATTTCGCAGCGCTCGAACCCGAACAGTTACAGCCGGACATCTACTCCACCGGCTTCTTCCGCAACAAGTCGAAGTCGGTGGTAGGCGCGGCGCGCAAGATAGTCGCGGATTTTGGCGGGACAGTTCCCCAAACAATGGATGAATTGCTAAGCCTGCCAGGAGTGGCCCGCAAGACGGCGAACGTGGTGCTCGGAACCTGGTTCAAAAAGAACGAAGGGGTGGTCGTCGATACGCACGTGACGCGAATTTCACGGCGCCTGGAACTGACCAAACACGAAGACGCGAGGAAGATTGAAGAAGACCTGATGCGGATCATCCCGCGCGAGCACTGGACCGACTTTTCGCACGAGGTAATCTGGCATGGCCGAAAGCTATGCATGGCACGCACTCCAAAGTGCGCCGACTGTGCGATCGAGAAGCTTTGCCACGCGGCGGATAAGACCTGGTCTACGGTGGAGATTCACCCAGACGCGGGGGCATGAATTTGTTGCCCGGTTTCGAAAGCACAATAGAAATTACTCCCTGTCTCTGCGAATTGAGGCAATGAGCAAGGGGCTGCGTCGCCCGTGGATCACAGCGACCACCCATAGGGGCTTTTCTTCCGGCGCGTACGCAATCAGGTACTCACGTGCCAGAGTGAAGCGGAGAGCGCGCGATGTGAGATCCGGGCGTGTGTGGCCCTGATCGGGAAAGGCAACCAACCTGCGAATGACTGCCAGAATTTCTGCGATCATCTGGTCGGCGGCGTCGAGATTATCCACGCGAATGAATTCCCAAATCTCGTCAAGGTCAGAACGGGCTTCCGGGTGGAAAGCATACCCGGTCATGAACCGGGCTGGGAACGGCGCGCGGCGGCGCTTTTTTCGTCGAAGTAGGCTTCGACCTCGTCGCCTGGAATTGCCTTCACCTTGCCGCTTTTCAGGTCGTCGTAGCGCTTGTTGAGCATTTCGCGAGTCTGCGCAAGTTCATCGAAGTATCCCTCTACGACCTCCTGCACAAGTTCGTCGGGGGTTCCGCGTCCGCTCTGCGCGGCGAGTTCCTTGAGTTTCTTTTCCATCTCGGGGTTGAAGTGCACTTCCATCGACTTCAGCGTACGAAAAAATCTCGCTGGTAGCAAGATCCCTTTCGGGGTACAGGATGATCGCAGGATGACGTTCTGGATTATGATTCTGGTTCAACTGCCGGTGTACGAAAGCTCGACCACCGTGCAATCGTCATTGAGCGGCGTGCCTCCGCAGAAATCGGCGACCGCAGTAAACACGTCTTCCATCGAACTACTCTTCCCCGCCACCTGTTCCAGGCGTTCGCTGTCGAACATATCGCCGCGCGCGTTCTCCGCTTCGGTGACGCCGTCGGTCACCAGGATCATCCGGTCCCCCGGCCTCATCTGGCAGCGGTCGCTCGAGTATTGCGCATCCGCCAGCAAGCCCACCGGCAGGTTGCCGTGGGATGGCCGGAGCACCTCTCTACCGCAGATCCACACCGGGGGAACGTGTCCGCAATTGACGTATTCGAGATCGCCGTCGTTGCGCAGGCGCGTGATGATCATGGTCGCGTACTTCTCGCCAATGTGTTTGTAGGTGAAGAAGCGATTGACCGCGTCCACGATCTCCACCAGCGGCATGCCGGATATGAGTTGCGAATAGACCATGCCCTGCAGAATGGAAGCCAGCAGCGCGGCCGAGACTCCTTTGCCGCTGACGTCAGCCAGCACTACGGCCAGGCCTTGGGGAGTGTTCACGGCTTCGAAGAAATCGCCGCCGATTTCTTTGCAGGACATGTTGCGCCCGTTGACTCGCGCAAACGGAACTTCGGGCAGAGTCACCGCCAGCAGCCTCTGCTGAATGGTGGCCGCGATCGACAATTCCTGCTGGTAGCGGCGTCCCGCTTCTTCGGCCTGTACCAGGCGCGCGTTCTCGATCAACTGGGCCGCTTCTGTCGCGATCGCCCGCAGAATATCGTGGCTGACGCTGGTAATGTCGCGTGAAGCAAAGCGCGAATCCACGTAGAGCGCGCCCATGACCTCGCCGCCCGCCGACTGCTCGGCGCGGGTGGTTTGCACCAGCGGTTTCCGCAACGGCATGCAGATCACGGTGCGCAGATCGAAGGCAACGATACTCTTCCGCTGCTGCACATCCAGCATCTGACTGGTGTCGGTGACCAGATATTCGGAGTTCGTGGTCAACGCGCCGTCCAGCACCGAACGGGAAATGGTCGTGTCGTCGAGCAGCGGCTCGCCTTTCGAGTTGCGTCCGGCGGCAAGCCGCAGCGTGCCGTCAAGATCTTTCATAAAGATGTAGCCGCGTTCGGCGCGCGTCAGTTTCAAAGTGGCGTCGAGCAGAGTAACCAGGATCTCGTCGAGCACGCCAATCGTATTCAGCTTGCGCGCGGCTTCCATGAACAACGTAAGCTTTTCCAGGTCGCTCGCTTCCGGCGCAATCTGGATGCCGGAAATCTGGCTGAGAAATTCCCGTGCCGTGTTCGAAGTAGTGTGCAGCGGGTGGAAAATCAGGTAGGCAATGTCGCGGGCGCCAAATTCCAGACGGTCGTTGCGTTGCAGCTTGTGCCGATCCACCTTCTCGCCGTTGACGAAGGTCCCGTGCTTGCTGCCGTTATCGACAACAAAAAAATCGCCGTTTTCCGCCACGATCGCAGCATGCTCGCGAGAGACGCGCGGGTCGGCGATCACCAGGTCGCGATCCACCTTGCGCCCCACCGTGTAGGGTGTGTGGTTCAGCGACAGCGTCTGCTGCTCACTGCCCTGCACGAAGATCGCGACCGGGAAAATGCTCGAAATACCCGAATGCGACGAAGCCGACATGTACCTTGAACTCCCCCTGCGCCCGTCATGTCAGTACGAAGCGCCAACATGCTCTGGCGCTGACATGGCTCCACTGCATTCTACGACGAGCCCGCCCCTGCCGGAGCAGTAAAAGTCTTCTGATAATACTCTTGATAATAAAAAACCAGCATCAGCGCGGCCAATGCCACGGGAATCTGGGTCACAGTCCAGGAAGGAATTGCCCAGGACCGGCCCACCGTTTCCAACGGCAGGACGAACGATAACACCGCCAGAACAAGGCCTGAAACCCACGGCCAGAAGACCAAGCCCGCCGTGATCAAGAATAAAGCGCGGATCACTGCGCTGCTCTTCCAGATCGCCCGTCGCTCCTTAAGCGGCAGCAATAACGCCGGAATCAGCAGCACCTGATTGTAAGTGGCCGTGATAGGCACCAGCAGAACCGTCATGGCCAGCGTCAGGCTGACCGTGAAAGCAAAGGCGTAAGTGTTTGCATCTGCCCGGCGCTCCCGATAGCAAGCAACCAGCAGAGCTGCAAGTGCAAGTACCTCAAGCACCCAGCTCCAGGGAGGGCCAACCAGGTTGTCCAGCACCGACCTTGCCCCCGTGTACTGCCGATACTCGCGAACCGCCTGCCCGAAGTGGAAAATCCAATGCGGCAAATACCACTCCGAGGCAGCCATCAAAATGGCCATGGTAGCCAGAAACGAAATCGCCCACCGGTAGCGCCGCCGCCAGTCCGCAACCGTCCATATGGCAAGCCAAAGCAGCAACAAGCCCACGAGCTGCGGCTTGATCGTCGCCATCGCCAGCAGGATTCCCGCAGCCACAGCGTAATCCGCCACGAGCAGCGTGATCGCGATGGCAATCAGTCCAGCGACAAAAAGGCTCATCTGCTGGAGCTTCAGCCCTTGCACAACCCCCAGGCTGCCCAAAGTCAGCGCAAGCAGGCTGATCTTCATCGCAGTCGATGCCGATGTCGATGTCGGCGCAGACCACCGCAGAACTCGAAGCCACAGCAGGGTGCTCGCAGATGTAAGAATGACCAATACCCAGAAGAAGCCCTTTTGGACAATCGCAAAAGGCAGGCCAATCGTCGGAGCAAGGCAGAAAACTACATAAACAGGATAGGCAAATCCCGCCTGATCGCGAGGGTCATAAGGGCGAGAAGGGTCAAGCGGCCGGCCGTAGTACCCCGCCTGAATTTCGCGGGTAACTTCCGCGCTGTAAGGATCGCGCCCGTGCAGAAGCAACTCCCGTGCCCCGATCCAGCGCGGATAAAGATCGGAAAGATTGCCGCGCGGCCGGTCATGGGAAAAAGCAAACGCCTTCTGATATGGAATCAACACACAATCGGCGTATGTCCACATCGAAACGCCGCACAGAACCGCAAGCAACGGCCAAAGCCAGCTGCGCAGTGTCTTCACCCGAAACGCTCCACATCCGGCTCCCGATCTGTCGCGCCGGCTGCCGTGATCGCGATTGCAATCCCCGCGACCACAATGCCCCCGATGATATCCACGACGTAGTGCCACTCCAGCAAAAGAATAGAGACAATCAAAACAGCGTCATATACAAACAGGACAAGCAACATTCGCTTCCAGCGGCGCAGGAACCAGGCCACGATGAGCGGCTGCGCGATATGCATGCAGGGAAAAGCGATGAAGTAGTCGGTGGAGATGCGCCGGATCGGAACATGATTCCAAAGCGCCAGCACATCTCCGATTAGGAATTTTTGAATAGCGTAAGTCTTTAAAGTGCTGGGAAACTGCAAGAAATGCCCGGGGCACAAGTAATACGGACCCTGGCTCGGCCACAGATAAAAGAGCCCGAGCGCAATATAGTACGCCATGAGGATAGTGCCCACGAACTGAAGGCCTCGTTTCTTCCCGTCAAAAAGAGCGGTAAGAACAATCGCCGCTCCAATCTGAGGAAACATGCCGTAATAGATAAATTCGAGAAAACGAAAGAAGCGAAGGGGAAAGGTCCGAAGCGCCCAGTGCGACAGATCGGTAACGGACGCACCGTGAAGAATCCACTTGTCCATTGCGTTGAATGCCGCGTCATAAGCGAAGCCATAATGAACCGAAGCGATAATGACGTTGTAAGCGAACAGCAGAAGAAACCCGACAAACAGATAAAGAGCTGGCAACAGCGTCGCAGCAGCGGACGGGCGATGCTTGCGCTCGCGTAATTCAACGATGGCAACGGCATCCACAGTCAGCACCACCGCCTTCACCCAGGTGAGCGTCCACCCCAGCGCTGCCAGGTACAACAGCACCAGAACAATGCGGACCGGTTCGTGTCGGTAGCGTTCGATAAGAGGTTTCAGGGACATCCGCCACGGCACGCCGATCAGGTACAGCAAAACCGCAACGAATACGGACTGCGCCCCCAGAATCAAGTACGCAATACCAAATGTCTTCCAATCGAAGCTGACCGGAAGATGCAGCCGTCTCAAGATAGGGACGAGCACCATGCCCAGCAGCAAGCTGATCCAATAGTGCCAGTAGCGCGGCTTAATCGCGTTAGGGCTAATAGGCATGGCGTGAGTGGAGCGCCTATTGTATCCACATTCTCTTTTCTTCAAGATTCCGTTCTCGTCTTACGGCGCGAAGTCCGGCGCGAAACCCACGCGTGCAATCTATAATCGCGGCGGACCTGACTCTCCCGAAAATGCAACGCATCCTGCGCAACCTGCAGAGCCCGCATATCCTATTCGCAGCGATCCTGCTATTCGGATTATTGGCGATGACCGCGCGCAACGCAGTCGATCCCGACCTCTGGTGGCACCTGCGCACCGGCCAGTGGATCGTCGAAACCGGCCACGTTCCTCACACCGATCCGTTCTCCTTTACGCGCCAAGGACGCCCTTGGGTAGCGCATGAGTGGCTGTCCGATGTCGTGTTTTACAAACTATGGCAGCACGGCGGCGCGGCCGCACTCATCGTCTTCTCCGCGATCGTCACCACCGCCGGCTTCATGCTGCTCTATCTGCGCTGTCTAGCCTATGGAGCAAAGAGCCACTGGGCGGCCGCAGCGACGGCCCTGGGTGCGTTAGCCGCGGCACCGTCGTGGGGCGTGCGTCCGCAGATGTTTACCTTCACGCTGGCCAGCCTGCTTCTATGGTTAATGGAGAGCGGGTTAATCGAGAGCGGCGCGATCCAAAGTAATCGTCCCCGGCGATTGCTTTGGATACCGCCGCTGTTTCTGCTCTGGCTCAACCTGCACGCCGGATTCGCGCTGGCCCCCGTGCTCTTGTTGGCGTATGGCGCCGGCCTGATGGTCGAGACCGCCGTCGGCGACACTCCCTGGCGTCAGGTGCGCCCCGTCGCCGTGCGCGTGTTGCTGCTCCTGTTGGTTTGTTTGGCGCTCGTGCCGTTGAACCCCAGCGGCCCCCGACTCTATCGTTATCCGTTCGACACTCTACTCTCTTCCGGAATGCGCTCGCTCATCGGCGAATGGCACTCGCCCGATTTTCACGAATGGCTATACCGCCCATTGTTGCTGGTATGGCTGCTGCTCCTGTCTGCATTTGCCACTTCCCGGGCACGTCCCCGCGGACGTGTGATCCTGCCTCTGTTAGTCACCGGTTTCGCCGCTCTCGACGCGGTTCGACACATCCCAATTTTCATCTTGGTGGCAATACCCGTGCTCGCCGCAGCTCTGCGCGTCATTAGTGGGAACCCCGTCCAAATCTCCCACGTCTCGAAAAGCGCGAGACGTGGGGCACCCACCTCGTCCTGGTTGCGGCCCCTTTTCAACGGTGCCGTTGTCATCCTGATGGCAGCGTTTGCGCTGGCGCGGTGGGTCAGCCTCGCCCAGACCCAGGATGCCCGCGAAGCCCAGCAGTTTCCCGCAAAAGCCGTAGCCTTCCTGCGGTCCGGCGACTATCCCCAAAAAGTCTTCGTTTACTACGATTGGGGAGGCTACGCCATCTGGAAGCTTTATCCCGAATACCACGTATTTGTGGACGGTCGCGCGGACCTCTATGGCAATGACCTGCATGGCAACGACCTGCCTAGCCATGATCGCCATGGAGACGATCTTCTCCATCAGTTTCAGACCGCCGTGAACCTCCAAACCGGCTGGCGCGACGTTCTTCAGAACTGGGGCCTGGAAGCGGTACTCATACCCCCTTCCTGCGCACTGGCCCAGGCACTTCTGCTTGATCCCGAGTGGCATGTTGTGTTTAGCGACTCCAGGGCAATCGTCCTGTTCCGGACGCACCCAGCCTCAAAAAGTGGGAAAACTCTCCTCAAAACCGTTAGTAAGTAGGAACCTGAAAAAATGTTTCCCAGAGCCTCCCAAATCTGCGAAACTAAGGCCGATACGCATAGGGATTGGGTCCCAATACCGGTCCCGCGTAATGGGGAGCTTCCGGCGTGAAGCTCTAAGGAGCCCTGAATGACAGATTTAGCTAAACTCTTGTGGCGCAACGACGAAGGGCAGGACATCGCGGAATATGCCGTGATGCTGGCCGTAATTCTGGTGATCGTAATCGGCACCGTGAAACTGATTGGCGGCAACGCGAACAACGTATTTTCGCAGGTAGCCAGTTCAGTCGGCACCCAGTAAGGCAAGTCAGGACGCAAGAAGCAGCGCGTGACCGGCGCGGAACTGGCCTCCAGCGCGGCTACGATACCGCGTGGCAATGAAACTGAGTCCGATATTGTCTTGAGAGGGAAGGAATGAACCGAAGCCGTTTGCTGATGATCGGGGGCCTGGCGCTGGCGGTCGGCCTGCTCGTCAGCTTTACCGTTTACAACCGGTTGCGGCTCTTTGCGGACGCCAACACGAGTGCGGCCGGAGTTCCGGTCGTGGTGGCTGCCGAAGACATTCCGGTGGGAGTGAAAGTGGAGGCGAAGGATCTGCGCGTGATCAATCTTCCGCAGGCGGCGATCCCCGCGGGCGCATTCTCGGGACCATCCAAGATTCTCGGCCGGGGCGCAATTCTGCCGGTAAGCAAGGGTGAATTTATTCTTCCCAGCAAACTGGCCGCACTCAACGCCGGAGCGGGTCTGCCTTCAATGATCCCGCAGGGAATGCGCGCCGTTTCCGTGCGTGTCAATGACGTGGTTTCCGTAGCCGGGTTCGTGCAGCCCGGTACGCACGTCGATGTTCTCGCCACCGGCAATGAGGGCAGCGGCAACGAACGTCAAACCACCACCGTTCTGGAGAACGTCCTGGTGTTGGCCGTGGGCAAGAGTTTGGACCGCAATGTTACCGCCGACGCCCAGACTGCCCCGGTGATTACGCTCGCAGTTTCTCCGGACGACGCGCAGAAGGTCGCGCTGGTTTCGCAGGAAGGACGGATTCAGCTTTCGTTACGGAATCCGGTGGACACAAAACAGGGAAGCCTCGGCGCGACCCGGGCAAGCTCCGTGTACCCCGGAATCGCGCCCGTGGCGGCCGTGGCTAAACCAAAAATCCACACGGTGGCGGCGAAAAAGCCGGCGCTTCCGCCAGCACCCTATCAGGTAGAAATGATCCGCGGCAGTAAACGGGATGAGACCAAGTTTGAAGACAACAAATAGGTGGGCAATACCGCGACGAGTCGCGTTCCCCCGGTGCCTCGATGGATTTGCTCGTGCATCCTCGCCGGAGTCCAAGCCGAAGTCCAACCTGATGCCGGATTTTATTAGATCGCCTCTACGGGTCGCGTCCGTCTTAATTCTCGGTGCGGCCACCTTGTTCGCCAGCACTCCGCTTCCTGACGGCATTCCCCCCGAAGGCAATCCGATCGAAGGTAAGCCGATCGAAGCGCGGCCAGCCACTTCCTCTTCTTCCGAGAGCGCTCCTTCTCCCCGCCAGAATAATGCGGCCACACAACCGTCCCCCATGCCCAGTCCTGCAACCGGACAGAGCGATACCGGCGCCGCCCCCCTGCGCGTAATGGTGGGTAAGTCCCTGCTGATTAACACCACCGAGAGACTGAAGCGCGTGTCGGTAACCGATCCCACCGTGGCCGATACGGTGGTTGTAACGCCTACCCAGGTTCTGGTCAACGGACTCGCTCCGGGTGAGGTCTCCCTGCTGATCTGGGACGAATTGGAACGCTCACGCAGCTTCGATCTTCGCGTCGATGTAGATATCACCGCCGCTTCGGAGGAGATGCACCACCTTTTCCCCGATGAGCAGATCAATGTGACGCCCTCGCGTTCTGCCATTGTTCTCTCCGGTCACGTAACTACCGAAGACGTTGCCAAACATGCCGGCGCGCTGGCCTCGGCCTACTCCAAGAATGTCGTGAACGTGCTCACCTTCGGCCCGGTCGGCGCGGAAGAAGTGCTTCTGGAAGTCAAGTTCGCGGAAGTGGATCGCACCGCCCTGACTCAAACGGGCTTTAATCTGCTCACGACCGGCTCCGGCAACACCATCGGTACCGTAAGTACCGGCCAGTTCGGCGGGCTCACCGTCTCACCCATCACCAACACGACTACCACCAACGGTACCGGTACCGCTTCAACTACCACGACCGTATCGAACTTGCTCAATCTCTTTTTCTTTAATCCTCAGGTCCATCTGGGAGCAGTGATCCAGGCTCTCCAGTCGCGCAATCTCTTGCAGATCCTGGCCGAGCCTAACCTGGTCGCGGTCAATGGCAAGGAAGCCAGTTTCCTCGCCGGAGGAGAATTTCCCTTCCCGGTAGTACAGCCTGGCGCCGGCGGAATCTCTACCGTCACCGTCCAGTTTCGCGAATTTGGCGTGCGGCTGAAGTTCACTCCCGTTATTCAGCCCAACGGCAACATCCACCTTCGCGTTGCCCCCGAAGTAAGCACCCTCGATTTCTCGGACGCGGTCACGGTTTCGGGAACCACCATACCCGCCATCAGCACCCGCAAGGCGGAGACCGAATTCGAACTGCAGGATGGCCAGAGCTTCGTCATCGCCGGCCTGATGGACAACCGGATCACGAATATTGGAAACAGGATTCCCTGGCTGGGCGATATCCCGATCATCGGAAATTTTTTTAAGAGCAAGAGCGATCAAAAGAGCAACTCGGAATTGATGGTGCTGTGCACCGTGCGCCGGATTTCCCCCGGGGTCCAGACGCCGAACGGCCCTGTGGGCCCGGAAAAATACTTGGATAAAAGCAAGTTCGACAGCAAGAAGTAACTGAGATATTGAATCATTGAGGTATTGAATCATTAAGAGCCGAGCAAGATTTTCGATGATTTCAATGTCTCAATGATTCAATGTCTCAATGATCGAATGATTCAATGCACTTAGGGAGAGAGGGTCATGCCGGAATTGTCAGTAGCCATTTTCGCCACCGACAATGACCAACGCGCGGTGCTGCAGGTTCTGGTGGATGGCACCAGTGTGGCCCGCACGGTATGCACCAACTCGACCATGCCTCCGGCCGCCAACGACCCAGCCATCCGCAAGACTCGCGCCTTTGCTCCCGACGTGGTTCTGGTGGATATCGCAACCAATGACCTACCCTCGACGCTGCGGGCGATCGAGTTGTTGCACCAGGAAATTCCCGATGCAGCCGTGTTCGCGATCGGCCCCATGACCCAACCCCAGTTGATTGTCAGCGCCATGCGGGCGGGGGTGCGCGAATACATCGAGCGCCCCACCACCACCACCGATCTGCTCGAAGCGTTCGTCCGCCTCACCACAACTCGCCGCAAGCCCGGACGCGAAACCTCCCGCGGCAAGGTGTTCACCATTGTGAACGCTAAGGGCGGCAGCGGCGCCACCACAGTCGCCGTCAATCTCGCCCTGGCCTTGCAATCGATTCATCACAGCACCGCGCTGGTCGATGTGGCGCCCCTCGGCCACTGCGCCTTGCATCTCAATCTGAAGCCAACCTTCACCGTCTCCGATGCGATCACCAACCTGCACCGCCTGGACTCGTCCCTGCTCGACAGTTTCATGGCCCGTCACGATCGCGGGGGCTTGCAGGTGTTGGCCGGCGCTGTTACTCCCACCGCCGTCGAGCCTTCCGCGTCCGACTTCGCCCGCCTGCTTGACACCATGGTCGGCCTGTTTCACTACATCGTCGTCGACGCTTCGTCCCGGCTCGACAGCGCCACTCGTCTGGTCAGCAATCTGTCGGAGAAAATTCTGCTCGTCGCCCACGCCGATGTCGCTTCTCTGTGGAGCGCCGGCAGAGTCGCCCAGTATCTCGGTGAGAGCGGCTCGCGCGACCGCTTTGCTTTGGTGCTGAACCGCTATCGAAAAGTGGTTGGCTTCGATGAAGCGCAAACCGAAGCCGCCATCGGAGCCCCGGTGCTCTGGCGAATTCCCAATCAATACTTCGCGGTTTCCACCGCGATCGATCGCGGCGTCCCCCTGGTGCAACAGGGGAACACGGAATTTGCCCGCTCCATTTCAGGGCTGGCTCAACATTTGACCAAGGACGATTTAGACGTGAAGCGCGCCGCCTGGTCGTTGTTTAAAACAGTTTAACAATTCATTGCGTCATTGAATCATTGGGTTATTGATTCATTGACCCAATGAATCAATGGCTCAATGCCTCAATGATTCAATAAAATTATGGCCAATCTGCAAGCCTTCGAGCGCAGTGAGTACCAGCAGGTCAAAGCCGACCTGCATCGCAAGATACTCGATCGTCTCGACCTGGAAAAACTCGGCCGCTCGACCGGAGATTCGGCGCGCGAGGAAGTTCTCGTCCTCATCCGCAGTTCGGTGAACAGCGAAGCGGTCCCACTCAGTTTCGCCGAGCGCGAGCAGTTGTCCCGCGAGATCCTCGACGAAATCTTCGGTCTGGGCCCGCTGGAGCCGCTGCTCAAAGATCCCACCATCTCCGACATTCTGGTCAACCGCTTCGACCGCGTATACGTCGAACGCGCCGGCAAGCTGGAAATCACCGGCCTGTCGTTCAAAGACAATCAGCACCTGATGCAGATCATCGACCGCATCGTATCCCGCATCGGCCGGCGCGTCGATGAATCTTCGCCGATGGTCGACGCCCGTCTGCAGGATGGCTCCCGCGTCAACGCCATCATTCCGCCGCTGGCGCTCGACGGCGCCTGCCTCTCCATCCGCCGCTTTGGCCGCGACCCCGTAACTGCGCGCAACATGATCGACAATAAGACTCTGACCTCGCAGATGCTGGAACTGCTCTCGGCCATGGTCAAAGGCCGCCTGAATCTGATCATTTCCGGAGGAACCGGTGCCGGCAAAACCACCGTCCTCAATGTTCTTTCCGGATACATCCCCAACTCCGAGCGCATCGTCACAATCGAAGACGCGGCCGAATTGCAGCTCAAGCAGGAACACGTAGTCCGCCTCGAAACCCGCCCTCCCAACATCGAAGGCAAAGGCTCGGTGCGCATGCGCCAGCTCGTCATCAACAGCCTGCGTATGCGTCCCGACCGCATCGTGGTGGGCGAGGTGCGCGGTGAGGAAGCCTTCGACATGCTCCAGGCCATGAATACGGGTCATGAGGGTTCGCTCACCACCGTCCACGCCAACTCGCCGCGTGACGCCCTCGCCCGCGTCGAAAACATGGTTTCCATGGCCAACCTGAATATACCCGAGCGCGCGATTCGCCATCAGATCGCCAACGCCGTCCATGCCGTGGTCCAGGTCGCGCGTCTCTCCGACGGATCGCGCAAGGTGATCACGGTTTCCGAGGTCACCGGCATGGAAGGAGACATGATCACGCTGCAGGACGTTTTCGTTTTTGAGCGCAGCGGCATCGATGAAAGTGGAAAGGTGCGCGGCGTCTTCCGTTCCACCGGCCGCCCGCCGCAATTCGCGGAGCGCCTCGCGACCGCCGGCTGCCGCCTGAATCCCGCGCTCTTCGAGTCCCGGATGGAGGTCTAGCCGCATGCAGTTCGTCATCGCCTTGCTGGTATTCGTTGTGGTCACGCTGGCAATTTTTGTGACCATGTCTTTGCTCGATCAGCGCAAGGCCCAGGCCCGTGTTCTCCGTGAACGCCTCTCCGCCGGTCAGAAGCCGTCCGAACAGGCTGCGCCCGACGCGGCACTGCTGCGCGACGAATTGCTCAGCCGTATTCCCGCGTTCGACACCCTTCTGCGCCGCTCCGAACGCGTCTCCGCTCTGCAAAAAGTCCTCGCCCAGGGCAACGTCGATGTCCGCGCTGGAAACTTCCTCATGCTCTGCGGAGTGTCGACCGTGGTCCTCGCCGTCTTCGCCTTCTTTGCCGGCGGCAACATGCTTTTCGCCTGGGCCGGCGCGGTGCTCGGTTTCTTTGTTCCGTACGCCTATGCCTCGCACATGCGGACGAAGCGTTTTGCAAAATTTGAAGAGAACTTTCCCGAGGCCATCGATACCCTGGCCCGCGCCGTGCGCGCCGGCCACGCCTTTACCACCGCCCTCGAGATGATCGCCAACGAAGTCTCCGAGCCGGTCGCCGGAGAATTCCGCCAGCTTTACGAAGAACAGAAATTCGGTCTTCCCGTGCGTGACGCCCTGCTCAACCTGGCCGATCGCGTGCCTCTGGTGGACATCAAGTTCTTCGTGACCGCAGTCATGTTGCAGCGCGAAACCGGAGGCAATCTAGCCGAAATCCTCGACAACCTGTCCTATGTAATCCGCGAACGCTTCAAGATTTTGCGCCAGGTCCGAGTTCACACCGCGCAAGGACGTCTCACCATGATGCTGCTCATGGCCTTGCCCCCAACCGTCGTGGTCGTAATGCTGGTTCTGAACAAAGGCTTCATCCAGCCCCTCTTCACCGACCCGCTAGGGCACGCTTTAATCGTAGGAGGTATAACATTGCAGACGTTAGGCTATTTCGTGATTCGCAGAATTATCAGAATTCAAGTGTGAGTTCTCGGTTCTCAGTTCTCAGTAAAACCGGGAACCATGGATTTTGGCCCTTACTGAGAACTGACAACTGAGAACTGAGAACTGAGAACTAGGTTTAAACATGGCACTAACCCTGGCACTGTCCGTTTTCGTTTTTCTATTCATAGCCGTAGTCGTCTTCGCCTTCGGAGCGGCCACCGTCGCGCCCTCGTCGGTGCTCGGATCCCGTCTGCGCGAAATCGGCTGGCAGCGTCCCAAGGCCCAGGCAAAACCCGCCATCCGCGAACGCATGCAGCAGGCCCTCGATCCCCTGAGCCGCGCTTTGCCAACCTCCGCCTCCGAGGTTTCAAAAACCAGGCTCTGGCTGATCCAGGCGGGATATCGCAGCCCGCAGCACATGACCATCTTCCGCGGCCTGCGCGTGCTGTTCGCCGCCCTCGGATTCCTGTCCGTCTTTGTCTTCACCGGATTCAATTCGCCCCTGCTGCTCCTCGGCGTGACCGCCTTTGGTTTTTTTATTCCGCGATTCCTGTTAAAGAAAAAGCTGCAGGAGCGCCAGCGCCGCCTTCAACTCGGCCTTCCCGATGCGCTCGATCTAACTGTGATCTGCGTGGAAGCCGGCCTGTCTCTCGATCAGGCCATGATGCGAGTCGGCGAGGACCTCGGCACCGCGCATCCCGAACTAAGCGGTGAATTCCATCTCTTCGATCTGGAGACCCGCGCCGGTAAACCGCGCGTCGAAGCGCTCCGCAATCTGGCCGAGCGCACCGGAGTCGATGACATCCGCTCCCTGGTAGGGACCCTGATCCAAACCGACCGCTTCGGCACCAGTATCGCCCAGGCCCTGCGCGTACATTCCGATTCCCTGCGCACCGAGCGCCGCCAGCGCGCCGAAGAACAAGCCGCCAAGACCACCGTAAAAATGATCATCCCCCTCGTCCTGTTCGTAATGCCCTCGCTGATTTTCGTAACCGTAGGTCCAGCCGTGATTCAACTGATGCACATCTTCATGCCGGTGACTGCGGGAAAACGGTAGAGTCATTGAGTCATTGAATCATTGAGTCATTCAGACATTTGAGCTAATGACTCAATGATTCAATGACTCAATGTCTAAATGACTCAATGATTCAATGACTAAATGACTCGAGGCTACGCCTTCAACCGCACCCGCACCACTTATCTCGCGACCGATCTCGTGGTCGCGCGCACCCACTGGTCCCGCTTTCGCGGCCTGATGGCGACCGACTCATCCCATTTCACCCGCGGCCAGGGGCTGTGGATCAGCCCCTCCCACGGCATCCACACCTTCGCCATGCGCTTCCCCATCGACGCCGTATATCTCGATCGCGATCGAATCGTCATCCACATAGAAGAAGACCTGAAACCCTGGCGCATGGCCGCAGTCCGCATCCAGGCCGCTTCCGTACTAGAGCTCCCCACCGGCACCAGCCGAGAGTCCCAGACCGAAGTCGGCGACCAGGTAGATATTTCGTTCGAAGAACGTCCGACGCACACCCAAGCCGCCTGAAGCTCGCGGCATCTCATTTCCCAAGGTGTTTGTGGTAGAATGGAGGAAGTAGAAGGTAGAATGTCTACCAATGAGCCTGAACATTAAAAACAAAGACGCCCACAAGCTTGCCCAACGCCTGGCCCGGCTCACCGGAGAGAGCCTGACCGAGGCGGTCACCGAAGCCCTCCGCGAACGCCTGAAAAAAGTGCAGGAAAAAGACAAACATGCCGCCAGGCTCTCGGATCGTCTGCTGGAAATCGGCCGCGACTGCGCCCTGCGTCTGAAGGAACCGTTCCGCTCGGCCGATCACGGCGACCTTCTCTATGACGAGAAAGGGTTGCCAAAATGATTCTCGACACTTCGGCCCTGATCGCCATTCTCCGCTCTGAAGCGGAGGCGCCCGAGTTCGCCAGAATCATCGAACGCGAAATCAACGACCGCGGAATCAACGAGCGCGGAATCATCGGGCGTGCCGCCGGGCCTGGCATTTCGGCCGTCAGCTATATAGAAACCGGAGCCGTGATCGATGGCAGCAAAGACCCGATTGCCAGCCGCCGTTTTGATGAATTGATCGAGGAGGCGCAAATCGCGATTGAGCCGGTCACCGAAGCGCAGGCCCGCATAGCCCGCCAAGCCTATCGCGACTTCGGCAAGACCAGCGGCCATCCCGCCAAACTGAATTTTGGAGATTGCTTCTCCTATGCCCTGGCCAAATCCAAGGGAGAGCCGCTTCTGTTTAAAGGTCAAGACTTCTCGCGCACGGATGTGAAGTCGGCGCGGCCGTGAGGCCCGTCCTTGTGTCTGCGTTTTTTGCAGACACAGGGCGGGGATTCTGACTCCGTATCCCCACCATTCATTCCCATTCCCTCCCTCTCTTTCGCGCCGTCCACGGCGAGACCAGACCCCGCCTCAAGGGCGCGGATGTTGACTCCATTTCGGCCCAAGAAGCGCGCTTGACTCGGCTGTTAAAATGGTTTCACAGCAAACAAGCTTTGCCTGAGTGCACCCGCTCTTTGACAACTGACCCTAACCCCAGCGATTTGATTGGTTTTAGCCCAGTGAGCGCCACAAAGCCCAAAGCCTAGCTAACCCCTTATTTCGTAATACTTTACGTATAAGTCCTTATTTCCCAGAGACCTGGCAGGAATTTTCTCTAAGTCGATGATTCCAATAGACCGGGGGGAGGGGGGTAGGGGTACCATCTGGTAAATGCCTCGCCTCGAACCCCCAAGAAAGTCCGCTCTGCCCAAGAAAAGCTCCTGAGAAAATAGAAAAAAACCGAAGTCAGGCGAAAATAAGACACTCCTTCTGGCACACTAGTACCAATCCCCCGGAAACAAGTCCGAAATCTTGGTCGATTCATGGCTGATGTCGCCACCATTCCCGAAGTCACCGATCGTCGGCCGGAAGATCACTGGCCCGAGCCGCCTCGTCTGCTCGTGGAATGGTCCTCGCGCTGGGAAGAGTTCAAGTCCGCCTTCCGCCCCGCCCTCACCCGCTCTCCAAAACGCCTGGCCGGAGAAGCTCCCGTGGGCATGTTTCCCTATCGCGGCATGCTCATCTCCTGGCTGCTGGAATGTCTTTTGTTGATCGCAGTGATCGTGCTCCCCGAACGCTTTGTCAGTCTCGAACTGCCTTTGCCTCCAACTCATCCACAGCAGGACGTAATTTATTACTCCGGCAACGAACTGCCGCAAACGGAAGACCGCGGCGGAGCGCAATCGGGCAAATCCGGACGCGCCGGAGGCCAGCAAGCCCACCATCATACGCAGACCATCCGCGTAGCTCGTGGCGACAAACCGCGCGAAACCGTCGTCGACGCTCCCAAACTTAACTTGCCTCATTCCGATTCCGCGGTCGCCAATCTGCTCGCCTTCAAGTCGAATCCCGGACCGCCGCCCGCCGAAGGGCTGCGTTCGTCTCTCACCGCGCCCGCCCTGCCCGCGATGAGCCCGGTCCCGCCCGCGCCCGACGTAAGTTCATCGGCCAGCCGCACTCCAAAAAGTCTTGAGACCAGCATCGTCGCGCCCGCGCCCGACGTTTCTCGTTCCAACACGCGCAATTCACCAGCATTGAACGCCGACGTTGTCCCGCCGACGCCGAATATCTCGCGCGACAAAATGCGCAGCTCCAATCCGCTGGCACCGACCGTAATTGCGCCAGCTCCAAGAGACGCCCAGCGCGACCTGGCTAGCTCTCGCGTCCCGCTGACGCAGACTGTCGACGTGGTTGCGCCCCCGGTTTCCGCGCCGCCCAGTGACGCATCGTCCAGAGCAAAGCTTTCGCTGCCAGCCCCCGCGATCGTAGCGCCTCCGCCATCGCAAGTAAGCCGCGATCTCAATAGCTGGGGAAGTTCCGCGACAGGAGACTTGCGCACGAATCCTGTGCCTCCGCCGCCAAGCGCGGGCGCAGGATCAAGCGCAAGCGGAAGAAGAAATGGCGGAAGCACGCTCGGCACCCAGGTCGTGTCGCCTCCGGCCAGCATCGGCGGTCAAGGTTCTGAAGGAAGCGGCGGAGGCCGCGCCAGCCATGCCGCAGGTTCGCTTTTGGGCACGACCGAAGTCATAGCACCTCCGCCCGGCTTAGGCGGAGGCAAATCTCTTTCGGGCAGTGGCCGCGGCAACAAAGGATCGGGTGCAGGCGGTCCGCTCGATCTAGGCTCCTCCGTAGCTCCGCCCAGCAGCGCGGGAGGAAACGCCGCCGGCAACGGAGTAATCGTCTCCAGCCAGCCCGGATCGCAACCCGGACTCCCCAACTCCAGCGGCGCCGGCGCACTCGCGATGTCGCCGAGCGGCACAGCGAAAAGCGGCCTAGGCGGCAGCGGAGGAGGATCGGGCATTGGCCGAGGCAACGGCCCCGGAAGCGGCTTACGTGGAGAAGGATCAGGCGCGGGTAAGGACGACGCAGGCGCCGGCCGCGGCTCCGATCCCAACGCACGCGGAGGGATTTCGCAATATCCCGGCCCCGGGGGCGCTGGAAACGGCACCACCGGCACGCCTGCCATGCCCGGTGTATCCGTGGAAGGCGGCACGACCACCATTACGCTCCCCAGCTTCGGAGCGCCCGGCGGCGATGCGCCAACCGCCGGCCCCGGACATTCCTCGGTGAATGACCACAAAAGATCCGGAATTACCGTAGTCGCAACGTCGCGATCAGGTGGCGTGTTGCCCTACTACGGCCTGTTGAAGGGCGACAACTATTCGATTTACATCAACACTTCTCTGGGAGAAGCGGTGATGCAATACTCCGATCCATCTTCGGTCAACCATCCATCCCGCGAAGCCTTGAGCGAGCCCGAGCCCCTCCGCAAAGAACTTCCCGACGGCCTGCGCCCAACCCGCGTCGTATTCACTGGCATCCTCGATCGAAACGGTGTTCTGAAGGACCTGAGAGTCCTGGATCCAGGCGCGGCCGAGACCACCTCGAAAATTCTGGCAGCGTTACCCAAATGGAAATTCCGCCCAGCATTTCGCGGGGAAGAGCCCGTGGAAGTGACCGCGATTATCGGGTTTGGAATTGACACGCGGTAAAAACTTCGGATAGGGGTGCCCCATTCCTGCGCGTTCTTTGCGCAGGGGTGGGCGCGGCCTGCACTTATCGCACATTTGTCGAGGAGTAAGAAGTCAATATCCTCTCTGTTTATCCACCACCGCCAGCAGCGGTTGACCACCGAGATAGCGCCGCAGGTTCTCGGAGAACAGCGCGCAATGCCGCTCCCATAATTTCTCGGTAAGCGCAGCTGTGTGCGGAGTGATCAGCAAATTGGGAACGTCCCATAGCGGCGAATCGGCCGCCAACGGTTCTATCGGAAATACATCGAGCGCAGCGCCCCCAATCTTCTTTCCGCGAAGTGCAAAGGCGAGCGCGGGTTCGTCCACCAGTTGGCCGCGACCCACATTGATCAGGCAGGCATCCGGTTTCATGAGCGTCAGCCGTTCGGCGTTCGCAATCGCGTTCGTGCTGGGAGTCACCGGCGCCGCCAGCACAATGTAATCCGCCTGCCGAAATACTTCCTCGATTTGCGCCGCTCCGAAGACCGCATCCGCGCCGTCGCTTCCCTTCTCCGGATGCTCGCGTACACCAATCACCCGCATGCCGAGAGCTTTCGCGCTCTTCACAACCGCCCGTCCGATGCTGCCCAAGCCGACAATGCCTAGAGTTGCACCCGCAACTTCCCGGACCCGAGGCAGTTCGTCCCACAGAATCTGCTGTCCCCAAACATGTTTCTCCTGCAGCCGCACCGAGCCTGGAATTTTCTTTGCCAGCGCAAAGATAAGCGCAATCACGTGCTCAGCCACCACCGGCCCGTGCACTTCGCGCGCATTGGTCAAAATGATCTCGCTGTTGACAAGTTCGGGGAAAATCAACTGATGAACGGCGGCCGCCGGAGAGTGAACCCAGCGCAGCCTCTTCGCCGAAGCTATCTGCTCGGGGCGGATTGACCAGGCAACAACAATCTCAGCATCGACGATCTCCTCGTCCACGTGCTCGTAATCCGGAAGGTTGACGACGCTGACTTGCGGAAATTCCTGTTGCAACCGCTTCGGAAACCAAGCCGGTGCGTTCCATTGATCAAACGGATGATGAACGAAGATGAGCAGCTTGCGATTGCGGATCGGATCATCGGGCGATCGGGTCATCTTGCGATCTGAAAATCTTTTAGGTACCTTGGGCCAGTCGCAGGAATCACACCCTTCCAGTTCAGGTGGGAGCAATGCTTCCGTTAATCAAGTGGGAGCAGATAACCCGGCGTTTTCATCGTTCCTCCAAAAACCGCTTCGTCGAGGACACGCATGTCCCATGAATACCAGCCTGTGGGCGTCAGCTTGAGCGTGATGTCGTCCATTGCCGCCATCGTGCCGCCCGCGCGCGGGTCGGCCAATGCCGCCACGCTCATATAGCGCCGGTGAATGCGAGCATTGATTTCTTTTGCGCGTCCGCCCGAGATAACCTCTGCGGTGCACACGGCCACCAGACCTCGCTCGGATGCGGGTTTCCTGATGTCGATCATGATGGAAGCTTTCGGCCGCGCTGATACGTTGCGAGCCTTCCGACTCCGCGAGAAAGTCGCTACATACAAGCAATTGGCTTCGAACAAATACCAAACCGCTGTAAGGTGTATCGAACCGTCTTCATTCTCAGTGCCCAAACTGGCAATGAATCGTCCCTCCAGAAATTCTTCCGCCCCGGGTGGCATAGCGCTTTGCATGGTTATCGGAAAACCCTCGAAGCGAGATGATACATTACGCCACTCTTGCTCATGCAACTCATACTCGCGCAACTGTACTCGCACAACGCGCTGGTCGCAGAAGTCTTCACGATTCAGATTTTCCTCGGTGCCCGAAGATCCGAGCCTGTCATTTCTTTCGGTTCCGTGATCCCCAGCATACCGAGAATCGTCGGAGAGATATCACGGAGCGAGCCGTCGGGCTTAAGCGTGTATTGCTTCGCATCTTCCGCCATCACAATGAACGGCACCGGATTCGTAGTATGCGCTGTATGCGGACCTCCCGTTGCAGGATCAATCATCATCTCAGCGTTGCCGTGATCGGCCGTGATCAGCATCGCTCCGCCCCTGGCGCGCACTGCTTTCTCAATCTCACCCAGGCAGGCATCGACCGTCTCGACCGCCTTGATGGTGGGCTCGATCTTGCCCGAGTGGCCGACCATGTCGGCATTAGCAAAATTGGCGATAATGACGTCGAAAGCGCCGTCATTCGTCGCTTTGACAACCGCCTCGGCAACGCCTGCGGCGCTCATCTCCGGCTTCAAGTCGTAGGTCGCAACCTTCGGCGACTGGACCATCACACGCTCTTCTCCCGGAAAAGGCTGCTCCACTCCGCCATTAAAAAAGTACGTCACATGCGCGTATTTCTCCGTCTCGGCTACACGCAAGTTGCGCATGTTAAGCCCGCCCATGACGTTGGCCAGGATGTTCGACATCGACTCGGGCTGGATGACGACCGGCAGATCGAAGTTCTTGTCATAGCGCGTCAGGCAAACATATTTCAGGTTCTTCGGCACGCGGTCGCGCGGGATGGCGGCATCGAGGTCCTCCGCGCCCGGCAGATCGCGGCCTTCCTTCGCGTTCAGTCCGCTGTTGCGGCACAAGGCGCGGGTAATCTCGCGCACGCGATCGGCACGGAAGTTAAAGCAAATGCAGGAATCGTCGTCGCCGATCTTGGCAAGGACGTTCTTGGCGACGCTGCTGCCTATCAACGCCTCGCCACGTCCGTCGGTACACGCAAACGGCACCACAAACTCGTCGGTCACGCCTTTGTTGTAAGAGTCTTTCATCCCCTGCACGGGGTCGGCGTACGTTCCGCCCTCGGCTTTGCCCACGACCATCGCGCTGTAGGCCTTGGCGATTCGCTCCCAGCGCCGGTCGCGGTCCATGGCGTAGTAGCGGCCGCTAACGCTGGCGATCTTGCCGGAGTTATATTCGCGCATCTTCTGCTGCAGTTGTTCCAGATAGCCAGCGCCGTTGGTAGGAAGAGTGTCGCGGCCATCCATGAAGGCGTGAACAAAGACGCGATCGACTCCCTGCTGCTTGGCCATCTTCAGGAGCGCGTACAGGTGCTCCTGGCGAGAATGCACGCCGCCGTCGGACAGCAACCCGAAGAGGTGAAGTTTGCGGCCGCCGGCGCGGGCGTTCTTCATGCCTTCGACGAGCACGGGATGCGAGAAAAATTCTCCATTCTGGATCATCAGGTCGATGCGCGTGATGTCCATGTGCACAATGCGTCCGGCGCCAATATTCAGGTGGCCGACTTCGCTATTCCCCATCTGCCCTTCCGGCAATCCGACAAACGGCCCGCTGGTGTGAATCAAAGTGTTCGGATATTCACGCAGCAACCGGTCATAGATAGGCTTGCGCGCAAGGGCGATGGCGTTGGCCTTGGTTTCGGCTCGGTATCCCCAGCCGTCGAGAATGATAAGAACGAGAGGTTTGGGACGGGGCATAAATTCGCTCTTAGCTCCTCGCTTCCAGTTCGGCAGAACGACGTGGCGTTTATACTATCGTAGATAAATATCTCAGAGGATAAACATGCACTTCAATGAACTTCTCCTGACCGAATTCGATGAAGAAATCAAAAAGACCCGCACCATGCTGGAACGGGTTCCGGAAGACAAGAAGGACTTCGCCCCGCACCCCAAATCCATGCCGCTAGGCAAACTTGCGCCTCACGTGGCGCAGCTGGCGGGCTTTGGCCTTATCATCCTTACCACGCCCGAACTTGATTTTGGAAAGACGAAGATGCCACCCGTTCCCTTTGACTCTGCGGAGCAACTGGTCAAAACTTTTGATGAAGGCGCAGCCAAAGCTCGCGCCGCACTCAAGGACACGCCTGATGAAGCCTGGACGCAGAATTGGAAGCTCAGTTTTGGGGGCAAGCCCATCTTCGACGGGACGCGCTTTCTGGCTTACCGGCAAATGTTCCTCAATCACATTGTGCACCACCGCGCTCAGCTCGGGGTGTATCTGCGCTTGAATGAAAAGCCGGTGCCGGCGACCTACGGGCCTTCGGCGGACGACCGGATGGGATTCTAGCGGGAACTTACCACTTATAGAACTCGTCTTCGATCTCTTTGGGCAGGGGATCGTTGAAATCATCCGGCACGGTGAACTCGCCTTTGGCTGAACCGAGGGGGCGTCCGTTAGGCCACACCCCCTCCAAATGGATCATGGGCAGCTCTCCTCCGTCTCCAAAATGGCAGCGCACCGCCTGACGCACGTTGAGCTTTAGCTCATCAATCGTTTTAGCCTGTGTGAAGATGGAGTGGCCGACAGCTCGGGCTTCATAGCCGCCTTCGGGCGATTCTTTCACGGAGAAAATGATTTCGGTTTCGGACATGTTTTCGCATTAGATAACGGTCGCAGCCATCGGGAGTCAACCCCAAGCTACCAGATGACATCAACCGGATAGCGCGCAAACCACGGGTCAGCCGTCACGATTGGCCATCCCTCTTCGATACTCTGGGCGATGAGCAGGCGGTCGAACGGGTCGCGATGGTGGAGCGGCAACTCTTCGACTCGCAGGACGTGGCTTAAACTGACGGGTAACAGTCGAACATGGTTGGAACTGAGTTCACCGGTCAGGAACGGTCCCGCTGGCAGCGGCAGTGAGAGCTTTCCTAGCTGCGCCTTTTGAATCGCCTCCCATAGGCTTACCACGCTCCACCATAACTCGGACGAGGCCATCACATTGTGCGCCTTGGGAGACAGCCGTCTCTCGTCTATCAGCGCCCAAATAAAAGTGTGAGTATCCAACAGGAGTTTCATTACCAGAACAGATCTTCGATCTCTTTCGGAAGAGGATCGTTGAAGTCATCGGCAATGACAATTTTTTCCCTGGCCGATCCGAATTTAAAGCCGCGAGACGCCTGCTTAATTGGAACCAGCTTAGCCACGGGGGTTCCGGCCTTGGCGATAATGACCTCCTCGCCCATGGCGACCCGCTCCAGCAGGCGGGAGAGGTGGGTTTTGGCCTCGTGGATATTGACTTCCATAGAGCTATTATAGCTTAGTCGTGGACTTAGTCAACATCGCGACAGCCAGCGAAAATGAGGCCAAACCCGTGCGGTGTTAGGATTGCCCATCACCATTCAAGAAATAATCGCGCAACACAGCGCAGAACTCTCGCGCCTGCGGCAAGCCTTAGACTTGGCGTCCCCGAAGGAAGCAAAGATTCCAACATCGGAGCGTGCGATCTTTCCGCTCGGAGTAGCCTGTCGAGACCTTCTGGAGGAAGTCATTTTTTCGGCCTCCGCTGGTTTTGGCCGCCTTGCGTTACGCACCGTCCGCACGATGCATGAGTGCGTAGTCTTTGCTCGATACCTGGACCAGCATCCCGAAAAGACAGCCGACTATTTAGCTGCGTTTCATTCCCAATGGGCAATGTTCTTGCGCAACATACCGGATGCAGAGAAGAGCCTGCCTGAAGTGCATCAAGAAGTTACGGGGCGGGTTCCGGAATATGGGGCAGGAAAGCGCATAGAGTTGGAGTGGAGCGACAAAACAACTCTGAAAATGGCGGAGGATGTGAATATCCCTAGCCAGTTCCACGCGTTCGCATTCAACGATACGTCCACATACATCCACCCGGGCGCTGGATTCATTCTGCGCCACATTTCTCAGGTGCGACCGGATGGTGTGATTGAGATCAATTCACAGCCCCAAGATCGAGAAGCGATACGCGCGCTGCGATTGTCGCATCCCTTGATACTGAATATATTGAATTTGCGTCTGAAATACGCGCCCTCAAACGCGTTGAGCGGACTCCTAGAGGAATGCAAGAAAGACTTTGTCAAGATATGGGGCTATCAACCCCCAATCTAAATCTCAACACCCGCCATGTCGCCTAGGTGATTACCCTTTGTAGTTGAGCGCCTTAACCCCCAAAAACCGCGCCGCCCCGCCCAGTTCCTCTTCAATCCGCAGCAACTGGTTGTACTTGGCAATCCTGTCAGTACGCGAAGCCGAACCCGTCTTGATCTGTCCAGCGCCCGTTGCCACTGCCAGGTCGGCAATGAACGTGTCTTCGCTTTCGCCGGAGCGATGCGAAATCACGGATGTATACCCATTGCGCCGCGCCAAATCGATCGCGTCGAGCGTCTCGCTGACTGTGCCAATCTGGTTGAGCTTGATCAGGATCGAGTTGGCAATTCCCTTCTCAATGCCCTCGGCAAAAATCTCAATGTTGGTGACAAAAATGTCGTCGCCTACAAGCTGAATCTTGCCGCCCAGTTCCTTGGTCAGCAGCGTCCAGCCCTCCCAATCGTTTTCCGAGAGCCCATCTTCGAGCGATACGATCGGATAGTCATTCACCCATTTCTCCCAGTAACGAACCATATCTTCGGAACTCTTAGCCGACTTATCCGATTTCTTGAAAATGTACTTGCCATCCTGAAAGAACTCGCTGGCTGCCGGATCAAGCGCAATCGCGATCTCCTCACCCGGCTTGTAGCCCGCCTGCTGAATCGCCTCCAGCACAACCTCGATCGCCTCGACATTCGACTTCACCGACGGAGCAAATCCGCCCTCGTCGCCGACAGCCGTGTTGTATCCACGCTTTTTCAGCACCCCCTTGAGCGTGTGAAAGACTTCTACTCCCCAGCGCAGCGCCTCAGAAAACGACGGCGCACCCACCGGCATCACCATGAACTCCTGAAAGTCGACGTTGTTGTCGGCATGCGCACCGCCGTTGAGGATGTTCATCATCGGTACTGGCAACACATTTGCCGCCGCGCCGCCGAGGTAGCGGTAGAGCGGCAGTTCGCAGGCGTTCGCCGAAGCCCGCGCCGCCGCCATGGAAACAGCAAGGATCGCATTTGCGCCCAGCCGTCCTTTGTTGGGAGTGCCGTCAAGGTCGATGAGCCGGGCGTCGAGCGTGCGCTGATCGGCTGCGTCCGCCCCGCTAAGGGCTTCCGCAATCTCGCCCTTGACGTTCGCAACCGCCTGCAGGACGCCCTTGCCCAGATACACGGCCTTGTCGCCGTCGCGCAGTTCAACCGCCTCATGCTCACCGGTGGACGCGCCACTCGGCACAATGGCTCGCGCATTGGCGCCGCCATCAAGAAACACTTCCGCTTCCACCGTCGGATTGCCGCGCGAGTCCAGTACCTGGCGTCCGCGGATATCAGCAATACTGGTAAGTGGCATAAAATCCGTCCTTGATATTAGCGAATAACCGTAGAGGCGCGGCTTGCCGCGTCTCCCACCTGTGAAGCGAAATTATATCGGACGTGGAAGAACCCGTTCACCGCATTGGAACATCCTTCGAGTCGCCCCACCCACCGATCCCCCGTACCCCATCCGTTATTGTTCCCGATTTCGCCATCGCCTAAAGTCAACACAACATGAACATGAAAGACCGCACCGACACTCTGGAAATCGGGTCGCGCGCCCCGGATTTTTCTCTGGGAGCGGCCAACCGCGAGGGCATATTCACTCTCGGAGGTCTGCTCGCGCACGGATCGCTCATTCTCGAGTTTCTGCGCGGCACCTGGTGACCGAATTGCGTGAAACGCATGGCTCAGTTCGAGTCCCGGGTAGCGGAAATTGAAGCAGCCGGAGCAGAGTTGGCGTTCATCGCTGCCGAAAAACGGGACGGTGTATGGAAGCCGGGAAAATTCCTGGAGAAACATCCCATCGCCAGCGTCTTTCTGCTCGATGAGGATCGCGTCGTGACCAAAGCCTACGGACTCCATCACGCGCTCGCCACCGACGCTCTCAACATCGCCCACCCAGCCACGCTGGTAATCGATCAGGGTGGGATACTGCGCTACATCTATCGCGGCAGTAACCAGCTCGACCGAGCGCCGCTGGATGTAGTTCTCAAAGCTTTGCAAGAAAAACATAACTGAATCTTGGAGGTAAGAAGCACATGAAACGAACACTCTCGCTGACAGCGCTCATCCTGATCGCAACTTTTGCTTGCGCGCAAACGGCATTGCCCACCGGAACCGCCGTCAAGATGAAACTCGAAACCACGCTCGCCACGTTCAGTTCAAAGGCCGGAGATCCGTTCTCGGCCAGAGTCACTCAGCCGGTCGTAATCGACGGCAAGACCGTGATTCCCATCGGCGCCACCGTCGAGGGCCGGGTCACGAAAGCGGCCGAAACGCGGCGCATTGCTGGCAAGCCCACCATCGGCATCTTCCCCGAAACCCTGGTGCTTCCGAATGGAGACAAGTTCATGCTGAACGCCTCGCTGGTTGACACCAACGCGGGCCACGGCACCGACGTCAATACGGAAGGGCAATTCAAAGGCACCGGCCACGACGGCAAGGATCTCGCCGAAATCGGCATGGGCACCGGCGGCGGAATGCTCATCGGCGGGCTGGCGGGCGGCGGCAAGGGCTTTCTGATTGGCGGAACCGTCGGTGCAACCGTGACTGTCGCACACTGGCTCGGTAAGCACCGTTCCGCGATGCTTCCCGCGGGGACGGAGTTGGTGATGGAATTGAACCGTCCGCTGACGATGACCGTGGCCAGCGGCGGGCAGTAGCACGACGAGGCAAACCGCACCACCACCGATGGGGATCGTGTCATCAGCGGTCCTGTTCGGAACGTTCTCCTTGCTGCTATGGCTGACTCTCGTGGCCGTAATTCCGTGGCTGCGTGACAACTTCGGCATTCCGCCGATTATCGGCTGGTACGTCAGTGGCACAACGCTCGTACTTTTGCCAATCCTGCTCTTTGGGGTATTGATGGCGTGGCGGGAGTTGCCGACACGTAACCTCGCGCAACTTTGCAAACGTTTGAGACTCAGTACGCTGGGTGGCGGCGACATTACCTGGGCGATTGGCGCGCTCTTTACCATCTCCCTGGCGTCGGTTTTGATTCTCGCGCTGGCGCATCGTCTGGATCCGAATTTCCGCCCGTCGCCCGAGTTCCTTCGGCAGCCGCCCGGCTGGCACGCTTGGGTATTCGTAGCCTGGATTCCGTTGTTTATCAGCAACGTCGTGGGGGAGGAGCTGTGCTGGCGAGGTTACGTTCTACCTCGACAGGAGGCGGCATTGGGCAGCATGGCGTGGCTGCTGAATGGGACCATGTGGTGCCTATTCCACTGGAGTTTCGGTTGGCCCGTCATGCTGCTCTTGCTCCCGATCGCGCTGCTGCTGCCGTGGATTGTGCCGCGACGGCGCAACACATGGGTAGGGATGTTCATTCACGCGCTGTTCAACGCTGCTGGTTTCATGGCCGCCATCAGCGGTCGAGCCAGGTAAGTGGAAGGCCCAAGGTTGCAAGGTTTCAATGATTCCTCGCGGTTCGGGCTCATAACTTCTTGGCTTCATTGAGAACTTCGATCTCAGAAACCTTGATTTTTCTCAGCTCAACGCCAGCGCGGCCACGCCTGCTGCGATGAGCAGCGATCCAATCAGTCGGCGGGCAAAGTTCCCTTCGCTCAGAAATCGAGATCCAAAATAGGCGCCGATCATCATGGACATCTCGCGTGCTGGAGCAACATGGCTGACAGGAGCCATGCGCATGGCAAAGAGCACAAGGATGTATCCCATCGGTGTGAGGATAGCGACACCAAGAGCTTCCCGCCAGCAAACTCGGTATTCAGCCGCGAGCGCAGTTCGTTGGCGCCATGCGCCGCCAGACAGCACGATTGTGCGAAACAGGTTGCCAGCGTAGTCCACCAGGATCGGCGAGAGCAGAAGCGTCTTAACAGAATAGCCGTCCACCAATGTGTAGCAGGCGATGGTGAATCCGGTGGCTATACCCCAGCACGGTCCGGCCCACCGATCTTTAAGCATGGACGCACCCCCGGCCAGCGCCAGAATGCCACAGGTCACCAGGAGCGCTCCGGCGCCGGCCACCATCGAGGGACGTTCTCCCAGCACAAGGATCGCCCCGAAAAACGAGAACAGCGGTCCCGTGCCCCGCGCCACGGGATAGATGACGGAAAGATCTCCAATCCGATAACCACGCAGCAGACTCTCGGTATACAGCAGGTGGAGGATGCCGGTCGCGAGCAGAAATATCGCCGCTTTCCAGCCCAGGCGGGGCCAGGAATCCCGCACAGCCCAAATTGCCAACGGCAGGAGCAGTACCACTTCACCAACGGACGAGAACCAGATAAAGTGTCGGTTTTGGGCTGCCCGCTTAGCTAGGAGATTCCAGGTCGAGTGGGCAAAAGCGGCAAGGACAATCAGAAGAAATGCTGCGAATGGCAAAGTGGTCTCCCAGACAAACGAAGTCGTCTTCGACTTCTCCCTCTGGGGTTTTTGCCCTTAGGTGCGGACCTCGCGGCCCATGTGGCGCTCGGACCAATGTGACGAATCGGAACCCTAGCCACCGTATACCGTCGAACGCCCTAAAATTACCAAACGACTCCGAGCGGTGTCAATTTCCGGATGGTCGGCTGCCCTCACCCGCCCACGGCCAGCAGATCCTCTTCCGCCAGCAACTCCAGTTCGATCCATCCCTCCACCGGGAGAGCGTCAACCGGCAAATGGTTCTGCCACAGGCTGAAGCGCAGGCGTAACCGGTCGGCCGTCGGATCCGAACTTTTCGGTTCTTGCGCTTTAACCATCTCCGACGGAGCCGCACGCAGCCAGGTAAGCGGCAGGCGAAACTCAAAATTCCGGACGAGCGCGACCCGCGCCTCTTTCTCCGCCGAATCCGTCGAATCCGCAACGGACTTGTCTTTCCCTTCTGTCACTTTCCACGACTGCACGCGGCCTCCGTCTATCGCCGCACCCAACCGCAGTTCGCGCCCGGGCTTGGCGGCTTTGTTGGCCCACGATTCCAGATTCACCACCACTTCGAATGCGTCCTCGGGCACTTTTCCAGTGAAATCCAGCCGCCCGTAAACGTATTGCTCGTCGATCCCGGCAAAAACTTCATCCATTAGAAACTGTTTGCCATGCATCGAGCCCGAGCGCTGGTCCGACGTATAACGCGCCGCCCCCATCCACTCGAAGTAGCGCACCATGTCGCCGGTCACCCGCGGATGTACATAAGCAGTCTGCGGCGTGAACGAAGGCCGCACCGCTTCTCCGGCGATCGGTTGCGTCAGATAATCGGGGGCGCTTCCGCCCAGCGTTTGATAAACATTCGACAAGTGCTTGCGGTAGAGTTCGTCAAAATCGCGGTCGTTCGCGGAATGGTGCTCGGGTCCGTACCACCAGTTCCAGTCGCTGCCTTCGGCGATCAGGATCTCTTCAAACGCCAGCCTGCGTTGCTGCTCGGTTGCGCTCGGCGCCGCCCGCTCGTAGAAATTGCGCGCGTGATACAGGTAATCCCAAGCCTTATTGTCTTCGGGCGCTCCAATCCACACATTGAAGTTCGCATTGATCCACGACCCCGGCACAATGGACTTGAGATGACTGACGTTCTTGTGGCGAGTAATTGCCTCCGTCACCGTCACCGCTTCAATCCCCGGGTCGCTCTGCAAAGCGTCGTAGAACCTCCGCAAAAATTCGCGCCCGGAACGCGGGTAGTATTCCCAGGCGTTCTCCCCATCCAGAATGATGGGAAACACGGCGTCTTGCCCGTTCGCAATCACCGGCTGCGCCGATTCCTTGATTTTGTGGATCAGATTATTGGCGGCATCCTGCGGCGGCATTCCCGAATAGACGAACCCGATCAAGTCGGAAAGCGTGTGGTCGCGGAAGAGCATATTCATCTGCGTATCCGCGACGGCATTTTCGTAGCGGTAAATCGTGTACAACCGGTGCGCCAGATCGGAATTCAGATGACCATTGCCGTCGCGTGAGAAATTTGTTCCCAGACTCCGCCCCAGCACGCCTTCATCGGTCGCCATCCACTGCACTCCAAGCTGGTGCGCAATGGTCAAAACCTCCTCGGAAACGCTGCCCTCCGACGGCCAGACCCCTCGCGGCCGCACTCCAAACACTTTTTCGTGCAGATCGAGCCCGCGTTGCAATTGCTCGCGCGCATCTTCCGGATGTCGATACCGGTTCTGCGGCAAGGGCAGGCCCGGCGACGAAGCCGCCCCCATCTGGGTGTCGCAGACCAGCGGCAGAATCGGATGATAAAAAGGCGAAGTCGAAATTTCGATCAAGCCCTTTTGGGCCGCCTCCGCATGCGCCGGCAGGACCCGCCCCAGCAGCTCACGTTCGCGTGCGATCACAAACCGCTGATCCTCCAGCGAATAGTTGCGGCCCTTGCGGATGAGTTCCGCTACGTCCTTCTCCGCCAGAAAATACTCGTCGAACCATCCGATCTGCGAGAGCACCTGCAGGTCGGTGAAGTCCTGAGTCTGAAAATATCGGTCGGCCCGCTCCGGCGAATCCCCCGCGTTGCGAAATTTTTCCCAAAGCTCGCGGTAGCGCGGATAGCGCCCGATAACATTCACCGGATGCGCCTGAAACAAATACTGCAGCGCAAACCGCCGCTCCTGTTCCGTCAGTTCCCTGGCGGGTTTGCTGGCGACCTGCAGAAAAGGATCCTGGGCGTCGCCCGAAACATAATCCTGAATCTGCGTGATCAGCGAAGGCACCAGATTGAACGTCTGATGCACCTGCGGGAACTCGTCCAGCAACTTCACCATCCCGTAGTAGTCTTTCAAAGCGTGAAGGCGCGTCCAAGGCAAGCGATATTGCCCCGTCACCAGGTCTTTGTAGAACGGCTGGTGCTGATGCCAGAGGATGACGACGCGCAGTTGGGCCATGGGTTCCGCTTACTACATCGGCAGTTTTTCAGTTTAATTCATGCGGCAATCATTACCGCGCGGAATCGGGCGCTGCAAAGGTGATAATGGAGATACGCCACACACGATGAATTCCAAAATCAAAGTCGTCTTCTTCGACGTTGGCAACACGCTGCTCTTTCCCAATCGCGAGCGCATTCACGCGCCTCTCGCCGAACGTGGTTTCCTGCCCGAGGCCGAGCACCTGCGCGATCTGGAGTGCCGAACCAAGAATCAATTCGATGGAGTCATGACTGGCTTGATTCCCAGCAATGGCAGCCCCGACCACGGTTTCTGGTGGATGTTCTACTCCCAGTTGCTCTCCGAAATCGGACTGAATGACGACGCCGTCCGCGACCAACTCGTCGCGAGCATCCGAAATTCCGGCAACTGGGACAAGATTCGGCCGGGCACAGCCGAACAACTGCGTGAGATCGCCAAGCAGTACGGCGTCGCGGTCATCTCCAATGCGGATGGCAAGATCGAAGATGTGCTGCAGAAATGCGGCATCGCTCAATGCTTTCGCACCATCACCGACTCCGGACTTATCGGATACGAAAAACCACACCCGGAAATTTTTCGTCAAGCCCTGAAGCGCTTGAACGCCGTGCCGGAAGAGAGCCTCTACGTAGGAGACGTCTATTCCGTGGATTACCTCGGCGCCACCGGCGCGGGCATGCAAGCGCTGTTAATGGACGTCCCCGGCGCCTACCGCGACAAGGGAGTGCCGCGAGTGGAATCACTGGAAGAGTTACAGGTTGTGCTGGGCGGAGGTTGATATTTTGATATTTCCGTCGAGACGCGGCTAGCCGCGTCTCTGTCGCGAACGGCACGGGGATGCGGCAGGAGCAGGAAACGAGCCAAGAGCGGTAGCTACAGCACAATCACCTGATGATCCTGGCAATCGAGATGAACTTGCTCATAAAGATTCGCCAGCAATTCCGCCCCATAGCGCGCCACAAAACTCACGCCCGCGACTTCGCGCTCCTGGAGCGTCTTCTGCGGAAATAGCACATTGCTCAACGCGTCCGCATGCCGCGTGATGACCTCATTGCGCTGCTGTTCCGCCCGCGCCACCCGCGCCTGCAGCCGGTCAAGCTGATGGGACATGCCGGTCCGCGTACTTTCGACCGTATCGACGAGGGTTGAATCCAGCCTGCCGATCGATTCCCGAAGCGCCGTGATCGACAAGTCAATACTCGCATGGGCTTCCGAAAAACGGGTCTGCAAATCCGATGGCAGCGAGCGAGCGGCAATAGCTTCTCGCACTTTTTCCGGACCAGCGAACAGATCGGGCAAACTCAATTGATAGCGGCTCAGAATGCGCTCGGCCTTAGGTTCGACCAGCGTCGCCGAAAAACGCGGCACAATCGGCGTCACGCGTCCCAGCAGTTTTTCATAGACCACGGCGACCTGAGCAAAGTACGCCACTTCGGCCGCTCCCCCGGTATAGACAAGCGTCGGCAGCAGGTAGTCCTGCACCACCGGACGAAGCAGCACATTCGGATTGAACTTCTCGGGAGTCTTTTCAATCTGATCCATCAGTCCCGCAGCCGAAATGCGCTCCTCGCCCACGGCGAACTCACCGCCATCCGCGCCATTATTTCTGCGCCGCACCCCCGTGCGCGCGCCATCCTTCACCTCAAAAAGCAAAGTAGTGGCCGGAGTCACTTTAACTTGCTGATGATATCCCGCCGCTTCGAGCGCCTTGCCCCGAGCCAGCAATGCCTCATCCAGTTCGGAGGCCCGCTCGATCGCCGCGCGGAACAAGGGTTTTGCAAGATCGTGAAAATCCTTATCCGCCGGATCGAGCAGAATGACGCCCCAATCCGCAAACATCCGCGCAAACAGCAGGGCAAACGCGCTGCCCAGATTTTCTCCCGGACGATACGCCTCGCGTAGCCAAGTACTAACTTCCGATTCGCCCAACAGGCCAGCGGCCCGTTCCACCGCCGCCTCAATCTCCGGCCCGAACGTGACCGTGCCCACAGGCGCGTCGGCTGGAGCATGGCTCGCAGCCTCATGGCTCGCAGCCCCAAGGCTTTCCACCGCAATTGTTTCCGGAAGTCCCTGCTCGGAGAGCAGCGCCACATGGCTGACCTCGGCCAAATCGTGATCTTCGGTAGCCAGCCAGAACACCGGAACGCAGTCCACTCCAGCCGCCGAAGCCTGTTCGGCCAGCTTGACGGCGGTGAGCGCCTTGAAAATAGAAAACAGCGGCCCTCCAAAGAGACCGACTTGCTGTCCCGTAACCGCCGCCAGCGCCCCTCGCCGCAGCCGCTCAATATTGGCCAGCGTCTTAGCGGAAGCGCCCCATGCGCGATTTTGCCGCTCGAGAATGTCGCTCACCTTCAAGCGGCGAGCATCGCCGTACGCGTCGTCGTAAACGACGCGCTGCGATTCCTCCTTAACCCACTCAGAAAAAATGGGAGACCGTGGATAAAAACCGCGAATGGAAGGAGTGTAGGAAAGATAATCGAGGAAGAGGCGTGTAGTATGCGGAATCTGCGTAAAGGGCAAGCACTGCGATTTCATCGGCAGCTCTCCGGACATCTCTCGCGAAACGAGAGCGTTCTTGCGATCCGCATATGTTCTCACTCTCTGGGACGGCCTCGCGCGGCTTTTGTCACCCGCGTCAAGAATAGCCCATCCAGCCCACTGGCCCCGCTTAACTCAACTACATCAGATGATGCGGAAGAGCCTCGGTTGCACAGATTGAGGGGAATTCGGCGCAGGCGAAAATGACACACTACTGCATCGAAGGGCTACTTCTTGGCTTGCAAGCTCTCCAGGAACGTCCAGAAATCCTTATTGTCGCGGTAAGGTAAAAATGAATCGTCTTTTGTCGGGTCTGGCATGGCTTCGCCGGATATTACGTTTGCCTTCCGGGCGAAAGCTTGTTGCAAGTAGTTTCGAGCGCCCGCCAGGTTCTTTTCCTCAGCATCGGCGCACGCAAGGTTGTAGTAGTACATCGGGTAGTCGGGATCTTGGACAATTGCCTTCTCAAACAAACGGCGGGCCTTTGGGGTGTCTCCGGACATGCCATATGCCATCCCTGCCTGGTCGGTCACCACTCGGGTCGCCGTTCTTGCGTCCTTCATCATCTTCCCGGCCGCGTCGGGGTTCTCTTTCAGCTTCACTAATGCGGCTTCAAATATCGGGGCCGCAGCCTCGTACATCTGCGCTTGGTACAAGATCTGCGCGTAAAGAAGCACGTCGCCAAACTGAGGAGAATAGTCCTCGTCGAAACGATAGCTCGCAAAAATCTTCTTCACGGCCGCATCGTCAGCGGTAATCGGCGAATTGCTGTAAATCTCCAAATCGCCGCAAATATCGCCGGTTGCCATAAAACCGTGCACCGAGGAGACGGTCTTCCCATCGCGCCCTTGCACCGCGTAGCTGGCCATGGAGATTGGAAGCGTGTTGGGTGAGCCTGTCCATGCCGTCTCGTTGATCTTCAATTTCGGATCACCCTTTTTCATTTGTTCCACAGCCCCATCGCGACATTTTGCACTCGTTAAGGGCGCTTGTTCGGGGACCAGAAACAGGAACCCCAGAAAGGTCAGACGACCTGATTCGTCTTTGCCGCGAATCCCTATTTCGCGTCCACCCGGTTTGGCCGAGGATTGAATGATCTTGAACCCGTCCGCAGACCAACTGAGTTGTCCTCGATGTTCGGGTAACGCTAGCTTGAAGCTGCCGTCGGGTGCGGCCTGTGCGGCCGCGGAGACGCACAGCATCATCACGGTCCTAAGAATGAAGGCTCTTGTCATGGCCCCAGTCGATCTGGTGAGCGAATGGTCCGAAAGGATATTGCTCCGCAACCCCCGCCCGCCTACCGCCTCTCAAACACCACCGCAACCTTCTCCTCATAAACCACCCGCCACTCCCCAGGAACTTCGCGCAGCAGATTGGCCAGCGTCGAGTCGGTAGGCAAGAGCACCGTCCGAATCTGCTCCTCGTCGAGCACATTCCGCCATCCCGGCTCCCCCTGCATCAGGACCAGATAATGACGAACCCGCCCCGAGCCAAAGAGATCGTGGCGGTCATCAACCACGACCTTGCGCGCGGGATACAGTCGATAAATGATATAGCCTCCCCATGCATCGGTCGAGAAAACCGGCTCCGCGCTTGCTTCGCTCCCCGCAACTTCGCCCTGCAGAAAATTCACCGCCGCAACCGGCATTTTCTCCGGATCGAACTGCGCATGAATCGCGTGCCATGAACCGAGCCACCCTCCATGAAGACAGATCGCGAATGCCAAGGCCACCGAGACCACCGGCCACAAGTGCCCGCGAAGCTCCATTTCCTGCGCGCCCATGCGATCGGAGAAATTTGCAATTCGTGCCGCTCCCCTACGCACCCACTGCCACGCGCCCGGCTTATCCGCCAGCGAAGCAAAGCTCTCCCACAGGATCGGCCCCGCGATCAGCACCAGCAGCATGGACGAAACCGGCAGATTGCGCGACGAATAGAATCCCGCATACGCCGCGAGCAACACGACCAGCAGGTGACTCAGCCGCAGTTTCCTGCCATTCGTCCGGCCATTCCTCCAGAAGCCGATCAGCACCAGCATCAGGATGACCGCAAACGCGCGCTGCCCCCAGCCGTGGAAATCAGGCGAGCGGAACTCGTCGATCCGGTCCATCAGGTACCGATCGGTCAGGTAGCGATAGATATGCGCATGCAGCCGCCAGCCGTAAGGATTCACCAGCGTAGCCAGCGCCGAGGCCACCCACGTCCAACCCATGGCGCGGGCCCGCCGAGCGGCCCAAACCGCGGCAAAGGCATCGCTGCTTTGGTCACTCAGCTTCAGCGCCCGCAGGCTCTCCACCCATGCGGCGAAGGTGTAGATCGCCAGCAGCGCCATACCAAACAGCCATCCGCCATGCAGATTCACCCAAAGCAACATTGATGCAGGAAAGAACCACGGAACCCACCGCGGCAAAGGTCCTTGTTTCGGACGATCCCATCGTTTCCATTGCTCCCATCGATCCAGCACAACAAACCAAAGCAGAGACAGAAGCCAGCTCACAATGTGCGGGCGCGCATACAAATGGATGGTCGAAGCGAACTCGGCCAGCAGCATGAGCACGATCGCCAGCAGCAGGCTGGTCCCGCGCTCGAGCAGTTGCGAAAGCAGCACCACGAATGTCGCGGCGACCAGCAGGCCGCACACCCAAACCACTCCATTCAGCCCGCACGCCCGATGGAGAATCCCGAGGAGCAGGTCGTACAACCACTCCCAGGCAAACCAGCGCTGACCCTGCATGGTAGAAGAAAAGGGATCGGTGCGAGGCAGGGAATGGGTCGCAAGAATCCGTTCGCCAGTGCGGATGTGCCATCCAATGTCCGGATCGGCCAGCGGCCGGTTCGATAAAGGACCGCCCAGCAGCGAGCAGAAAAGAAAAATAAAAATAATGTCGCGCACCGAAGGCAGAAGAAAATTTTGGGCAGACGGACTGGGCTCCGATGAAGGCATTTAAAGTGTGAAGGAGCAGTGTATAAGGTTTCAAAGTTTCAGAGTTTGACGGTCTCAAGAGAACCAACAAACGCTCGGGCAACGCGAATCGAGAGAATTTCTTGAAACTCTCAAACCTTGAAACTTTGAAACCTGGCTCCTGCGGAAACTTTTTCGTCCTTACGGCCATTCTATGAATCTCTATAGTAGAGCCAGGGAACCCAATGCCAACCAACAACAGACCGGCCCCAAGAGTGGTGATCATAGGCGCTGGTTTCGGAGGCCTGACCGCCGCCCAGCGCATGGCGCGTCTCCCAGTCCAGGTTACGGTCCTTGACCGCAGAAATCATCACACGTTCCAGCCGCTCCTCTACCAGGTCGCTACCGCCGGACTGTCTCCAGGCGAAATCGCGACGCCTATCCGCGCGATACTCAGAGCGCGCTCCAATATTGAAGTGTTGCTGGAAGAAGTAGTCGATTTCAAGCTGGAACAAAAACAGGTCATAACAAAAGAGCAGGCACTCGATTACGACTTCCTGGTCATCGCCTCCGGAGCGACTCATGCCTACTTTGGCCACGAAGAATGGGAGCCGCTGGCCCCCGGCCTGAAGACAATCGAAGACGCGCTCGAAATCCGCCGCCGCGTTCTTTTGGCCTTCGAACTCGCCGAGCGCCAGAAAAATGAGCGACAAACGAATGAGCGACAACCCGCGGCGGCCATGTCTCCCTTGCAGTTTGTAGTCATCGGCGCCGGCCCCACTGGCGTCGAACTCGCCGGAACCCTGGCTGAAATCGCGCACCATGCCATGAACCACGAGTTTCGCCATATCGACCCACGGCAGAGCCGCATCCTGCTCATCGAAGGCGGACCCCGCGTCCTGCCCGCCTACTCCCAGGAACTTTCCCGCAAAGCTGAAGCGCAATTGCGGCGTCTGGGCGTTGAAGTTCAGACCTCTCGCATGGTCACCGGCATCGAGCCCGGTACAGTATGGGTGGGAAGCGAAAAGATCCCATCGCCGGTGGTCCTATGGGCAGCGGGCGTGGCCGCTTCGCCGCTGGGCCGAAAGTTGGGAGTGCCCCTCGACCGCGCCGGCCGCGTCCTCGTCCAACCCGACCTCAGCATTCCCCGGCATCCGGAAGTTTTTGTGATTGGCGACCTCGCCGCGCTAAACGACGAGAACGGCAAACTTCTCCCCGGAGTAGCGCAGGTCGCCATCCAGCAAGGGAAATGGGTTGCCGAAACCATCGGCCGCGATCTGGAGAATCAGCCGCGGCGCAATTTTCATTATCACGACAAAGGCAGCCTCGCCACGATCGGCCGCGCCGCCGCCGTCGCCCAATTCGGCAAGTTCGAGATGTCCGGCTATTTCGCCTGGCTGGCATGGCTTTTCATCCACATTCTGTTCCTCATCGGGTTCCGCAATCGCCTGCTGGTGATGGTCCAGTGGGCATGGTCATATCTAACTTATGAGCGCGGCGCCCGCCTGATCACTGGCAGCGACGAACTGCCCGGCTGGATCGACCCTCAACTCGAAGCCACAGAAGCCATAAAGAAAGAAGCCGTAAAGAAAAATGAGGCCGCTGAGCCCCATGTTCCCGAGTCCAACGTTCCCGAGCCCAACGTTCCCGAGCCCAACGTTCCGGCAGCCCGGCGAACGGCGTGACAGGCTGCGGGAAAACTCGATCTTGCCTTTGCTTTGGGTGGCGCAGCGCCGGGGTCCCCAGCACGCATGATTTTGGCGTGATGGGGTGGAACCGTTCACCGCTGCGATAACTGCATTGTTTTGAACACGGCTTTAGCCGCTGAGGACGCGTGCGCCATCGAGCCGGTGAGGCCACGACTCCCGCCCGATATAATGAACCTGTGGTGAAATACGTTGTCTTCGTCTGTGTAGTTTCGCTCTTCTGCCCCGCATTGCATGCGCAGGATTCCTCCCCCGCCCCTGCCACGCTCGGCCGAACCATGGTCGCGATTCCCTTCGAAAATGCCTCTCCAACTCCCGGTCTGGAATGGCTCGGCGAATCCTTCTCCGAAGCCTTCCATCAGCAACTCAATTCTCCCGTGTTGTACGTGGCCAGCCGCGACGAGCGCCTGCGCGCCTACGACCGCCAGGGCATTCCGGCCGGCGTTCACGCTTCGCGCGCCACTCTCTACCGCCTAGCCGAGCAAATGGATCTGGACTACGCCGTCCTCGGCTCCTACACCTACGACGGAGCTCGCCTCACTACCATCGCCCAGTTGCTAGACATGCGCGGACAGAAGCTCCTGCCCGCCGTCACCGAGTCCGCGCCACTAGCCGATCTCGGCAACCTGCAATCCGCCCTGGCCTGGGATCTGCTTCACATAATCCGCGCCGACTTCGCGGTTCCCAAAGAAAAGTACATCGCAAGCGTTCCTCCCTTCGGCCTGGATGCACTGGAAAATTACGTGCGCGGCCTGCTGGCCGCTACGGATGAAGAAAAGGTTCAGCATTATCGCGAAGCCGTTCGCCTGAATCCGGACTACGCTGAAGCCTGGCTGGAGCTGGGCAAGACCGAGTACGCCCAGCACGCCTACGAACCGGCAATGGCCGCGTTCGGCCAAATCCCGCATTCTTCTGCCGTCACGCGCGAAGCAAATTTTTATCTCGGTCTCGCCGCCTACGCTCATGGAGACTTCGCCAAATCCGAAACCGCCTTCGAGTTTGTAGCCGCTCGCCTGCCTCTGGCCGAGGTTTACAACAACCTCGGAGTGGTCACCGCCCACCGCGCCCACAATTCGAAAAAGGCGGCGGATTATTTTCAAAGAGCGATTCAGAACGATCCAAGCGACGCCGACTATCACTTCAATCTCGGAGTCACTCTTGCCGCGGATGGCGACCGCACCGGCGCGGCCCGCGAACTGCACGCAGCGCTCGATCGCTCAAACGACGTCGAAGCGAAAATACTGCTCGATTCCCTGAACCTTCCAGTCGTCGACGGCAATGTCGTGCCGACAGGCGCGGTCTCGAAGATCCCATCCGAACGCATCAAACGCAACTACGAAGAAGACGCGTTCCGCCAGATGACAATGCAGATGGGCAGTTGGGCGGAAGAACGCTTCGCCCGCTCCGACGCCCGCGCCCACGCGCGTTACCACGTCGAACTCGGCAAAGAACTCCTGGCCCACGGGTTCACCACCGAAGCCGAAACCGAATTCCATCACGCCTCCGAGCTCGATCCGGCGAGCACCGCGCCCTTCACCGCCCTCGCCGAAGATTACGACGCCCGCGGCGATGCCCGCGAAGCCCGCGCCCAGGCCGAGGCCGCGCTCCGCATTCGCGAATCCGCCGAAGCGTATCTGATTCTCGCGCGCCTCGATTTGCGCGAAAATAGAATGGAAGCCGCCGCCCAGAACATCAATCGCGCGCTGCAACTCGAACCTGGCAATTCCGCCGGCCAGGACTTAAAGCGCACGCTAGCAGCCAAGCTCGCGGAGAAGGCGCAGCCATGAAACCAGCCATCAGCCATCAGCCATCAGCCATCAGTAAAGAAGATCGTGTAGGGACGGCTCGTGTTCGTGTAGGGACGGCCGCCCTCGGCTGTCCAAGCCGAGCGCGGCTCGGCACTTGCCGGCGGCCAAGAAAACTCTGGCTGTACCCTGCGGCCTGTTCACTCGCAGTGCTCTTTCTGCTCACCACCCTTTCCTCCGCCGAAGTCCTGAAAATCGCAGTCGACGACGCCATCCAACCCGTCACCGCCGAATACATCGGCCGCGCGCTGGGCCTTGCCGCTACAAACCACGCCCAAGCCGTCCTGATCGAACTCAACACGCCCGGCGGACTAGTCGAATCGACCCGCGAAATCATCGACAAGATCGTAGCCTCGCCCGTGCCGGTCATCGTTTACGTAAGTCCGGCCGGCAGCCGCGCCGGCTCGGCCGGAATCTTCATCCTCGAAGCCGCCGACATCGCCGCCATGGCCCCCGGAACCAATGCCGGCGCCGCGCATCCCGTGATGCTGATCGGCAAGCCCGACGAGACCATGATGAAGAAGATTGAGAATGACACCGCAGCCCTGATGCGCTCAGTAGCCGCCAAGCGCGGCCGCAACGTCGAACTGGCCGAAAGCGCCGTGCGCGAATCGAAATCCTTCACCGAACAGGAAGCGCTGGACAAAAAACTGATCGACTACGTTGCCCCCAACGAGCAGGATCTGTTCCGCCAGATCAGCGGAAAGAGTTTCAAGCGCTTCAACGGAACCCCCGTAACCCTCGACCTGACTGGCCAGAAGGTAAGCGACTACCAGATGTCCCTGAAAGAGCGCATCCTCTCCTACATCATGGATCCCAACATCACGCTGATCATTCTCCTGATTGGCGCGCTATGTCTGTACGTAGAATTCAACCACCCCGGCGCAGTCGTCCCCGGCACCATTGGCGTGATCTTCATCGTGCTGGCAGCCTTCGCCATGCACCTGTTGCCCATCCGCTACGCCGCGCTGGCAATGATTCTGGTAGCCTTCGGCTTGTTCATTGCTGAAGCCAAATTCCCAAGTCATGGCATCCTGACCACCGGCGGGATTGTGCTTCTAACTTTGGGCGGATTGCTCCTGGTCGACGCTCCCATCCCCGAAATGCGCGTGCATCTCCTGACCGCGCTCGCCGTAAGTATCCCCTTCGGAATCATCACCGCCTTCCTGATGAGCATTGCCGTCCGCGCCCGCCGCAACAAAGTGGTAACCGGAAAACAAGGCCTGATCGGCGAAATCGGAATCGCCCAATCCACGCTCTCGCCCACCGGAAAAGTCTTCGTCCACGGCGAGCTATGGGACGCCGTCTCCACCGCCCCCGTTCCCGCCGGAGAACAAATCGTCGTGCGCCAAATCGATGGACTCACCCTGCGGGTCGATCCCCTGGCGGCGACAAAAACAGTCGTGGCGTAAAAGCTGGGCGCACATCAGTCACCGTGGCTGTCCCCTTGTCATCCTGAGCGGAGCAGAGACTTCACGAAGAGAAGTCTTAGCGTAGTCGAAGGACTCCTACTCGATCGCGGGCTGCCGCGTGGAGCACTCGAAGAAAAGGTGGACGGGGGATCCCCCGTGTCCCTCGTTGGTTTAAGCTCTTCTCCCTTACCACGAACCTGCAAAAAAACTTTGCGCGCCGGGAGGATCCGTGTTAACCCTCCCATGGGAGAAACCAACCATGTGCTTTTCGGCCACAGCGAACTTTGTCGGCAGCGGAGTTCTGGGCGCGCTCGGCGTCGTTACATTGACGAAGGTAAAGCACCGGCGCGAACTGCTTTTCGCGGCGCTGCCCGCGCTCTTTGCCATTCATCAGTTCATCGAGGGATTCGTCTGGCTGGGACTGGACGGAATTCTCTCGCCCGCGGTGGCGCACGACATGGGAGCGGCCTTCATGCTGTATGCGCAGGGGCTTTTGCCCCTTCTGCTGCCACTCAGCGTGTGGATGTTCGAGCCGTACAAGAAGAACCGCCAGCGCATGTTGCCATTCGTCGTTCTTGGTGGGGCAACCACGCTCTATATCTTATGGGCGTCGACCGCATACCCATTGCAGCTGTACGTCCGGGGAAACAGTATCGTCTACATCAATCAAGCGACCAACAACGAAGCGGTTGCGGTGCTGTATGTGATTGCAACGTGTGGCTCGCTGTTTGTCTCGAAGATCAGGATGATGGTGGTCTTCGGCGTCGCAAACCTGGCCATACTGCTGGTGGTAATGGCGTTCAAACGCTACGCGTTCACCTCGCTGTGGTGTGCTTACGCGGCGATTGCCAGTGTGATAATCCTCGCCTGCTTCTGGACAAGCCGCGAAGAGCGACCCTTCGCTTACCCGTAACCTGGGCGAAGGGCCGGGTGCCCCACTCATTCGCGGTTTGTGCGAATGAGTGGGCGGCTCGTATCCCTCCCGCCGCCGAACGTTAAAACCGGACAAGGGCGAGAAGGGGCCCTGCCCCTAAACCAGCAACTCCCACCCCACATCCAACGCAGCCCCCAACTTCTTCCAGCTGCTGACCGATCCCGCCTTGCGCTTGGTCTCAATCGCCGCGATCAGCGCGCGCGATACCTTTGCCTTTTTCGCGAGCCGCTCCTGGGTAAGTTTGCGGTGCTCCCGCCAGATACGCAGGGCGGGCTCTCCCTTAAGTCTGCGCTCGGTGATCTCCAGCGGTATGAGTTCGTCCTCGCCATCCTCTAGCCGTGCCTTAGCGGCATCGTAGGCCTTCACATCAGCCAGCATTTCCGCATCTTCCATCAGCTTCTGCAGGGCCCTCATGGGAATCACAGCGAATTCCTTGCCCTCGCGGGTAATAGTTTCGACGCGCATCAGTAAATTCCTCCCCTTGCCCCAACTTCTAAGGCCCATAACTCAAACCGGTCGTCATGCAACTCGTAGATGACAAGCCAGTCGCCAATTCGCAGCCGATAGCCATCGCGTACCCGGAGCTTGCTCACATTGTTGTGACTCGCATAGGGGTCAGCGGCGACTGCCTTGATCTTTTCCACAATCCGCTTCTGCCAGTTCACCGGAAGCCGGGAAAGGGCTTTGGCAAAAGATTGTGTGGTGACCACCTTGTACACCAATCGAATGTTGCTATAAGTAACATTAGGAATCAACCCAGAATCGGCCCTTTATCTGAGACCCGTATCTTCCTCAGCAACTGCTCATGCAGGCTGTCACAGCCGACAATCGTCCGCTTGCGCTACAATCCGCTCATACTCTGAATCGCGGGTTAGCTGGAGAAATTCTGGAGGCATTATGGATGTACTGGGCTTTCCGCTGATCGCCGTTTTCGTCGTCATCGTCGTCATCTACCTGCTGAGTTCCATCAAGATTCTGGCTGAATATGAGCGCGGCGTCATCTTCCGGCTTGGACGCCTGATTGCCTCCAAGGGCCCTGGCGTGATTCTGGTCTTTGCCCCGATCGACCGCATGGTGCGCATTTCGCTTCGGCAGGAGGCGATCGAGGTTCCGCCGCAGGACGTCATCACTCGCGACAACGTGACGTTGAAGGTGAACGCGGTCATCTTCCTCCGCGTGATCGATCCCAACAAAGCGGTAGTGGAAGTCTCGAATTACGCCTACCAGACTTCGCAGTTCGCGCAGACGACGTTGCGCTCGGTGCTGGGTGAACAGGAACTCGATGAACTGCTGGCTCATCGCGACAAGATTAACCTCCGCCTGCAGAGCATCCTCGATACGCACACCGCGCCTTGGGGCGTGAAAGTCGCGAACGTCGAAGTCAAGCAGGTGGACATGCCCGAATCCATGCTGCGCGCCATGGCCAAACAGGCTGAGGCGGAGCGCGAGAAGCGTTCGAAGATCATCCACGCCGAAGGCGAGTTTTCAGCCGCCCAGCGCCTGGTCGATGCCGCGCACCTGTTGTCGTCCGAACCCGCCAGTATTCAGTTGCGCTATCTGCAGACGCTCACGGAAATTGGTGTTGAAAAAAATACGACGGTCGTGTTCCCGGTGCCGATCGATTTCTTTTCCGGCATGCAGAAGTTGCTCGGCGGCTCCGAGAAAGCCGCCGCACCAGCAGGAAGCCAGAAGTAAACGGTAGAGGTAAACACTAGTCTTTATGCCCATGTCGCAACAAGATACAGAAATCACCCTCGGCACAGGCCGCATGCTGATACTATTTTCCGCCCTGGTTCTGGTGTGCGCTCTCTTTTTCTCAATCGGCTTTTCGCTGGGCAGAAAAACCACCATGGCCAACGCTGGCCTGTTACTCGTTCCCGCCGGAACTCCCGCGACCATCGTTCGACCCTTGGCGGTGAAGAGCGACGCGCGCGACGCATCTCCGGCGTCTCCGCAGTCGGGCGACTTCAGCTTTTACAAGGCGGTCGGCGAGAAGAGCGCCGACACAGCGCTAGCACCGCCGGATTCCAAGATACAATCTGCGGTTGCAACGTCAACTAGCGTAGCCCCGGCGGCAGCGCAAAATGACACGATAGAATTACCGGCCGCAGCACCCGCGAGCGGCAGTTACAGCGGCAGTTATTATGTCCAGGTCGCCGCAGTTACCCGCCAGGAAGACGCCGAGGCGCTGGTCGAGGCCCTGAAGAAGAAACAGTATCCAGCCTTCAGCGCGAACAATAATTCGGCCGATAAGTTCTATCACGTTCAGGTTGGTCCCTACGCCGAGTTGAAGCAAGCCGAGGTAATGCGCGCCCGTCTGATGGGCGATGGCTACAATCCGATTGTGAAGAAATAGAAAAAGAATTTAATTCATAATTTGAAACCATCACGCCTTTGATCTCAGGTTTTCAAATTACCAATTACAAATTTCCAATTGCAAATAAACATGGCCCCCGCTGCCGATCTTGATCGTTTCCTGCACGCAATTGCCGATCCCACTCGACGCCGCATTTTAGGGGCGCTTAAAGAGAAAGGCGGATGTTCCCTCGACAAGGAAACCGGGCTTTGCGCCGCCGACATCGAACAGCGCGTCAAACTGGCGCAACCGACCGTTTCGCATCACATGCGAATCCTGGAAAAGGCCGGCGTGGTGGAGGCCAAGCGAGAGGGCCATTGGCGCTGGTACCGGCGCAACGAAAAATTAATTGCAGAAATGACGCGGGACTTGAAGAGGCAACTCTAGAGGAAACTGTTCATGAGCGTCGCCGGATCTAAGCTCCCGCGCTGGCCGCGGAAACTCTTTCCTTGTGGTCATCCATCTTCGCAGCCAAGCTTCCATTCCTCTGGCTAAGCCCGCGCACGTGTGAGATGAGGTCCGCCACTTCAAACGGCTTGGAGAGCGATGGCACGTTCTTCTCCCGCAGAAAGTTTCGGGTCTGCTCGTCAGTTACAGTGGAAAACGTCAGCAGCAGGCCTCTCTCCAGACCAGGGCAGTTTTGCTCGATCCATTCGTACATTCCCTGCGCGCTGTAGCCGCCCGGCATGCGGCCGTTCATCACGATCACGTCAAAAGAGCCCTGGCGAAGGCGTTCCTGAGTATCGGCCACGCTCATGGAGGTTGTGACCTCGGCTCCCGCCCCGACCAGCACGTCTCTCTCGAATTCCAGTACCGCTTCCTCGTCTTCGAGCAGGAGCACACGCCCCTTCAACACAGACTCCCGACGCCGGGAGACCACCGTCTCCGGCAACGCGGCTGTTTCGCCCGCTAACAATCGGACCTCAATGGTCGCGCCGCCCTCTGGCCGGTTGTGTGCCACGATTTCGCCGCCATGCTCCTTCACGATGCCATAGCAGATGCTCAACCCCAGGCCAGTTCCCTTGCCCACCGCCTTGGTGGTGTAGAAGGGATCGAAAATCCGTCCGGGGTCTTTGAATCCCGGACCGCTGTCATCGAACTCCACGCACACGAAGGCGTCCTTCTTGAAGACGCGTACCTTCAGCACGCCGCCGCCGTTGCCGTTGCTGGCGCCGTTGCCATTGCCATTGGTCCCGTTGTTGCCATCCACTATGGCATCGAGAGCATTGTTGACAATGTTCAGGAAGACCTGCTCCAACTGATGCGGATCAGCCACGACCGCGGGCATATCCTCGGCAATTTCGCGCTCCAGCGAGACGTTGTGGAGCTTCAAATCGTATTCGCGCAGCGTGAGTGACTCTTCCAGCACCTTGCGTAAGTCCACCTGCTGTTTTTCCGGCTTGCGCTGGCGTGCAAAGGAGAGCAGATTCTCCACCACCCGGTGGGTACGCTGGGCCTGCTTGAACAGCTTTGCCACATAATCGGCGGACCGTTCGTCGAGGCCCGCGCCTTCCAGGAGTTGCGCGTAGCCGAGGATTGCGGTCAGCGGATTGTTCAACTCGTGCGCTACGCCCGAAATCAACTGGCCGACGGCCGACATCTTCTCGCTCTGCAGCAGTTGCTCCTGCGTCCGCCGCAAGTCTTCGTAGGCCCGGCAAGTCTCCTCGTAGAGCTGCACCTTTTCGATCGTGGTCGCCAATTGGCGGCTGATGGCAACCAGCAGATTCTCATCATTGCTCGAATAGTGCCGCTGGTGCTTGCTGGCAATGCCCATGATGCCGAGGGGCTTGTCCTTGCTCCAAAGCACAACCCAGATCCAGAAGGGCAAATTGTCGGCGCCCATAAACTCAACGACGGCGGGTGGCAGGTGTGGCACAAAGTCCTGGGTCACCACCTCGGCTCGCGACAGCATCACCAGATCTCCCAGACCCTCCGGAAAAACGGCCTCCGCCATTTGCACGCGCGCCTGGCTTCGTGGACCCCCACCCGCGCGCCGCCGGTAGGTGCCCTCCGGTTCCGCAGCCAGATAGACGGAGCCCGTTTCCGCTCCAAACAGCGAGATCACCTGGCGCAGCGTGAGGTTCAGAATCTCATCCAGATCGAACGATTGGGTCGCAATAACGGCCATCGCGTTGAGCGCGTTCAACTCGCGATTACGACGCCGCATCTCGTCTTCCGAGCGCTTTTTCTCGGTGATATCGAGAACAAAGCCCTGATAGCGCTCGATGTTTCCGTTGACGTCGCGCGTCGCAAAGCAACTCTGCGCCACCACCAGCAGTGTGCCATCCTTGCGCCGCAACGTAATTTCAAAGTTGCGCACGTAGTTGTGCGCCTCGATTTCCTTGCGGAACGCCTCGCGCTGCTCGGGAACCGCGTGCAGCACGCTTCCCATGTCGAGCGCCATCAACTCGTCCCGGCTGCTATACCCAAGCATGGTTACAAAAGCGTTGTTGCAGTCGAGCAGATCGCCATCCGGCGTCGCCACGAAGACGCCTTCCTGCACCTGCTCAAACAACATGCGGTATTTTTCTTCCGCGATCTGACGAGCGGTCGAGTCATGCACCACGTGGATGGTGCCCTTTTGCTGGCCTCCCTGTTCGGCGTAGGACGAGGTTGAAACGATCGACTGCCCGCCGAAACAAAGGTCCGGTCCTTCGGTCAGCCCCGAACCGCGCTCGCAATACGGGCATCCGCTCCACGCCAGCGCTTTCGGCAGAATCTCTTCGCACAGACTGCCGACTACATCGGCCGGCGCTTTCTCCAGCCGCTGCAGCAGGGCGTGATTTGTTTTGAGGATGCGGAGGTCGGTGTCGTGGGCCAGAATCGGATCCTGAATGGAGTCGAAGGTGTTCATCCATTGCCGTTGCGAGCGCAGCACCTGCTCCAGCAATCGCAGATTCTCGAGCGCAATGCCGAGCGCCTGCGCGGCAGTTTCCAGGAACTCTAGTTCTTCGCGAGGATGGGAGTGGCCTGAGCAGCCGAGCGACACCATCCCCATCGCCGCGTTCTTGCCATGCACGGGCAGCAGCAGCGCGTGATGAATGGCATGCTTTTCCAGTTGTTCCTGCTCCCGCTCTGAGAACTCCGAATGACTCAGTACCACCGCCCGGTTTTCCTGGAGAATGCGGGCCTGGATTTCATTGGTTCTGACTTGCCCCATGGATCGCAGAAAGTTTGGCGAAAGGCCGACGTGTTGCGTCGGCGCCAGACGCCCGTCTTCCACTAAGTAGAACCACGCCGATTTCGCTCCCACGACGGCTTTCAGTTTTTCCAGAGCCGCCTGAACCAACGGGCCACGATTCTGGCCGCGCCCAATCGTGACCGCCAACTCATTGAGCACCGCCAGACGCCGCGTGCGGGTGCGCGAATCATCCAGCGTCAGCAGCAGGATGCTCGCACCAAACAGCACCTCCGCCATCAGATAAGCCTCACTCGGAATGTGGCTGGCAAAGGGAGGCCAGTTCAAATTCAAGGTCAGCAGCCCGGCACCGAACAGGTAGGACCCTAGCCCGATTCGCCCCAGCCGGCAGCGCAGCAGTTCGAGGGCGGCCCCGGCAGCGATCAGCCGGCAGGCCAGGTCCAGCCCCAGTTCGAAGGGTTTTGAATTCGGAAAATAAAGGGGGCGCATGGCGGCGCAGACCATTGCCACCCATGAGACGGCGAGCACCACCGCCAGGGTTCGGCGCGACTGCACCGACAACATCGCCGCCGTCGCAAATAACCCGATCGCCAATACAAAATCGGCCTGGGTGAATGCGGCCATCGCCTTCGAGGCGGCATGCAACTGGCTCGCGCCCGTCGCCCAGAGAAATACTCCATAGGTTAGCCAGCCTGCTGTCCAGAGCAGCAGGTATCGTTGCCGGAAAGCGCGGAAGAACACCAGACTGACCGCGACTACGATCAGAGCGGCCATTTCCCGCGCCGTCCACCGCGGAACGGTCAGCACACCAACCGAACTCGCAAATACGCCGGCAGGAATCATAGGTAGCACATAGATAGCCCGAAGATAAACGTACGAACCCCTAAGATTCTAAGTATCACGCTCGATCGGAAGCGCCGCACGGATTTCCGTCTCCATTTGGTTACTTTCGGAATGTGAATTCATGTCCTAAAATGAGCGATACATTACTCAGCCCCATGCCTAATGACCGCATTCTCGTGGTGGACGATGAAGAGACAATCCGCGAGATTGTTTCTTCGATGTTGGGCGGAGCCCATTTTCAGACGCGCCAGGCCGCCAGTGGCATTGAAGCGCTCTCCATTCTGGAATCGGGCGACCCCTTTGATCTCGTGCTCTCGGATCTGATGATGGCGGAGATGGATGGTATCGCCCTTTTGGAGCGTGCCAAGGAACGTTATCCGGACATGCCGATCGTGATGGTTACCGCCGTCCACGACATTCAAGTGGCGCTGCAGGCTCTGCGCAACGGAGCCTACGATTACCTGCTCAAACCGTTCGAGCGAGAACAACTGCTGGCGACGGTCCGCCGTGCGCTTGAGAATCGCCGCCTGAAGCGCGAGAACGATGCCTATCGCACCAACCTGGAGACGCTCGTCGCCGCCAGAACGCAGCAATGGAAAGCGGCGCTCTCCAACCTGGAAAAGTCCTACGACATCACGCTCGAGGCCCTGGGCGATGCGCTCGACCTGAAAGACGCCGAAACCGAAGGCCACTCCAGGCGTGTGACCGCCTACACTATCGCGATTGCGCGCAAAATGGGACTGCCAAAAGAAGAGGTTGACGTAATCGCCCGCGGCGCGTTCCTGCACGACATCGGCAAGATGGCGATTCCCGACGACATTCTGCGCAAGCCGGGCAAGCTCACCGTCCAGGAAATGGATATCATGAAGGAGCACTGTTACCGCGGCTACAAGATCATCTCGCGAATCCCATTTCTGGCCGAGGCTGCCGAAATCGTTTACTCGCACCAGGAGTTCTTTGACGGGAGTGGGTATCCCCGTGGCTTAAAGGGCGAGGAGATCCCGCTGGGCGCCCGCATCTTTGCGATTGCCGATACGCTGGACGCCATGCGATCCGACCGTCCTTACCGCAAGGCTCAAAGTATTCAGGCCGCTCGGAAGGAAATCGGAGCCTGGGCCGGCCGCCAGTTCGATCCCCAGATTGTGAAGATATTTCTGGAAATGCCCGACAATATCTGGGAAGACCTGCGGCACGACATCAATGCGGCGAACGCGTCTTTTCCGAAGGCGTGAACCCCCGCTAGTGGCGGGGTTACAACACTGAATCGCCGATTCCGGCCAGCATTACCGCCAGCGCCAAGCATCGTTTTCCGGTTATCCCACATCCAACACGCAGTTGGATCAATCCGAACGCCCCCACCATGGCCCTCTTTCGCCGTTCTGGGGTGAAATGACCGGAGCCCTCCAGAATCTGCCTGTTCCCCTATCTGGCGGGCTCCGGTTCGTTGTTTCGATCCCGCCCTTCTCTTCCTTTATTTCCGTTCGATTGCAAATCGGCAAGCCCGTCGCGTTCTAAGGGCAGAGGTGTATAAGGAAAGCTCAAGCCACGGTTTCCCGTGTCCGTTTGAGAATACCGATTTCCAGATCGTCAAGGTCAGAGCTATTTAAGGTCAGGTCCGTTAGGATCGGGAGAGATCCGATGAAAATTGTCGCCGCGATCGTTTGCGCCGTCCTCATTTTGGCGAGTCTGTCGGCTGGCCAGAGTTCCACGCTGAACGCCTCGCCCAACACCATTCTTGTCGGTGCCGATGGCAAGTTTGAAACCGCGCCCGACACGGCACTCATCCAGTTCAACATCTCGGCCCAGGCGGGCAGCGCCAGGGAAGCCTATGACCAGGCCGCCAAGCAAGCCGAAGCCACCCGCCAGGTGCTGCGCGCCAGTGGCATCGATCCCAAGTCGGCGGAAATCGGCTTCTTCTCGGTGAATCCGCAGTATGACTGGAAGAACGCGCAGCACAAAGTCATCGGTTATCAGGTGACCGCGAGCGTCAGCCTGAAACTGAAAGATTTCTCCAAGATTGGCCCCGTCACCCAGCAACTCGCCGACGCCAGCCTGGGTGGAAGCCAATCCCTCAGTTACACGCTCGACTCGACCGACGAGGCCAAGAGCAAAGCTGTCGCCGATGCCTACCGGCGGGCGCGCTCTTCCGCGCAATCCCTCGCCACCGCCAGCGGACGCACGCTCGGCGAACTCTCCTATGCCAGCGTGGATACTTTTGAGAACATTCGTGTGCTGGCACCCATGAAGCGCCGTGCTATGCCGATGGGGATGGCAGCGGAAGGCGCCGCGCCGACCGAGGAATTTTCGCCCCAGAACGTGACCGTCACGGCACACGTAAACGCGGTGTTTGAATTGAAGTAGTACGGCTGAAGCGAAGCTCCTCTTATCACGTCAACATTGCCCTTGATTTTAGGTGGCGCAGCGGTTCACCGCTGCGATAACTGCCACATTTTGATTCAGGCTTTAGCCGCTGAGGGACCGGCCCTCATTCTCAAAACGACCTTTTCAGCAAATTGTTCAGCCCATGCGGGGTCGGGCAGTTCGCTTCTTCAGTTATTGATCCCCATCTGCGTCAGGATAAATGCATAGTCAAACGAGGCTTCTTTCAAGCGATCATAGCGTCCGGACGATCCGCCATGCCCCGCCGGATCCAGGTTCGTTTTCAGGATCAGCAGATGATGATCGGAACGGGTTGCACGCATCTTGGCTACGTATTTTGCCGGTTCCCAATACATCACCTGGCTGTCGTTAAATGAAGTCCTGACCAGAATATTCGGATATGGCTTCTCTCCGATGTTGTCGTAGGGCGAGTAGGAAATCATGTAGTCGAAGGCCGGCTTTTCCTTGGGATTCCCCCATTCTTCAAATTCTGTGACGGTGAGTGGCAACGATTCATCGAGCATGGTGTTGATGACGTCGACAAAGGGCACTCCAACGATGGCAGCATGAAAAAGGTCTGGACGCATATTCAGCACAGCGCCCATTAGCAAGCCTCCGGCGCTGCGGCCTTCGATCACCAGCTTGTCTTTTGAGCCGTATCCGTTGGCGACCAGGTACTCCGCGCAGGAGATGAAGTCAGTGAACGTATTTCTCTTGTTCATCATCCTTCCAGCGTCATGCCAAGCCTTACCCATTTCTCCGCCGCCGCGAATATGCGCGATGGCCACGACGACTCCGCGATCGACCATCGAAAAATAATTCGCATTGAAATAGATGTCGATGGGATAACCATAGGAACCATATCCGTAAAGATAAAGCGGCCCGGCGCCGTCGAGTTTCGCGCCCTTCAAATGCACCACGGAAATCGGAATCTTTACGCCGTCGGATGCGGCGGCTTGGATTTGCTCTACCTGGTAGCGATTCCGATCGAAGCCGGGGACTTCTTTCTGCTTCAGCAAAGTGGAGGAACCGCTCGCCATGTCGTACTCGAAGACGGATTGCGGAGTGATGAACGACTGATAGGTGTAACGCAGCTTTGGAGTGTCATACTCGCGATTGACGTATTGAGAGACGGCGTATGCGGGTTCAGGAAATTCGACCCGCTTGGATTGCCCGCCGTTCAGGTCGGTCACTCGAATCTGCGGCAGGCCGTTCTCGCGCTCGTAGAGAACGTAATAGTTCCTGAAAAAGTCAGTGTCATCGAGCATGACATCGGCTCGTTGAGGAACTACCTCCTGCCAGTTCTTGCTGCCAGGATCGGAAACGGGAGCTTTGACTAACCGAAAGTTCCGGCCGGTGTCATTGACCCTTATGTAAAAGAAGTCTCCGTTGTGGTCGGGATAGTACTCAACATCCTGCTTGCGCGGCTCCATTACCTTCCACTCCGCGTTGGGCTGATCGGCCGGAATAAAGCGGGCCTCCGAGGTGGTGTGACTGCCGGAAATCAGCAGGATGTAAGCTTTGCTTCGGGTCCGGCCTGCGTAGAGTTCGAAGCGCTCGTCCCTTTCTTCATAAACAAGCGGGTCGTCGCCGGTGCTGCCGAGCGTATGGCGATAGAGCCGGTACTGGCGTTTGGCGGAATCCTCCACGGTGTAAAACAGAGTCTTGTTGTCGTTGGCCCAAACCACGGAGCCGACTTTTTCGGCGTGATCGCCCAGCACCCTTCCGGTGCGCAGATCTTTAATGGCGAGCGTGTACTGCCGGAAACCTGTGTTGTCGGTAGAGTACGCCAGCAAATTTCCATCATCGCTGACTTCATAAGCTTCCACGGCCATGAAATGCTGCCCTTTGGCCATCTCGTTAATATCGAGCAGAACTTCTTCGGGAGCGTCCAGGCTACCTTTTTTGCGGCATCGTATCTGATATTGTTTGCCCGCTTCTGTCCGGGAGTAGTAGAAATAGCCGCCGTCCCGGTAAGGAACGTCGACATCGGTTTCCTTGATGCGGCTCAGCATCTCGCCGTAGAGTTTCGTTTGCAGCGGTTCGGTGGGCTTCATCACCACGTCGGTGTAGGCGTTTTCCGCCTCCAGGTACGCTTTAACCTCCGGATTCGTCTTCTCGCGCAGCCAGAAATAGTTGTCCACGAGTTTGCGGCCGTTGATCTCGGTGACTTTGGGAACTTTCTTCGCAATCGGTGGCGCGGGCGCGGTGGTTATATCCGATGCCCGCAGCGGAATATTGCAAAGAGACGAGAGGAGAAGAAGAAAGAGTGCAGAGAAACGAGTAAACCGTTTGGTCATGAAACAGCCTTTCTGTCGTCAGGAAAAACGGCTAAGTATAACTCAAGGTTCAGGGTGAAAATACAGAGGGTGAAACACAACAGCGCGAAACACAATAGTCTGGATAAGAGGGTCGCGACACACGCTGCGGAAGTCTTTTAATTCTAGAACAGACAGAATCTCGCCGCCGCGGATACTAGTCGCTGTCGTGGACAATGACCTCACGCCGTGAGGAAATCCGGCTCGCATCCACCAGTACGTCCCGTTGGATCTCCATTTCGATCGAGGTTCCGGGCTCCAGCCTGACGTCAGCGCCACGCGAGAGCATTCCCACCGCCAGCCCCGCGGCGCCTCCAATTCCGGCTCCGATTCCTGCGCCCTTCGCTCCATTGGTGATCGCACCGATCACCGCTCCCGTGGTGGCGGCGCCCGCGGCCTCCTTGGCTTTTTTCGCGGCATCGCTATCCTGACGAATCGTGCCTTCCGAATCCTTCATCGACGTCTTTTCGGCCCCAGGCGTATTCTCCACCGAACCGCCCAGCATGACCGTGTAGCCATTGGGATAAATCATGGAGGTGAAGTGGATAAGCACCTCTGCATGCCCCTTTACGTGCCCACCCCGTTGCGCCCGCTCGATCCTCCCCTGAATGTAAGTCCCCGCCGGAATCACGATCCGCTCGTTGAGCACAAACGGAAAGGAGGTCACTGCATAAACCGGGTCTCCGTCCCGGGCCGTCTTGGTTGAAATCGCCTGCTTCAGTGACAAGGGAATGTTCGTTCCCGCTGGAACGGTCAACATCGTCTTGGCCGGCTCCGCAGCAGGCGTAGCTGGATTCGAAGTTGATGTCGGAGTCGGCGTTGCGGCTGGCGCCGATGTCGGTGCCGGCGTCGATGTTGGCGTCGATTGCGCAGCCGCGATTCCCGCCAGCAGCAGAACCCCAGCGATAGCAGCACGGAGTGTCATCGAGGACCTACCTTTTTGAAATCAATTTAGCGAACGCTTGTCATTTCAGATGCGCACACAGAATCGGGAGTTAGCCGCGGGAGCCAATCATCATCCCCAACGATCATCCGTTCGCATCCCGTTACCAAGTCTGGTTAGTAAGCTAGCCCCTGCTTCTGCGCGCCTGGTTCGCCAGCACATTGCCCATGAACTGCGATTGCAATTTCTGGGCGCAGCCCTCGCCGCAAGCATGCATCGCGCCTTCCTGTATGGCAAGTTTTTCGTCCCAGGGCGCCAGATGCATTACCGGTACGTCATAGTCGTCAAACGAGCTCCAAAGGATCCACCAGCGATCGCTCGCGCCCTTCAACACCCCGCAATTCGGGCCCGCACAACGGTAAAACGAACTCGGAATATGAAGCAGTTTTTCGGTCATGGAGAACCTGCTCGGGAAAGGTAATTGTAGCTGAGGAGCAGGTACCGGTCATCAGCAGATTGGGCAGTCTGGACGATCACTTTTCCCGCTGAAACCGGTACCGGCCACCTCTGTCCTTTGCCACCTGCTCGGCCACTTTTAGAAACGCTCTTCCAGCGTGCGACAGTCCGGATTCCTGCCGGTACACCAGGCGCAGCTTGCGCTGAAAATGCAAATCGCGCACCTTAACGCGGGCCAAGTCACCGCGGACGATCTCATCTTCCACGCTCATCTCCGGCACCAGCGCAACGCCATTGCCCATGCCAACGAAGCGCTTGATGGCCTGCAGCGTGGGCAGTTCCACGTCCATGTGCAACGGAGTTTTGTGTTGGCGGAAGGCTTCGATCACTTTCTCGCGATAGGGCGATGCGACGATATGGGCGACGAATGACTCCGCGCCCAGTTGCCGTATCCCGACTTCCCCCGCCGAGGCCAGCGGATGCCCGGGCGGCACAATCAGCGCCAACTCGTCCAGGTAGACAACCGTCGATTGCAACTGCGGTTCCTGGGGATCGTAGGAGAGCATTCCGAGCTCCACGTTATGCTTGAGCACATCGTCGGGAATATGACTGCCGAGCGAACGCCGCACCGTGATCTTGATTGTCGGATGCAGGCGGCGGAATTCGCCGAGCACCGCCAACAGGTAAAGCACGGTGAATTCGTTGGCGGCGATCACCAGCTTGCCTTTTTGCAGTTCGCGCATTTCCACCAACGCGGTCTGCGCGTCCTGGCGCAGATTGAGCAACTTCTCGGCATATTCCTGCAAAACGCGTCCCGCATCGGTGAGAACTCCCTCACGCGAGGAGCGGTCGAAGAGCGGCTCGCCGATTTCCAGTTCCAGTTTCCGGATGGTCTGGCTGACCGCCGATTGGGTGCGAAAAAGCTTTTCGGCCGCCCGCGAAAACCGGCGCTCGCGAGCCACGCTGAGGAAGACTTCCAGTTGGGCCAGATCCATAGAATCTCCATCCGTGGAGACGGGGCTTGCCCCGTCTCCCCCGCAGCCGAGGCGACGCGCGTAAGCTCCGGTCTCTACTTAATCATTTGTATCCCATAAGTTTCACTAATATTATCAGATTTTCTAATGTTGTCGTTATTATAATAACCTTTTCTTTCGCAACAAATCGTCGATAGAGTAGAAGGCGCAAGTTCATTGGAGGGATGGAATCAATGGATCGGCCGCATATCACCATTTTCGACACCACGCTTCGTGACGGCGAACAGTCGCCGGGCTGCAGCATGAATGTTCAGGAAAAACTGCGACTGGCCCAGCAACTCGATCGACTCGGGGTGGACGTGATCGAGGCCGGATTCCCGATCGCCTCGGACGGCGACTTTGAAGCGGTACAACGGATCGCTGCCTCAGTACGACGTCCGATTATCGCCGGACTGGCTCGCGCTTGTGCCGGCGACGTGGATCGCGCCTGGCAGGCGTTGCAAGGAGCCGCGCACCCACGCATCCACGTTTTTCTGGCAACCTCCGACATTCATTTGAAGTACAAGCTGCGCATCACGCGTGAACAGTGCTTGGAGCAGGCGCGGGAAGCTGTTCGCCATGCCAAATCGCTCTGCGGCGACGTTGAGTTCTCCCCCGAAGATGCGACCCGAACCGACGTTCCGTTCCTCTGCCAGGTCGTTGAAGCCGTGATTGCGGCCGGCGCCACCACAGTCAATATTCCCGACACGGTCGGCTACAGCATGCCCGAGGAATACGGCCAACTCATCCGGACTTTGCGCGATCAGGTGGCGGATATCGAAACAGTAACCATCTCCACGCACTGCCATAACGACCTCGGCCTGGCGGTAGCAAACTCACTCGCCGGAGTGCAGGAGGGGGCGCGCCAGGTGGAGTGCACCATTAATGGCATTGGCGAGCGCGCCGGCAACGCGTCTCTGGAAGAAATCGTCATGGCCATGCGGGTGCGGCCCGACCGCTATGCTTACGAAACCGCAGTCGCCAGCGAGCACCTCTACCCCTCCAGCCAGATGTTGGCGGAGATCACGCGGGTTCCGGTGCAGCCAAACAAAGCCATTACAGGGCGCAATGCGTTTGCGCACGAGGCCGGCATTCACCAGGATGGCATGCTGAAGAACCCTCTGACCTATGAAATCATGACGCCGCAGTCGGTGGGCGTACCCGATTCACGGCTGGTGCTGGGTAAACACTCCGGCCGTCACGCACTGGCCCTGCGCTGTGAACAACTGGGACACCAGTTTGAGCGCCGCGAACTCGATGAAGTCTATCGCAGGTTTGTAGTTCTAGCCGACCGGATCAAGAAGGTCCAGGACAGCCACTTGCTCGAACTGATTCAAGACGTCATCAGCGCCGCCAACGGCGATGCCGCCAACCCGGCAAAAAAGTTTCCGCCCGCCGCAGCGCCTTTACCCTTCCCGCGCGCCCTCTCCACGATGGTTGGCGTGAATGCCGGGATCAATCCCAACGATGCCCATGCCGCTCATGTTTCGGGCAACGCCGGCCAGGCACAGGTGTCAATCGCTTTCGCCGATCGTCACGGCGAGCAGGAAGACTACCTTTGGGGTGTGTAGTAGTAAGACGTTATTAACCGGGTTATTCAATATATATGAACCGCAGTTGAAAACTGCGGAACGCCGCGAAACTCGCTACCATTGCGTCCAGTCCTCATTTATTCTTTCGGAAACATCCTTTCGGAAACGAATCGAGGGCCCCATGCAATTTCGCGTCACCTCCCTCCCCGGCGACGGAATTGGTCCCGAAGTTACATCCCAGGCGATCTGTGTATTGGAAGAAGTGGCTGATGGCTTTGGCCACGATCTTGAACTCGACGAAAAAGAGATCGGCGGAGTTGCCCTGTCAAAATTTGGCAATCCCCTGCCCGACGCTACCCTTCAAGCTTGTCTCGCTTCGCAAGCCGTACTGCTGGGAGCGGTTGGCAGTCCCGCCTTCGATCACAATCCTCGCGAGCTTCGCCCCGAAGCCGGACTGTTGCGCCTGCGCAAGGAACTCGGGGCGTTCGCCAATCTCCGTCCCGCAGTCTATTATCCGCCGCTAGCCGCGTGCTCGCCGCTGCGCGAAGAAGTCGTCAAAGGAACCGACATCCTCATCGTCCGCGAACTGCTCGGCGGATTATATTTCGGCGAGCCGCGCTCCATTGTTGCCGAGGGCGAAGGCCCACCAGGCGTGCGCCATGCCATCAACACCATGCGCTATAGTGAGCTGGAGGTGGAGCGCGTTACCCGCGTCGCATTTGAACTCGCCCGTACCCGGCGGCGGCGCGTGCTTTCCGTCGACAAGTCGAATGTTCTGGAGTGCTCGCGTCTGTGGCGCGAGGTGGTCACGCGCGTCGGCCACGATTTTTCCGATGTTCAGCTTTCCCACATGTATGTCGATTCGGCCGCGATGACGCTGGTGCTTAAGCCCGCCGAGTTCGATGTGATTCTCACCGAAAACATGTTCGGCGATATCCTCTCCGATCAGGCAGGCGGAATCGTGGGATCGCTTGGGTTGCTTGCGTCGGCCAGTATTGGAGGCCCGGTGGGCCTGTACGAACCGGTTCATGGATCGGCTCCCGACATCGCCGGAAAAAGCATCGCCAATCCCCTGGGCGCCATCCTCTCAGTGGCCATGATGCTGCGCCATACTTTTCATTTAAAGAAAGAAGCGGAGTGCGTCGAGGCAGGTGTGATTTCAACGCTTATGGGAGGCTTTCGCACCCGCGACCTGGCGCGCCCGGGCGAACGCACCGTGTCGACTGAAGAAATGGGAGCCCAGATCGCCGAGTTCGTGCGCCTGGCAGCTTCTACCAATGATCAAGCCGCTTCGTAGCGGGGTGCCCCGCTGGGACGGAGCAAAGCCCCGTCACCACAAAATCCACTCAGAGTTTCTCTGGAGAATTCACGCCGGCGGCTGTGTATTCCCCGGTAATCGCGTACCAGCGAATTCGCAAGACTTCCACGAACATGCGAATGCCGTCGCGGAACGGATTTAGCCGCGTTCCTTCACTATGCGCCCACACCACCGGAACCTCCTCCACTCGCAATCCCGCGCGGCGGGCCAAAAACAGAATTTCCGGATCGAAGCCCCAGCGCTCGATTCTCTGCAAAGGAAAAATGCGTTGCGCGGCGTCTCGCCGGAAGGCTTTGAATCCGCATTGCGTGTCCGCGAAATGCAAGCCCAGAATTACCCGCAACACCATATTGAAAATTCGTCCAAACGCCTGCCGAAGTAACGACTGGCGCTCGGTCTGCAATTCCGACCGTAGCCAGCGCGACCCGATGGCGATGTCGGCGCCTGCAGCAAGAACCTCGAACAATTTCCGCGCCTCGGTAATCGGCGAAGATAGATCGGCATCCGTGAACAGGCAGATATCTCCGCGCGCATGCAGCATCCCGTTGCGAACACTGTAACCTTTGCCACGGTTGCCGGGGTTTTCGATCAACAAAACCTCCGGATTCGATTTGCCATATTCGCGCACGATTTGCGCCGTGTCGTCACTGGAGCCGTCATTCACCACCAGGATTTCCGCATCCCAATTTTGTTCCTGCACGTGGCGGAGAATCTCGTCGAGAGTCGGCCGAATACGCGCGCTTTCGTTATAGGCGGGAATGACGACGCTGTAGGTCAGAAGTCCGTCCTGTTGAAGGAATCTGGCCATCGGGCCGTCTGAAATCAAATGCCAAAGCGTTTGACTTTCGATCATCCGATGGCCCGATCATCCGATGGCCCGATGAGATCACGCTACTTGCTGGCGCTGGTCTAGCATGCCGAAAAACTCCGAGACCAGTTCTTCGTCCCAGAAGCCGTTTCGCGCCTCGGCGCGCATGGTCTGGGCGGCCTGGTCGTGGCCGAGCGCGGGCTTATACGGACGCTCGGTGCGCAACGCATCGTAGATATCCACCACCTGAAGGATGCGTGGGAGAAGGGGAATTTCGCCCGCCCGCAACCCATCCGGATAACCACTGCCATCGGAGTGCTCGTGATGATGCCGGATGATCGGAAGCACCAGCCGCAACGATTTCAACGGACGGCAAATGTTCTCGCCAGTCGCGGGATGCTGCTTCATAATCTCCCACTCCGCCGGGGTCAGATTGCTGCCCTTCTTCAGGATCTCATCCGGCACGGCGATCTTTCCCAGGTCATGCAGATAGCCGCCCCGCCCGAGAGCGACAATACTTTCTTCGTCCATCCCGAGGAAACGGCCCAAATCGCAGGCATTGCGCGCCAGCCGCTCGCAGTGGCCTTCGGTGTACGGATCGCGCGCCTCCACGCTGAGGCCCAGCGTGCAGAGCACTGAGTCCGCTGTCTCCAGTTCGTCGGTGAACTCTTTCAGCTTGAGCAATGAATTCACCCGCGCGAACAATTCCTCGGAATAGATTGGCTTGGTCAGAAAATCGTCGGCGCCGGCTTCAATTCCCTTCAGGCGGTCTTCTTGAGCGCTGAGGCCGGTGATCATGACGATCGGGATCAGCCGCGTCCTGGAATCTTCTTTGAGTTCGCGGCAGAGCTCGTAGCCGCCTTTGCCCGGCATAATCACGTCAAGCAGAATGAGGTCGGGAGCATCGCGCCGGATTTCCGTCTCCGCAGCCGCCGCGTTCTGCACCGCGACCGTGGGGTAGCCGCGGCTCACAAGCAATTCCTTCAACAGCGCTGCGTTCACCGCATTGTCGTCGACCACCAGAATCGAGTGCTTGCGGCGGCCGCCCGGGAAATCCCCCATACCCGCATAAGATTTCGCAGGCCGGGAAAGGGTTGTCCGGCGCGGACGTGGAGAAAAATCCATTATCTCAGTCTCCCACACCCGTAGAATCCGCGCCACCACAGCACAAGCGTAAGAACATCCGCCCTCGGCTGTTCAACCCGGGCACGGCCCCCCCCACAAAACCGAACATTCTTCCTGTTCAACCGTCCTAGCGAATGCCGCCGCGTTCATGCCAGTCTTTCAACATTATGCCGCGGCAACTCTCACTCATTTTGATCTTCCTCATGCTCTGCTTTCCATTTCACGAATGCGCAGCCGTCCCGAAACCCCACGTCATCGCCTTCGGAAAATGGATTTCCGCCAAGTGGCCTAACGCCACCGGCCAGAAGCTGCTCGACTTGAAAGTGCGCCCATTGTATGTGGATACGCGACTCCGGGAATATACGACTGGAACTCCGCATGAGCTGACCGACCGCCTATTCGTAGTGCGCCGCACTTTTCGCGTGAACGATGCGCTGCCGACAGAAACGGCCAATCCCAATTTCAACACCCCGCGCTGGCAGTGGCAACGCGGTGGCTGGCTGCTGGTGGACCGCTTCACCGGACGCGTCTCCCAGCTCAACCTGCCCGAGTTCGATCCCTTCTATTCGACAGCGAGTTGGTATCGCGACTACATCGCCTACTGCGGCGTCTCCGAGGACGGCAAGAAACTCTATGCCATCGTCGCGCAGGTGGGACGCCGCAAGCCGATCCTGAAGAAAGATGCCGGTGAACCGGGCGGAGCCGACGACCCCGACTCAGAATGCCCGGCTCCAATCTGGGAGCGCACGCCGCTGCGAGTCACCTTCCAGCCCGACGACGATCGCAAGCTTGTGTTCTCCATTCGCGGGCGGGTCGTTGACGTCGTCAATGACGCGGAAGAACCGGAAGAGTAGTCAATGCCCATGGAGAGACAGGCGTCCCCGCCCGTCCAGGTCGGGTGCAGCAAGAGCGGAAATTATCAAACAAAATCCTAAGCGGGACACAGCGGTGGAATCCCACCCTTGACAAAGAACGTCGAGGATGGGGCGCCCGACTACAATTAATCTCCCGCTGCTTCGACCGCGGGGAGATCTTCCGCAAAAATCCGCGTCGAGACCTTCGCGCTCGTCACCAGCACCACCGAAGCCACGATAATCGCGCTGCCCATCAGAATGTAGCGGTCGATGCGTTCGTGCAGCACCAGCCATCCGAGAAACACCGCGACCACAGGATTGACGTAGGCGTAGGTGGAAACCTTCGAAGTTGGAACATGCTGCAGCAGCCAGATGTAGGCGGTGTAGCCGACCCAGGAACCGCACACCACGAGGTACAAAATTGCGCCGACTCCGCGCGGGGTCCAGGTCACGTTGGACGATCTCTCGACGAACTGTCTCTCGATGAGTAGCGCGAACATCAGATTCGCAATCCCCGCGAAAATAACCTGCCACGCGATCGCGCTGAAGGGATCGACAGCCGCGGTCTGCCACTTCTTCGAGAGCACCGAACCGAACGCCCAGCTGAACGATCCAAGTTGCAACGCGAGCGACCACCACAACTCACGATGTCCGATGGAATTGGAGTGCTGCAGATCGGGCCAGATCAGCACGACCACACCGGCAATGCCGATCGCCAGCCCGATCTTGCCGCGGCGCGAGATATGATGGTCGCCGAGCAGCAGACTATCGAGCACCAGGAACCAGAGCGGCGTAACCGAAATCAGCAGCGCCGCCAGGCCGGTGGGAACGATCCGCTCGGCGTAAGAGAGCGTTAGATTGCCACCCATCAACAGCAGAACGCCGACGGCCGCAAAATGGCTGAGCTGGCGCGCCGAAAAACGAATGCGGCGTCCGCTCAGCGCGCAGTAAGCGAGCATGATCGTTCCCGCAACCAAGAAGCGCGTAGCACACACGACCGCCGGAGGAATGTGCTCAACCGCAATGCCAATGCCTAGATAGGTCGATCCCCAGAAAACATAGACCAGCCCAAAAGCAACAATGATCTTCCATCGGCTTGCGGGCGCAGCAGTACTCATGGTGAGTGGAGCGGGAAAAATTCAGAATAGCAGAATGCATCGGGTGATCGGGCCATCTAAATTCAAGAGCCTTTGACTTTCGATCCCCCGATGACCCAATCGCCCGACGGCCCGATGCTCTACCTCAGTCGGCATGCTGGCGATCGACCGACCAGATCCGGGACGGATCTTTTTCGAGCGGATAGAGATGCACCATCCAATTAAAGATGATCGGATGAAACTCTCCGCCGTTGGCGTCGCATTCCTCCTTGGTGACAATCGATCCCCTCAGCCCGAACTTCGGATGCGGAGTCAACATATCTTGCTTGCCCTCGGGCGCTTTGCAGAAATTCACGTGCTCATGCCACTGCGCGACGCTGAGCGGAATGCGCTCGTTTAAATCGTCTTCCGTGAAACGCTTGGGAGCTGTGTACATCAGGCCGACCAGGCGGTAGCCATCGCCAGCTTTTTCGTAGAGCAGCGAGGTTGGATGCTCGGGATTGAATTTGACGGCCGCTTCGAATGCGTACCTGTAATTGGTGAAGTGATACTGCTTCTGCGGCACTTCCGGATGGAAGATTTTGAAGTTCTCGTTTAGCGCGACATGGTAGTCCTTGTACTTCTCCATCACTCCCAGCGCCGTTTCGACGACTTCTTGGGCCTTCGCCGCATCGCCTGGTTGCGGCGCGCGAAGGGCGGTCATCTTCATGTGCGGGCCCATGTCCATGTGATGACCCTCCATGGAATGCATGGCATGCATGCTGGCATCCGCGTCTTCTCCAGAATCCTGGGCTGACATCTTCGACATGTCGTGGCCCGGCATCTTCATGTCTTGTGTTGAATTTTGCTGTGCGAAGCAAAGTGCTGCGGTCAAGCAAAACGCGGTCAGGCAAAACAACGTTAACGAAGTTTTCATAACTGGTCCCCAGCCCCTCATATCGTAATTGTACTAACCCAATCCAAGCGTCATAGTTTCGCGCACGGATAATCCGTAGGGCACATTACTTCGGTAATTCTGGCCGACGCGAAAAACACAAAGCAGATCTCTTGGTTCGATCAGGATGACAAAACATCGGTGACAAAACAAGAATGACAAAACATGGATGACACGTGCCGTGAACAGGCGCGGGAAGGCTAGGCGGCCGACCACATCCCCATCTCTGCCAGGATCTTGCCGGCGGCCTCGGCGCCGGAGCGCACACAGTCGGGAACGCCGATACCATTGTATCCGTTGCCGGCGAGCGCCAGTCCGGGAAGTTTCCGACGGAGGGATTCAATGCGCTGCACGCGCTCGAGGTGGCCGACAGAATACTGCGCCATGGCGGACTTCCATTTGTAGACGCGGGCAAACAGCGGCTCCGCGTCGAGGTCTGCGCCGACGATCTCGCGCAGGTCTTTGCGAACGATATCGAGAATTTCTTCTTCGGTCGCCAGAAGAATCTGCTCGTCGCGCGCGCCGCCGAGAAAGCAGCGAACCAGGGCGCGATTTTCCGGCGCACGATGGGGAAACTTGTTGTGGACGAAAGTGGCCGCGAGCACGCGGCGGCCGGCGCTGCGCGGCACCAGAAATCCAAAGCCGGGGGGAAGCGCGCGGCGCACTTTCTCGTCGTAACCGAGCGTAACCGTCACCGAAGAGCTGTATTGGATTTCGCCCAGATCGCGGGCGAGATTCTCGTCCGCAGTTTCGAGCAGTGTGGCAGCGGCGTGAGTGGGAGTCGCGATGATTACCGCATCAAAGTGGTCGGTCTTATATCCGGCACAAACGGTCCAGCCGTTATCCTGCCGGATGACGGACAGCACCGGCGAAGAAGTCTTGAGCGCCTTCCTATCCAGGCGCGCGACCAGAGCATCGACCATCTGCTGCATGCCGTCTTTCAGCGAAGTGAACAGCGGCCGCACAGGGATGCTGGGCGCTGCCAGCATCTTCTTGCGGGATTTAAGCATGGCACGGCCCAGACTGCCGTGTTTCGACTCCATGTCGGCGAAGCGCGGCAACACGGCGCGCACGCTCAAATCCGAGGCCTCGCCACCGTACACTCCGGAAAGCAACGGATCGGCCAGCATCTCAACCATCTCGGTGCCGTAGTGACGCGCCACCATTTGCGCGACCGTTTCATCCTTGGAAGACTTGCGCGGCGGATGGAACCATTCCGCCGCCATGCGTATTTTTGTGCGCAACGAGAAAAGCGGCGACATTACGGTGGGCATGATCTTGGTAGGCACCATGAACATGAGCCCGTCGGGCATTTCCACCAGCTTGCCTTTGGCGACGATGTAGGTTTTGCGCTCAGCGTCGTTCGAGCCGATCAACTGGTCACCCAACCCGATCTTCGCGCAGAGATCGATCGCCCAGGGCTTTTCCGTGAGAAACGAATCGGGCCCGGCCTCGACCAGGCATCCGTCAATGCGATCGGTAACGAGCACGCCACCCAGGCGCGGGCTGGACTCAAACATGGCGTACTCAACCGGCGTGCCGGACCGCCGTTTTTCGTCGATAGTGTACGCTGCCGAGAGGCCGGAGATGCCGCCGCCGATGATGGCGATGCGTTTCATGATTCAGCTCTCAGCGATCAGCTAAGTGCCTGGCGTTTTCATCCGGCTGCTTACTACTTCCGCCATGGCTTCCGTCAGCGTCTTTGAGCCGTTCAATGACTCGGCTCGCCATAGGCGCATGCCTTCTGCTTCTGCCAAATGTTTAAAGGCTATGTCGATATCGTAAAGCACCTCGACGTGATCGCACAGAAATCCTATGGGCTGCAGGAAAACTCCACGGTGGCCCTGCGCCTTCAAGTTCCTGATCGTGTCTTCTACCGTGGGACCGATCCACGGCCCGCCGGACAAGCCCTGGCTTTGAAAGGCGAAGGTCCACTCGTCGGATGGAAGATCAGCCAGCAGGTTCGCCGCTTGCGCTACCAACTGCGCGGTTTCCTTGGCCTGCCTCTCATAAGGATCGCCCTCGGCGATCGTGCGCTCCGGGACGCTGTGCGCGGTGAAAATAACGGGCAGTCTCGCTCCGTATTCAGCGTTCGCTTTCTCCAACCCCGCGCGCAGTTTTTCGGCGAACGCTCTTACCAGCAGCGGCTGATCGTGCCACTCGTCCACGAAGTCCATATTGAAAGGAGGGTTGCCGTTCGCGCTGACGGAACTGCGGTAGAGTCCAACGCTGGTGCGCGAGTTTTGCGGTGCCAGGCAGATGGCGATTACGCGTTCATATCCTTGATTGGCGATCGCCTTCACCGTGTCGCCGACAAAGGGCTTCCAGTTGCGCATGCCGACGAAGACGGGCATATGCAAGGATTGTGAAAGTTGATCGGCTTGCAAAAGCGTCCAGCAGGCGAGCGGCGAGAAACCGATCAGGGAATAGCGGTGCCGGATCTCTTCGACCACAGTTGGCGGAAGCGGGCGTCCGCCGGTGACATATCTTAGAAACTCGGGAATCTGGTCGGGATTCTCCGGGCTGCCGTGGGCCAGCAGAAGGACTGCAGTCTTCGCCCGCGATTCCGCCGCGAACGAACTCACTCGATTCGCGCAATAACATTGGCCGGCCAGACCCAGCGGGCAGGGTGTCATTCCTCCACTCCCCTCAGCGCCTGAAGGCGCGTTCATAACGCGGCAGTTGCGGCGTCGCTAAAGCGATGCCCTGATACAAACCGCTTGTTCACGCTGCCTGATAAATCGCCTTGTTCGTGCCAACTGATGCCACTCACTTCCGGTCCTTCTTGAATTCCGCCGAGTGCTCGCGGACGAACGCGCAGAGCGCCTTCACGTTCTCCACCGGAGTTTCCGGAAGAATGCCGTGGCCAAGATTGAAGATGTGGCCGGGGCGTCCGGCGGCTTGGCTCAAAATGTTCTCGGCGCGGGACTTGAGTTCCTTCCAATCGGCGAAGAGCACCACCGGATCGAGATTCCCCTGCACCGCGCCTTTGAGGCCGAGGCTCTGCCATCCGGTATCGAGCGGAATGCGCCAGTCGAGGCCAATTACTTCGGCGCCGCTTTCCTGCATCGAAGGCAGAAGAGTCGAGCTGTCGGTGCCGAAATAAATGACCGGCACACCTGTCTTTTGCAAACGTTCCACCAGGTCCGTCACGTGCGGCAAAACATAGCGCCGATAATCCTCCACGCTCAGGCAGCCTATCCAGCTATCGAAGATCTGGATGGTATCCGCGCCGGCGCGCACCTGCTCGGCGGAATATTCGGCAGTCACCGCGACCAGCTTCTTCATGAGTTCGTTCCACGCTGCGGGCGCGGAGTACATCATCTTCTTGGTGAAAAGATAGTTGCGCGAGCCGCCGCCTTCGATCATGTAGCTGGCTAGCGTGAAGGGAGCGCCGCAGAAACCGATAACGGGGAGTTTGTCGCCGAAGTGCTTGCAGACCAGCTTTACCGCTTCAGAAACGTAACCGAGTTCGGCCGCGCGATCGGTTCTTAGATGAGCAACGTCTTCGGCAGTGCGTACCGGCTTCTCGATTTTCGGCCCCTCGCCGGCGGCGAAGTGAAAAGGCAGTCCCATGACTTCTAGGGGCAGAAGAAGATCGGCAAAGATGATGGCCGCATCCACCTTAAGAATCTCGGCCGCTTCAATGGTGACCTGGGCGGCGACCTCCGGCTTCTTGCAGATTTCGATCAATGAATATTGCTTGCGTACGGCGCGGTACTCGGGCATGTATCGTCCGGCTTGGCGCATGAACCAGACGGGTGTGCGTTCGGCGGGCTGGGCCTTGGCGGCGCACACAAACAGAGAGTTGGGGGCAGACATGAACCTTCTAATTTAGCACTCGCGTGGACTCCTGGACGAATCGGGTTTGCGGGCGGCGCGCCGTATTGCATTGGGGCATAATCATCATCGGAGTATCAACAGCTCAGACATGTATCCCAGGAGTGTGTCGCATGCCCTTCCTCGCTTGCGGTGCGAAGCGTCATTTCCGAATCTTGCTTTTTAATCTGGCCGCGTGCCTTTGCTGCCTGCGGTCGGTCGCGCCGAGCTTTGGCCAGCAGCCGACGCCGCAAACTACGGCAACCGCGCAGGCCGAAACCGCGAAGCCTGACAATGACAATGTCAAAGACAAAGCAAAAGCAATGGGAACCCGGCCTGCGGAACCGCCCGCCGTATTGCAGCAACTTAATTCGGCGATTGAGCAGCTTACTGCGAGGATTTCCCCGGCGGTGGTTCAAATTCTGGTGACCGGCTATGGGGCGCTGGAAGAGAACAGCCGCAGTCAAACGGCGGTCATAACTCGCGAGCAAGTGATCGGTTCAGGAGTTATCCTCGACCCCGACGGCTACATCATAACCAATGCCCACGTGGTGGAAGGAGCGCAGCGTATCCACGTGGCTCTCTCCATGCGTTCGGTGGATTTTCCCAACCAGTTTGCACCTCTAGGCAAACAGCGGGTCGTTGAGGCACGACTCATCGGACTGCACAAGGAGACAGACCTTGCTCTCCTCAAGATTGAGCAGACGGGCTTGCCCACACTTTCACTCGGCAACCGCAAACCCGTGCACCAGGGACAGTTGGTGTTTGCTCTGGGCAGCCCCGAAGGACTCGAGAACTCCGTGACCATGGGAGTTGTGAGTTCCGTTGCCAGGCAGGCGGATCCGAGCCGTCCGCTGGTTTACATTCAAACCGATGCTCCGATTAACCCCGGCAACAGCGGCGGACCTTTGGTGGACACCGAGGGCTACGTCGTCGGAATCAACACTTTCATTTTCTCCTCAGCCGGCGGAAGCGAGGGGCTCGGCTTTGCCATCCCGGCGCGAGTCGTGCGTTTCGTATATGACAGCCTGCGCAAGTATGGGCACGTCCATCGGATCGAAGTTAAGGCCGGAGCTCAAACGATCACTGACGATCTGGCCAAAGGATTGGGGCTTGCTCAGAATTCGGGCGTTGTGATCGATGACGTCACACCCGGTGGTCCTGCCGAAGCTGGTGGCCTGAAGATCGGGGATATCGTGGTGCGGGCCGATGGACGCCTCATTGGCACCCTTCCGGCCTTCACGGCTGCTCTCTACCTGCATCCGCTCGATGAGTCGCTGAAGCTCGAAGTCCTGCGTGGGACCGAGCGCAAAACACTTTTCATCGCGGCGCTGGAGATGAAAGACGCGATGGATGCTCTGCCTGACCTCGCCAATTCGCGCGACAATCTGGTGCCCCGGTTGGGAATACTGGCGCTCGACTTGAACGATGATTTGCGCAACATGTTGGGGCCGCTGCGCAATTCCTCCGGTGTTGTCGTAGTAGCTCGAGTAGCGGATTTCATGAGCGCCGCGAGTGGCCTGCAAACCGGAGACGTTATCCACAGTGTGAACCAGACGCCGGTTGATACCTTGAGCTCCCTCCGCACGGCTCTGCGGCAGATCAAGCCGCATGATCCGGTCGCAATACAGGTGGAGCGCGGCGGAGGGCTTCAGTGGCTGGCGTTTGAGATGGAGTAGTGCATGAGATGGAGTGCTGCGGCCTACGACCCAGGCCAGCGCCGAGGTGCGGTTATAATGGCACCCTTCTAAAAAGGAGTCGCATGCAACCGTTCCTCGCGATTGTGCTGATCTTTACTCTGGCGTTTCCATCTTTGTCTTTCGGTGCGGACCAAGTCGCCGCGAATCAGAGTACATTGCCGGGTTACTCACCCCGCGCCAGCCAAACCGAGCGCGAGTGGGAAGCGAAGTTACGCGCCACCCCCGATCCCGCAAATCTGCGGGAGTACATGCGGCGCCTGAGCGCGCGTCCGCATCATGTCGGCTCGCCCTACGACAAGGACAACGCGGAATGGATCCTTGCCCACTTCAAGGAATGGGGTTGGGACGCGCACATCGAACGGTTCGATGTGCTGTTTCCGACGCCCAAGGTGCGCGTACTGGAGATGCTCGCGCCCACCAAGTTCACGGCCAAACTGGAAGAGCCTGCGCTGGCAGTCGATCCGACGTCGAATCAGAAGTCGGAACAGTTGCCCACGTATAACGCCTACTCGATCGATGGTGACGTCACCGGCCCGCTGGTATTTGTGAACTACGGATTACCCGAAGACTACGAGAAGCTCGACCGGCTAGGCATTTCGGTGAAGGGCGCGATTGTAATCGCCAAGTACCTGCACTCGTGGCGCGGAGTGAAACCGAAAGTTGCGGCCGAGCACGGAGCCATTGGCTGCCTCATCTATTCGGAACCGCAGGACGACGGTTACACGCGCGACAATGTTTTCCCGATGGGGCCAATGCGTCCCGCGGATGGAGTCCAGCGCGGCAGCGTCATGGATTTTGCCGCTAATAGTCCGGGGGATCCGCTGACGCCCGGAATCGGCGCTACTCCCGATGCCAAGCGGCTGGCGCTGAAGGATGCCAGGAGCATTACAAAAATCCCCGTACTGCCGATTTCTTACGGCGACGCTCAACCTCTGCTGGCCGCGCTGGCGGGGCCGATGTCGCCCGAGGCGTGGCATGGCTCCCTGCCGATTCCGTATCACGTGGGACCGGGGCCGGCGCAGGTTCATTTGAAGGTCGCATTTAATTGGGACATCAAGCCGGTCTACGATGTGATCGCGAAAATTCCCGGCAGCGTGGCCCCCGACGAATGGATCATCCGCGGCAATCATCATGACGCGTGGGTGAACGGAGCCGAGGATCCAATTTCAGCGCAGGTCTCCTTACTGGAAGAGGCGCGGTCATTAAGTTTGTTGTTGAAGCAAGGCTGGAAGCCCCGGCGCACGATCATTTATTGCGCCTGGGATGGTGAAGAACCCATGCTGTTGGGTTCGACCGAATGGGTGGAAACGCATGCCGATGAGTTGCGCGAGCATGCTGCGGTCTACATCAACACTGACGGCAACGACCGCGGCGTTCTGAACATGGGCGGCTCGCACAGTCTGGAGCAGTTTATTAATGGAGTTGCGCGCGACATTGACGATCCGGAAATCCAGCTCTCGGGGAACAGGATGACGGTGTGGCAGCGGGCTCAGCTGACAAGGATTGCCGAAGCAAAATCGGCAGATGATCAGAACGAATTGCGGAAGGAAGAACGAAAACAATTGCGGGAAGAATTGCGTCAGCGGGCCGACTTGCGTATCAACGCGCTCGGCTCGGGAACCGATTTTACGGCCTTTCTCGATCATGTCGGCATCGCCACTCTCGACCTGGGATATGGCGGCGAGGACGAACAGGGAATCTATCACTCCGTTTATGACGACTTCTACTGGTACACGCACTTCTCGGATACCGACTTCGTCTATGGGCGCGCGCTGGCGCAAACCGTGGGAACTTCGGTGATGCGACTGGCGGATGCCGAGGTGCTGCCTTTCGACTTTGTGGATTTTGCCGATACGGTGCGCATGTATACAAAGAATTTGGAGGAGTTGCTCGCCGACAAGCAGGAAGAGATTCGCGAGCGTAACCAGGAACTGGACGAAGGAATGTTCAAGGCGACGTTTGATCCTCGGCGTCCGACGATCGCGCCGGTGCGGGAAGAAGTTCCGCCACACCTGAACTTTGCGCCGATGCAAAATGCAGCGGAGTCTCTTACTCGCAGCGCCAAGCACTATCAGCAGGCGCTCGCGGAGAAGCAGGCGAATTTGGGAGACGATGCAATGACGGCGAAGCTTGGCGCGCTGAATCGGGAGTTGATCGAGAGCGAGCGGCAGCTGACCAATGCCGACGGATTGCCGCGGCGTCCCTGGTACAAGCACTTGCTATACGCTCCGGGTGTTTACACGGGTTATGGAGTGAAGACCGTGCCGGGCGTGCGTGAGGGGATTGAACTGAAGAGATATGCGGAAGCCGAGCAGGAGATTGTGCGCGTCGCTAAGGCGCTCGAAGACGAGTCGACACTGGTTGAGTCGGCGGCCAAGCAGTTGGAACAGGCCGGAAAATAGGCGCTAGCGATGAGTCATAGTATCCGTTCCCAACTTTTCTGCAGAGACGCGGCTCGCCGCGTCTCCCGCGGCTGCGGAAGGAGACGGGACAAGCCTCGTCTCTACAGAGAATTGGGGTGCGCGATTCAGGAAGCGATCTGTCGTTCTTTTGAGTTGGTAAGGCCGGAAGCCATCAGCGCCACCGCATTCGTTCTCAAGTAAGCATCGACGTTCGCCGCCGCCTTGCGGCCTTCGGCGATCGCCCATACAACTAACGACTGTCCGCGCCGCATATCGCCAGCCGCGAAAACTCCCGACACCGACGACATATTATTCTGGTCCGTGGCAACGTTGCCGCGCGAATCGAGTTTCACTCCCAACTGTTCGATCATGCCATTCCGAACCGGTCCCATGAAACCCATCGCGATCAGCACCAGATCCGCTTCTATCGTAAACTCGGTGCCGGGAATCGGCTCGAACTGCGGCGGCGGACCCACGCGCACAGCGTGCAGTTGCTGAACGTGTCCGGTTTTGTCGCCGGTAAGTTTCGTCGTAGCCAGGCCCCAGTCGCGCACGCCGCCCTCTTCATGCGCGCCTTCGGTGCGCAGCTGCATCGGCCAGAGCGGCCAGGGCGTAAGCGGCGAACGTTCGTCGGGAGGCTTCGGCATGATTTCGAATTGGTGCACGGAGAGCGGCTTTTGGCGATGACAGGTGCCCAGGCAATCGGCGCCGGTGTCACCGCCCCCGATGATGACCACGCGTTTACCCGTCGCCAGAATTTCCTTTTTGGGTTCGACGGTGTCGCCTAAATTGCGGCAGTTCTGCTGGGGCAAGTAATCCATCGCGAAATGGATCCCTTTCAGCTCTCGCCCCGGGACATTCAGATCGCGCGGCCACTCAGCTCCGCCGGCAAGCACAATCGCATCGAATTCGCAGCGTAGATCCTCGACCGTAACATTTTTGCCGACCTCCGCGCCGGTAACAAATTTCACGCCCTCGGCGGACATCTGCTCGAGGCGGCGATCGATGACGTGCTTCTCCATTTTAAATTCCGGTATGCCGTAGCGGAGCAGGCCGCCGATACGGTCGGCTTTTTCGTAAACCACAACTGAGTGTCCGGCGCGACACAACTGCTGAGCGGCGGCCAATCCCGCGGGTCCTGAACCAACGATCGCGACTTTTTTCCCGGTGCGAACTTTTGGCGGCTCGGGGCGGATCCACCCTTCCGCAAATCCGCGTTCCACGATATTTTTTTCAATCTGCTTGATCGTGACTGGGGGCTGATTGATGCCCAGCACACAAGAGGCCTCGCACGGCGCTGGACAAATCCGGCCGGTAAATTCGGGGAAGTTGTTGGTCGCGTGCAGTTGCCGGACTGCTTCTTTCCAATGCCCGTGATACACCAGATCGTTCCAATCGGGAATCAGGTTGTTGACGGGACATCCGGTCTGGCAAAAGGGCACACCACAGTCCATGCAGCGCGCACCCTGGGTGCGAAGTTTTTCTTCTGGAAAATCGAGATAGATCTCAAACCAATCGTTGACGCGTTTCGTCACCGGACGCCGCGGGGCGAGTTCGCGCGAGTATTCGAGGAATCCGGTGTCCTTACCCATGTTGCACCTGCTCGGGCGGGACTAGAACAGCGGGCGGCGGACTCGGGATGTAAGGCTGACGGCGGCGGCTCACTCCGAGCACTCGCTTGTGCTCGTGGGGGAAGACTTTGATGAAACGGGACAGAGCCTCCGGCCAATTGTCGAGAATCCAGGAGGCGCGCGGGCTGCCGGTCAACTTCAGATGCCGCGCCACGAGGCCTTTTACAAGCTTCGCTTCCGCCAGTTGGGCATCTTGCGTTTCGAGAATCGGTTCCAGGTCAACCGAGTCCAGGTTGCATCGTTTTTCGGTGAAGTCTCCTCGCTCGTCGAAAACGTAGGCGACACCGCCGCTCATGCCGGCGGCAAAATTTCTGCCGCAGGCACCGAGGACCAGGACCAAGCCCTTGGTCATGTATTCGCATCCGTGGTCGCCGACGCCCTCGACCACAGCGGTCGTTCCGGAGTTGCGAACAGCAAAGCGCTCGCCCGCGACTCCGTTGAAAAACGCTTCGCCGCTGGTCGCGCCGTAGAGGGCCACGTTGCCAATCAGAATATTTCTTTCGGGCGCGAAACTCGAGCCTCGCGGCGGGTACACAATCAACCGTCCGCCCGAGAGACCTTTTCCTACATAATCATTGGCCTCGCCCTCTAGCGTGAGGGTGACTCCCTTGGCCAGAAATGCACCCAAACTCTGTCCCGCCGATCCCTCAAGGTGAATTCGAATCGTATCGTCGGGTAATCCGTCGGACCCGTAGCGGCGGGCAATTTCACCGCTGAGCATGGTTCCGACAGAGCGGTGGATGTTTCGCACCGGCAGTTTGATCTCAACCGGCGTGAGGGTCTCGAGCGCACCCTTCGATTCGGCAATAAGCTCATGATCGAGCGCCTGCTCCAAGCCATGGTCCTGCGCGTGAACGCAGTGGCGCGCGACACGCGACGGCATGGACGGTTCATAGAGGATGGCCGACAAATCCAGGCCTCGCGCCTTCCAGTGATTCACGGCAGGCTGCACGTCAAGCATATCGACGCGTCCAATCATCTCGTCCATACGGCGGAAGCCCAGGTCGGCCATATATTGCCGCACCTGCTCTGCCAGGAAGAAAAAGAAATTGATGACGTGCTCGGGCTGCCCTTGAAAACGCTTGCGCAGCACTGGGTCCTGCGTGGCAATCCCGACGGAGCAGGTATTGAGATGGCACTTGCGCATCATGACGCAGCCCATCGCAATCAGGGGAGTAGTAGCAAAACCGAATTCTTCGGCGCCAAGCAACGCGGCGATTACGACATCGCGACCGGTCTGGAGCTTACCGTCGGTCTGCACGCGGATTCGGCTCCGCAGATCGTTCAACAAAAGCACCTGCTGTGTCTCCGCTAAGCCGAGTTCCCATGGAATACCCGCATGTTTGATGGAACTCAACGGCGAAGCACCCGTGCCTCCGCTGTCGCCGCTGATCAGCACAACGTCCGCGTGGGCCTTGGCAACGCCCGCCGCCACCGTGCCCACTCCGACTTCCGCGACTAACTTCACCGCAATGCGGGCTTGCGGATTCACATTCTTCAGGTCGTAGATCAGCTGTGCAAGATCTTCAATGGAGTAGATATCGTGGTGAGGCGGCGGCGAAATCAAACCCACGCCCGGGATGGAATGCCGCAGGCGGGCGATTACCTCGTCCACTTTGTGTCCGGGAAGCTGCCCGCCTTCGCCAGGTTTTGCTCCCTGTGCCATTTTGATCTGTAACTCATCGGCATTGACGAGATAGTTTGCAGTAACTCCAAAGCGCGCCGACGCAACTTGCTTTACCGCGCTTCGCCGCAAGTCTCCGTTGGCATCCGGCTTATAACGCTCTTCATCTTCGCCACCTTCGCCGGTATTGGACTTGCCTCCGATGCGATTCATGGCTATCGCCAACGTTTCGTGCGCTTCTTTACTGATTGAGCCGAATGACATGGCTCCCGAGTTGAATCGCTTGACGATTTCTTTGGCTGGCTCGACCTCTTCAATCGCAACTGGTTTGGGACTCTTCTTCAACTTCATCAAACTGCGCAACGTTGCCATGTTGCTGCTTTGGTTATCGATAAGGTCGGTGTATTCCTGAAAAGTCTGGGAGCTTTCTTGCCGGACTGCCTGCTGTAGTTTGCTGATGGTCAGCGGATTCAGCAGGTGATACTCGCCATTAACGCGCTGATGGTAAGTGCCTCCGACCACGAGTTCTGTCTCAGAATCGGTCAGAGTGCAGAATGCGTGCTCGTGCTTTAACTGCGCCTCGCGGGCGAGCACTTCGAGGCCGACGCCTTCCAAGCGCGACGCCGTGCCCGCAAAATAGGAATCGACCAGTTGCTTGTTGAGGCCGATGGCTTCGAAGACCTGCGCTCCCTGATAGCTCTGCAAAGTCGAAATACCCATCTTGGAGAAGGTCTTCAATAAACCCTTATTCACCGACTTAATGAACTGTTTCACCGCAAGTTCGGGAGTTATTCCGTCCGCTAAGTCGCCGCGCCGCGCCAGGCTTTCTACGCTCTCCAGTGCGAGATAGGGATTGATGGCGCTCGCCCCATAACCGCTGAGCAGCGCGAAATGCATCACCTCGCGCGGTTCGCCTGATTCCGTAATCAGAGCGACCTGGGTCCGCGTCTCCTCCTGCACCAGCAGGTTATGCACGGCGGCCAGCGCCAGCAGACTGGGGATGGGAGCGAAATCCTTGTTCACACCGCGATCCGAAAGAATGAGCAGCGTGTAGCCGGCTTTGCCCGCGAGCGACGCCCGCTGGCACAACTCTTCGAGCGCGCGCTTCAATCCCGCTTCTCCGTCGCTGGCGCGGAACAGCGCGGGCAGCGTGATGGCCAGCAGATCTCCGGTTGACACCCGGCGCAGTTTTTCCAGATCTACGTTGGTCAGAAGCGGGTGCGCCAGCTTCAGCATGTGACAGTTCTCGGGCTCTTCCGAAAGAATGTTGCGCTCGGCTCCGATATAGCTGATGAGCGACATCACAATCTCTTCGCGAATCGGGTCAATGGGAGGATTGGTGACCTGCGCGAAGAGCTGCTTAAAATAGTTGAACAGAGACTGTGGGCGGTCCGAGAGACAAGCCAGCGGAGTGTCCGTCCCCATCGAGCCGACCGGTTCCTCGCCCTTCGAAGCCATGGGGCCAAGGATCATGCGCAGATCCTCATCGCTGTAGCCGAACGCACGCTGGCGGCGAAGCAGCGTCTCCACGTCAGGATGGTGCATGCGCGTGGGCGCTGGCAGTTGATCAATCGTGATCTGATTGTCTTTGAGCCACTGTGCGTATGGCTGTCGCGAAGCCAGTCTTTCCTTGATCTCCCTGTCGGGGACGATGCGGCCTTCAACCGTATCCACCAGGAACATCTTTCCCGGCTGCAGGCGGCCTTTCATCTTCACCTGTTCCGGCTCAATATCGAGCACTCCCGCTTCGGAGGCCATAATCACGTGATCGTCATGCGTGACCACATATCGTCCGGGACGCAAACCATTGCGGTCGAGAATTGCGCCGATGACTCTGCCGTCGGTGAACGCTATGGCCGCCGGGCCGTCCCACGGTTCCATCAGGCACGCGTGATATTCGTAAAATGCGCGCTTCTCCGGCTTCATGTGCGGATTCCCCGCCCAAGCTTCCGGAATCAGCATGGCCATGGCGTGCGGCAAACTGCGCCCCGCCTGAAACAGAAGTTCCACGGCGTTGTCGAAGTTCGCGGAATCGCTGCCATCGGGCGCGATGATGGGGAAAAGCTTCTTTAAATCGTCGCCAAACAAGGGGGATTGCAGCAGCGACTGGCGCGCGTGCATCCAGTTCACGTTGCCCTTGAGCGTATTGATCTCGCCATTGTGCGCAATGTAGTGATACGGATGCGCTCGTTGCCAACTCGGAAATGTATTGGTGGAAAAGCGCTGGTGCACCAGACACAAAGCGCTGGTCACGTCGGGATCGGAAAGCTCTTTGTAGAAATTTGTGATCTGCGGCGCCAGCAGCAGACCTTTGTAAACAATCGTGCGGCAAGAAAGCGAAGGGATGTGAAACACCTCCGCATCCTGAATGCCGGACGATGCCATCTCGCTTTCGGCGCGCTTTCGCACCACGTAAAGTCTTCGCTCGAAGGCATCTGCGTCGGTAAGAGTCCCGCACCCTACAAAAATCTGTTGGATGTAAGGTTGCGAACCTCGCGCCACGCGGCCGATGGCGGAAGCGAAGCAGGGCGTGTCGCGCCAGCCCAATACCGTTAATCCCTCTTCGACAATGATGCGTTCCAGAATCCCTTCGCATTGCAGCCGTTCGTGCTTCTCCACCGGCAAGAATGTCATGCCCACGCCGTAAGCGCCCGGCTTCGGCAGCTCGAATCCCAACTTACGGCACTCGCGCAGGAAGAACTGGTGTGGAATCTGGAGGAGAATGCCCGCGCCATCGCCGGTCTCGGGATCGCATCCGCAGGCCCCGCGATGCGTCAGGTTGAGCAGCACCTGGATTCCCTTACTTATGATTTCGTGGCTCTTGTGGCCGCGGACGTTAGCTACAAATCCGATCCCGCAGGCGTCGTGCTCTTGCGCAGGATGGTATAGACCCTGGGCGGGTGGAGAACCGTTCGTATTTTTTCGACGCATCGTCATCGACATGGATCTCGACATCGTTCTGTGGCGGCATCTCTTGCAGCATACTCCGCCGCTTCCCGATCAGTTCTTTTTGAGTAGGGGACTTTGCCCGGCAAGGCAACGGGGGCGTCGCACGCCTCAGCTCGGGAACATAGCTCCGCAACCTCTTAGTTAGTGCTAAATACGCCGGAAAGTACAATTCGGAATTTCGATACGAGGGATGCAAATTTCAGAACTGGTGGACTTCACGACTCGGCTCGGTCCGGAACCTGGCTGCAAACAAAACGTTGCCGGATAGTTAACATAGACGCAATTCGTCGGAGAACTATACTCAAGGTTTCATGCATCCCCGAGCAAAGCCTCGCCGCAATGACCCTTGCCCGTGCGGAAGTGGCAAGAAATACAAGAAATGCCACGGCGCGGCGGGAAAATGGGGTGGGAGCTCTGAACCGTCGGCCCCGCGCGGGCCGGGGGCGCCGGGGCAGCAATCCGAGGTCACGTCCCCATCGGGGACGGTCACGATCCTAATCTGCATGCTGCTGGCCCTGGCCGTTTTGGCCATCTACTCACAGACCGCCAATTTCGGTTACGTAGCATACGATGACGACCAGTACGTCTACCAGAATCCGTGGGTGAAGGCGGGTCTTACGGCCTCCAACATTGGATGGGCCTTCACCACCTTCTTTTACGCCAACTGGCACCCGCTGACGTGGCTCTCTTACATGCTGGACTTCAACTTGTTCGGCTCGAATCCCGGCGCGCAGCATTTGGTGAACGTGGCGTTCCATCTCGCCTCGACCCTGCTGCTCTTTCTGACGCTGTTTCGCATGACGCGCCAGCCCTGGCGATGCGCTGTGGTAGCGGCGATCTTCGCCGTGCATCCGCTGCATGTCGAATCCGTGGCCTGGATCTCCGAGCGTAAGGATGTTCTGTCCACATTTTTCGAGATGTTCACGCTCTTGCTCTACGTCCGCTATATAGAGAAGCGGAGCGTCAGGAATTATCTTCGCATGGCGGTGGCGTTCGGTCTGAGCTTGCTCGCGAAGCCCATGGCGGTCACGTTTCCGTTCGTCCTTCTGCTTCTGGATTTCTGGCCCCTGCGGCGGCTCGATTGGCCGCTGCAGCCCGCCGCTCTCCGCCGCCTCTTCCTGGAGAAAACGCCGCTCCTGGCCATGGCCGCGGTCACCTCGGTGCTGACTTTCCTCGCGCAGCGCGGCTATGGCGCCGTGGCATCGCTCAGCCACCTTCCATTGGCCGAGCGCGTTGGGAATGCAGCCATCGCCTATGTTGCATACATCGGAAAGACCTTTTGGCCCGTCGATCTCGCCGTCCTCTATCCAGTGCAAAAGCCGGTAATCGGAAACGCGATAATCGCCGTGCTCATCCTGGCGGCTATCACCGGAGCGGCATGGAAATGGGTGAGGCAGCGCCCATACCTCGCCGTCGGGTGGCTCTGGTACCTGGGCATGCTGGTGCCAGTCATTGGATTAGTGCAGGTGGGCACTCAATCGATGGCGGACCGCTACACTTATGCCCCCATGGTGGGCCTGTCGATTGCCATCGTCTGGACGATCGCCGACTTGGTTAAGAATCGGCCCGCGCTGCGCATCGCCGCAGCCGCCGCGACGATCCCAATGCTTGCGGTGCTGGCTGGCGCGGCTTACCAGCAGGCGACCTATTGGAAGAGCAGCCGAACGCTGTTCGAGCATACGCTTGCCATTACCAAGGAAAATCGCATCATCCAAAACAACCTGGGCGTGGTTTTGGCGGACGAAGGCAATTCCGCCGAGGCGGTCAAGTTGTTCGGCGCGGCTCTGGCCATCGCTCCCGATTATGCAGAGGCGCACGGCAACCTGGGGCACGAGCTGCTGAAATCGGGGCAGGCGGATCAGGCACAAGCCAGTCTCACGAAGGCGCTCGATCTCAACCCCAATCTGGTCCGCGCCCAGGCCGATTTGGGAGTGCTGCTGGCGTCGCGTGGCGAGTTCGAGGAAGCGCGCCGCCACCTCGAGCGCTCCTTAGCTCTCGCACCCGGCGACGCTGAAAATGAAAGCAATTTGTGCTTCGTCCTCACACATCTGGCTCGCTTCGACGACGCCATAGCCCACTGCAACACGGCCCTGCTCATCAACCCCGGCATGTCGAACGCGCGATTCAACCTCGACAACGCAAGAGCCGCCCAGAAGCGCCAGGATCATTGATGTCTGATTAGCGATGTCTGATTAGCGATGTCTGATTAGCGATGTCTGATCAGCGATGTCTGATTACGATGTCTGAATAATGATCTCCGCGGAGGGCCCATTCCCGCCATCTCGAAACCTAACTTCCCCCCAGAATGGCGGCGTCCGTTATAATGCCCGCATCCCACGCCATGGATTTCGATCAGCTCACTACGTTTCTGGAAGTGGCCCGACAGGGCAGTTTCTCGCGCGCCGGAGAAAAAGTCTTCCGCTCGCAATCGGCAGTGAGCGCGCAAATCCGCCAGTTGGAGCAGGAGTATGGCGATCGACTACTCGACCGCTCCGGCAAGACGGTGAAGTTGACCCCTGCCGGACAAGTGCTCTATGACTACGCGGAACGGCTGAAGCGCCTGCGTGAGGAGTCACTGACCGCGGTTGCAGATCATAGCGGCACACCCCGAGGCACGCTTCGAGTCGGCGCCAACGAGGCTACCTGCCTGTATGTACTGCCAGAGGTATTTGCGGAATATTACCGGCTCTATCCGCCGGTCCAAATCAATATTTACCGCAACTTCAGCTACAAAATCTCGGAGAAGTTGGAGAACGGGTCCATCGAGGTGGGGTTTCTGACTTTGCCCATCCAGTCGGCCAGCCTGGAAATCCATCCTATCTTCCGCGACAAGCTGATGCTGATGGTGAGCCCCAGAAATCCCCTCGCCAAGCACAAAACCGCGGCCGTCCGCGACATCGTCAAACATCCCGTGCTGCTCCCAAAAACCGGCCACACCCGCAGGCTCATGGACAAGCTGTTCCGGCCCCACCGCGACGAATTGCAAGTGCGAATGGAATTGCCCAGCATCGGCATGATCAAAAGCTTTGTGGCGGCGGACCTGGGAGTGTCGATCATCAGCGCGTCGTTCGCCCGTGATGAAGCGGCAGCCGGCAGGGTCAAGCTGATTGATCTGGAGGATGTCGAGTTGTTTCGGGAACTCGGGATCGCCTACCGCCGCGACCGAACTCTTTCCTGCGCGACAACTGCATTCATCGATCTAGTGCGCAAAGTGGCCACGTCCGCGAAAAAGGCGTGAGCCGCACCAAAATATTGAAGAGGTCGGATTGCAGAAGTTAAAACCGCGTACTGTGGTTTTTCATCTCTGCAATCTAACCTCTGCCCTCTGCAATTCTATTTGTCTAGGCTTTCAACACCGTGCACACCGAGGCGCAGATCGGCCCGCCAATATTGAACGTGGCAGCAACATGGGCCCCTTTCACCTGCAACGGTTCCGGAACCTTGCCGAGCAACTGCCAGGCGCACCATCCCAGCATGGCAACACCGGTTGCGCCAATGGGATGGCCCTTCGCGATCAGACCGCCAGAGGTATTGATACCGCATTCACCATTGACCGCGGCTTTGCCATCGACCCAATACTGAGCCCCTTTGCCGTACGCGGCTTTTCCCAGAACTTCCGTGCCCAGCGCTCCCATGACCGTGAAACAGTCGTGGATCTCGGCGACCTTCACATCCTCCTGCTTGACCCCAGCCATCTGGTAGGCGTTTTGCATTGCCTTGTTCGCACCCGCCGGACGAAGCACATCACGGCCAGCCTTCTTAAGCGGGTCGGTTGCCTGCGCATAGCCGGCAATCTCAACGCAGTCTTGCTTGCTGACACCGAGCTTCGCGAGCCCATCCTCGGTCGCGACGATGAGCGCGGCATAGCCGTCGGTGATCTGGGAACAATCGTAAGTCTTAAGCGGCAGCCCCTCGACGATGTACCGATTGATGCCGCCGATCTGCATAGCTTGCTCGACGGTCAGTTCGACACTGCGCATCTGCGCGTACGGATTGTGACGGGCGTTCGCGTATTCCGTAACCGCGATCTGCGCTAGATGCTCGGCGGGAACCCGGTGGACCTTGAGATAGCACTCCATGACTTCCGCGAACAGGTGCGGGAAGATGTAAACCTTGCCTTCCCGCTCCTCGGGATGGGAGAAATACCCGAGGGCTTGGCCGATGAGCTTTCCATCCATTTTTCCTTCGGCGTCGCGCATCTTCTCGTAGCCGATCGCAATCCCTGTCTCGCCCCATCCGATTTGCAGTTTCTGGATAACCGAAAGAATCGCTTGACCACCGGAGGCGCAGGCATTTTCCACCGCTTCGATCGGCTTGGCAGCAAGTCCCGGAACCTCCGCCACCAGGCCGGCGCACAGCCCTTGCTGGTTGAGGGAAATGTTGCAAACCGCGCCCACCGAGCCCACGTCCAGGATCGAGGGTTCCACTTCGATTTCCGCGCAAGTCTCGGTCACGGCACGGCTAAGAATCTCGGGCACTGTCATAGCCGTGAGCTTCCCGAATTTCGATTGATGATAAGCGGCAATATAAACGCGCTTCATACCCCTCCCATGCTCGTACCTTATAGGATGACCACCCTTTAAAATCCTATCTTTTCACACCTCGGCCAGTCCAGTGGCCGGCGTAACGGTCGAATTCGAATTCACGTCGCAGAAAAAGCGCCACATTTCCGCGCTCGCATTTGGACCCTTGGGGTCTCCGTACTTGCTGGGGTTAGGAGATCCCGGCCAGGCGTGGCCAAATCCCTCGATCAGCCATTTCTCCATCAAACGGCGGCCATCGGCCTCCACGTAAATATGCCGGTGATACGGGTAGCCCTCGGGGACTTTGTCCTTGATGACTTGTTCGGTCAGCACAAATCCGTTCTCCCGGTGCTCGGCCGCGAGACACGCATGGGTCTTGCTCCACTGGGCAATGACCTGATCGGCATTGACCGGACTCACCCGATTATCTGAAGTGCCATGAAATACGATCACCGGCATGCGCCGTCTGTCTTTGGATGCAAGGCCCCTGCGCATGGCTTCAAAGGCGAGTTGCCCTTGCTTCTCCGGATCCGGGCCGCCGTGTTTCATCGCGGCGAATCCTTCCGAGGTGCTGGCGGCGGCTTTAAATTCCGTTCCAGCCACCACCGCAATCCCTGCGAAAATATCCGGATAAGTGGCTGCCAGAATGGAGGCCATCGCTGCCCCAGCCGAGATCCCCGCCACGTAAATTCGATCCGGATCGACGCGGTGAGTGGAGCGAACCTGGTCGACAACCGCTGCAAGAATCGACGGTTCACCAGCACCGCGCGCCTGATGTTTGGGATGAAACCAGTTCCAGCATTTCAGCAGATTGGCGAGGCGTGTTTGTTCTGGATATACCACCAGAAACCCGTTCGCTTCGGCGACCTCATTCAGTCCAGAGATCGCCGCCATATCGTTCGCATCGTGCGTGCAGCCATGCAGCAGCATAACCAGTGGCCACGGGCGTTCCGTTTCCAGCGATCTCTCCAGCGTTCCTGCCACCGTTCCTGGCACCCAGAGCTTGAAATGGCGCGAGCCACCGGCCGCGCGAGCCGCGCCCGGCATCCATTTTCCACCGGCCGATGTTCCACCGACCGAAGTTCCAGTTAGGGATGTCTCGGCAGTCCAATCTGGTTCAGCCATCGTGGCATACTCCTTCCGCTGGATACGCTTCCAGCCCTTAGTTTATGCTGTCCTCTTTTAGGCCGTCGCCGGAAAACCGGAGGCGGGTGTCTCGACGGTCTTCCCCTGGGCTGCTGCGATTGGGCTAAGCATTTGTCACCAATTTGTAAAATTCATGTCACTTTCTAACTCGAGTTACGTCATTAACCTCATAGAGGACTAGAGTTTAGAGATATGATTCGTCAACCAGGCGTGGGGGAAATCGCGGCGACCAGGAATCTGTCTTCATCTGTAGCAGTGTCAGTTGCGGCAGCAACCATGGAATCGGTTCCGGCCAATTCGGAACGGATCCTGGTGATCGAGGACGACCGGGCGGTGCAAAAAGCTCTCAAGCGATTATTTGAAGCCGAAAGCTTCGCAGTGGACATCGCAGACAACGGCGCGGTTGGCTTGGAGATGTTCCGGGCGGCACCGCCAGCCGTGCTGGTGCTTGACTTGAGCCTGCCGGGAATACCGGGTCAGGACGTGTGCCGGGAAATCAGCCAAGCCGCGCCTTCGTTGCCGATCGTCGTTCTCAGTGCACGGACGGAAGTAATGGACAAGGTGCTGTTGCTGGAACTGGGCGCGCACGACTACGTGACCAAGCCCTTCAGTCCGCGCGAACTGCTGGCGCGAGTTCGGACGGCGATGCGCCGCTCGACGCGCACTCCGCTGACCGAGACGTTCACATTTGACGACGTAAAGATCGACTTCACGAAGATGGAATTATGGCGGAACGGCAGCTTGGTTCCGCTCACTTCGCAAGAGTTCAAGGTGCTGAGGTTCATGATCCAGCACGCCGAGCGCGTGCTCTCGCGCGCCGAGCTTCTGAACCATGTCTGGGGATACCGGAATTATCCCAGCACGCGAACGGTGGATAATCACATCCTGCGGCTGCGCCAGAAGCTGGAAAAGAATCCCGCGAACCCTTTGCACTTTCGCACGGTACACAGCACAGGTTACAAGTTCGTGCCGTAGCGTTCGCCCTCAAGGGATGCACTAATTCCGTTGTAGAAGCAAGGCGGCAGGTCCGTAAGGGGAGATCGAGGGAAAACCATGGGCGGAATCCGGCTGCGGACCAAATTCCTCCTCTCCATGGTCGTAGTATCCGCGGCCTTGACCTTCACGACACTTTTGGTAGTGCGGCGCACCGTGCAGCAGGAAGTGCGCCTCGGCTTGCAGCGCGACCTCGAGAATTCGGTTTCCGCCTTCCGTAATTTTCAGAAGCAGAGAGAAGCTACGCTGGAGCGTTCGGCGGCGCTCCTGGCCTACCTGCCGAATGTGCGGGCGCTGATGACCACACACGACGCCGCAACCATTCAGGACGCATCGCGTAACCTCTGGCAACTCGCGGGCAGCGATCTGCTGCTGCTGGCCGATTCTTCCGGCAAGGTCATGGCGCTCCAGGCCGCGCCCCAAGAGATTACGCTTCTCGAGGGCCAGGATTTCTTTTCGAAGGTCCTGTCGCACGAAGAAACGCGGCACTGGTGGTACGTCGACGGACACCTCTACGAGGTTTTCCTCCAGAATATTTATTTTGGCCCCGCGAGCGAACACCGGGTGTTGGGATATCTGCTGCTGGGTTACGAAATCGACGATCGCGTTGCCCGCGACCTGAGCCGCGTAGCCGCAAGCGAAGTGGCGTTTCGCTACGAAGGCGCGATCATTCGCAGTACCCTGAAGCCGGTGCAGGAATCCGAATTGCTGCGCGTGCCCCACAGAACGGCCGCGGGTGGCCCTCCCCAAGGGGATCAGATCCGGCTCGGCGACGAACGTTTTCTCGCCACCGCCGTGGATTTGCCCAATCCCGGCGAACTAGGGCTGAGTCTTTGGGTGTTGAAGTCGTTCGATCAGGCGACTGCGTTCCTGAGCAGCCTGAACGAATTGCTGCTGGCGCTCGGCCTGACCGCGGTACTGGCAGGCAGCCTGCTCGTTTTTCTGATCTCTCACACCTTCACCCGCCCGCTCGACAATCTGGTGGCGGGAGTGCGCGCGCTGGAGCGTGGCGAATTTGCGTTCCCGCTGCCCGTACAGGGCGGAGACGAAGTAGCCGAAGTCACCGGGGCCTTCGATCGGATGAGAAAGAATCTCCAGAAAACTCAACGAGAGTTGCTCGATGCCGAACGGCTGGCCACCATCGGCCGCATGGCGAGTTCAATTTCCCACGATTTGCGGCATTCCCTGGCGGCGGTCCTGGCCAATGCGGAATTTCTTTGTGAGAGCAACCTGACCCCGGAGCAGCGCGAGGATCTTTACGCCGAGATAGGAATTGCGGTCAACCAGATGACGGAGTTGATCGACTCGCTGCTGGAATTTTCGCGCACACGAGAATCGCTGCGTCCCTCCTACGGCGACGTGCGTTCGGCAGTGGATCGAGCGGTGCAGGGCGTGAGAGCGCATCCGGAATTTCAGCGCATCGGGATTCGGATCGTCGGGAACGGATCGACCGAAGGCTGGTTTGATTTCAGGAAACTGGAGCGCGCCTTGCTGAATCTGTTGCTCAACGCGTGCGAGGCGGTCCCGGCGAAATCCGGAAAAATCGAGATTGCGCTGCAGCGCAAGGGTGACAGTCTGGAAATTCGCATCGAGGATAACGGTCCCGGAATTGCGGAGGCGGTGCGCGACCGGTTATTCGAGCCGTTTGTCAGCCACGGCAAGGAAAATGGAACCGGAATGGGATTGACGGTAGTACAAAAGATTTTGCAGGACCACGGTGGAGAAGTCGCGGTAGAGCGGACGTCGTCTTCCGGAACGACATTCCTGATCAATATTCCATTGAACCCCTCGGAAAAACATACTTTGGTGGCCCGGCAGGCTACATAACAGGCCGCGGAAAAACTCGATGTTGCCTTGCTTTTGGGTGGCGCAGCGGTTTACCGCTGTGAAAAGTGGCTTATTTTCAGACGCGGCTTTAAGCCGCTGAGGTGAGACAGCGCTGCGGAAGATACTTTTCCCGCAGCCTGCCAAGTTCCAGGCACGGCAGGAGGCGACATGACCCTATGCATCTGTAAGCTGCGCAGGTTTCAAGTTTTGCGATGGGTGACGCTGGGGAGTCTGATGGCGTGGTGTGCATTCGGAGTCGCGCAGGAAGCGTCAAATCGGACCGAGCCGCCAACTCCGGAACCATTGAGCGATTCGGTGCGCGAGTTGCGCCAGCAGGTACTGGAGATGCAGGCAGCAGTGGCCGCGATGCGGTCCGATTGGCAGCGGGCGCGCGCGGAAACTGCGGAATTGCGCAGGGAATTGGACGAGATCCGCGCTGGAACAGAACCGCAGAGCGCGTCATTGAAAAACGCGGTGGTTCAGAACGCCTCTCAGAACGTCTCTCAGAACAACGCGCCGCAAGATGAGCAACCAGATCAAAAGCTAGATCAACAGGAAGAGCGCAAAAAAAGCGAGCATGGGGCCAGCCTGGAAGAGGAATACCAGTTGCTGAGCGGGAAAGTGGACGATCAGTATCAGACGAAAGTGGAAAGCGCATCGAAGTACCGGTTGCGGGTGTCGGGCATCGTTTTGATGAACCTGGTGAGCAATCAAGGCGTGGTGGATAACATCGATCTTCCGACTCTGGCGTATGCAAGACCGGCAGGCGATTCGGGCGGAAGTTTCGGGGCAACTCTGCGTCAGTCGGAGATCGGATTCGAGGCTTTCGGACCCAGTGTGGCGGGCGCGAAGACCCGAGCCGACCTGCAATTGGATTTAGCCGGCGGGTTTCCCTCAGTTCCGAACGGAGTTAACTCCGGACTGATGCGGTTACGGACCGCCACGATGCGCATCGACTGGGCAACAACATCGGTCGTGGTGGGGCAGGATGAGATTTTCTTTTCGCCGAACTCGCCGACGTCGTTCGCTACGCTGGCGATTCCCGCGCTCTCCTCCGCGGGCAACCTGTGGGGCTGGGCTCCACAAGTACGTGTGGAACACAGAGTGGCTGTCGGAGACGATTCGAACCTGATATTTCAGGGAGGGATTCTCGATCCGGTATGCGGCGAAACACCTGGCACGGCATCGTCGGGCACAAGTTACTACCGCCAGGCAGGGCCTGGAGAGGCGTCGCGCCAGCCGGCGTTTGGTGCGCGCGCCGCTTGGACCCGCACTATCTTCGGACAGCCGTTGCGGGTGGGGGTGGGAGGGTTCTACAGCCGGCAGGATTACGGCTTCAGCCGAGCCGTGAATGGCTGGGCCGGAATGACAGACGTCGAACTGCCGCTGAACCGGAAGTTCTCTTTAAGCGGAGAATTGTATCGCGGAAAGGCCCTGGGCGGACTGTACGGCGGCATCGCGCGCAGCGTGCTGTTCAGCGGCGATCCGACGATAGCCAGCACGGAGGTGCGTGGCTTGAATTCGGTTGGCGGATGGGCCCAACTGAAATATCGCCCCGCGAGTAAGTGGGAACTTAACGCAGCATTTGGGATGGATAACCCATACGCCAGCGACCTGAAATACTTTCCGTACTCACAGGCGTATGGAGATGCGACGCTGGCGAAAAATCAGGGAAGCTTCGTGAACATGATTTACCGCCCCCGATCGGACCTGTTGTTTTCTGCAGAGTATCGGCATCTCACGACCTACACGATTACCGAGGGCGGCAATAACGCCGGTCAGCTTAACCTGATGATGGGAGTTCTTTTTTAAGCACGTCGATTCTAAGCGCCTGGATAAAATTGGAATCGCTCTAATGAAGATAGCGTGAGCCACCGGCAGCGAGTTACTAACCATGAGGCCTCGACAAATCATTCGGATCCTGATCTGTTCTGCCGCGGTATGGGCCTGCGTAGTATGGACCGGCGCCGGATGGCAGCCGCAGGCAACGGCGCAAGCGACGCAAGGGACGACAACGACGGTGCATGGTCGCGTCGAGGTGACCGGTGCGGAACCCGCGGGAAAAACCCGGCATGGTGAGATTCCCGTAACCGTGGTGTGGTTGACTCCAATGACGGGAGCGGGAGGCGAAATAACTGGGGCGGCGTCCGCTCCGCTGGCCGCTCTGACGCAAAACTTGCAATTGATCCAGAAGAATAAAAGCTTTGAGCCGCACATTCTCGTGGTTCCGGCGGGAGCGGTAGTTGAATTTCCCAATCACGATCCTTTTTTTCACAATGTTTTTTCCCTCTTTGAAGGCAAGCGTTTTGACCTTGGCCTGTACGAAGCAGGCACATCCAGAAAGCTGCGGTTTGACCGGCCCGGAATCAGCTACATTTTCTGCAATATTCATCCTGAGATGAGCGCGGTCGTCATAACCGTAGCCGCCCCCTTCTACGCCATTTCAAATGCAGACGGACAACTTACGCTGGCTGGCGTTCCATACGGACGTTACATGCTGCACGTCTGGAGCGAAGGCATGGGGCCGGAAACTAAAGAGCCGCTCGCCAGGGGGATCACGATTGCCGCGAATTCTTCCTCTCTGGGAATAGTTCGCGTTCCAAAAGCAAATGGGCAGCATATGGCTCATAAGAACATGTATGGCCGCGATTACGACGAGCCAACGCCCAATAACTCTGTTTACGCTCCACAACGGTAGTGTTCTATCGCCTTGGATGGATCCTATTACTCGCGCAAAGGCCGCCGAGGGCGGCCCTAGCGGAGTTAGTTGTCTTATTTGTGGTTCTTACAGGTTGTTAGTCTTTCGGTACAATCACACCGAACGTCCCAGCCAGATTGTTATACGGACCGGCAGTAAAGAAGAGTTGGTCAGTCCGGCCATTGCTGGCTGTCCCTCCGCCGAACTCGATTCCCCAGAGCTGGTTGATGACGATATCCTTGCCATTCGTGTCTTTGACCGTGCCCACAAACTGGCCGCTTTCAAGATTAAAGGCATTGATGGCCCCGCTGTTCGTATTGTTAGAGACCAACAGGGTGTTGCTCAGCTTGCCGAAGTTCTTCGGCGCCACGGCGAAACCCCAGGGTTGGTCCAACGGCTTGCCCTGCGCGAGTGTTCTCACAAACGTTCCGTCTTCCTGGAAGATGTCGATGTAGCCGCCCGGCGCTTCGTCCACCTGAGCAAACGCTACATAGACCAATCCACCGATGTCCTGAATGCCGAACGGCGCGTAGCCCGCCGGCAGAGTGCTATCGGTAAACGAATTGACGAGGTTAAAGCTCGCGTCGTACACCTCGACTACGTTCTTGGCAAGGTTGGCGGCATAAAGCAGATTGCCCGAGGGCCTGTTGGTGACGGCGAGACCGGTGTAGTTCGCACCGGGGGCCGAGTTATTCACCGCGATGATCGCATCGTTGGGATTGGACTGCGGAGCCCATCCGCTGATGGTCCCATCCAAAGTCGCGAACAGAAAGTCCGCCTTCCATCCCTGCACCTGAAAGTCTGACGTTGAACCGTTGAACACAATTCCAGTCGGCTGGCCCGGGCCAGCGCCTGAGGCCGATGGAATCAGGACTTCCAGACTCTTCTTGACTCCCTGCCCGTCGTAGAGTGTCGACCATCCCGAGCCTTGGTCGCTCACCCAGAAGGGGCCGCCGGCGCTGCGCGCCAGTCCCCAGCCGTTCACCTGCAGCGGATCCATGAACCTGGCTGTTTTTGCCTGATTGGAATCCAGATTTGTGAGTTGATACTGTGCCAGGGCGGCGCTCGAAATGAGCATGACCGCGATCCCGAGCCAAATTGCGAAAGCAATGCGACGCTGCATAAACAAAATCCTCCTTAGGATTGTGCGAGCTGGCAGAGCAGCGATTGCTCAGTCCTGCTGGCAATCGAATACTAGTTCTGTCGCTTCAGGAGGGTTGTCAACACGGTGTCACCAGTTTGCACAATTCTTGTTAATGGTTCACAGCCCTCGAATCATCCGTTCGAACCATCCGCGATATTGGAGAAAATCGAAATCGTCACTTCTGATCGGCAGCACGTTCGTCTAAAGTAGAACTGGATGAAATACACAATATGCATCGTGTTCTTGCTGTTCAGTCTTTGCGGGATGGTTGGCGAGATGGATGCGCAGAGCAACACGAGCCTACCCATGTTTGACATCACTGCTGCGGAGCGGTTCGCCAATCTTGCGCTCGCGTGCGTCCACAAGGAATATCCGAATAAAATTAGTCACTCTCTGAATAGCGATGCGGATGTAGCTCCGCCGCGCAAACTGACGCCCGCGTTCTACGGCTGCTACGACTGGCACTCTTCGGTGCATGGACACTGGCTGCTGGTGCGTCTGCTCAGGACTTTTCCCGATGCCGCCTTCGCGCCGTCGGCCCGCCAGGCTCTGCTGCAAAGCCTGACCCCGGATAACATCGCGCAGGAAGCAGCGTATCTGCGGGCCGACGGACGCGCCACTTTTGAACGTCCCTACGGATTGGCATGGCTGCTGCAACTTGTCGCGGAGTTGCGCGACTGGGACGATCCGGAAGCGCGCGAACTGGCCGCGAACTTGCGTCCGCTCGAAGAGGCCGCGCGGGGAAGGCTCGAGGACTGGTTTCCCAAGCTCTCCTATCCCGTGCGAATCGGGGAGCATGCGCAGACCGCGTTTGCTCTCGGCTTGATGCTCGACTATGCGCGCGCCACCGGAAACACGAAATTTGCCGATCTGCTGGTTTTGAAAGCGAGGCAGTTTTATCTCGGCGACAAGGATTGCCCACTGGCATATGAGCCCTCCGGTGAGGACTTTCTCTCGCCATGTCTCGGAGAAGCCGACCTGATGCGACGTGTGCTGTCCGTTAACGAATTTGCGCGCTGGCTCCAGGCCTTTCTGCCGCAGATCTCGCCGCGGAAAGAAGGCACCTGGTTAGAGCCAGTCGTGTCGCCCGATCCCAGCGATCCTAAGTTGGCGCATTTGGACGGACTCAATCTGAGTCGTGCATGGATGTTGAATGGTATCGCTTCGGGCCTGCCCAAAACTGATAAGCGCCTGCCGGCGATCACGGCGGCTGCCGAGAAGCATACACGCGCCGGGCTGGCGGCGGTGACTGGCAAGCATTACGAAGGGGGTCATTGGCTGGGGAGCTTTGCCGTTTATCTAGTCACCCGGCGAGGCATTCAAAAAACGTGAGACTACTGCCTGACCTGTCCCTGGCCAATCACTTCATACTTGGTGGAAGTTAATTCGGCCAATGCAAAGGGTCCGCGGCAGTGCAGCTTTTGCGTACTCACACCCATCTCGGCTCCGAAACCGAATTCCCCTCCATCGGAAAAACGGGTCGAAGCATTCCAATACACTGCGGCGGAATCGATCTGGCGCAAAAAGCGCTGGGCGTGCTCCTCGTTGTCCGTAACGATGGCTTCGGAATGCTTTGTCGAAAAGCGATTGATGTGCGCGATGGCTTCGTCCACTCCCGAGACAACCCGGATCGCCATGCATAGCCGCAGATACTCCTCTCCCCAATCGGCACCCATCGCGGCCACAACATTCATTCCCGCCGCGATCCGAAGAGTGGTTTCATCGCCGCGAACTTCCACACCATGGTCAATCAGTTTTCTTACAATTCTGGGGATATATTCCGCGGCAATCTGCTCGTGCACCAGCAGTTTTTCTGCCGAGTTGCATACCGATGGCCGCTGGGTCTTGGCATTGATCACGATGCGGTCGGCCATCTCCAGATCAGCCGAGTCATCCACGAAGATGTGGCAATTTCCGGCGCCGGTTTCGATCACTGGAACAGTCGCATTTTCGGTTACGTAAGAAATCAATTCCGGGCCGCCGCGCGGAATCACTACATCGATCAACCCGCGCGCCTTGACGAGTTCCTGCACAGTGTCGCGGGTACTCGCATCCAGCAGTTCGACCGCCCCCTCGGGCACACCCGCCACCTGAGTCAGGATTTCCACCAGCCGCCGATTGCTGTAAGCCGCCTCTTTGCCTCCACGCAGCACGACGGCATTGCCGGTTTTAAAAGTGAGCGCGACGGTGTCAACGGTGACGTTGGGCCGCGATTCGTAAATAACGCCCACGACCCCAAGCGGCACCCGGATCTTACGGATCCGAAGTCCATTCGGCCGCACCCATTCCGCCAAGGTCTCGAACGTCGGATCGGGGAGCTTGGCCACATCGCGCACGCCTTCAGACATCAAGCGGATGCGGCCTGCATCCAGCAGAAGACGATCGCGCATGCCGCCGGCGAGGCCCGAAGATTCAAGATCTTTGCGATTGGCTTCAATAATGTCTTCGGCATTCGTTTCGAGGGAGTCAGCCATCACCATGAGGATGGCGTTCTTCTGAGCAGTGGAAAGCTGGGCCAGCCGCGACGAAGCCGCGCGAGCGCGCAGCAGCTTTTCACGTGTGGGGAGCGAGGTGGCTGCTGTGCTCGTCATCATTATGACCTAACGCGTGAACCAACTCGTGAACTAACTTGCCTTCATAAAGCCCCACGCAGCGGTGGGAAGTAAGTGCCAATCTTACGTTCCAGCGCCCAGGAAATCGCGTGAGCATGCCGCCCGTTCACAATGGCAACGTTGACTCCAGCCGCGCTCGCCACCTTGGCGGCGCGCAGCTTTGAGCGCATTCCTCCCGTGCCCAGTTTGCTTTGGCCGTCGCACACCGCCTCCATTTCCGGAGTAAGCTTGCGCACGGTGCGCAGCAGGCGCGGACGGTTGCCGCTCGGGAAATAAAAACCATCGACATCGGTCAGAAGGAGCAGCCAGTCAGCTTTGACAGCCCGGGCCAGCAGTGCGCTGAGTTCGTCGTTGTCGCCAAAAGCGCCTGACAATTCCCGGACCGACACCGTGTCATTCTCATTGACCACCGGAACGACCCCCAGATTCAGCAATTCGTGGAGCGCGTTCTGCAGGTTTCGGTAACGGACCGCCGAAGTGAAGTCATCGCTCGAGAGCAGCAGCTGTGACACCACTTTCTTGCCAAAGAAAAGCTGTTGATAAGTATGCATCAGCGCGCTCTGGCCCACGGCAGCGCATGCCTGCATCAAGGGCACACTCGTCGGTCTTGTGGTCAGCCCGAGATTGGCCATGCCCGAGGCGATGGCCCCGGAAGTAACGATCAGGTATTCGTGCCGCGAAAGGTCGAGTTGATCGACCAGCGTTCGCATGCCGCAGGTATCGATACGCCCACGCGGCGCGATCAGGCTGGTGCCGACTTTGACGACAAGGCGCATGAATACAGTTAATCTAACAAGTCCGGAGAGGTTTGGGCAGTGCGAGAAGCGGAGCCTGCAGCCCAGAAAATTTAGAGCGCGGGAGCGGCCGGTCAAATCGCGGCATTTCGTAAATCTCGCCGTCTAAAGCAAGGATGTACAATGACTGCCGATAGCAAGAGTCAATGCGTTGGATTTGCGAAAGGATAAGGATTGAATGCGTCGTCTCATCGAGGCCTTCTTCGTTCTCACCGTGATGGGCTGTGTTTTTGCTAATGCTCAGTCCAAATTGCCCAACACGTCGGTGCGTCCAGTGACGGAAGACTACTTCGGCACCAAAGTGTCGGATCCCTACCGTTGGCTGGAAAATACAAACGATCCGGAAGTTGTGGCCTGGATGAAGGCTCAGAATGATTACACACGCGCAATATTGGCAAGTATCCCCGGCCGCGATCGGTTGCGGGATCGCATTAAAGCGCTGGACAACGCCGGCAACGTGGTCTCGGAACTGCAGGTGTGGGGCGGGCGTTATTTCTACCTCAAGACGGAACCGGGCTCGGACAATCGCAAGCTCTACGTGCGCGACAACGTCACCGCAGCAGAACGGCTGCTCGTAGATCCCGAGAAACTGACCACCGCGGATGGCAGGCATTTTTCCATTGATTACTTTCAGCCTTCTCTGGACGGGAAGTATGTCGCTTATGGCATTTCTCCCGGCGGGTCGGAAGAAAGCATAATGCACGTACTGGAGAGCGCGACCGGCAAGGCGTTGACCGACGCGATTGATCGCGCCCAGTTCGGATCGCCCACCTGGCTGCCCGATGGTTCGTTTTTCTACACTCGCACCCAGAACCTGCCGCCGGATGCTCCGCCTACCGCAAAATTCCAAAAAATGCGCGCCTACCATCACATCCTGGGCGCCGATCCGGACAAAGAAGAGGCTATTTTTGGATACGGAGTATCGCCCAATGTGAAGGTGACGGAAGATGATTTTCCTGCGCTTGTCTTCTCGCCCGGTGCTCCCAAGTTTATTCTGGGGCTGGTAATTCACGGCGTTCAACGCGAGTTTGACGTTTACGCCACCGCATTCCGGAAAGACGTCAGCGCGCAGACGGCATGGAAAAAAGCCGCCGACCAGGCGGATGCGGTTACCGGTTTCGATCTGCACGAAAACAGCCTTTTCCTTCTTTCCCACCAGGGCGCTTCCCGCTTTAAGGTCTTGCAAACGAGTCTGGAGAATCCTGACCTGGCCCACGCCACGACAATTGTCCCCGCGAGCGAAGTTGTGGTTACCACCATCTCCGCCGCCGCCGATGCGCTGTACATCCGGGATCTGGACGGGGGTATTGGACGGCTGCGCCGGTTGCCTTACAGCAGCTCAACCATCCAGCCAGTGAAGCTTCCCTTTGACGGTGCCATACAAGCGCTCGTCACGAATCCCATCGACCCGGGAGCGTGGCTGGAACTGACCTCGTGGACAAAATCGCCTTTGTGGTACGCGCTGAGTGGGAGTTCCAACAAGTTGACGGACACTGCTCTCGTGCCGCCGTCGCCCGTGGACTATTCTCAAGTCGAATCGGAAGAGGTAAAGGCGAAGAGCGCGGACGGGACACTGGTGCCGCTCTCCATTGTTCACAAACGTGGGATGGCGCTCGATGGATCGCATCCCACATGGCTGGAAGGCTATGGCGCCTACGGGATTGTGATTGATCCGGCGTTCCGCCCAACCTTTCTCGCGTTTTTTGAACGTGGCGGAGTATTCGCGGTGGCTCATGTCCGCGGAGGCGGGGAATATGGCGAGGACTGGCATATCGGCGGTCAAAAGCTGACCAAGCAACATACTATCGACGACATGCTCGCGGGAGCCGAGTATCTGATCGAGCACAAGTACACTTCACCCGCTCACCTTGCCGGCGAAGGCACCAGCGCGGGAGGAATTACCATTGGCGGCGCCATTACACAGCGTCCCGACCTGTTCAGCGCAGCGTTGATTCGGGTAGGCGATTCGGACTCCATGCGTTCCGAACTGATGGCCAGCGGTCCAGCCAACATTCCGGAGTTTGGCACGGTCAAGGAGCCGGATGGCTTCAAAGCGCTGTATGCCATGGACGCCTATCAACACGTAAAACCGAACACTCCGTTTCCCGCGGTGCTGCTTACCACGGGTGTGAATGATCCTCGTGTGGCCCCCTGGCAGGCTGCCAAGATGGCTGCCCGGTTGCAGGCCTCGACCAGCAGTGGCAAGCCGGTGCTGTTACGCGTCGACTACGATGCCGGACACGGAATGGGATCCACCAAGTCCCAGCACGACGAAGAACTGGCGGATGAAGTGGCCTTTCTGTTCTGGCAACTCGGAGTGCCGGAATTTCAGCCGGCGCAAACTCACAAGTGAGTTCGCTGGCCGCATCTGCGTACTACGCCGGGCTTCAGTAGTGGATCAGTTTGAATTTGTTTTGAAAGGGCACGGCTTCAGCCGTGCCGTAACTGCCGCAAAATCAATAGCGGCTTTACGGTTTGCTGAAAAACTCGATGTCGCCCTTGATTTTGGGTGGCGCGGCGCCGGGGTCCCCAGCACGCGTGGTTTTGGCGTGATGGGGTGGAGCGGTTCACCGCTGCGATAGCTGCTATTGTTTTGAATACGGCTTTGGCCGCTGAGGGACCGGCTCTCGCTCGCAAAACGACCTTTTCCGCAAATTCTTTAGCCGCTGGGGGAATGTATCCTTCAACCTGGGCTTCGCTGAGATGGAGTCCCTGCAGATGTTGTATGTAGCCGAGAGGCTTCTATTGCAGGCATGCGCATCAGAAGCGCCTGCGCGGCAGCGTGGTCTCCAGGACGCGCAAAAAAATACCCTTGCGCGAGTTCGCAGTCCATCTGTTGCAGCAAGCTGACTTGCCTCGCTGTTTCAGCTCCTTCGGCGACCACATTGAGTCCAAGGTTGTGAGCCAGGATAATAATGATGCGCACGATCTCGCTGCTTTCGCTATCCGTGTCTATCTTGGAAATGAAGGTACGATCGATTTTCAGGGTGTCCACGGAGAATTCCTGCAATCGACTCAGTGAAGAATACCCCGTCCCGAAATCGTCAATACTTATGTGAACTCCCAAGGCCCTCAGTTCCGAGAGAACCATGCTCGATCGCTGCGGGTCTGCCATCGCGATGGTTTCCGTGATCTCCACGTCAATGTTTCCGGGATCGATACCAACCTCGGCCAGAATGCTTCCCATTTGGGCCGCCAGATCCGCCTGCGCAAACTCTTTTGGGCTGACGTTCACGCTCATTGTCAGCGGCGGATCGCAAGGAAATTGCGCGTGCCATGCGCGCAGTTGCAGGCAGGCTTCGCGCAATAACAGACGGTTCATGGGCACTATGATCCCGGTCTCGTCCGCAATCTGGATGAACTGGGCGGGCAACAGCAGCCCTTCCGGCCGCTGCCATCGGGTGAGTGCTTCGAATCCCGTAATCTTTCCGCTCTGCAACGAGACAATGGGCTGATAGTGAACCCGAAATTCATCCAACTCCAGTGCGCGGCGCAGGTCTGTTTCAACCCGCAGTCTCTTGACCGCGGAGGTGTGCATCACGTTGTTAAAGACCTGACAGCGGGCTTTCCCTTCCCGCTTGGCCTGGTACATGGCGATCTCGGCGTCGCGTACCAAATCTTCCGAATTGGTGTAGGAGGTCGCACAGAAGGCAATGCCGATGCTGGCGCCCGTCACCACCTCTTGTTTTCCTACATCGAAGGGAATCGCCAACCGCTCCTGGATGCGCTCCGCTACACGAACGGCATCGCCGCAATCCCGGATGCCCTCCACTAGAACGGTGAATTCGTCGCCGCCCAGTCTCGCTAAACTCGCCTCGTTCGCAACCGGGGCGGTACCTCGCGTCACAACGGAACGTGAAATCGTATCGACGCCCCGAATCGAAGCAGCCAGCCGGCGGGCAATCTGGATCAGCAGAGCGTCTCCTGCGGCAAGGCCCAGGCTGTCATTAACCACCTTGAATTCATCAAGGTCAATGAACAGCACTGCGAACTTATAGCTGCTATGTCTCTGCGAAAGCGCAAGCACATGGCGCACGCGGTCTAGAAACAGAGCGCGATTGGGCAAGTCGGTCAGAGCGTCATGCAACGTATTATGCGCGATTATCTCTTCCGCCCTCTTTCGCTCCGTGACATCGCGATTGACTATAACAAGTTTCTCGACCTGGCCCTCTTCATTTGGGATCGCCGTGGCGATTGATTCCAGCAATCGCCACGTTCCATCTTTGTGGCGCATGCGGTATTCGAGCCGCTTTCCTCGCCCCGTGCGTCGCGCCGTCTCGGCTGCTTCTAGAACCCGCTGCTGATCCTCGGGATGGATCTGCTCAACTGCAGAAGTATCCCTCAATTCCTCGGGTGAATACCCAAGCACCTTTTGGTACGCGGGGCTGTTATAGAGCCTGTTCCCCGCGCTATCGATCACCGCGATCATGTCGCCTGCGTTCTCGGTGATGACTTCAAAAAGCTGATTGCGCTGGCTCAGTTCACGACGGACTCGTTGCAGTTGGAGTTGCTGATAAATCGTGTAAACGTCGAACAAAAGCACAAGGCATGCCAGCCCGCGCACCCACTCCTTGAGATCGAACCAATCCGAGTTCTCTAGCAAATGGGGGCCGGAAAAGGTCAGAGACACGATGCCCGCCGTCAACACCAGCGTGACGGTGACCGCGAATCCCCACAGCCACCACTCGCGCGCTTCGACCTGCCCTATCGGTCTCGTGCGGCATCGATTGTTTTCTTCTTTATGCAAAGCGGCCCGACGCAATACAGACTTAGAGTCACCAGTGTGATAACTATGGAGGGAAAGTAAAAGTTACGAAAGGTAAACGCAACAGTTACGTGCCGACTATCTACCGCAACACCTTTTTGTGTTCCCGGCGTCCACTAACCGAACTTGAGAACTTAAGCACCTTTTTGCACTTTGATTATCAGGCGGCCGCACACTCGAAACTAAACGATAACTGGCCTTTAGTAATAAAAACACTGCGATCCGGATCACGGTGCTATGGCAGGCCGCGATCGCCTCCAGCATCCAGGCTATTCGCGCGCAGAAACGTCATCGTCGCCGACAAACTCACCATGTCCTCGCGTTTGTTGTTGTATAGCTTTCCTCCATCCGGTGCGGTCACCATTCCTGCTCAAATGAGAGGCGTATTGCGATTCAACCGCGAATGATCGCGGACTTCCTTCAACACCGCCATGATCTTCACGTATTGCAGGAAGCCCTTGGCAATCTGCTTTCCTTCGGGATTGTGCGAACGGGCAGTTCCGCACATCTATCGTTAACTGGCTCAAGGCCGAACCCCAATGAATATCCAGTTTGACCGTATATCATGGATGTGCCGATCACCGAACTCGTTTCATTGCTCTCAGAACTACTGGAAACGACGTGGATCTTCCATGGTAATGCCAAGCTTGAAGACTGGCCATGATGACCCTCGCCGCCGATTCTGGTTGGCGATGTCGGGGTTTGTCATGGCGCTTGCGCTGCTGCCCTTTTCCTACAAAGTCGAACGTCGCCTGGAGACGGCTGTTCACATCAAGGATGGAGAATCCGAAAAAGTTGACATGGAACTGGCGCAGCGTTTCCAGTCTCCATACGCCCACCGCCTGGTTCTAGTGATCACCGGTATTCCCGATCCGGATTCAGCCAAAGGCGCAGATGCATTGGGCTTCTTAAGCAGTTCATTGCGTAGTGTGCCAGGAGTGTCAGGTGCCGTATCGAGTCTGGATTGGCCAGATCCTCTGTTCACTGGGAACAATGGCGGCGCCTTGATCATCGTCGGATTGGACCCGCACGATGAAGCTGTCGAGGCGTTGGTGCCTAAACTGAGGGCAAGAGCAGACTGGATGGAAGGTCAGCTTAGGTCGCAATACCCCAATGTCAAACTGGAGATTACGGGTGAAACGCCACTGAACTTCGATCTTCGCAAGGTCAGTGCAGATGACGTCAACCATGCCGAGGAACGAGCGATGCCGGTAACTCTCGTGCTGCTGTTGCTGGCTTTCGGCAGTCTTGTGGCCGCGCTGTTGCCGCTGGGGGTTGGGGTACTCTCAATCTCGATGGCGATGGGTGCGGCTGCGTTACTCTCGCATTATCTGCAGCTGTCGATTCTGGTTCAGAATCTGGCGACCATGCTCGGCCTTGGCTTGGGCATCGACTATGCATTGCTGATGGTGAGCCGGTTTCGCGAAGCATTGGCCGAGGGATATGACCCCGGCTCTGCTGCCGATATTGCTGCCGGGCAAGCGGGGCGGACGCTGATAATCTCCGCCACGACAGTTGCAATTGGATTTTCAGCGCTGCTGACTGTGCCCATCAGCGAACTGCGCTCCATCGGGATAGCTGGCCTGCTGGTAACCGCTTTGAGTGTCATGCTGTGTACATTCATTCTGCCTTGGGTGCTTGGTCTGCTCGGGCATCGCATCAATGCCGCCAGGGTGCGTCTTCCCGCCAGACGAGTCGAAACGCGGCAGAGCCTATGCGCGGCGAGTGAGCGGTGGGTGCGGTGGGGCACTATCATAACCCGCCGGCCCTGGACAGCTCTGCTTGTCGCCGGGATTCCCCTATTGATCCTTGCATCCCAGGCACGGAAAATCTCTCCCGGGGTTCCTGACCATGACTGGCTCCCGGCCGCGGCCGAGTCGGTGCAAGCGCTGCACACGCTTCAAGCCATGGGGCGGTCGGGTATTGTGCAGTCTCTCCGAGTGGTCCTGGAGTTACCGCCGCAGTCTCCGCCCCTCTCGCCCGCTGGCTGGCTTGCCGTCAGTCACTTGACCGAGCGCTTCCAAAGCGATCCTAGAGCTGAAGAGGTCCTGTCTCTTCCCACCCTCACTGGAATGTCCGACACTGCGGAAGCTGTCGACGATGTCCCCGAGCCAATCCGCAAGAGTTTTCTTAGCAGCGATGGCCAAGCTACGTTAATTGAGTTGCTGCCCACCGCCACGCTTTCGCCCAACGAACAGGTACGATGGGTACGAGACGTTCGATCCTCCGATGTCGCGGCGATAGCCGGCGTGCCCGGCGCCGTGCTGCGCGTCGGCGGCGTTCCCGCACTCGAAGCAGATTATGATTCGGTAGTAAGAGTGCGGTTGCCGAAGGTAGTCCTTGGCGTCGTATTGGGGAGCTTGCTGGCGCTCTCGATCGGACTACGTTCTCTATTTGCGGCGGTCAAAGCAGTTCTGCTCAATCTCCTCTCCGTTGGAGCTTCATTCGGTGCGTTAGTTGTCGTTTTTCAACAAGGCCACGGCAGCAAACTCTTTGGGCTCGACGGACCGACCGGCAGCGTATACCCGATCGTGCCAATTCTCTCGTTCGCCATCGTCTTCGGATTGAGCATGGACTATGAGGTCTTCCTGGTCACCCGCGTCCTTGAAGAACGGCGCCGTGGTCTATCCGAGAAAGCGGCGGTGATCGAGGGCCTGGCGCGGACGGCCGGACTCATCACCAGCGCCGCGGCAATTATGATTGCCGTCTTCACCGCATTTACCGTGGGAAGCTTTCTGGTCGTCCAAATGCTGGGCTTTACACTCGCCGTGGCGGTGTTCATTGACGCTACAGTTGTGCGGATGGTGGTCGGGCCGGCACTCTTGCAACTTGCTGGCGATTGGAATTGGTGGCCCTTTGGTCTTTATGGGGCCCCGGCAACGTCTGAAAAGGAGCTTGTCCCGTGACAACAAGCACCGTGGACGCTCCAGTGACAGCATAGGGCCTCGCAACAGCCTGATTAAACGATTTATTTGTTTCCTCGAGCGCTGGACTGGCCGATATCAAAGTCCTTGCTTCCAAGATGTGCCTTTCCTGAGCCACCTTCGATTACAAGCATCGAGGAACCGGGCTTGCCCTGCACCTTTGCCTCCACTTGCGTCGCAGACCAAACGCCGCCGACCTGCCGCAACCCATAGTAGATGAATTCTTTCTGCTGTCCCGTCCCGCGAAACGTCTTCACCACATGTACAGGAAACAAAATGCCGCGGTCAATCCACGATGTTACCGAATCATAATGACTAGGATCGTGAGGGCCGGGCATGCTCTTGAGGACAAAGCAATCCCGTGCGCCGTATTTATCCGCTGCCAGGAGTACCTGATTCGTCCAGAAGAACTGGCTCTCTACCATGTCTTCATAGGAGAAGTCTGTGCCCACGAGTGGGTCGTTCCAACGTTCGGTTGGCAACACGCTAGCGGCCTTCTCGCCAGGAAGTACCGCCTCGATGGTCACGTGCCCACTCACACTCATATGCAGAAGAAGGCTCGTCTTCTCTTCTGAGCCAGGCCCCGAGATCTCGCATAGCAGACGCAGACCATCGGGAAACCAGTGAGCCTTGCCGACAAACTTGTAGCTCGTGCGCTTGCCATTGCCTTCCACCCGTGTGAGTCGCCCGGTCGCGCGGTAGTCCAATCCCTCGATACGCTGGCGCGAGCCAGTGAGCACAGTCTCCAGGTCAGGATTCACCGCGAAGGCCGGATGCACCACCGACAACAGCACTAGCAATGCGATGGACGCTTGAATTGTCACCAAGGCGCAATTCGCCCACATGGCCTCTGGATACCGGCCAAACGTGCCGCGGCGAGAGAGCATTACGATACGGCGCAGGAAGGTCATAGCTATGTATACAACCAAACTCCGTATAGCGCCCATGCTGGGCGACGGGTAGTGATCCACTTGGCGCTCCAGATCGCGCTAGCGCCCAGCGGTAATTCGCAATTAGCTCCAAAGATCTGGCAGATTACTCAATGCGTCCCGTGGCATTGGGCCGTAAGAACTGGATACACATCGGAAACCCACAGGCCGGACCCAAGGTTGCAGCAATTCTCTCGGTCGTGGAAAGTTGCCGCAGGTTGAAACTCCCACTGCGCGACTTTTTGGCAACGATCCTTCCTGGGCTTGCCGATCTCCCGATCTGGCGCCTTCCGGAACTCACTCCAAAGGCTTGGGTCTCCTCTTCCTGATCCAGACCATTTGTCAGTTTCCCAGTGTTGCTGCGCGGTCCTGAACTCATTTTCGCCGCTGGCATTCCACGCCGACGCTCCAATTACATCCCAGTTGCCAAGACTAGGATTCCAGCAGCGCCCGTAACTTGTGAGCGTATCTGCGGCTCGACGTGACCACCGTTCCTTCTGCCAGTACGATGTCGTATACCCCATCGAACATCGGACGAATCTCGCTAATGCGGGCACTGTTCACGATGGCCGATTTCCGCACTCGGATGAAGTGGTGTGGCGCCAGCTTCTCTTCCAGGTGTGCCAGGGTTTCCCGCAACAGGTGACTGTCGCTGGCGGTGTGTATGCAGGCA